>Ga0181590_10000233_pt1 | contig 42157 bp, 38 predicted proteins | sample 071ome_34_FD_132446 | JGI IMG/M metagenome (GOLD analysis project Ga0181590, IMG submission 132446) | Coastal salt marsh microbial communities from the Groves Creek Marsh, Skidaway Island, Georgia - 071411BT metaG (megahit assembly) | ecosystem: Environmental > Aquatic > Marine > Intertidal...
GCAAGCGTGCCTAGAGAGAATTCTTGGTCGTTCGGATCAAAGTATGTATAGACTGCACTGATGCCATCATCTAATACGTCGATGAGTGTGGCGCTTTTAAGCTCTCCTTTTTGATTTCTTAGGGTGAAGAAACGAGAGCTTGGGATGCCATCTAACAGAAAGGAGCGGTACTGATCCATGCTGGGCGGGTACATATCGCCATCACTGTGCCGGGCTTGTACGTATCGCTCGTAGAGGTCGTAATGGTTAAGGCTAAATACAGGCTCCTCCATGGCGGCAATAAGCTTGTGGCCCTTTTTTAGTAAACGCTTCCGAGATTTACGATTTAGGTCGAATTCTAGGCAGCGTATGCGAACGCTCTTGCACTCGTTGCAATCGGGGCAGTGGGGGCGGTAGTAGTGTCGGCCGCTCCGGCGAAACCCTATTCTTGATAGCTCTGAGTATTGACGCCAACTTGGTGGGGTATCACAGTCAATAAAGACTGAGTTCGATTGCACCCCTTCGAGATAGCTGCACGGGTGGGTATCGGCTAGCGTCATTAGGCGGATATGATTGCTTAACTGAGACCGGCTCATTCGCATCCCCAGTCGATGGTGCTGCTTGGTACAGCTAGGGCGGTTTGAAGGTGTTCCTGAAAAACGTGTCGATCCATTTCGATAGCCCCTAAGGTGAACAGGTGGTCGCTTGCTACTTGGCAGTCTAGCAGGGTGAACTCATGCTCGGATAGTCGTCGACAAAGGTGCCAGAAGGCCAGTTTGCTGGTGTTACTTTCTTTGCTAAACATGGACTCTCCAAAAAAAGCTTTGCCTATCGCTAGTCCGTACAGTCCACCGACCAGCCTAGTGCCGCGCCATGTCTCAAAGGAGTGAGCCCAGCCAAGCCGATGGAGGGTTATGTAGGCTTGGATCATATCTTCTGTAATCCAGGTTCCAGTTTGTTCGCGCTTTATGGATGCGCAGGCGCGTATGACACCTTCAAAATCAGTATTGATTCTATTCTCGTATAAATTCTTTTTGAGGAGTTTTTTCAGACTCCTTGATGCTTCAAACTGCTCGGGGATAACGACTGCGCGAGGGGAAGGTGACCACCATAGTATGGGGTCGCCATCACTAAACCAAGGAAAGATACCTAGACTGTAGGCATTAAGTAGTCTTTCTGGAGTTAAGTCGCCACCGGCCGCTAGAAGGCCGTTGGGTTCTGAGAAGGCACTATCGGGGCTGGGCCAGAGGCAAGGGTCATTGCTAAGCCAAGGCAGTGTTTCCATAGCATGTGAAGGTGTCAAAGTTTTTGGGCTTTCCCCTAGATATATCTGACTAACACGATACAATCAGGGGGAATCGATCATCCCCCTAGGCTAGCTTCTAAGTGCTTCAAAATAAAGAAAAAATTCACGTAGACTGGCAGGCTCAGTTAAAAGCAGTGGCGAAAAGCACGACGGTGATCATTGCGATTGTCGTGGCGGCCTTTGCATTGCTCGCTTTGACGACGTATTCCCCTCAAGACCCAGGTTGGCGAATGAGCGTTTCAAGCTCATCCTATCAAAATCTTGGGGGAGCGATAGGCGCCTATCTATCCGATATTCTTTTCTCCTTGGTTGGTTATGTGGCCTATTTGCTGCCTACTGTACTTGCCATTCAGATGTCTCAACGAATCTGGCACCCGCCGTTACACTATGGCTGGGCTGGTTGGTTGTGGCGTTTTAGCGGGTTCTTGCTTTTAATTTTATCCTCTTGTGTTCTGGTTGGAACTTTTGATGTCTCCAGTCATTTGCCTGCTGGTCCAGCTGGGGCGCTAGGACAAAACCTTGCGCCTTATATGACCAGTCAGTTAGGTGTGGCAGGGGCCACGCTGTTTGCTTCGGCTGTGTTTTTAATCAGCGTAACGGTTATTTCAGACTTGGATTGGCTCGCGACACTGGACCGGATTGGTGGCATGACTTTAGGCCTAATAAAGTCGATTCAATCAAAAACCATTTTCTTAGCGAAAACATTTAAAGGTCGTTCTGAGTCCACAGCCACAGAGATTTTGCATATTGCTGATCGTACAGAGCCAGTCGTGGATGATGACCCCCTTAATGCTTTGAATGGTGTGTCGGTGCCGGTTGTGAGTGCAGAGAATGGGTCGCCATCGCGCCATGTGGATGATTCTGATGATGACGTAGTGAGCGAGAGCCAGGTTGTTGAACCCGCGCCTGCTCCAGTGGTATTGGCAAAAAAAGCGAAGCCTAAAACAAAAGCAGTACCTGCCAATGAGATGAGTGATCAAGAGAAGAAGTTGAAGATTCAGCCGTTTGAGAAAAAGTCAAAAGGCCCGGCAAGCATGCAAGGGAATTTGTTTGCTAGCGATGCATTACCCTCACTTAGTTTGCTCAATCGCCAAGAGGGTGAGGTGTCTTCAGGTTATTCTCCGGAAAAATTGGAAGAAATGTCTCGCTTGTTAGAGCAAAAACTAAAAGATTTTGGTGTAAAAGTCGAAGTGGTTGCGGTCAACCCTGGACCGGTTATTACTCGATTCGAAATTCAACCCGCTCCCGGTGTAAAGGCTTCAAAAATCACCAATCTTGCGCAGGACCTAGCGCGGTCACTCGCTATGGTGAGTGTGAGGGTGGTTGAAGTAATACCAGGAAAATCTGTCATGGGTCTTGAAGTCCCTAATGAGAAGCGCGCGATGGTGTATTTAGGGGATGTGCTCGCCTCTACGGAATATCAGGGGATGACATCACCTTTGTCCTTTGCACTGGGTCATGACATTGCAGGTGACCCTGTGACAGCTGATCTAGCAAAGATGCCCCATTTACTGGTGGCGGGTACGACAGGTTCCGGTAAATCGGTAGGTGTAAACAGTATGCTGATCAGCATGCTATATAAATCGACTCCCGATGACTTACGGCTGATTATGGTCGATCCTAAAATGCTTGAGCTGTCTGTTTACGACGGCATTCCTCATTTACTGTCTCCTGTTATAACCGACATGAAAGAAGCTGCGAATGGTTTGCGCTGGTGTGTGGGGGAAATGGAGCGCCGCTATAAGTTGATGGCTTCGCTAGGGGTGCGAAACATTGCTGGGTACAACAAAAAAGTGCTGGATGCGATCGACAGGGGAGAGCCACTAAAAGATCCGCTATGGAATCCAGATGAAAGTTTTGATCCGGTGGCCCCTGATCTAGGAAAGCTTCCTTATATTGTTGTCGTGATTGACGAGTTTGCAGACATGATGATGATTGTCGGCAAGAAGGTTGAAGAGTTAATTGCCCGTATTGCACAGAAAGCTAGGGCAGCAGGTATACACCTTATATTGGCAACGCAGCGTCCAAGTGTCGATATCATAACCGGCTTGATCAAAGCGAACGTTCCGACACGTATGGCATTTCAAGTAAGCTCAAGAATTGACTCTAGAACCATTCTTGATCAAGGTGGTGCCGAGCAACTATTGGGTCATGGCGATATGCTCTATCTGCCCCCTGGCACCTCCTTGCCAATCCGCGTGCACGGTGCTTTTGTTGATGACGACGAAGTCCATGCGGTGGTAGCTGATTGGAAGGCCAGAGGAGAGCCTGAATTTATTGAAGCCATTCTTGAGGGTGACAGCTCCGTAGTTGTTCCGGGCTTTCCGGCTGAGGGAAGTGATGATGGAGAAGGTGATGCGCTGTTTGATGAAGCTGTTGCTTTTGTTACCGAGACGAGAAAGGTCTCCATATCCAGCGTTCAGAGAAAGTTAAGAATTGGCTATAACCGAGCTGCACGCCTGGTTGAGACCATGGAGCAGGCCGGCGTAGTTAGTGAGCCGGGTACAAATGGCAGTCGCGAGGTGCTGGCGCCGCCTCCTGTGCCTCATTAGTGGAAAAAGGTGTTATGTATAAAAAAGTATTGCTCTTCTGTGTGATTTTGTTTGGCCAGCCGTCCTGGGCTCAGGAAGATTTATCTGTGCTGTCGGGCTTACTGGGTAAGTTAGACGGCGCTAGTATGGTGTTTGTGCAGCATACGTTCGATGGCAGTGGTGCGCTACTGCAAAGTCAAAAGGGGAAGATCTACTTGGCTCAACCAGATAAATTTCGCTGGGAAAGTGAAGAGCCCTATTCGCAATTATTGGTGTCTGATGGTGTTAACTTATGGCAATACGACGAAGATTTAGAGCAGGTAACAACGCAGAAGCTAGATAAGCGTTTATCAGCTACGCCTGCATTATTACTGTCGGGCGATGTAGGGCCTTTGCAATCAGAGTACGACATTTTTTCAGAGCTATTACAAGATGAGAAGCATTTTGTACTTATTCCTAAGCGGGCGGATGCTTTGTTTGATCGCTTGCGACTCGAATTTGTTGGTAATGAACTGAGTCGCATGATCATAAAAGATGAAGTTGGTCAAAAAACAGTACTGAGCTTTAAGCAACATAGTCGCTATTTGAAAAACGATTCCCTGTTCACGTTTTCAGCCCCTGAGGGTGTTGATGTTATTAGCGCACAATGAGCCTGTTTAGCGAATCTCAACCCTATGAGCCTTTGGCGTCGCGACTACGACCTCAGGATTTGAATGGCTATATAGGTCAAGATCATCTTCTAGGAGAGGGGAAACCTCTACGTAAAATGATTGAGGCAGGGCAGCTGCACTCGATGATTTTCTGGGGTCCACCAGGAGTTGGCAAAACCACGCTAGCGAGGCTTCTGGCTAACTACACAGATTCTACCTTTATTTCACTCTCAGCCGTCATGGACGGGGTGAAGGAAATTAGGGCTTGCGTAGAAAAAGCGCGAATGTCTGCTGCATCTGGGCGAAAATCTTTGTTGTTTGTAGACGAAGTGCATAGGTTTAATAAATCTCAGCAAGATGCTTTTTTACCCTACGTAGAAAAAGGCTTGTTTATTTTCATTGGTGCAACCACTGAAAACCCAAGTTTTGAACTCAATTCCGCTTTATTGAGCCGAGCTCGTGTCTATCGCCTTCAGTCATTGACTGAGCAAGATTTGGTTAACGTCATTCAATCTGGTTTAACCGCGGACGAAGGGTTCGCTAGTAAGGTCAGGCTTTCCCAGGATAATGCTATGTTACTTGCTCGTTTGGCCGATGGCGATGCGAGACGAGCACTTGGGCTGCTTGAAATGTGTGCTGATTTGGTGATCAATGAGGGTGGCAACGAAATCACCAAGACTCATATTTCAGAAATTGCACAGGACTCTCTAAGGCGGTTTGATAAAGGGGGGGATGTTTTTTACGAGCAGATCTCAGCCCTGCATAAATCTGTGAGAGGGAGTAGCCCAGACGGTGCACTGTATTGGTTTTGCAGAATGATCGACGGTGGTTGCGACCCGTATTACATTGCCAGGCGCCTTATTAGAATGGCTGCCGAAGATATTGGTAATGCAGACCCAAGGGCGCTTGAGATAGCGTCTAATGCTTGGCAGGCCTATGAGCGACTAGGAAGCCCTGAGGGCGAGCTGGTCCTAGCTCAAGCAGTTGTTTATTTGGCAAGTGCACCGAAGAGCAATGCAGTTTACAAAGCCTTTAATGAAATGCGCGCCCTCGTTAAAAGCACGCCTTCTTATGAGGTGCCGATGCACCTTAGAAATGCGCCAACTGAGCTTATGAAGGCTGAAGCGTATGGTCAAGAGTATCGCTATGCTCACGATGAAGAGGGCGCCTATGCAGCAGGCGAGTGCTATTTACCACAAGAATTAAAAGAATTAGAACTATATAAACCCGTCGATAGAGGGCTTGAGCTCAAAATTGGCGAAAAAATGGCCCATCTTAAGCATCTTGATCAATACAGCACAAAACGGCGGTACGAATAGATATGCATTACTTGGTTATAGCCCTTGGCGGGGCCATGGGAGCCATGACACGGGCTTATGTGAGTTCAACTTTGACAAAGTCTTTGGGAACCGCTTTCCCATTTGCTACACTCACCATCAATTTACTGGGCTCTTTTCTTATGGGGATTAGCGCAGTCATAATTCTGGATTACCTTAAACTAACTGGATACTGGCGAGAGCTGGTTATGATTGGTTTCCTAGGTGCCTTTACCACCTTTTCTACTTTTTCAATTGAAGGTGTTAATTTGCTTCATAGTGGGCAGGTGGTTCAGGCAATTGTTTATTTTGTATCCAGTGTAACAGGGTGTGTATTGGCCTGTTTCGCTGGGTGGTATTTAGCCAAACTGTTTGTGTAATTGGATCGTTAAAAAGATGTTGGACATACGTAGACTTCGAGAAAACCCTGAAGATGTAGCCCAAGCCCTGCTTAAAAAAGGTTATAGCTTCGATTCAGAGTCCTTTAAAGCCCTAGATGCGCAGCGCAAAGAAGCGGACGTTAGCTCTCAAAGTTTACAAGCAGACAAGAAAAAGGCGTCCAAAAAAGTCGGGCAGCTTATCGGTCAAGGCATGAGTGTCGACGAGGCCAAGGCGGAAGTGGCTAAAGAGCTTGAGGCCATTGATGAAAAGCTTGGTGTGGAAGTTGAGAAAGCCAGGGCGATTCAAGAGCAAATTAATGACCTGCTCATGTCTATCCCTAACATCCCAGATGAGTCCGTACCACAGGGTAAAGACGAAGACGATAATGTCGAAGTTCGAGTGTGGGGTGAGCCAACTCAGCTGAGCTTTGAGCCAAAGGATCATGTCGATCTTGGAGCAGCGATCGGTGAATTGAATTTTGAGCTGGCCGCTAAAATTACAGGATCTCGATTTGCAGTGATGCAGGGGCAAATTGCACGAATGCATCGCGCCCTTATTCAGTTAATGCTGGACACTCATACCGATGAGCATGGCTATAGCGAAACTTATGTGCCGTTTATGGTGAATGCAGATTCTTTGAAGGGCACTGGTCAGTTGCCAAAATTCGAAGAAGATCTGTTCAAGATTCCTTTCAATGACACTCATTACTATTTGATCCCGACAGCAGAAGTGCCCGTGACCAATATTGCTCGCGATGAGATCATCGACGAGAAAGAGTTGCCTGTCATGATGGCTTGTCATACACCGTGCTTTAGAAGTGAAGCGGGTAGCTATGGGCGCGACACTCGTGGAATGATTCGTCAGCATCAATTCGAAAAGGTTGAGTTGGTACAGCTTGTTAAGCCAGAAGACAGTGATGCGGCCCTAGAGAGCCTGACAGGTCACGCTGAAGCTATTTTGCAAAAACTAGAGTTGCCTTATCGTGTCGTGAAATTATGTGGTGGCGACTTAGGGTTTTCAGCTGCCATGACTTACGATCTTGAGGTGTGGCTACCTGGCCAGCAAAAATATCGCGAAATCAGTTCTTGTAGCAACTTTAGAGACTACCAGGCTCGCCGTATGCAAGCCCGCTGGAGAAACGCAGAAACGGGTAAGCCAGAATTGCTAAATACTCTGAATGGCTCTGGTCTTGCGGTTGGGCGTACTTTGGTAGCCGTAATGGAAAATTATCAGCAGGAAGATGGACGCATCAAAGTGCCTGATGCATTAAAGCGTTATATGAACAATCTTGAGTTTATCGGCTAGTGGATTTTCTACCTTTATTTTTTAAGCTTCAGGGTCAAACCGTTCTTTTGGTTGGTGGAGGCGAAGTCGCCCTACGCAAGGCAAGAATGATCGCTAAAGCAGGTGCAAGGCTAAATGTTGTTGCACCAAAGATTCGAGATGATCTGAAAGCGTTAGTAGAAAGCACGCAAGGGCAGTCAGCCTTGCGTCCTTTTGAAGAGGGCGACCTAAAAGGTGTTCAGATTGCCATTGCGGCCACCGATGACCGTGCCACTAATGAACTCGTGTTTAAAAAGGCTAAGGCCTTATCTATACCCATAAATGTGGTTGATCAACCTGACCTCTGTAGCTTTATTTTCCCTGCTATTGTTGATCGCTCTCCTGTGATCGCTGCTGTGAGCTCGGGCGGGTCTGCCCCTGTATTGTCCCGCCTGCTGCGCGCAAAAATTGAGTCTGTGATCCCAGCTTCATACGGACGCTTAGCAGGGTTGGCGAGTCGCTACCGTGACGCGGTTAAGGCAAAGTTTTCACACATAAATCTTCGTAGAGGGTTTTGGGAGAAGACTTTGGGTGGGCACGTAGGCGCTCTCATGGTCGCAGGAAAGGAAAAAGAAGCAGAAGCTTTGCTAGTTCAAGAGCTAAATGAAGCCAAGCCAGTTCCGAAAGAGTTGGGAGAGGTGTATTTGGTCGGGGCAGGCCCAGGTGATCCGGATCTGCTAACGTTCAAGGCCTTGAGGCTAATGCAGCAGGCTGATGTGGTACTTTACGACCGCTTAGTTAGCGATGAAATTATGGCCTTGGTTCGTAGGGATGCCGAGCTGATCTATGTGGGTAAAGCGCGATCTGATCATGCGGTACCCCAGGACGGCATCAACAAAAAACTAGTTGAATTGGCCAAGAAGGGGCACCGTGTACTGCGTTTAAAAGGCGGTGATCCGTTTATATTCGGCAGAGGCGGAGAGGAAATTCAAGAGCTAAGCGTGTCCGGTGTGCCTTTTGAAGTGGTTCCCGGCATCACCGCGGCGGCAGGGTGTAGTAGCTACGCCGGTATTCCGCTCACTCATCGTGATTTCGCCCAATCAGTTCGATTTGTGACTGGCCACTTAAAAGATAATAGTACCAATCTCCCTTGGAATGAGTTGATCCACAAGGGTCAAACCGTTGTGTTTTATATGGGCCTAATGGGTCTTCCAATCATTTGTGAAAAGCTGATCGAGCATGGCAGGGAGCCAGAGACCCCAATTGCTTTGGTTCAAAAGGGTACAACCCGTGACCAGAAAGTGGTGGTTGCCACTTTGGAAACCATGGTAAAAACCCTTGAAAATCAACCAGTTGTAGCGCCCACCTTGATTATCGTCGGTGAGGTGGTTAGTCTGCACGAAAAGTTGGCTTGGTTCGACCCCACTCAGGACATTTAATCCCTTATATTCGTTAGACCTCAGCTAATCTTTGTCTATGCTTATTATTAGTAAAAGCAGGGATTGGCAGTTTAGTTGAGGTGTCCATGAATTTTCTGAGTCGGTTTTCCATAAAAGCTAAGATACTGGTCATTCCGGCCATCGCGGTGATTGGCTTTATCGCAAGTCTTGCTGTAAACACCCAAATCAACACCGAAAACACTGAGCGCCTAGCTCAGATTCAGAATCTATATTTCCCTGTCGTCCAATCCAGTCGTGAAAACCTAGTGCGCATCAATCGTGTCGAAGAGTTACTTAATACGGCGGTGAGCACAGGCGAAGCTGATATGGTTGAATCCGCTAAGCGTACTTTTTCTGAGCTAACCAGTAAGATTGAAGAGCAAAAAACACTTTGGTCTGAAAAAATTGATATTTTAGACGACACTGAAGCGTCCGCTAAAGGATATTTTGCGGTCGCTCTCAAGCTTTCCGAGGGTATGGTAAATGGTAACTTGGACCCGTCTGAGATGCCTACACTAGTCCAGCAAATGAATGATCGTCTCACCAAGACAAAAAGACAATTAACCGACTTCAATGAGTCCGCTTTACAGGCTTTTTATCGGACTGTTGAGGATTCTAACAGTGCGACTAGTAGCGCGTTAGTGACTACGCTCATAGTCAGTATTGTGGCTATTGCCACCATTATCTTAATCAGTGCGAGCATAGTGCTGCTGATTACACGAAACCTAAACATGATGCTCGAATCGTTAAAAGACATTGCTAGCGGCGAAGGGGATTTAACCAAGCGTATACAACAAACCAGTGAGGATGAAATTGGCTCCTTAGTGCACTGGTTTAATCAATTCATGAATAAGCTCCACCAAAGCATTAACGAAGTGGTGAACTCCATTGAACCGCTTGCGAAGGTGTCGGGCGACTTGGGTACCATGACCACCAAAACCAGTGAAATTACCGACCAGCAATCACGTGCAACCGATGAAGTAACGCGTTCGGTGGATGAGATGTTTGTGAGTGTACAAAATGTTGCCTCTAATGCGTCTAGCGCTGCAGAGGCAGCGAAAGAAGCCGATTCGGAAGCGAAAGCGGGTCGCAGTGTGGTAACACAATCAGTAGAGTCAATTAATGACTTGGCTAGCGAGGTTGAGCGAGCCGCTCAGGTCATCAGTAAGCTTGAGGCGGACACCGAAAATGTTGGAACGATTCTGGATGTAATCAAAGGTATTGCAGAGCAAACAAATTTGCTCGCACTCAATGCGGCCATTGAAGCGGCTCGGGCGGGTGAGCAAGGTCGAGGCTTTGCAGTGGTGGCTGATGAAGTGCGTACGCTTGCTTCACGAACCCAAGATTCAACGCAAGAAATCCAGCGAGTAATTGAAGAGCTTCAAAGCGCTGCTAGAAGTGCAGCAGAGGTGATGTCTCATTCACAGGATCAAGCTCGCATGAGTGTCGAACAGGCAGCGAAGACAGATGCCTCGCTCGCGACCATTACGGAAAAGGTGGGCTCCATCACTCAAATGAATATGGAGATTGCCGACGCAACAGGGGAGCAAGAGAAAGTCTCCAATAATATCAAAACCAATGTGGACGGTATTCGGGCCAATGCGGATGCAGCTGTGAAAAACGTTCAGGAGGTTGAGGCGGCCAGTGAATCATTAATGAGTATTTCTCATAACCTAAGGAAGATCACTAGCCAGTTTAAGGTGTAGCTTTGCAGCTATGCCTCCTGTTGCTTGATAATATCGTCCAAAATGTCAAACGCCCTATCTATGATAGAGCTGTCTTGATAAAAGTGGGGTGAAAACCTCACGCCTCCCCCTCGACAGGCGCACATTACAGACCTGTCCATCAGCATTCTATAAACAGTGTCACTGTCCATGCCTGCAACCCGAAACGTCGTAATGCCCGATAGGGTATTGCCATCTGACAGCAGAGCCAATGCGGGTCTTTCTTGGATCTTGGTTCGAATGTACTGGGTTAAGGCTTGTACCCGCTTTGAGATGCGCTCCATGCCCACTTCTAGCACTAAGCTAAGACTGGCTGATAAGGCATGTATTCCTAGCATGTTAGGCGAGCCGCACTCAAACCGCTTTGCGCTTGATGCTACGGACCAGTCTTTGGTGGCGTAATTGCCGGCATTCTCGATCATATGCCAGCCATATTGATTCAATTGCAGAGCGGGCATTGCTGACTTTTTACAATAAAAAAGCGCTAACCCCTCAGGGCCAAGCATCCATTTATGACCGTCTGCTACTACGAAATCTGCTTTACAAGCCTGTGCGTCGAACGGCATTGCGCCAATGCTTTGAATTGCATCCACACAAAAAAGTGTATCAGTCGAGGAGCAGTGTTCACCCAGCTTGTTTAGATTAATCACTCGTCCTGTTCCATATTGCACAGAGCTGATCGACAAAAGTTTTGTTTTTGATGTGCACGCGTTGATTAAATTTTCTTCAGGTGCATTGCCTAGCTCAACTTCAATGAGTTTTACCCCCTTGCAGGCGAGACTCTCCCATACAATGCGGTTGGAAGGGAACTCTTCGCTACTGATAACTACTTCGTCGCCTGGCTTAAAATCGATTCCGTAGGCAATGACAGAGAGGCCTTCACTGGTGCTTTTTAATAAAGCAATTTCATTTGTACTGTTTGAATTAATTAATTGCGCTAGTTGTTGTCTAAGAAGATTTTCGGTCTTTAGCCAATCCATATAGTGTTTGGAGCCGTAAACAGTATTCTGATTGGCGAATTCTTGAACAGCTTTCGCTGTTCGAATGGGCCAGGGAGCGACCGCGGCATGGTTTAGGTAGGTTACGCTGTCGTCTAGTGGGAATTCTTGTTGAAAATCCATCTCATTTACCTTGGTTTTCATGTATTCTAAGCTCAATTTATCAGGTATTCGTTTTTTAGGTAACTCAGGCAAATGGCACACGCAGATTTTAAGTTATTGAGAACCCAGTTGATCGAGTCACTCAGCGTGACTGTGGAAGAGTACGAGCACACAAAGACCGGTGCAAAGCACTATCACATGGCGGCTGATAATGACGAAAATGTGTTTCTTGTGGCCCTCAGGACTATGCCAAATGACTCCACTGGTGTGGCTCACATTTTAGAGCACACTGCATTATGCGGTAGTCGAAATTACCCTGTTCGTGATCCGTTCTTCATGATGATTCGACGCTCACTTAATACCTTTATGAACGCCTTTACCTCTAGCGATTGGACTGCCTATCCATTTGCTTCGAAAAACAAAAAGGACTTCAATAATTTATTATCTGTTTACCTTGATGCTGTGTTCTTCGCCTCGCTAAATGAGCAGGACTTCCTACAAGAAGGACATAGGCTTGAATTTCAGGATCCAGCAGACCCGGCGACGCCCCTTCAATTTAAAGGGGTTGTGTTTAATGAGATGAAAGGGGCCATGAGCAGTGTTACCAGTCAGCTTTGGCAGGCCTTCACAAAGTACCTGTATCCAACCACCACCTATCACTTCAATAGCGGTGGTGAGCCTGAAGATATTTTGAAACTAACCTATGAGCAGCTCACGTCATTCTACAAAGAACACTATCACCCTTCGAACGCAATTTTCATGACATATGGTGATATTTCGGCGACGGAGCACCATGAGAAATTTGCAGAGTATCTAAATCAATTTGAGCGCCAAGATAAACGCATCTCTGTGGCTGACGAGCAGCGATATTATGCGCCGATTCGTGTTGAAGAAAGTTACGCAAGTCAAAAGGCGGAACAGCAAACCCATCATGTTATTGGTTGGCTATTGGGTCATGGTGCTAACTTAGAAGAGCAGTTAGAGGCTCACTTCCTTTCAAGCTTGCTCTTGGAAAACAGCGCAAGTCCACTACGAGAGGCGCTTGAGAAAACGAAACTGGGTGAAAGTCCCAGTCCACTCTGTGGCCTAGAAGACTCCAATAAAGAAATGTGTTTTGTTTGCGGGGTAGAGGGTAGTGAGCCAGACAACCGCCAAGCGGTAGAAGACTTGGTTTTGAAAACGTTGTCAGATGTCGCTGAGGCCGGCGTCTCTCAGGACCAAATCGAATCCGTTTTACATCAACTTGAGCTGTCTCAGAGGGAAGTGGGTGGCGATGGGTACCCGTATGGACTTCAGCTTATACTTTCTTCTTTAGCTGCTGCGACACATTACAGTGACCCGGTCGATTTGCTAAATCTTGACCCTGAGCTGGAAAAACTGAGAGAAAAGGCCAAAGACACCCAGTTTGTTTCCAATCTGATTCACAAGTATTTACTGGATAATCCGCACCGCGTCACGTTAACGTTTAAACCTGACAGTGAGATTGACCAGCGCAAGTTAAATGCAGAGCAGTCTAAGTTGGACAAGATTCGAGATGCCCTTAGTGAACAAGAAATTCAAAACATTGTTAGCCAAGGCACGGCATTAAAAGAAAGGCAGCTTAGCAAAGATGATGAGTCTATTCTGCCTAAGGTCGGTTTGGAGGATGTTGCAGATAAGCTTTCGATCCCTCAACCTACCGGTACGCTCGAACGACAAGGCGAGCAAGTCACAACCTATTCACAGGGAACCAATGGTTTAACCTACCATCAGATCATAAAAGCTTTGCCTGAGCTTAGCGAAGAAGAGCTTTATATGCTGCCACTGGTAACTCATTATCTTGCCGAAGTGGGTGTAGCAGGTGAAAGCTATGAGGCGACCCAGAATCGACAGAGCCTTCATGTAGGTGGTATTTCTGCTTTTACAACCATTCGACAACCGGTAGACGATAAGGGTGATTTGATTTCCTACTGGACGCTATCTGGGAAGGCTTTAGCAAGAAATAGCAAACCGTTTTACCAATTGCTTAGAGATACTGCTGTATCTGCAAATTTCAAAGATCATGGCCGTATCAAAGACCTTTTGAAGCAGTCCTTAAGTCGAAAAGAGCAGTCGATTAATGGCCAAGGACACAGCCTAGCCATGGGGATAGCTGCTTCTGGAACTTCGGGTTTGAGTCAGCTGGCCTACAGCATGTCTGGACTTCCAAGTCTATTAAGAGCTCGCGAGTGGGTAAAGCAAATTGACAATACTGATTTCTTGAATAAGTTTTGTGATCAGCTGCAAACCCTTTATGAAAAGATTTCGCGCTCGCCGTCAATACATTTACTTGTTTCTGACAATGAGGGTGTGAGCGCGGCGATAAAGGCGTTTGATAATGAGTGGGTCGGTCAATCTAAGAGCGACAGGGTGCCAAGCTTTAATGTGGCGGATTTTAGTAAGCAAGTAAAAGAAGCTTGGTTGATCCCTTCTCAGACCAATTTTTGTGCAATGGCGCTTCCAACGGTATCGCTAAGTCATGCAGATGCACCAGCCTTAACAGTGTTAGCTAATGTTCTGAAAAATGGTTTTCTTCATACCGCTATTCGAGAGCAGGGTGGTGCATACGGTGGTGGGGCTGTTCATGATGGTGCCAGTGGGGTGTTTAAGTTTTACAGTTATCGTGATCCTAGGATTGAAGGAACCCTGTCAGACTTTAAGCGGTCTATTGATTGGTTCGCTAATACAAAGCATACCGATGAGGCAATAGAGCAAGCCATTCTAGGGGTGGTTTCTGGTATTGATAAGCCAGGCTCGCCTGCTGGTGAAGCTAAGCAGGCATTCCATAATGCGCTTCAGGGTCGAAATGATGAGTGGCGTAACGATTTCAGAAATCGAATTTTAAGCGTTACGTTGGAAGACCTATTTAGAGTGGTCGATGCTTATTTTGATTTTGATCGTGCTAGCTACGGTGTGGTGGCTCAGGCCAGCGCGAAAGAAGAATTGGTTAAACTGGGTTTTGACATTCATGAAATTTAAAAATATCTCTTTATCAAGATGGCTGGGGTTCACGGGTTGGGCAGTGCTCTCTCTTAGCGTTGCGTCTGGTTATGCCAATACACTAGACAAGGTGGATGAGGCACAAAAAGCGTCCATTGCGACGGGAGCAAAAGATCAAAAGCAAATTGACAGGCTCTATGAAGAAAAGGCAGAGGCGTTTCTTGCGCTAAAGCAGACTAGAGCCGAAATCGAGCAATATGAGACATATAATCGCCAGCTTAAAGCGGTTCTTACAGATCAGACGAAGCAGATCGAGTCTTTAAAGCAGCAAATTCTAAGTATCGAACAAACCGAGCAGGGCATTATGCCGTTAATGGACAGCATGCTAACCGCTCTTTCTGACTTTATTGCATCCGATACACCTTTCCTTATGAATGAGCGACAGCAGAGGGTCGCAGAGTTGAAAACACTGCTAGTAAGCTCAAAAGTAACCATCTCAGAAAAATATCGTCGTGTGCTTGAGGCATTTCAAATAGAGATCGAATACGGGCGCACCATAGAGTCTTATCGGGAAAAGAATAACGATGGACAAATGGTTGAATTTCTTCGCGTGGGTCGCGTTGGTCTGTATTCAATGAGTTTGGATGGGCAGAGTATGTCTTATTGGGATCGAGATGAGAAAGCATGGAATGCGCTGGATAATTCCTATAAGGCTGGTCTAGAGGCGGGTATTCGGGTTGCTAAGCAGCAATCGGCACCAGAGTTTTTTGATGTGTACTTACCTAGCTTGGAGGAAAAATAGATGAAGGCTATTTTTGTATTGCTTACTTGCCTTATCTCATTTCAGGTCTGGTCTGTGAATTCAGCGGGAGAGGTCCCAGCTAACGAAGTTTACTTGTTAGATCTATTGAAAAAAGTGCAAGAGGATAGAGCCTCTCAGGTTTTGCTAGAAGATGAGCGAAAACGCTTATATAAACGTGACTTAAAAGAGGTAAAGAGCCAGCTAGCAGATGCTCAAGATACTTTGAAATCTGCTAAAACAGAAGCTAAAAAGCTTAAAGGCCAGTTTGATGAGAACGAAGAAGACTTGGCTGAGCTCGAAGAGGAGCTGACACAAAATCTTGGAAATCTGGGTGAGATGTTTGGCGTGGTTAGGCAGGTTTCTCAAGATGTGGGTGCGATCCAAGAAAACTCCATTCTTAGTTTGATCTCACAGCAAGACGCTACGCTATTAAACACCCTTTCTAAAAGCAAGGCTTTGCCGAAAATAAGCGAGCTAGAGCAGCTCTGGTTTATTTTGCAGGGGCACATGACTAAGCAAAGTATGCTGGTTAAGCAAAATGTTAACGTCATCAACCAACAAGGCGTAACTGAAGAAATGACAGTGGGCTTTGTCGGCCCATTCGTTGCTTTGACTGAGAATGGATTCTTATCCTTTGATGCCGGTACCCAGTCTTTATTTGAAATGTCGTCCCAGCCCAGTGTATCAATGGCTGCTTCGGATTACTTTGCTGCCACTGGTTACGAAGGACTTACCCTAGATCCAACAAGAGGAACGCTTCTGGCAATCGATAGCCAGAGCCCAGGGTATTTGGATCGACTTAAGCAGGGTGGGCCGGTTGGTTATATCATTGTATTGCTGGCCGTTGCTGGATTTGTGTATGGGCTTTATCTGCTAATTGAAAAGTTGCAAATGTCCAATCGTGTTAATGATCAATTGGAGAACGTCGATAAGCCGGATACAAATAACCCATTGGGCCGCATTATCTCTGTGTATGCCAATGAGCGGGAACAGAAGGATTTAGAAATTCTCGAGATGAAGCTGGATGAAGCTGTTATTAAAGAAATGCCAGCAATAGAAAAAGGCTTATCACTTATAAAACTACTGGCGGCAGTGGCTCCACTACTCGGCCTATTGGGTACGGTAACCGGTATGATTGCAACATTTCAATCTATTACGGTCTTTGGAACAAGTGACCCCAAGTTAATGGCTAGCGGCATATCTCAGGCATTGATTACAACGGTGTTGGGTTTGGTGGCTGCGATTCCTTTGTTGTTTATTCACAATGTTGTAACCAGTAGAAGCAAAGCTTTGGTTCAGATACTAGATCAACAGGCAGCAGGTTTGATCGCTAAGCAGGCCCAGAGGGATGCATGATTTATAGCGTACTTCGTTTTCTGGAGAGTGGAGGCCCTGTACTTTATGGCATTTTATTTATTGCTGTCGTTTTGGCTGCTCTCATTCTAGATCGATATTGGTTTTTTAGATTTGAGGCAAAGGCTTTGTGCAAAAATAAATTGCATGAATGGAAGCAGTACCAATATCGAAATAAATGGATCAGTCAAAAAACGAGAAATGCGGTCATATCTGAAGTCACGATTGCCTTTGCTGAGTATCGCTCGCTTATTCAATTGATGATTATTATTTGCCCGATGTTTGGCTTGCTGGGAACGGTCACGGGGATGATTAGTGTGTTCGATACAATGGCAGCAACGGGTACCGGTAATGCAAGGGCAATGGCCGCAGGTATTAGTATGGCGACAGTGCCTACCATGGCTGGTATGGTTGTTTCGTTGATCGGTCTGTATTTTAAGACTCGTTTTGATGCCTTGGCGCAGAAGCAACTCGATCGCTTTTATGATCGTTTACATAAATAGGTAAACCATGAGACGTCATTATAACTTTGCAGACTCCGATGATAGCACTGTCGATATGACACCGATGCTAGACATTGTATTTATTATGTTGATTTTCTTCATCGTCACCACGTCGTTCGTAAAAGAGAGTGGTGTAACCGTTAGTCGTCCGTCAGCAGAAACCGCCGCTGAAGATAAAAAAGGAAACATCATGGTTGCTATTAAACCGAATGGTGAAATCTGGGTTGATAAGCGGGCCATTGATATCCGATCAGTAAGGGCAAATATTGAAAAGCTAAGGGCTGAAGCCCCAGAAAGCGCCGTTGTCATTCAGGCCGATACGGATAGCAGAACCGGTATTTTAGTGCAGGTGATGGACCAGGTTCGCTTAGCCGGTATTACCAACATAAGCATAGCTGCGGATCCAAGCTAATTATGCGTATTCTTTATGTTTTGCCTATTGCAATGGTGGTTGCGTTTTTCACGTTTTGGCTAATGAGTTGGATGATACAACCGCCTGCTTCTGAAAAGGCACGAGAAGACAACGTTGCCATGGTGGATTTCATTCGTTCCTTACGAGACAGTGAAACGCAAACTAAAGAGCGTAATCTGAAGGAGCCCCCTAAACCAAAGAGCGTGCCTTCCCCATCAGCACCTAAAGTGCAAGCCCCCGCTTTAGCGCCATTGGATATGAGTATGCCGGACCTAAGTATGGACCTAAATAACATTAAAGGATCAGGCTTGGGCACCATGCTAGGTGGCTACGGCGTCGGTGACAATGATGTTATTCCTTTGGTGGATGTGCCGCCTCGCTATCCAGCACAGGCCCAGTCACGCGGTATAGAAGGTTGGGTGACCGTTCAGATTCAAATCACCAAAGAGGGTACCGTTGAGGATGTTAAGGTTTTAGATGCGGACCCAAAGGGTGTGTTCGAGCGTGAGTCTATTCGAGCTGCTTGGCGTATGAAGTTTAAAGCCAAATTGGTTAACGGTAAGCCTGTTGAGCAGACAGCCGTAAAGACCTATGAATTCAGTTTGGAGAAATAGAGTGAAGTATCTCGTTATGCTCTTGCTGGTGTTGTCGTTCGGGGTGCAAGCGGCATTAAGCCCTAGAACCTACAACCAATTGCAGGATTTTCAAAAAACGATTGATTCAAACCAGGAACAAGATTCTCTTATTGAATTGAGAGGCGAAGTCGATGCTTTTTTGAAGGACTATAAAGATAATGATCTCGCGCTTGGCTTGGCATTACAGATTAGGGCACAGATTAATGACAAGTTAGAACAGCCTGATCAGGCATTGTTGGATATTGAGCGTGCTTATAAGTTAAAAAATTTAGATGATGGCACACGCCGCCAACTTAGTATTAGTTTGGCTTACCTTTATTTTGGGGTAGAACGCTTTGATGATTCAATACAAGTGGCGCTCGGGTATTTGGCTGGCACCGATCAGCCTAGCCCCACATTACTTGCGTTGTTAGCCAATGCCTATTTTGCGAAAGAAGATTACAAAAGCGGTACACCATACATTGAAAGGGCATGTGAGCTTTCTGAAAAGCCATACGCTGCTTGGCTGAGTAACGCGTTAGGTGGTAATTACAGAATCGGGCGCCTTGACCGAGCATTGTTATTCGCAAATTTATTGGTTCTAAATTTCCCTGAAAATCAGAGGTACTGGGAACAACGATCCGGCCTCTACCAGGCTGCTGAGCAGTTTTCTGATGCTGCTAGCTCAGGTTACCTGTCCCTGTTACAGCGGCACTTGGTTGAGGATACGGATTTTTATAATCTTGCTGTGCTTTTGGCCAATGAAGGTGTGCCTTTCAGAGGCGCGCGAATTCTTGCGGATCAACTTGAGTCTGGTGTGATCAAAAAAAGCAAAAAGGCCTATAAACTCCTAGCTCAGTCTTGGCTTCAGGCCAAAGAAATAGAGCGAGCAAAGTCAGTCTTGGCGATTTTATTCGAGCAATATGATGATGCTCAAAGCGGCATCACCTTGCTGTCATACCTTGTTGATGACGAAGAATGGAAAAACGCTTCGGTTCTTGGGGATGCAATTACGAAACTCGAGAGTATTAGTAATGTGGAAATGGCACGAACCTATTTATTGGTTGGCATAGCGCGCTTTAAGCTGGGTGAAATCAAAGAGGCTAAGATCGCGTTTTCCCAGGCATCTAAATCAAAACTGTATTCTCAGCAAGCCAATAGCTGGCTAGGGTTTCTTGCAGCGCAGTCGTCCTGACTGCTCTGCAAATCCTGAGTGATATCAATAATCCAGCTCGATAAAAATGGGAGCATGGTCGCTTGGCTTTTCCATGCCTCTTATTTCGTATGAAATGCCGGCGTTAACAAGTCGCTCTGTTAGTGGCTTTGTGATCAGTATTAGATCAATTCTTAGGCCTCGCTTGGGGTCATCTTCGAATCCTCGACTTCGATAGTCAAACCAACTGAAGCGGTTATCAATCTCTGGATTTAAAAGGCGATAGGAGTCGACTAGTCCCCATTCTAGTAAATTGCTTACCCATTCACGCTCCTCCGGTAAAAAAGCACACTTCCCAGTTTTAAGCCAACGCTTAGCATTGGGCTCGCCTATGCCGATATCGTTATCTAAGGGAGCAACGTTTAAATCTCCCATAACGATAACTTGGTCATTCGGAGTAAAGTTTGTTTTCAGGTAATCTAGAAGGTCTGCGTAAAATCTTTCTTTGGCAGGGAATTTTGTTTCATGGCTTCTATTTTCGCCCTGAGGAAAGTACCCGTTTAAGATATGTATGTCTTCGCCATTCGGTGCGATATGCGTTGTATGGATAAATCGCGTCTGACTCTCACTAGTATCGGTAGGGAATCCTTTGGTGACAGCCTTTGGTGGCTTATTGCTTAAATTTGCCACTCCATAGTGTGCTTTTTGTGAGTGAGCTTCAGTGTGAAAGCCAAAGCCACTAATGTCTTGCACCGGTATTTGTTCTGGCGTTGCTTTTACTTCTTGCAGGCCCAGTACGTCTGGCTTTAGCGTGGTGGCGATAGCCTCAATCTGATGCAGTCTTGCTCTCACGCCGTTTATGTTGAAAGACACAATTTTCATAAGCTTTCCGTGACATTTTAGGTAATACAGGCATTATAAAGACCTAATGCTTTTTTCGGAACGATTTACCCCTTATGGACTGGATTACGCTTAACTATTCCTATTTTTCTTTTCTATTGATCGACTTGGTAGCCATTTTGTTGCTTGTAGCCGCCATGCGTTGGCTTTCAAGGCTGATGGTGCGACCAGTGAAGGAGCACGAAGAGGCATCCAATATTGACAGCGGAGCAGCTATTCTAGCAATCATGATTGCTCTCACAGGCGTTGCTTCGGGAAGCTTTAGTCTTAGTTTGCTTAATGAATGGGGGGTTGTGACGGCCTATGGGCTGCTGGCCATTGTGTTATTAAGGGCAGGCGCTTGGCTTCAGGATAAACTGGTCTTGCCATCGGTAAGCCTGAGTAGTGAAACAGAGCAGGGAAACGATGCGGCCGCATTCATCGCTGGCTCTCATATGATTGGTACTGCGATTGTGATTCAGTCTTCCATGAAGTGGGTCTCACAGGATGGAAACCTGGGTCTTATTGCCTTGCTATTTGGTTTTGTCATCAGTCAATTGCTGTTAGCGCTGGAAACCCGCCTCAGAATGTTATGGACAAGTAATGGGATAACAGCGGCGGCAAAGGCCCATAAGAATCTCGTTGCAATGAAGTATTCATTGCAACACGTCGGAGCTGCTTTGGCCATTAGTGCAAGCTCTCACTTTGCATCCGCTATGCAATATGAACTGCATCTTGCTGTTATCGCTTGGCTGTTAAGCTCTATTGTGTTTCTAACCGTGTTTTTGATATTGAGTGAGTTGAGCTTAAGAATTGTATTGCCAAGAGCTGGAGAGCGAGAAGAAGGGCGCCCCTTGCTTGAAGGGGCTATCTATCTTGGTTGGGGTTTTATATTGCCCGCCTTGGCTAGCTAAGGCTTAAATACCTTAATATTGGTCATCCCGTTTGCCATGAGTTCTTGAGCGTGAATCTGACTCATGGTGCCCTTGGCGCAATAGAGTAGAATATCGCGATCTTTAGGCAAAGAATCCAATTCTCTATTGAGCAGGAAAAACGGGATTTTTCGGATTTCATTGTTGGTTAGATGAAGTGGGGCGGCCTCTTCTTCTTGAGGGTGTCGAATGTCCACGATCATCGCATCGGTACTTGGGGTCGACACCAGCTCAACGTCGGCAATTCCTGTTTTAGATTTTAAGACATCTTGAATGCGTTCGATTTTTGTATTTTCGATTGCCTGATCGAGCACTGCAAAATCAAACCGTTCTTCTTCCGCTGCCACCTTTTCAAACCTTGCTCTTGTCGTTGGCTTAACAGAAATGACGCCACAATACTCAGGCATTGCAGCGGCAAATTCATACGTACCAATTTCACGTGATGTGTCGATAATATCGGGTTTGTCCATGACTACCAGCGGGCGAATAACCAGCGTATCGGTTACCGCATCAATCACAGTAAGGTTGCGCAGTGTTTGACTGGACACCTGTGCAATACTTTCACCCGTCACGAGTGCTTCTATTCCTAATTGCTCGGCAATTTTGCTGGCAACTCTTAACATCATGCGTTTTAAAATGACACCCATCTGACGGTTATCAACTTTTTGCAAAATTTCAGAAACGACGGAATCAAATGGAACAGACACAAATTTAACACCGTGAGAGACCGCAAAGGTTTCCCATAAATAGTGTGCCACTTGCTTAACGCCAACCTCGTGGGCTGTACCCCCCATGTTAAAGAATAGATAGTGGGTTTGAAGTCCGCGCTTGATCATTAGGTAGCTGGCTACATTTGAATCAAAGCCGCCAGAGATAAGTGACAACACAGAGTCTTGACAGCCAAGGGGGAATCCGCCCAATCCATAGTTCACATCAGTGATAGCGAGTAGGCGTTGCTTACGAATCTCTAGCTTTACTTCAAAATCTGGGTTCTTCAGAGCAACAGCCTTTGCGTCAGTGTGCTGCAACAGTCCACCACCGACGTATCGCTCAACATCAACGGACCGAAAATCGTGTTGGCCCGATCGTTTAACGCGAACGCAAAATGTTTTACCTTTAATTTGCTCGGCGTATTGATTTTTAGCCGTCTCAAAAATGTCGTCAAACGTCTTAAAGGAGAATTCTTTGACTGTCAGAACTTTAGCGACACCGGGTATGCGACATAAAACGGATACGATCTTTTGTTCGTCATGAGAATCATCTGAACTTACTTCAATATTGTCCCAGCTTCCCTGAACGTGGCTGTCCAGTCCGTTGTATTTAAGGGTATCCTTAATATTTCTGCGTAACTGGGTAATAAGTTGTTTACGAACAGGCTTAGATTTAATGGTGATTTCTGGAAATAATTTAATTACAAACTTCATATTAACTATCCATCGTGAGCATCACGAATGACTTTTTTGTTTACAGCGCTAGCGTGTCGTTCACGCAACTCACTATCAATATATCGATCGGTTGTGGCCATACTCGAATGACCCGCATCTTCTTTTACATGTTCTCTAGGCCGAAACTTAACATCTTCAGAAATTCCGGTGTGCCTTAACCAGTGAACGGTTGCAGCCTTCAACTCGCTTGCTTCTGTGGATTGACCTTGGCTAGCCAGATTCTCATAAGCTTGATCAAAGCATTGCTGCACAATGTTTCTAATCTGACGCGTACTCGTAACTGGGCCGTTACCATGAATTTTTCTTACTAATGGCGATTGCTCGCCCGGCAGTGGAAGTTCAGGCAAGCCGAGATGCCGACGATAGCGTTTTAAGGACTCAAGCATGCTGTTTGACACGGTCACTATTCTACTTTTATTGCCTTTACCGACCACATGAAACCACCAGTTTCGATCTTGATCGACGCGAAAGTCACCCATGACCGGTGTTGAGCGCTCATCGGCCACCAATTCTGAGATTCGAAGATACATCCCGAGCAGGCAATTCAAAATAAAGAGCGTTCTTTCGTGCTGATCCGGATCATTCTCGGCCCAGTCTACAGCCACCCTGATGACTTCGTCCCATTGGTAATTACTGATTCGGCGAACGGGTGACTGATGCTGTGTCCGCTGAATAAATCGGCTCTTTTGTCTAACGAGTGCAACAGGGTTTGAGGAAAGATATTCTTCTTGGATTAAAAAGTTGAAAAACGAACTGAGTATGGCAAAACAAGATTGAAGCGCTTTTTGCGAGGGTGTGTAGGTTTCGGCCGTTTGGCTAACGCCCAATGCCTTGTTTTTTGGGGTGACAAAAGGGCGCCAATCTGGATTAGGGACCCTTACACCTTTGCTGTTCACAAAGCGACTGACATTTTTTGAGCCGATCCAGCAGACGGGCGGGCGCATGACAAACTCGATATACCGCTCAATGTGCTCCCTGCGCAAATCAGATAGAGATAGTGCCTCTATGGTCCATGCCCACTGTAGAAGCCTCTCGACTTCTCGGCGATAAGAATTAAACGTGGCTGAGCTACCTTGATAACTTTTTAAATACCGCAAAGAAAAGTAAAAATCGTTTTGATTTTTTTCAGGTAGATGCGCACCAACCTGCCTTGCTGACTCCCTGAAGGGGTCCGCGAGATAATCTAGGTTATCAAAAAGAGGTGAGGGTGCGCCCGTGCTCATGCTACTTTACTTTCCAGTTGATGGTTTCTCCCGCTCGCAGCGGCACGATCACATCTTGGTCATATGGAAAGGTATCGGGGACTGTCCAAGGTTCTTTAACCAAGGTAATGGTATCTTTGTTTCTCTCGAATCCATAAAAGTCGGGACCATTGAAGCTGGCAAAACCTTCTAGTTTGTCTAGAGCTCCCAGTTCTTCGAAAATATCTGCATAAAGCTCAATGGCTGCGAATGAAGTAAAGCAGCCGGCACAACCGCAGGCATTTTCTTTTTTGCTTCTTGCATGAGGTGCTGAGTCGGTACCAAGGAAGAAGCGCTTGTGACCACTGGCTACGACATCTTGCAGAGCCTGCTGATGAGTGTTTCTTTTGAGTATTGGCAGGCAAAAGAAGTGAGGGCGAATTCCGCCGGCTAGCATATTGTTACGATTGTAAGCCAGGTGCTGAACCGTAATGGTTGCGCCGACATTATCACCTTGAGATTGTACGAACTCAGCGGCTTCTTTAGTGGTGATGTGTTCGACGACAAGTTTTACATTTGGTACATCTGAAATGACTTTGCTTAATACATTGTCTAAGAACGCTTTCTCGCGATCAAAGATGTCGACGTGTTGGTCCGTTACTTCGCCGTGGACCAGTAATGGCATGCCTGCCTCCGACAATGCGGCTGCAATTTCCGATAATCGGCCAAGATCCGTTACACCTGAGTCTGAGTTTGTAGTGGCACCAGCTGGGTACAATTTGGCTGCGACCACTCGACCTGTTTTTGCCGCCTCCTGAATGATGTCTGGGGTTGTGTGATCCGTGAGATAAAGCACCATTAGCGGGTCAAACTGGTTGTTAGCTGGTCTATGCTCAAGTATGCGATCTCGATAGGCTAAGGCCTGTTCAGCATTCATAACAGGTGGCGTTAAATTAGGCATCACAATGGCGCGGGACATATACTTAGCGGTAGCCGGCACTGTATATTGCAATGCGTCGCCATCTCTAAGATGGAGGTGCCAGTCGTCTGGGCGTGTGATCGTCAGTTCTTGAGTCATTGGAAGGCCTTGGCTGGTTAGAGTGAAACGGCGCGATTGTAACAAAAATGTCTGTTTTAGACAGATTTCCTTTGATTTTAGGCTGGTTTTGAATATTACACACTTATTCCGATAATAACAATTATCGGAAATTGCAGTTATCACGGTTTAACCTAATCTATGATTAATAGACCTCTTTCTATTTCATGGATGCCAATATGGAAACCGCTGCGGAATCACCTGAATCAACCAGTACAGACAACACGCTTTTTCAAATAGCTGATTACCTTGAGGTTATTACGTTTAATGTGGGTGATACTCAATACGCCACTCCTGTTAGCGAAGTACGGTATATAGAGCAAGACAAACGAAAAACCACGCGAATTGAGGTCAACGACAAATTAGGCGCTGAGGTTACCACCTACCAAGGAAAACCGGTTCCCATCTACGACTTTGCCTCCCTAATGGGCTGTGAGGCGGAATACACCAAAAACTTAAAGCTTCTTCAAACCCTTAAGGAGCGCGAGCGCGACCACGTTGCGTGGATGGATGCCCTGGAGGCATCCTTAAAGACGGATACTGAGTTTACCAAGGCTCGAGACCCTGGTCAGTGCGAGTTTGGCAAGTGGTATGCTACGTTTCAGGCCGATGACGAACTGCTTGCAGACATCCTGGCTGATTTCGATGAACCCCATAAAAGAATTCATTCCTTAGCTGACATATTACTCACCCTAAAGGAGGAGGATAAGCTGGATGAGGCAATTGCACGTCTAGAACAGGAGCGAAGTCGAACACTGGGCAAGCTCATTAGTTTATTTCAGGCGGCTCGTGAGCGGCTTGAAAACATTACTCGCCCTATTTTGCTTTACATCGACACGGGCAAAAAAATGATCGCTGTTAGGCTGAATGCAATCAGTGACATCGTGATGTACACGAAAAAAGATTTCACCGTGCAGGCTGATGTGGATGATAACGATCAACTGTTAGAGTTATCATTCGTCGCTGGTTATCTTGAGAATAAAGACAACGAGCCGCCCTGCGTCTTACTTGACTGGCGGCTCTTTAAAGGTAACAAACACTAGCGAGAAGCCGTGCGCATTGTCACAAACTCTTCCGCTGAGCTTGGGTGTATACCAATCGTCTGATCAAAAATCTTTTTAGTGGCTCCAGCTTTAATGGCCACGGCAATGCCCTGCATGATCTCGCCAGCATAGGCACCTACCATGTGGCACCCAAGCACTTTATCCGAATGCTTACAGACGACCATTTTCATATACGTTCGCTCAGTTTCATCTGATAGAGTGAACTTCATCGCCTTGAAATTACTTTCGTAGATATCTATATCGTAGCCATCCTTTTTAGCTTGTTCTTCGGATAGTCCCACCGTAGAAAGGTTTGGCTGGCTAAAAACAGCAGTTGGGATGTTGCTATAGTCTAGAGGTGTGCGATCGCTTTGATATTGTTGACGCATAAAGCACATTGCCTCTGCTAGGGCGACCGGAGTTAACTGAGGTGTGTCAATTAAATCCCCCATTGCATAGACGCCCTCTAAGTTGGTTTCAAATTGCTCATTAACTTCAATGTAATGGCGACTTGATTGAGCGATTTCTATATCAGGGCTCCATAGCCTTTCGATTGCCGGCGTTCGACCGGTCGCATTAATAACAACATTCACACCCACATCTTGATGGGAATCAAATGAAACGTTCACCATACCGCTGGTGGTACTGGCAAGTGACTTGGGCGCTTCCTTGATGAGATTGATGCCCTTTGCCAGGATTTGGTCTTGAGCAAATTCACGCGTCGACTCATCAAATCCACGCAGTAGCTTGCCAGACCGTGATGCAATTGTGGTTTTACACCCAAGGCCATTCAATATTCCTGCAAACTCAACCGCGATGTAGCCACTGCCGACAATCATTGCGGATTCTGGAAAGGCATCCATATAAAAAAATTCGTCTGAATTAATAGCAAGATGCCCGCCATTAATTTCTAGGTCCAGCGGCCTCCCGCCGGTGGCCAATAAAATCTTTTCGGCTGTAAAGGCCTTTCCCTTTACTGATACTGTGTTAGGCCCAGTCACCTGTGCCTCGCCCCAAAGAATATCAACCCCACTACCCTCAAGTAGTTTTTGGTAGATTCCATTTAGTCGTTCGATCTCTTTGGTCTTATTGTCCCTGAGGGTTGTCCAATCAAACGGCTTTTGCTCTAGGTTTACCCCGAAGCCTTTTGCAACTGCGCTTGTGTGGTTGAACTCACTGGCATAAACAAATAGTTTTTTCGGAACGCAGCCAACATTTACACAGGTACCACCATAAAAGCGCTTTTCGGCAATGGCCACTCGCTTACCGAGTCCTGCAATCATCCTACTAGCCCTTACCCCAGCAGACCCTGCTCCAATCACAAAGAGATCGTAATCAAATTGCTCGCTCATGACTTAAATACCGCTCTAATATTGACTATGCCAGGGTTGACCTTTTCGATATTAATTTGTTCCGCAGTTATACCCTTTGTCGCTTCTAAGGTTTCGATCCAATCAATGGCTTTGTTGAAATCCACCTTATCCAACCAAACTCGAAGGCCCGCAGTGCCATTGGGTTCGAAGCGCTTAAGAGTCACCCCTTTCGCTTTAGCGATGCCATTAACGATACCTAGCAGCGAACCATCATTAGAACCTGTGGAGGTGGTTGCGCCATTGGGAGCGTTGTCCTTCATGTGTTGATGAAGTTTTAATGCTGATTCATAGCGTTTTTGTGCGTGAGCTTCCATCTGCATTACGGGATGCCAGATCCAATTAAAAAGCAATGCAAAGACAAACAGTACCGCAACGACTTTTACAAATCGCTGGTCCCTCTGATTTAATCCGTCGTACCAAGCCCTAGCTTGCAAGACGTATTTATTTTGTTTTAACTGGTTTATTTGGGCCTGTGCCTGCTCATAAAACTTAGACATTTGAGCTTACCTTTATAAGACCTTTAATTTTTCCGCCACTTTGGTTCGCTGATGCTATTTCTGTTGAAATGTTCTGTTTCTCAAGAGCGGTCTTTAAGCCTTCTAGTTGCGAAATGCTGTCTGCGTTTATCGAGTATTCGATCAGGCCATTTTTATCATTAAAGCGTACGCTTGTTATTTCAAGCTTGCTGTCATTCTTGATTTGCTTTGCAGTAACACTGAAAAGTTTAGTGAACGTAATGCCAGAATGACTTTTAGACTGGGTTCCGGCCAGCTCATCGAACTGCCTCTTTAAACCTTTAACTCTAGGGCGCTCATCTGGAAAAAGTTGCTTGAAATATTCAACAGATGCGTTATTGGTCGCTGCAGCTAGAGCGTAATATTGCTGGGCTTTAATGTAGCGCTCGCCCAATACAACGACAGCCAGAATGGCCGCTAGAGCGTAGAGTGCCTTGAACCTAGATGGCTGTTTTTTCTTTTTAGGCTCTACAACCTTGTAAAGTCCAGACAGTAGCCCCGAGTTCGCATTAGGCATTGGTAAGCCGCTTGTTTGCTTGTACTGAACCTTGTCCGTCAGGTTTTCAAGGTTTGCTTTCACGAGCTCGTTTAACGGGCTAACTTCAAAGATACAAATGTCGATAGAATCTGTCTTGGCTAGCAGCTTTTCTAAGCTAAGAACCAATAGAGATTCTAGGACTGCGTAACTCTCAAAAGAGCCAGTTTTGATATAGCACATACCATTAAAATGAAGCACGCTGACTTGCGACTTACCTTGCGGCCTATCAAATTCTGCAATCAAGAGTGGGTATATTTGTTTAACGCCAAACTGTTGAATGGAATCCATGACTTGATGAGAGACGGTTGCGGCATAGCCTATGCCACCCTCACGGCCTAAATAGTGTATGTGATTGCTATCCAGTTCGCTGCCAAGACTGTCTTCAATGGCGAAAGGTATCGCTTTAGCGGCTTGCTTGGCTTGCTTTATGGGCATTGGCGCCTTATGAATTTGGCAGTCTGGGCCTGCTAACCAAGTGGTTGCGGTGGGATCCAAATCCATAGGGTCGATTTTTTCTAGTAAGCCGCCGCTATCTAAGCTGTACCAACTACTATCAGTGGTGTCGTAAATATAGTGTGTCATGCTTGAGTGCCGCAATTCATGGTTTTTACTAAAGTGTCGTCAGCCCCTGGGGCTCTCGAGAAATCTCGATAAATCGTACCAATAAAGTTCTCAGTAAGATCTCGCTTAATGATGGACTCTAATACGACGACTCTTTCGTTATATTCTAATGTGACAAATACGCTAAAGTACTCTGTTTTGGTGTCAAAATCACCCTTCTTCCAAGGTGAATCCGGATTCTTGCTGGCGTCGCTCAGGCTCGAAATGGGGGTCGCCTCAAACCATTCATCGACGGTTTTGTAAACTGCAGTCCCTCGCTGCTGAGCACAGATACCTGGTCGGGTTTTAGAAGTTAGGCTTTTTGCGTCATCGAGCGTTAACCCTGCATCCCACGTTTCGATGACCTCAGGAAGCACCGTATTAATATTGGTTAACGTCGTAGCAGGTAATGTAGCGATATAAGGCTCTATGGTTCTGTAGGCTTCAGGTGTGACACCCTTGACTAAAAGTAATTCTGAAGGATGTGTCATTTCGATTTCTGACGCACTATAAGGCGGTTCCAATGTGTTGTATTCATAGTTAGCAGCACTGCCCTCCGTAAACCATTCCTTTAAATTCGTAGCAATGGAAGCATCTAGGGCCAAGCTTCCAAGTAAACGCTGGAAACGCGCCAAACCATCTTGAGGTGACGGAGCCGCTGGATGTAGGCTGTTTAAATTGAACAGGCCCTGTAGATCACGAATCGAAATTTTAACGTTGTAGCCTTCGATTTGAGTGGCGAAAACTTGATTCCATAATTCTGCCGATGTATCCCAAGGCTCATTTGATTTTTTATCCCGCTGTGCATCAAAGGCTAGGCCAGCCTTGGCTAGTTCTTCTGCAGAAATGGCGAGCAAGTAGGCTTGTGTGTTTTCATAGGTGGCAGCGGACTGCGAAATATCGCGCTGACCGCGGTTGAGTATGCTAGTTGCTAGCATGGTGACCAGTACAAAGATAAACAGCACAGTGATAAGAGCCAGTCCGCCCTGTTTTTTGATTTTCGGTTTTACGTTATAGTCCATTAAAGGCAAACCTCGGCACCTCATATACTCGTTCAAAGCGCCCCAAATAGCGATCTTCAAGCTGAAGCTTAACCTGAACTAAGTCTGGCACTACGCCTGATTCAAGATACTCCCCTGGCCATTCGTCCAACCAATCGTTCGATCGAACGGTTTCAGCAGGGTTATTGGTATTTATAAGTTGCCCGCGAAACTTAATTTCCACATTGCGAACCTGGTCTAAAAGTACCTGAGCTAAGGGCTCGGTATCCGATGTACGATCAAGTACTGGCCAAAAAAAACGAACTAAACAGTTATTATATTCCGATTCTTCAAGTGGCTTAATGGCATCATCACAAAATTCGGAAGTATGAGAAAACGATCCATAAGCCACTCGCTGCAAGTTGGATACGCCGCTCTTATTGAGCAGTTGAAAGGCCGAACCAGAACGACTAAATTCAAATAGGTAGTCGCCATCAGTTTTTGCTGATAACTGATACTGCCCATAGCTGTCTTTAATTTCGCGACCGGTGATTTGCCATAAGTCTTTTCTAATAAAAGTATCCATTCTTTGGAGATAACGAAGACTTGTTGAGCGTACTTCAGTCGACGTTTTGATGTCACTGATATTGGACAACAACTGACTTGCCCCCACTCCAATCAGGGCGGTAATGGTTACGGCAATCAAGACCTCAAGCAAAGTGAAGCCGCGCTGGTTACTCAAGTGTTTCATTGGCTAAATACGCTGACAAAGTAATGATTGGTGAGCCGTTTTGATCGTTATTTTTGTGTACGCTGACCTCGGCGCGTTTGATGTCGAGGGGAATTGCGATGCCGCCAAACTTTTTCTGCGCTTTTATCTTTGTGATCACTTGCCACTTCTGGCTGGCCATTTCGACTTCTTTTTGACTGTCTTTAATATCTTGCCAAGGTAGTGAGCGTAGTTCGATTATTTGATTTTCTGCTAACCAGCTTGCAATCATTCTCTCTTCGAGTCGCAACTGATTGTCTACTGACACAGAGGTTGTTTGAGAAAGTGTTGAAGCTACCAGTGCAAAAATGGTAATGGCAATCATGACTTCTAATAGTGTAAAGCCTTTAGCTTTCATATTGCTCACTCTCTTTGTAGAAGCGGCCAGTACCATTGCCTCGCACTGTAATAACCAGATCTACGTCTTCAATCGAGATCTCGAGTAGAATGAGGCTCTGTTCACCCGTAGCCTGAAAGATAGCCTTTGGACTGGGTTTTTTAACATCAATTTCGAAGGGAATGACAGTGAGTTGACCATCAACTTTTACAGTGACATCGAAGTCTTCATCGATGGAATACGGATTTCTAACGGAGCCTTCGTACTTGACCCAAGCTGGCTTCAGTTGCGACGGGTCGCTTTCTTCTGGTAAAAACCGACGCTCGTAGAACAGTATTTGATCTTTACTAAATTCTACCCCGAGTGTTTTATCTTTAAAGATTGCTTCGTCAGAAACAACCTCAAAAAGAAATTTTAGCTCTTCGCCAGCTTCGTTCAGTCTGTCAATGCGCGGATCTCTATTGGTATTGATGGCCGCCATGGATACCAACAGAGAGATGATAACCAACACGATCAGTAGCTCAAGAAGAGTAAATCCGCGCATCTTTCTGTTCTTCTATTTAGAGGTCTTTACTGCTGATGTCGGCAGCATCATCTTCTCCGCCTTCCTCTCCGTCAGCACCGTAGGATAAAATTTCTACCTGCCCTTTTGATGAGAAGTAAATGTAAGGATTGCCCCAAGGGTCTATCGGTAGTTTTTTCATGTAACCACCTGCCTTATAGTTTTTTGGCTCAGGAGTGCCTGACGGCTTTGACACTAGCGCCTCTAAGCCTTGAGAGGTCGATGGGTAGGTAAAGTTTTCCAACTTATACATATCCAATGCTTGCTGGATATTGGCCATCTCAGCTTTTGCGGTTTTAACTCGGGCAGCGCCAGCCTCACCAATAATATTGGGGGCGACCATGGCCACCAGACCAGCGAGAATGGCCAAAACCACCATGATTTCTATTAGCGTAAAGCCTTTTTGTTTTTTCATTTGTCTTACTCCTTTATCCAATCATCTTATTCATTTGAATAATCGGCAACATTATGGCGATTACAATTAATACTACTACGCCGCCCATTACTAAGAGCATAATCGGTTCGAACATGCCTACCAATGCGGAAACCGTATTCTGAAGGTCGTTTTCTTGGTTCTTTGCTGTCTTTTCGAGCATGGAATCCAGTTCACCACTAGTTTCACCACTGGCAATCATATGAATCATCATGGGTGTAAAAACCTTAGTTTCATCTAGTGCGCGATGAAGGCTTCCCCCTTCCATTACTTGCTGAGCTGCAATTGCAAGACGTTCCTGGATGACCAGATTATTGACCACCTTGGCAGCGATTTTCATACCCTCTACGAGTGGTACGCCGCTTGAATTGAGTATTGCGACAGTGCTGATAAATCGGGAGGTATTAAATCCTCTGATCATCTTGCCTATGAACGGCATGCTAATAAGAAAACCGTGAAATCGTACCTTAAGATGCGGCTTTTTCAGGGCAAAACGGAAGCCTAGCCCTAACCCTAAAATGCCAATGCCCAGTAAAATACCATGATTTTGTAAGAAATTACTGGCGGTTATCATTGCCTCAGTTAGCGGAGGCAACGCTTGGCCATTCTGAACAAATACTTCAACGATGTCAGGTACGACGTAGGTGAGTAGGCCGACGACGATGGCAATGGCCACGACGCTTAGTATAATCGGATAGAGCGCTGCTAGCTTTACTTTTTGCTGGTTTGCTTGACTAGACTCCATGTAGTCAGCTAGACGATTCAATACCGTATCGAGATGGCCGGCATGCTCGCCGGCTGCCACTGTAGCCCGATATAAATTGGGAAAGGTGTAAGCAAACTGATTTAGCGCTGCGGCTAGGCTGTGACCCTCAAGCACTTTAGATCTGATATCTAAAATCATTGATTTTACGTGCTTCTTTTCTGTCTGGTCAGAGCATGCTTTCAGAGCTTCCTCTATCGGAAGTCCTGCTCCAATTAACGTTGAAAGCTGCCTTGTAAATAAAGTTAGATCCGAACTGGATATTCCGCGGCGAAAGAGCTTAGAGAAGCTGGTGCCCCCCTGCTTTTCCTTTGCGACGTCTACCGCAATAGGAAGGAGCTGCTTCTCTTTTAACTGAGCGCGCACCTGCCTTGGGCTATCCGCTTCTATGACACCCTTCTTTTGCTTTCCTTGGCTGTCGATTGCAACGTATTCAAATACCGCCATGAATTATGCCTTGGTTACCCTAAGAACTTCTTCAAGGGTTGTGTCGCCATTGACCACTCGTGTGAAGCCATCCTGCTGAATGCTTGGACTGTGCTGCCTAGCGTAGCGGTTAAGTTCGATCTCACCCTTGCCATCATGGATCAATGTTTTGAAGTGATCGTCTATTTCAATAATCTCATAAATGCCTTGGCGTCCACGATAGCCAGAGCCGCTGCATTCGGGGCACCCTTGGGCATGGTAAAGAATGAGATCGTTATCAGGGTCGAAGCCCAGTAGCTCTTTTTCTGATCGATCCGCCTGATAAGGGGTTTTACACTCATGACATAGGGTTCTTATTAGTCTTTGCGCTACAACGCCGACCAAGCTTGAGGCCAGCAAGAACGGCTCAACTCCCATATCTTGAATACGGGTGACGGCACCAACAGCAGTATTTGTATGAAGTGTTGACAGTACTAAGTGACCCGTCAGGGAGGCCTGAACCGCAATGTCGACCGTCTCACGGTCACGGATCTCACCAATCATGACAACATCTGGGTCTTGACGAAGTATTGCTCTCAGGCCCCGTGCGAACGTCATGTCGACTTTGGTATTGACTTGGGTTTGGCCGATACCTGGGAGGCTGTATTCAACTGGGTCCTCTACCGTGAGGATATTACGAGAGGAGTTGTTTAATTCACTAATGGATGCGTAGAGAGTGGTGGTCTTACCTGAGCCAGTAGGCCCTGTGACCAGAATGATGCCATGGGGCTTGAAAATAATGTTCTTTAGGCGATCTAGGTTGTCTTTGGCCATTCCGAGTTGGGCTAAGTTTAAGCGGCCGGCCTGCTTATCCAGTAGACGCATTACTACGCGCTCACCATGGGTCGAAGGCATGGTTGATACCCGAACATCTACCTCACGCCCTGCAATACGGAGCGCGATTCGGCCGTCTTGAGGGATACGCTTCTCAGCAATATCTAATTTCGACATAACCTTGATTCGGCTTACCAATAGCGGCGCAAGCGCCCTTCTCGGCTCAAGCACTTCCTGCAGAACGCCGTCGACTCGCGCGCGGACAACAAGACGCTTTTCGAACGTCTCAATATGAATGTCCGACGCGTTTCTTTTGACTGCATCCGTTAAAATGCCGTTAATAAGGCGAATAATGGGGGCGTCATCTTCCTGCTCTAATAGATCCTCTGTTTCTTGGATCATTTCAGCGAGGCTTGCAAGGTCTAGGTCATCACCTAGCCCTTCCATGGCCTCGCGGCTATCCGCTGACTGCTGGTAAATGCGTGATAGATGAGTCGCAAAAACGTCGTCGGCAGCCTCTTCAAAGCGAATATTGCTTGAAGGGAGGACGCGCAAACACTCTGAAAACGCCTCTAGGGGGCTTTCACTCTTGTGCCAAACTAGGATTTCATCGCCCTTTTGTTCAGCTACCATGCTAAAACGCTTAGCAAAACCGTATGGTAGCTTGGGCTGAGTGTCGTTTGTATGTTGTTCTTGCACAGGCGTTACTTATTATTGGGTATTGTGATTGACAGCTAGTGTACATAGTAGTTTCAAAAAATTGAAACCAATCCCTACCTTATATGGCATTTTTGCTGCAAAAATATGACAGACATAAAAAAAGCCCGGACTAGCCGGGCTTTTTTTTGCTTAGAAAACAAACAATTAAAGTTTGCTGTCTAGCTCAGGTACTGCTTCAAACAGGTCAGCAACAAGACCGTAGTCGGCAACCTGGAAGATTGGAGCTTCTTCGTCTTTGTTGATGGCAACAATAACTTTAGAGTCCTTCATACCTGCTAAGTGCTGAATTGCACCCGAGATACCTACCGCAACATACAAGTTAGGAGCAACGATCTTACCCGTTTGACCAACCTGCATATCATTCGGTACGAAGCCTGCGTCCACAGCGGCACGAGATGCACCAACAGCAGCGCCTAGCTTGTCTGCAACTTTGTAAAGCATTTCAAAGTTTTCGCCGTTCTGCATACCGCGACCACCAGAAATGATGATATCAGCAGCTGTCAATTCAGGACGATCAGACTTAGCTAGCTCTTCGCCAACAAACTTAGATACACCTTTATCAGCAACAGCGGCTACGCTTTCTACTGCGGCAGAACCACCTTCGGCAGCTGCAGCATCAAAGCCAGTAGCACGAACAGTGATCACTTTAATGGCATCAGAAGATTGAACGGTGGCGATCGCATTACCAGCATAGATTGGGCGTGCAAACGTATCAGCAGACTCAACCTTAACGATTTCAGAGATCATGTTAACGTCTAATAGAGCAGCAGCGCGTGGTAAGAAATCCTTACCAGTCGTGGTTGCTGGTGCAAGGATGTGGCTATAGCCCTTACCGATTTCAGCAACAAGATCGCCCATGGCTTCTGCTAGCTGGTACTCGTATGAAGCGTCGTCCGCTACCAATACTTTCGCAACACCTGCAACTTTGGCAGCTGCTTCAGCAGCGGCGCCACAGCCTTTGCCGGCTACTAATACATCAACATCGCCACCGATTTGTTGAGCGGCAGCAATCGTGTTTAGAGTCGCACCCTTCAGGGTAGCGTTATCGTGTTCTGCAACAACTAAAATACCCATTACAACACCTTCGCTTCAGTTTTTAGTTTTTCAACTAGCTCGTCTACGCTACCTACCTTGATACCAGCAGAACGCTCAGCAGGTGGCTCAACCTTAACTAGAGTTTGAGTAGACTTAACTTCAACGCCTAAATCAGCAGGAGCTACAACATCAAGAGGCTTACGCTTAGCTTTCATGATGTTTGGTAGCGACGCATAACGAGGTTCGTTAAGACGTAGGTCGGTTGTTACGATGGCTGGCAGGTTAAGACCAACTGTGCGTAGACCACCGTCGATTTCACGAGTCACGTTTACGCTTTCGCCATCTACAGCTACTTCTGAGGCAAATGTGCCTTGAGGCATGCCAGTCAAAGCGCCAAGCATTTGGCCAGTTTGGTTGTTGTCGTTGTCGATTGATTGCTTGCCCAAGATAACAAGTTGAGGCTGCTCTTTTTCGACTACGCCTTTAAGTAATTTAGCTACCGTTAGAGACTCAAGTTTCTCATCTGTCTCTACTAGAATGCCGCGATCAGCACCAAGAGCTAGAGCAGTACGGATTTGCTCTTGAGCTACTTTAGGGCCAATAGAAACAACAACGATTTCACTCGCTACGCCCTTTTCTTTAAGGCGAACTGCTTCTTCTACAGCAATTTCACAAAATGGATTCATGGCCATCTTAACGTTGGTTAAATCAACGTCAGAGTTATCAGCCTTAACGCGCACTTTTACGTTGTAATCGATAACACGCTTAACAGCTACAAGAACCTTCATAGATTCCCCGTCAAGTTTGAGTGGATTGAATTAAGCTCGTTTAGACAGAAAATACCAAAGTGAAGCTCTGTCGAACCGTGCTTAGGGGCGCATATAGTGAACCTAACTACGAATCAGGTCAACTGAGGGCCACCGGCTCACAAGGCTACAGCATCGTATTTTGTACAAAAAACAAGCTTAGCTAACATGTGTATTCTGGATTCTATTCAAACGCGCGTTTGAATGCTAGTCTGAATATAGGTTATTCTTGCATTACACAAGGCATAAGTACCAAGTGTAGACAGTATTTTGCTCTAAAGAACCATTTGGCCGTAGTCGTTCAAATCAGTATACTACGCCAAATTTTTGCCCCTTGTGGCCTAATTTGATACACAGCCTGACTACAAGGGCTGATACAACTGCTTGAGGAGAGTTCAATGGAACGCGAAGCGATGGAATATGATGTCGTCATTGTTGGCGGCGGTCCTTCTGGCCTATCGACTGCGATTCGCTTAAAGCAATTAGCAGAAGAAAAAGGCCAAGAGCTAAGCGTCTGCTTGGTTGAAAAAGGGTCTGAGGTTGGCGCACACATTTTGTCAGGTGCTGTCATTGAAGATCGTGCACTAGCAGAGCTATTCCCTAACTATAAAGAGCTAGGCGCTCCTCTAAACACCGAAGTAAAAGGTGACGAGGTTTACTTCCTAACTGGCGAAGAAAAAAGCTTCAAAACCCCAGGCTGGATGATTCCAAAGCCAATGCACAACGATGGCAACTACATCGTTTCTCTAGGTAACGTTTGCCGCTGGCTAGGTGAGCAAGCTGAAAACCTTGGCGTCGAGATTTATCCAGGCTTTGCTGCTGCTGAATACATCGTAGAAGATGGTGCTGTAAAGGGCATCATCACAGGTGATATGGGTGTAAGCGCTGAAGGCGAGCAAACCGAAATGTACATGCCTGGCATGGAGCTTCGTGGAAAATACACTGTATTCGCTGAAGGTTGTCGCGGTCACCTAGGCAAGCAACTGATTTCTGAGTTCAAGCTAGACGAAGGCAAAGATCCTCAGCACTATGGTATCGGCATCAAAGAGCTTTGGGATATTGATCCTGCTAAACACAAAGAAGGCCTTGTTATGCACGGCGCTGGCTGGCCTTTAAGTGAATCAGGTTCTACTGGTGGTTTCTTCCTATATCACGCCGAAAACAACCAAGTTGTAGTGGGTCTGATTACCGACCTTTCTTATTCAAACCCGCATGTTAGCCCGTTTGATGAATTCCAGCGCATGAAGCACCACCCTGTTATTAAGCAGTACCTAGAGGGTGGCAAGCGTGTTTCTTACGGTGCACGTGCCATTGCCAAGGGTGGCTTTAACTGTCTACCTAAGATGACCTTCCCAGGTGGCTTAGTAGTAGGCTGTGATGCAGGTACTTTGAACTTTGCCAAGATCAAAGGCACGCACACCGCTATGAAGAGCGGCATCATCGCTGCCGAGCAGATTATTGCGGCAGTCGAAGCGGGTCGTCAGAATGATGAAATTGCCGAATACACAACGGCTTTCGAAGAAAGCTGGGCTTACAAAGAGCTACATCGCTCTCGTAACTTTGGCCCTGTAATGCATAAGTTCGGTACGTTCGTCGGCGGTGCTGTGAACTACATTGACCAGAATATCTTCCCGCTGCCAATGACGTTCCATGACACAACGCCTGACTACGCAACACTTAAGCCTGCAAGTGAATGCAAAAAAATTGATTACCCTAAGCCAGATGGTGTCATCAGCTTCGCCAAGCTGGACTCTGTGTTCATTGGTAACGTTAACCATGCTGAAGATCAGCCGTGTCACTTGCGCCTTGCGGATGCTAGCATCCCACTGGAAAAGAATCTTCCAGAATACGACGAACCAGCACAGCGCTACTGCCCTGCTGGGGTTTATGAGATTGTTGAGCAGGAAGATGGCGCCAAGCGCTTCCAGATTAACTCTCAGAACTGCGTACACTGTAAGACCTGTGATATTAAAGACCCAGCTCAGAACATTACCTGGGTAACCCCAGAAGGTTCAGGTGGTCCAAACTATCCAAACATGTAAAAAATAAAAAAGGAGCCTTAGGCTCCTTTTTTATTTTCACACCATGGAAGGTTGATTAAAAAATGTTCCACGCGGAACATTTTTTGAACAGCTACCCTATTCTATACTTCTCCTCTCCACTGATCACGAAATAACCATCATCTTGCTCAATGGCCATGTCAGACAGTGTGTAGTAAGCATTTCTTGAAAATCTTGCCATAAGACCTGCTCTAACCTCTACAAAAGGTACGCCGGTCGCATCCATTAGTAGCGGGTGCTGAGGGTCAATGTAAAACTCATCACCTACATCTGTTACCACTCTAATGATGTCACTTTCATCCTTGTGCGCTAAAACCACTTGAAATGGCAAGTCCTCAACTTGAATTTCCCATTTCTCAACCGGTGTCACAAGGTAATACTTGCTACCCTCCTTTTTTAATATGGTACTGAACAACCTAACCAGCTTGTCACGCACAAAAGGCTCTCCTTCATGGAGCCACTCGCCATTACTTTTGATAACCAAATCCATGGTACCACTTAGATCTGGATTCCATTGATCTACAGGAGGCAAGGCCTTTCCCAAATCCATGCCATCAAATTTCCCGAGCTGTTCTAGCAGGCCCTCCTTTGACACCCTACAACCCCCTTTGCCATTCTTCGCGCAGGCGAATGCTGCCCGGAGCATTAATCGCTTGATCTAGCTGACCGAGTATCAGGGCTTTGTCAGCACCCAATGTGCCTTTTAAGGGCAGGTAATTGCTGGCGTGATCACTTCGATAGACAGTGTTTTTTAACTCTAAGGCATCAATGAATTGGTATAGCTCTTCAAATAACCCATGCTGATCAGGAAGAGACCAGTCTCCATTAAATCCTTGCTTGAGTCGCTCTTCGCCAAGAGGAAAGCTTACCACCAAGGTAGAGAGGTACTCTGGCTGGCATTCGTTCATAAGCCTTGCACTATTTAATGCGTGCTGCGCTGATCGCTTGGCACCACCAAGCCCATTCAGAATCATCACCGAAGTTTTGATGCCGGCAGCTTTGAGTTTTAAAAGAGCCTCTTTTTGAGATTCGTAAGTCTCCCCTTTGCTGACTGCCTCAAGCACTTCGTCATCACCTGATTCGCAGCCAACGTACACCATCTCAAGGCCAAGCGACTTAAGCTCAGCAAGGTCTTCAATACTTTTTTTGTTTAGGTTTCTTGGCAAACAATAGCTTGAGACGCGCCTTACCCAGGGCAAATGCTGCTTAATCTGCTCAAGAATTCCCTTAAGGCGACCGGTTGGAAGTACCATGGCATCACCATCTGCCAAAAAAACTTTTTCTACCGGCATGACCCTTTGGGCTGCATACTTGATTTCTGCTTCTATCTCGTCGGGCTTTTTCGCTCGAAATTTTTTCTGCTCCTGAGTGTACATATCGCAAAAAGTACACTTATTCCAAGAGCAGCCATTTGTCACCTGAAGAATAAGAGAGCGACCTTCACTAGGTGGCCTGAATACGGGTTCGATATAAGAAATCATAAGTTACCTCTGGCGGGATTGTCGCATAGTCCGGAGCAGCCAATCAAACCAAGCGTGAAGTCCCATACCAAGTATTCAGCTAAGCTAATAAGGAATCTTGGATGGATTATCTTACATGGCACTCCAAAGCCCCAAGGCGCCGAACATATTAGCGAGAATCTTAGAGGCTCAGCAGGATTTGCAAGCCACTGGAGCCGTTATTGAGACAGACTCAGACCTATGCAAAGAGTTGCTAGCAACGATCAATGCCCCCTATTTTAGCTTGGTCCGTGAAATAAAAACGGCAACAGAAGCGACCCTGCTCCTAGGGTCGCAAAGGGTGATTAATCTAGCGACTGCTCGCTTGCTCAGGAGAACGTTTTTTGCCAGCAGCAAGCCTTCCCTGCAAGAAATATGGAAGACAAGCTTAAGGGTCGCCATTATCGGCGTATTAGTCTCTAAAGCCTTGAGCAAGGCCAGCCCAGATGAAGTCTATACTAGCTGCCTATTCTTTAACGTGGGTATGTCGCTACTTTACAGTCAGCATGAACACTACCTGAAGGAGATTAAGATTGCCTATCAGGATGAAGTCCAGTCCATCAGTTTATCCGAAGTAAGCGCGTTTGGTCAGTCACACGCGGACTTAAGCGCTCAGATCGCCGAAGCATGGGGGCTAAACAAAACCATTACTCAAGCGATTGCGCTACATCACTCGCCAGATGCGCTTAAAGCAGCAATAGCCAAAGATGATGACTTGGGTGAGCTGCTGCTGGTCATAAAAGTAGCTGAGCACATCGCAAAACTACCAGGGTATCTGGTTAAGGCGGAGGTGGATGTTGAATGGAATCTGGTTGGACCGACTATTCTGGATGAATTAGTGCTGACCGAGGGGATGTTTAAGCGGTTTGAGCATACAATCAAAACTAAATTATCCCAAATAAAAGGCTGAGGTCTATTGGTACAAGTGGTAGAATCCGCGCCTTGTTTTACGGGGGTTATATGACATCGTTTTCCAGTGGTCAGCGCTATATTAGCTTGGCTGAACCCGATCTAGGCCTAGGCATCGTTGAAGAAATTACTGGCCGCCATCTCACCATCCTATTTCCACTTGCGGAAGAAGAAAGAATTTATTCATCCGTTAACGCCCCTCTTATACGCTGTATCTTCGAGGCGGGCGACCGCCTAGTGGCCAACAATGGGCTGGAAGGCACCATCAAAACCATAGAGCATCAAGGCCCCACGGTTTGCTATACGCTGTTTGAAGGCGAAACGGTGCACGAATCCGAAATAAGCCCAGCACTTGGACGTGTTAGTCCGATAAGACGTCTAGAGGCTGGTCAGATCGGGTCATCCAAGTGGTTCAATATTTATCGAGAGCTAGTACAGGCTTTTAGTGAATTCCAGGGTTCGGTTGCTAATGGCTTTGTCGGCCCTAAGATTAATCTGATCCCCCATCAATTTGATGTGGCCAATCAAGTTTTATCTATGCCCCTTCCCCGTGCTTTGCTCGCGGATGAGGTAGGCCTAGGAAAAACCATTGAAGCTGGCTTGGTAATACACCAACTTATTGCAAGCCAAAGAGCCCAGCGCATACTCATTTGCGTACCCGCTTCCCTTGTTAATCAGTGGCTAGTGGAGATGAAGCGCAAGTTTAACCTCGATTGCACCTTGATAGACGATGAGTATTGCGAGGAGCAAGAAGGTGAAAACCCATTTGCCCAGGTACAGGTGGCATTGTGTAATTTCGACTGGCTGCAAAACACCAAATACATCGATAAGGCACTTAATGCGGATTGGGATATGCTGGTGGTCGATGAATCTCACAGACTCCAGTGGGACTCACTGGGTTATCAAAGTGCCCTGGCCTTATCTAAGGTGTCCCAGGGAGTACTGTTGTTGACGGCAAC
>Ga0181590_10000245_pt1 | contig 41513 bp, 30 predicted proteins | sample 071ome_34_FD_132446 | JGI IMG/M metagenome (GOLD analysis project Ga0181590, IMG submission 132446) | Coastal salt marsh microbial communities from the Groves Creek Marsh, Skidaway Island, Georgia - 071411BT metaG (megahit assembly) | ecosystem: Environmental > Aquatic > Marine > Intertidal...
AGTGTTCTTCAGCAAGCTGATGAACCCTTCTGACCATCTTAGCCTTTTGAGCGTATTCTCCGTCTCCCGTGGGAGGCTTTGAACTTAGCTCTCTTTCGTGTCAGGTCATTTACGAAAGCCGTATATAATGCCCCACACTTGCATATTTCGTCAAGAACTATTTTTAATTATTTTTGAAAAGATTTTCTACAAAGACAGAAAATGCAGTGATAATCAGGGTTTTGATTGATCCTAAAAATTTGTAATTCCCTGGTTTTTTAAATCTCAACTTCCTGATAAGATGGTTACATGAGAACCGTAATGCTTTTCATTCTGCTTGTTTTTCCTCTTACTGCTCAGGAAAATAGTTCTGATAAAGCAGAAAACCCTCTTGAAACTCAGGGTTACCAATTCATTGAGGATCGTGAACTTCAAATCAATGGTCCTGATGGCTTTGTACAAGTTATCAAAGCAGAGAATGATGACCTCACCTTTTACTCTGGAGGTGGTCAATTCATTTTAAAGAGTGATGGGCAAGCCACTTTGTACGGTTTAGATAAACTCAAATCGAAATCTATAAAGAATATCAAGTACGAGATTTTGCTACCCGGCATAGCCAAAAGCGAGACAGGTGCAATCTTCCTGAGTATCAAATCCAAAAATCGTCCGAAAGTAAAAGGTCTAATGCGTCTGGAAGGTGGTACCTTCGCGGTTGGTTTGTTCTGGACTCAACTTCCAGGGAAGAAGCGTAAACTTGCTCTGGAACACCTGACACACAGACTGGACACAAAAACTGCTAATCCTGTTTCCGTAAAGAAGTTAAGTTTCGGTTCACAATCAGAAATCGAAAAGAAAGAGAAACCTGAGCAATTGGGGGATGAGCACTTTAACTCACCTTCAGAAACTGCTTTTGATGATTACGAATGATCAAGCCTCGTCAGGCAAGTCTTCTTTGGATTTAGTCTCCAGGTAATCTTTGAGAACATTCGCAAAAGCGGGTATATCTCTTAAGTGATGCAAAGCCTCTTCCATCTTTGCTTTGACTACTGGGTACTTACTCTTTAGTAATAACCTGCAAGAACAAGCCAACTTCCAGTCTGCCAGTTCTCCAATACAATACACCGCAGTTAACTGACAAACCTTATGCGGAGAGTTTACGAGATCATCCAGGGCTTTTTCAGTTCTGTTCTTAAAGGTATCCCAAAGGGCGACAATTGCATTTCCTATCACTCGATTGGAAGTATCGTCAAGACACTTCACCATAAAAATACGACTGTTTGGCTGAGTAAAATAGGTGAGTGCTTCGATAGCATTTGATCTGACTCTTTCATTGTAGTGATTCAAATAGTTTAGAAGAATCTTCTTCTTTTCTTCAGCTGGTCCTTTCGCTCTTCCCAAAGCAAGTACCGCCGAAGCAATGATTCGATTATCCTTTTCCAGTTTCAAACGCTCCGTAATCATATTGACGGTCTCTTCACCGGAATCATCTTCTGCCAGCTTTTGAATTGCTGCCATTCTGAGCTGATTGGCGTCACTGTAGAGAGCGGCCAATTCCCTCGCCGCTGGACGCTGCTCAATCTTCTCTTTGATTTGTAATAGATCTTCAGATTCCTGGGCATCCTCAGTCTTGTTCATTCGCTCAAAAATCTTGTCTGCCCACAAACCATAAGGGTCTTTTTCCCGGAGTCTTTCAATGATCTTCGAGGCTTCCTCGATTTGATTGTTGGCCATTAATTCCAGTCCACGAAGAGCTTTGATTCTTACACTTTCCACTTCGTCCAAAAGTAAGATGGCAAGCAGTTTGACACCCTCTGTAAAACTCATTTGCGCCAGGCTGTAAGCGGCACTGTCACGGTAAGCTGAGAAGGGAGACTGGATCATTTTGGTAAACAGGGCAAAAGCCCGATCATCTCCTAAATTGTGCAAGGCTTTCGCAGCTGCTGCCTGTACCCGGTTGTGTGGGTGCTCCATCAATCGGGCGATACTTGCAAGAGCTGCTGTGTTTCCGATTTCCTCAAGAGCTTCTACTGCAGTGGCCACTACTCGATGGTCTTCGTCATCAAGATATTCTATGATATATCGAAAGGATTTACTGGAGGCTCTTTGCATCATTTTAATAATGCAAGTTCGTTGAAAGGGATCAAAGGTGTAATTTTCGATCATCATCATTTCTGGCAAAAACTCGACAAGATTATGTTCAAGAGCATAGTGAAAGGCTTTGTTCACTACATCCGAATTGCTCGACTGAAAGGCTCTTCGAAGATTGGCCAAACGGGCATCATCTTCTTTACTCGTTGTCTTTCTTTCCAGTGATTGAAGTTCATTGATTGTCTTGCGCAGTTCATACTTGATCTGAATATCCTGCTCAATATTTAACAAGTCACTGAGGACATTGATTTTGTCTTCAAAATCCGATACCGCCAGATCGCGAATTGCTTGCCTGCGTACATCAAAGTCGAGGCTTTTCAGGTCTATTAAGACACTCTCTATACTTCGTTCAAATACCTGCAAGTTGCGACTTCCTCACCAAATTCCACTGATCTTCTGATAATTCAGGCAATGTACATACCCTCTGACTGGAGTTAAAGAGAATCAAGCGATTCGACGTTTTCTCCCGACCCAGAACCAAGACTCCCTCAACATTTTCAACTTCTCCCTCAAAGGACTCTTGATTCAAGAGCTTTTTCCACTGTTCCAAAGTCAGTAGAAAGTGTTTACCCTCAGAAAGTACTTCGACATCTTTTTGTCCCAGTTGTTCATTCCAACTTAAAAACAGATTCTTGCGATGAATAAATGTTGCTCCCAAAATTGAAAGAGTGAATAAACATCCATTGAGAATCGGAATAAAAAGAAAAAGCCAGCTCAGGTTACCAACTCCCAGCACAGTACCCAGATTCTTTCGTGTGTATTGCAACTTTTCACGCAAGGTCAGGCCCCGAATTGAAAGGGTAAAGTCGTGAAACTCAAAGCCCAAACAGAAGCTCTGAAACAAGATGCTTAAAACAAGAGTTACTACAGGTCCCAATATTGGAAACAGAGAAAACAAGCCCAGAAAAATATTTCCAACCAAAAAGACAACGGAGATCAATAGTGCATCTCCGACCTGACGAATCACACTCAGAGCTTTTGCTTCACCTGATTGAAGACCCAACATGCCCTCAATCCTTTCAACAAACCATCCATAGAAATAGGAACAAACCAGAGAAAAACCCAGAATGTAAAAACCTACAAACATAGCGGTATGAATGACGAGATGAAATACAAATTCGAGTAGACCTGGATAAAAAAAAGCAAGGATTCCAGCCCAGGAAAGTTCAAAGCCTGGCCACACTATGGGGAATATATGAGCAAAGGAAAAGAACGCCAGGTAGAAAGAACCCAGAGCTACTGAAACATTAATCATAAGAGGCAGGACTACATAGGGAATAGTTCTTGGATTTGACTTTAAAAAAGTCAAGGCAGCCAAAGAATTCCAGTAAGCCCTGCCAAAGCCTTGTACGAATCGAATCATCCTGGATTCAGTATATCTTATTCGTAACTGATTCGAGCTTTCTTCTAGTTCCATAAGATCAGTAGTACATCAAAAATCAAAAGATATGAACTAATTTTGAATTAAAGTTTCTTCAAGACTTGATATGAAAATCATATTCCAACAGAATGAAGTGTTTTCTATACGCTTAGGAAGTCATTTTGGAAAAGATTTTATTCGTTCTTCCGGGAAGTTTTGATCAAAACATTCCCAAAAACATTTCAAACAGCTATATATCACAACGTCATGGGGACAAATATGTCGAAGAATTGCATGAGTATATTCTTAACGCCTTTGACAGTTCTGTTCGCGATCCCAACTCACTTTTGTTAGCCAAAGGGGAAGAACTCGCTCTTTGGAAGGAGAGATGGAAAGCCTGGCCTGATTTACCTTCTGCACCTTGCTGGAAAATCTATCAGGGAAATGCCTGTGAAGCTCTCCAATATACCTCACCAGATTCTATGAATCGCATCTGGTTCCTGTCTCCATTTTATGGTCTCACCCAGGCGTCCCGAGTGATCGCACCTTACAGATTACACTGGAAAGCATTTGTCCCGGGAATAGGTCAGCCCCAGGAATACTGGATTACAAGGGTTCACAAGGCTTTCTCGGATCGACTGGATATAGAAGTTATCTGGACGGCCGTACCTGAAGAACTGGAATTGTTCGTTCAAAGGTCATTGCCAGGATACAAAGTCATGAATCTCAGGGGTCTAACCTCATTTGACGGCAAGGTAGTCAACACCAATGGTTCACTAGATGCCTGGATCGATATTATCAGAGAATTGTTCCGGCTTCAGCCCATCAGTTGCGGTGAGTTCTTGAGTATGGGTCTACCCGACGAGGTACAATGCACGGGGCATGGGGAAAATTTCATGGAACTTAAACTTGTGGATCTTGCCTAGGTTCTTCGAATTTTTGGTTGGCTGAAACCATCATCGTTTGAAACTCATCGACCAAGTCGTGCAATTCCTCTTTAAGATCATCTTTCTCTTCTTTCCAGGAACCATAAATTTCTTCGCTGTAAGCTAACAGCTCTCGAGCCTGTTTTTGATTTCTTAAGTGATCCCTTCTCTTTTGAGCTGCTTTTTGCTCTTCCTTCATAATGGTTCGCAATCTGAAAATCATGGAATTCAGTCTTTGCTGGTAATCTTCCAAAAATTTCGTCAATGATTCGCTTTCAGTCTGAAAATCCCTGGCTTCCTGGACTGCTTTGGTACTTGCTTGACGTGACCTCATCGCACCGGAATCCAATGAATTACCCAGCTCATGAATGACTTTGCTTGCCTGTTCCTCAACCCTTTTGGACTCCTTGAGTTTATTGTTTAACTCGTAGCGCGTATTTTCTATATAGTGAGCTACCTTGCTCTCAAGAAACTCCAAACATTCAGAAGGCCTCATCTGGTAGTCTTGAAATTCCTCCTCAATTTCTTTTCGAAGTTCCTTTTCCTGGACCTTCATCCTAGGATATCGAACCCACTGATCTGTAAGTAGTGCTATTAAACAGGAATAAAAGGCTCCAATGGAACTACCAACCAAAATCGTGAACATACCTGTTTCAAGTGGTAAGTATCTAGCCAGGAGGAAATAGCCGGAAACCCCGAACAGCAAAAGGATGAGTCCAATAGTGAAACCGATCAGTCCAAAAAGAATGGCACCAAAACTCACGGGAATCATAGTCATAATGACAAATGCGATCAGAATTGCATCGCGATTCAGGAAACTTCCCGCGAAAACCCCGATAAATAGCAAGACCACGATCCAGACCAATGAAGGAGCAAAAGCGTCATGATCGCGGATTCGATCCTCTAGCTGGCTCTGTACATGATTGCGAACGACCTGATTTCGAAAGGACTCAAACTCTGATTGTAGATCCTTGTTTAGTATTTCCTGTAAATATGGGTTCCGAAGAAGTTTCATGATCAGGCAACTGTAAAACAGTTTTACTTACCAATGCAAAACTTCTCAAACAACCTGTCCAAAATATCAGTACTGGTGACTTCACCCGTGATCTCACCGAGTGAGTCAAGGCATCCATAAAGCTCAACTAGCGCTATATCCATAGGAATGCCACTGGAAAGAGCATCCTTAAAAGCCTGTAGCTGCTCCTTGGCCTTAACCATACTTTCCTTTTGTCGATGGCTGGTCAAAATGGGAACCTCATTATAATTCAGATTTCCCACAGCCTTTTGAGCTTGCTCGGTCAACCAGTTTTTCAGGTTGTCTATTCCTTGATGATTTGTTGCACTGATGCTTAGAACGTCGACTCGACCCAGATACTCTTGATTACTCTGCGCTAAACCAAGATCACATTTGTTAAACAAATACAAAGTGTTTGACCTCTGCTCTTCAAGGTTCTGTTCCTTCATTCCATCCATCAAATAAAGGACAAGATCCACTTCGGCCTTGATCTGCAGACTACGTTCGATCCCAATCTTTTCAACAAGATCATTGGACTCACGAATTCCGGCTGTATCAATGAGACGGAACTTGTATCCATGAATCTCAAGGCTCTCTTCAATGTGATCTCTGGTTGTTCCTTCTACCTCGGTGACGATGGCTCGATCTTTCTTGAGTAAACAGTTTAACAGTGAGGATTTCCCGGCATTGGGCTTTCCTACAATTCCAACACTGACACCTTCCCGGTAGTAATGAAATCGATCATAGGATTCTAAAACCTGAATCAAAGTATTCTGAATATCACTAACATCGGCGATCAATTTTTCGGAATCCAGGAAGTCTATGTCTTCCTCCGGGTAGTCCAAAGTCGCCTCCAAATGCGCTCCAACATTCAATAAGTCTTCTCTTAGTTTCTCTATACCTGATTTCAGTCCACCCTGGAGCTGATTCAGGGCAATATTGGCCTGCTGCAAGTGATCTGACTCTATCAATTCACGAACCGCTTCAGCTTGAGTCAAACTCAACTTACCGTTCAGGAATGCTCGTTGGGTAAATTCACCGGGTTTTGCCGCACGAAAACCAAGACTTTGAAGTATTTGGAATGTTCTTTGAAGAATTGCCCTGGAAGAGTGAAGATGGAGTTCTACAAGGTCGTCTCCCGTATAGCTCTTTCCTCGAGGAAAAAACAAGAGACACATCTCATCAAGAGCTGTGTCTCTTTCTTTATCGTACCACTGCAAATAATGGGCAAATCTTGGCTTTATCTCAGGACTTGCCTTAGCCTTTGTACTCCTCAAAAAAGGCTTGAGTAGTTCAATACAATCAGTTCCATTCACTCTGACGATTGCTATTGCTCCACCGGAGCCTGTTGCCAGAGCATAAAACCGATCTTCAGTCATACTATCCGGTGTATTCGATCACTACATGACGTTTGTCGCCATCACCATCAGATTTAGTGACAATATTCTCCATATCCTGAAGCTCGGTATGAATGATCCTTCTTTCAAAAGAGTTCATTGGATTAAGCTTTACACTGGATTCAGACTCAATCGCCTTTTTCGCCATGTTCCTTGCTGTAGTGATCAAAAACTGCTCACGTACAGGATTCAGAGGCTTGTTTGATTTTCGATCTGAGTTGGAGGGACGGTCAGATCTATTTCTCTGCCGATCATTTCTGGGCTTTCTATCTCTATCTCTGGTGTCTTTTCTTTCGCGCCTTTGTCTTTCTGGTTTAGGGTCACTGGCCTCTGCTGACTCTTCAGACTGAACGTTTTCATTTCTTGGAGCTCGATTGGATGGTTTTTTTCGATCTCTTCCACCCTTGGAGCGTGATCGAGAAGAGTTGGAACCCTGATAAATCTTCTCATGTTCGAAAACAATCTTCAGATAGTCATCCCGGTCCTTTTGATTAATCATGCAGTTAATCAAAAATTCCCATTTTTTGGCTGAACGACCCATATGACCGAACAGTTCATCAGCCACATCTCCTGAAAACTCGATTTTTACCTGGTTATTCTCTTCAATTTGACCAACTTTAAAAACCGGATCGTAACCCAGATGTTTAGCCATTTCCTTGAGTAAGTGCTGAGCTTTCTTGAGCTTGTCGGTCTTAACGATCAATTTCACTTCAGCATCTTTGGAACCAATTCCCAAAAATCCTTTGGTTGGCTCCTGGATCACTTCAAAATCAACAGTGTCAAAATCACCAAGATGCAAATTTTTCATAAGAAGTTGTTTTGCTTCTTCTACTGTTTTCCCTGTTTCAATTCTATCCATAATTTTCTCCATTGCTTAAGGCTGCGAGTGATGATACGAGTACAAGACTCATCGAGATTCAGCAGCTTTTTTTCGTTTTTTGTTTTTATTTTTTGAGGAATTCGAAGACTTTTGCTTAGAGGGTTTTTCGACTTCCACTTCGGGGGCTTCTTCCTGCGTAGTCTTGCTTCCGGAAATCATTTGCTCCAGGATGGTAAAGATGTTCTGACCGACGATGTAGATCATCACCCCGGAACTCAAAGATTGCATCATAAAGAAGAATACAATCGGAAGAATCATAACCATCATCCTCTGATTGGGGTCCTTCATCATTTTTCTCTGTGAAAACATAAATGTTGCTACAAATATGAAGGGAAGCAATCTTGTTGGGTCTGGTTTGGCCAGATTTTCAATCCAGAGCCAGGCTGCTCCGTACATTTCCACACTACTTCCAACAGTATAGAAAAGTGCAAAGAAAATTGGAATCTGCAAAATCATCGGCAAACATCCAGCAACTGGATTGACTTGATGAGTCTTATACAAGTTCATCATTTCCATGTTCAATCGCTGTTTATCCTCACCATACTTCTTCTGCAATTCCTGCATTTTTGGCTGCAGTTCCTGCATCTTGGCCATGCTTCTGACTTGCTTTAAACTCATTGGTAGTAAAATCAACTTAACCAACAATGTCAGAAGAAGAATTGACCAGCCATAACTTTGAGTCAACTGGTAAAAATAGGTCAGAATAAGGAACATGAAACGTTCAATCCCGCCAAGAATCTCACCATACTTGTTGAAGCAAGTTGCAAACAGAGTCTCTTCCATCGTCTCCGCTCGCTTCTCACCAAAGTAGAAGCGAACATTGAATTGAGCCCTTTCGCCAGCCTGAATTGCGTCTTTGGACAATGGCAGAAAAGCTGTACTCAGAGCCTTGCTGTCATCGGTGTCACCCTTTGGTACTTCAAGAAATATTTGCTGTGCAAAAACTCTTTGAAATGACCTTTGGTAAAACCCTAGAACGAAGTAAGAGTTACGAACACCAAGATAAGAGGCCTTAGGCGAAATCTCTCTAAGCTGAGTTTCCATGTCAACAGCTTCAAGAGCACCTTTTTCTCCAATAAAATACTCCGAAAAGTAATCAGCCTGACCGGTAACACCGACCATCAAACCAAGATTTTTATTCACATCAATATTGGTGTAAAGAGCCAGTGTTCTGTCGGTTGGATTGTAGAGCTCAATGTCCAGTTCAAACTGATAGGGTTTGTCCAGAAACTTGTAGGTCTTGAGTATCTCCAATCCGTAGCTCTTGGATTTAGGATCGTTATCCTTTAACCGAAAACTCGCAAACTGCTTTTCTTTGTCATACTTATGTTCAACCGGTTCAAAAGTTTTGAATCCGCTGTCAAGAAAACCAAATCGAACTCCTGACCTGTCATTCAAATTTTGAACTTCGTCTTCATCAAGAGGCTTCATATCCTTCACTACAAAGGCTTTTGAGTAGTGTTGTGAGCGAATGGCAAAATGAGCTAGCTCTCCCGACTCGGTAAACTTATAAACCGCTCCCTCTGCTTCATGCACAACAGGGAGTCGTGTCTTGACCGAATGAAGTTTGGTCTGAGCATTGGAAGTGTTAACTTTTGCAGTTACTGCAGACTCTACTGCTTCCTTACTCAGGGGTTGTTCTGCTGCCTGAATTGGGCTAAGCCAAAAAATAGACAGTAGAAAAACAAGTGTGAATACAAAAGATTTAGGCGGGATCATATCCTCCCTTACAAAAGGGTTGGCATCGGAGGATTCTCCAAAGAATGAGTGTATTTGCTTTCACAAAAGAATACTTTCTCAAGGCATCAATTCCATAGTTGCTACAAGTTGGATGGAAGCGACAGGAACGGCCTATGAAAGGTGAGAAGATCGTTTGATAAAACCTTTCGATCAGAAATATTTCAGCAAGATTTAGCCAGGAAATTTTTGAAGATTCTATGCAGTCTTGATTTTTTTTCCTGATATTCAAATCGTCGAAAATCATGGCTTAAAACAACAACAATTGTGCCCGCTATTCCGAGAGACTTTTCGAATTCTCGAATGATTTCCCGTGTCTGACGACGCGCTTTGTTCCTTTGTACTGCATTGCCAACCTTTTTCGAGGCTATGACACCCAGAGTGCATTCTTCCTGGTGTTTTTTCTCGTACAAGGGCAGAATTTTGACTCTAACCGGACTGTTTCGGCGGGTAATCCAAATTCCTTGCTGAAAAACTTTTTGAAAGGAAAGCTTACCCTTCAAGCTCTTCATTAAAGTGCTAGTTTAGCTCTTCCTCGAGTTCTTCTGGACTTGATTACAGCTCGTCCGCCTGGACTCTTCATTCGCTTGCGAAAACCATGCTTTTTATTTCTTCTTCGATTATGTGGTTGATATGTTCTTTTCATTTCTGGTCCCCTTAAAGGCCTTTTTTCTACTGAATTCTATAGTTTTTATGCAGACTATAAGAAGCAGGGCATTGTAATCATAGGATTTGACAATGTCAATTGATAATTTAAAAGTAGTCGATTAATCGTCTGCACAGAACTGATCTACCTTTAAAGAGTATTCATATTTCTTTAAAGCAACAGCTACAGTCTTCTTGGAGACAGGATCTTCAATTGCCTTGCTTGTTTCAATATGTTCACTGAATATCGCATTGCAAAATCTGAGCATGTTTCTGGGTGAATTCAAAGACTTCTTAATCACAAACTCATCAAGCTTGTTCTTGATTTCATCTTCACAAAGATTCCCAAGCTTTCCCAGCAGTTTCCCGTCTTTATTAAAGGCCATGATCCTCTTTTTAAGAACCTCGAATAACTTTTCCTCTGTCCAGGTAATGACCTGATTTTGAATTTTGTCGTTACGAAAACCTGATCTTTTCAAATTAGGTATGGATTCGGCAGGTACAAAAAACTTAAAGGAAAAGAAGTCTCGCTGAACAATTTCCAGAGAAGAAATCAAGGGACCAACCAGGACACCAGCCTGTTCAGGTTCCTTCATGGTTCTTGTGGTTTCATCGAGTTTGTCAATAAAGATGTAACAGGACATAAACCCGAAGCAGCGAAAAATATTCTCGAGTTTATTCAGTGTAAATGAGCCTTTATCAATCCACTCCGTTTCCGTGGAGTGTTCTGTCAAATACAATTCTCTTCCCTTTTTCTTGGGATAGGTTCGAAAGAGTTTCTCTGTCACACTCAAAAGTTTGGGATAGTAATTTTGCTTTTCCTCTTCTTTGAGATAAATCTCACATAGATGAAACAGAGCATCCTTGTCATCACCTTTGATTGTCTTTCTCAAATCAGCCTTTTCATCGATGACTTCACAAGCCTTCTTCACAAGAAGTCGATTCAACTCCATCAAATGATCCTGGAGTGTCACCTCAGGCAACTCTTTCACTTTTGTGAATGGAAAGTTGGAGTAATCAATAGAGAGAATTTTATCCGGATAATCTTCCGAAATACGATCCTTGAGCATACATTTCAAGGTAGTTTTTCCAAGACCTCGCATACCCAATACCAAAAATGGCTGCGGGTCTTCAGGAAGTCCAAAAACTGATTCAAAGTAAGGTGGCAGCACCACAAACTTCTTTAAATTCTTCTCTCTGTCCGCATCAAAAGTATTGAAAGGATGGGAAGAAAAGCCTTTGGCTTTCAGATATTCACGCATTTCGATCATGGTTCGTCCTCCCAAACCACAACCTTTTCTCCAGGCTTAATCCAGTGAAGCTTTTCCCTGGCAATCTTCTCCTGTCCTACGGTGGTTTTGAGTTCCTCTATTCTACGATATAAACTCTCGTTCTTTAATTGAAGCTCTGAAAGTTCTTTGGAAAGGTCTGCAATTTCCTCTTTATGTTTGAGAATTTGTTGATGTTTCTCCAGGTAAATTTGGGATACAAACATAAAGAAGGCAAAGAATCCCAAAAAGAAGGTGAAATACACAAAATAACCCCCCAGGCCTGAGCCTGGAGAGCTATTTTCCAATTCAACGTCCTGGCGTAGCCGAAGCGGTACCAGGTCTATGTCTTTCTCATCTTCCATTATTCCTTGGGATCTTCGGTATCATCGGGAGTTTCTGTCGGCGTATCTTCCTGATTCACCACTTCAACATCCGTTTCCTCCTGAAGTTCATCCTGAATATTGTCGCTATTGTCGTCACTCTGGATCTTACTGACTCCAACTACAATATCCTTCGAATCCAGATTAATCATACGAACTCCCTGAGTGGCACGTCCATACCTTGGAATGCTTTTACTCTTGAGTCGGATAACTTTTCCATTCTTGGTAATCAAAATCACATCATCATCGAGTTTAATCTCCATAAATCCGATCACGTTTCCAATCTTGTGATTTACCTTGATGTTAAGGACACCCTTACCTGCACGATTGGTTATTCGATACTCTTCCAAATAGGTACGTTTCCCATAACCCTTTTCCGTAACAGCCAACAATGTAGTTTTGTCGCGAGATCCTTCATCCTCCTCAGGATTTAGAATCTCCATACCAACCACATAGTCACCTTCTTCCATCTTGATACCCTTAACCCCCTGACTTACACGACCTACAGATCGCACAGCAGTTTCCGGAAATCGGATGGCCTTACCAAAGTGTGTTCCCATAATCAGATTTCGGCTATTATCAGAAAGCTTAACACTCACTACTTCATCATCCTCCGTAGCAAAGCGAATCGCCAGAATTCCGTTTTCTCTGGTAGCGCTTCGATACTTTTCAAGAGCTGATTTTTTGATCAAGCCCTTCTTGGTAACCATTGTAATGAAGAGCTCATCTTCCGCTACGAAATTTCCGTCATCAGTGGAGCGAACAGGAATCATTGCAGTTACCTTTTCACCTTCATCCAAATTCAAAAAGTTCACCAACGCCTTACCCTTGGAAGTTCTGGAACCTTCGGGCAAAGTGTAGGTATATCGAGCGAATACCTTGCCGAAATTGGTAAAAAAGAAGACGTAGTCAAAAGTTCGGGCAATGTAGAAATGCTCTACAAAATCCTGATCCTTCATTTTCAATCCGGACATACCCTTTCCACCCCTACCTTGATTGGAGTAAGTCGATAGGGGTACGTACTTCAAATAACCCGTATGCGTTACTGTAATCAGCTTCTGCTCATCCTGAAGTAGATCACGAATATTGATATCGCCTGTATCAGGAATGATTTCACTACGTCTTTCGTCACCGTATTTCTCTCTGATTTCAGCTAGCTCTTCCTTGATGATGTCAAAGACCTTGCTACGATCTGCCAGAATACCTTTCAATCTCTCAATCAACGCTTCGAGCTCTTCCAACTCATCGATAATCTTTTGAGTTTCAAGATTGGTCAAAGTGGAAAGGCGCATAGCCAAGATTGCACGGGCCTGAACTTCGGAGAAATCAAAGGCATCCATCAATCTATCACGAGCCATATCAGTAGTTTGTGAAGACCGAATGATTCGAATGACTTCATCGATATTCTCCAGGGCTATCTTCAAACCACGAAGAATATGAGCCCTCTCTTCTGCTTTACGAAGCTCATAGCGTGTTCGTCTGGTCACTACATCAAATCTATGGGAGATATAGACTCCAAGAAGCCTTTGCAATCCCAAGATTTCCGGTCTTCCGTTCACCAGAGCCACCATGTTGACTCCAAAGGAACTTTGCAAGGCTGTATGCTTGAATAGATGATTCAGAACTATATCTGAATTCTCTCCGCGCTTGAGCTCAATCACGATTCGCATCCCTTTGCGATCTGATTCATCTCTTAAATCACTGATTCCTTCAATTTTCTTGTCGCGAACCAAATCTGCAATATTCTCAATCAAAGAAGACTTGTTTACTTGAAAAGGGATTTCCGTAACAATAATGGCTTCCTTATCCTTACTCACTTCTTCAATGTGAGTCTTGGAGCGCATTACGACACGGCCACGACCTGTTCGAAAAGCATCAACTATACCCTTCTTTCCAACAATGAAACCACCAGTTGGAAAGTCAGGCCCCTGAATTACTGTCATCAGCTCTTCAAGACTGACGTAGGGGTTTTCAATATACAGATTCAAGGCATCAATTACCTCGCACAGATTGTGAGGTGGAATCTTGGTAGCCATTCCCACCGCAATTCCGTCTGATCCATTTACAAGTAGATTGGGGAACTTGGAGGGAAGAACTGTTGGCTCCTTGAGCGCACCATCAAAATTAGGTTGGAAATCAACGGTTTCCTTCTCAATTTCGCTGAGGAGCTCTTCTGCCATACGTCTCATCTTGGCTTCTGTATAACGATAAGCAGCTGCTCTATCTCCATCAATGGAGCCAAAATTACCTTGTCCATTAACAAGCATATAACGCATGGACCATGGTTGTGCCATACGCACCATTGTGTCATAGATCGCGCTATCACCATGGGGGTGATACTTACCCATCACTTCCCCTACAATCCTTGCGGACTTCTTGTAGGAAGAATTATGACGCAAATCAAGCTCCATCATTGAGTACAAAATACGACGATGAACAGGTTTTAAACCGTCTCGAGCATCAGGTAGAGCTCGAGAAACGATTACGCTCATCGCATAGGATAGATAGGAGCTTTCCATCTCCCTTTCAATTGGTGTGTTAACGATAGTATCTCTATTTTCTTCAGACATGCTCTTATCCTTTATGCATCAAGGTCTGTTACGTTGATAGCATTCTTTTCAATGAATGCTCTTCTTGGTGGTACCTGATCGCCCATCAATACGCTGAAACACTCATCCGTCTCAACAATATCGTTTACGCGCATGCAAACCAGAGTACGATGATCAGGATTCAATGTGGTATCCCAGAGTTGATCAGGGTTCATCTCACCCAGTCCCTTATAACGTTGAATAGACAGACCTTTCTTGGCAACCTTGTCCAGAAACTCGTAAAGTTCAACAAGACCCTTGCCTTCAAAGAGAGTAGACTCTTCTTCTTTGGATAAATCCACTACCTCAACCTTGCTGCGATGGTCACATTCAAGTTCCTTGTAAACTCTGGCGATACGCTTCAAACCATCTCTTTGAAGGACTTCCGGAGTAATCAAAAAGTCAACCTGTTCGTGATTAACCACTCCGCTAACCCGAACGAGGTAAGTTTCGATTGTTTCAACTTCCTCTTCCTCCTGATTCTCCTCGTTTTCCATGGCAGATTCTGTTTCAGCCTGCACTTCTTCCTCTTCACCCTCCACTTCTTCATGCAAATAAGTGAAATAATGGGAAAACTCAGCCAGAGTCATGGCTTCTGACTGTGGTAAAACATAGACATCAAGTTCACTCTCGGGAAATTCTTCCACAATTTGAGACTCAATAGCCTTGGAGAAGTCTTCCATTGGCGCTTTCTCATTGAAATCAAGTTCTAACAGATTTTCACTGAGAATCTGACTCATCACTGGAGGAATGGATTGTCTCTGCTGCTTTTCAATGTGAAAGATAAAGTTACTCAATTTTTGATAAAGAGTTTCCACCGTATCTTTTAAAACACTTTGTGAGATTCGAATCTCGTATTTTTCAGGCAAAATATTGGCCAGGAACTCAACCATTTGAGATTCATCCTTCAAATAGCGCTCCTGACGACCTTTCTTCACTTTGTAAAGAGGTGGTTGAGCAATGTAGACATGTCCATTGGTAACTAATTCAGGCATGTAGCGATAGAAAAAAGTCAAAAGCAAAGTTCGAATGTGGGAACCGTCAACATCGGCATCAGTCATGATGATAATTTTGTGATAACGCAACTTTTCGATATTAAAATCATCGCTTCCAATACCGGTGCCAAGAGCGGTAATCATCGCCTTGATTTCATCGTGCGACAAGATTTTATCGAGTCGAGCCTTCTCCACATTTAAAATCTTACCCTTCAAAGGAAGAATGGCCTGAAAGTGACGATCTCTACCTTGTTTCGCTGAACCACCGGCGGAATCACCCTCGACCAGGAATATTTCACAGTTCTCAGGATTTCGATCCGAGCAATCAGCCAGCTTTCCAGGTAAGGAGCCTCCCTCCATAACACCTTTACGCCGGGTCAGATCCCTTGCCTTCTTGGCAGCCTCTCTAGCCCTCATCGCTGAAACAGCTTTCTCTACAACTTTAGAGATCGTATCAGGGTTCTCCTCGAAGAAAGTGTTGAGTTCTTCGTAAACCATAGTATCCACAAGACCCCGGATATAAACTGATCCAAGTTTTGTCTTTGTTTGGCCTTCAAACTGAGGTTCAGGCATCTTCACAGAAATAACGCCTACCAATCCCTCTCTACAATCTTCACCAGAGAGAGCTACACTCTTTTCCTTGGTTCCCCGAAGAACTTTGGGGTTTTTGGAAATGTAGTTATTGATTGAGCGTGTCAACGCTGATTTGAACCCGGAGAGGTGCATGCCACCTTCATGAGTATTGATGTTATTCACAAAGGAATAAATATTCTCTGTGTAGGAGTCATTCCATTCCAAAGCAATTTCCACAGTGACCTTGTCTACAACTTTTGAAAGAGAAATTGGCTTCTTGTGAAGTGGGGTTTTACTCTTGCTAAGGTATTGAACAAAGGCACTGATTCCGCCTTCATAGTGAAAGTTATGTTTTCGATCTGTTGCTTCATCAATGATATTGATGCGAACTCCGCGATTCAGAAAAGCGAGTTCTCGAAGTCTTGCACTAAGAACTTCGAAGGAAAACTCAATTTCAGTAAAAATCTGAGGGTCTGGTCGGAAGAAAGTCACATTACCAGTGTTCTTCGATTCACCAATAACCTTTAACTGAGTTTGTGTAATCCCTCTTTCAAAGTCCATAAAGTAGATTTTTCCATCTCTGTGGACTGTTACACTAAGATAAGAACTCAAGGCATTCACTACGGAAATACCAACACCATGAAGCCCTCCGGATACCTTGTATGTATCTGAATCAAACTTACCTCCAGCATGAAGTACTGTATGAATGACTTCCACTGCAGGTTTCTTTTCCTTTGGATGCATATCAACAGGACATCCACGACCATTATCTTCCACTGTAAGTGAATGATCTTCGTGGATTTTTACAGTAATGTCTGTACAGAATCCTGCCATTGCTTCGTCAATTGAGTTATCAACAACCTCGTAAACCAGGTGATGCAATCCATTCACGCCCGTAGAACCAATATACATACCTGGTCTTTTACGAACAGCTTCCAGACCCTCTAATACCGTAATACTCCCGGCATCATAGTCTTTCTTTTCTGCCATGAAATTCTCCCTTTAAATATTCCTATTTAGACTTAAAAAATTTAAGTACGTCATCTCTTTTATAAAGTGTTTTCGAGTCCACAGGAGACTCAATAACTTCCTGTTTTGTAACAATGAAAGATTTTGTTTCGTTGAGACTAATCTTTCTGGTTTCACAGTCCAGACTCGTCTGATTGTTTGCGCTCTTCATAGAAGAAGGATGCAAAATCATGATCAAATCCAAATTGGAAACAAATTCATCTTCACCGATGTGTATCACCATCTAGATGTGCCTTGTAGTCCCTTTCCAACTTTTGAATCAGTTGTAAAATCTTTAAATTCTCCTGACTGTTACTCTTCTTGGATTGTTCCACTTTTCGACAAGCGTGCGAAACAGTCACGTGATCCTTCTTGATAAATGCATCTGCGATTTCTTGCAGGGTCAAATCTGTCATATCACGTGTAATTGACATGGCAACCTGGCGTGGATAACTCACCTGTTTGACCCTGGAATCGGAAAGTAACTCTTCTCTGGATACGCCATAAGCCTGAGCAACTTCTTTTTGTATGATTTCCGGGGTTAGTTCCTTCTTACTGGTGTTATGAAGTTCACTTAATGCGCGATCGATTAAATCAGAGGTGACATCACATTTCTCAAAAGAAGAAAGCGACATGATTCGTATAAAGGCGCCCTGTAACTCTCTTACATTGGATGAGATGGAACTGGCCAGATACTCAGTGCAATCATTATCAATAAATATGCCGTGCTTCCTGGACAGATTACCAATGATTGCCATTCTGGTTTCAAGGTCTGGAAGCTTGATATCAGCTAACAAACCTGAAGAAAATCGTGAAATCAAGCGATCTGTTAAACCCTTGATTTCAGGCGGAGTTCTATCGGCCGCCAATACAATTTGTGCATTTCTTTCCAGCAATGAATTGAAGATATTCCTGAACTCTTCCTGAAAAGCATCCTTTCCACTAAGAATCTGGATATCATCGACTACCAATACATCGAGTTCTCGAACCTTCTTAATTTTGGAGTCGCGCCTCCTCACTGCATCGATATATTCATTTAGTAAGGCTTCACAAGAAACATAGCGAACTTTGCATTCAGGCTCATTCTCGATGATTTTATGAGAAATAGCATGTAGAAGATGCGTCTTTCCAAGGCCCACACCTCCGTAAATGAAGTAGGGGTTATGTTTTTTGTCACCAGGAGCAGTAGATACTGCCTGGGCATGGTGAAACGCAAAACTGTTAGAATTTCCAAGGACAAAAGTATCGAAAGTATAGTCGGGATTTAACTGACCTTTCTTCTTTTCGGCTAAACCCTGCACCAAACCCTTTTGAGACCCTTCTGCCTGAGTAAAGTTCTTGGCCAATTTTGGTATCTCTTCCGGTTGGATCTGAAAAACAAGATTTGGCTTGTTTACGTCCTGATAAAAACGGTCACAAAAGAACGTAATCAACTCATGTTGAATGTGTGATCCTTTCAGTAAATCAATGATTGACTGATCACTGGCACTTACAATAATTTGTTCTTCATTCATACTCTGGATTGTTATTCCCGAAATACGAAGAAGATTGGAGGCACTGATTCTTCCGGTAAGAACCTTTATCAAGTCTTCTTTGATTTTGACAAGATCGTAATATTGAAAATGACTATTCACAATTTTATTAACTTATTCACAATTCAGTAATCATGCGCTTTTAGTGATTTAGAGCTATAATTTGTATGCATTAACAGTGCAATTTTCAAAATTTACAATAAATTGGATATTTTTGATAATTACTTCCACTGATCATTCAAAACTTAAACTTATTCTCCAAACTTGTGAGTAAAACTAAAGTTATTCACACAAAAAGTGAATTAAATCTATAGTAATTGTGTATAACTTTTCATTCTGAAGATCTTACTGAATCCAAGATTGCAAAGAAAAACCCAAAGTTATTCACAAAATCAACTATTGCTTATTATTATTACTATTTCTTTTAAAAGAAGGGAGTATAGTACATAAACAATAATCTCTCTAGGAAAATTGTATTAAACGATTGAAATTAGAGAAAATTTAGGGTTTTTAAGGGTATACAGATACTCGAAGTCAAAAATCTGGAAAAAACCTTCCAATTTGCTTAATTTTGATTCTAAGGTGATTTTTGGACAGATAACTCCAATTTAGCCATTAGTATCTAGAGTATTCCATAAAGAAATCTTGAATAAGCAAGTTGAGAACCATTCTTTTGTGAAAGCAGGTCCTGGTTAAGTAGAGTCATGCAACAACAGGAAATGATAGGAGATCCAAAAAAAGACAAAACATTTGGGAAATAAGTATGTACTTTTACAACTTAATACCTAACAAGAATCAGTTTTGGCAAATGAACAGTCTTTAGTTCCTCTGTTTCTGAAGGACTTGTTCGGTTCAAATAGGTAGTTTAATAAGGCTTCAAAAGTACATAGGGGAAATCAGTACTGATTCTAAAGACTCGGTATTACACATAGTAAACATATTTTTTTGCAATGAGGTTTAGAGCACTTTGGATCTGGCTTTAATAATGGATCCTGATTTTTGATCAGGACTACTTTACCTGGTACCGGTTTAATAGACGAATTATTAACTCTAAATATGGACAGGTTTGGTTTCACGTGAAACATGAAATCTATGTTTCACTTATTCACAATGAAATTAAAGACAATGTGAATAAAGTGTCAAGACTGGATGGTCCTAGCTACTTTAAGCCATGGAATGAGTGAAAATCTTATTCACAATTTATTCACAAAACTATAGACCCAGCTTTTCGAGAAACTGCTGAACCTCTTTCTCACCAGAAAACTGAAACTCTATTTTGAGTTTCCCAGATCTTTCAGTGACCTTGCTATTGGGAAGACCTGAATCTTTTAATCGATCCTCAATCCATTGAATTGAACTGGAACCATTTCCATTACTTTTTTTCTGGTCTTTATTCTCAGACTGAGCTATCTGATCTTTCACATACTTTTCTATTTGTCTGACATTCATTCCTTGAACAATAACATCTGAACTGATTCGCTTTTGGAGTCCAGTGTCCTTGATTGCCAATAATGCTCTGGCCCCACCTGGAGCTAATAGTCCTGATTGTAGGTATTCTTGCAAATAATCTGGTAGATTGAGTAATCGTAAACTGTTTGTCACATGAGATCGACTCTTTCCCACAGACGCTGCTATTTGATCATGGGTGAAATGAAACTGACTACTTAACTGTTTATAGGATAGAGCTTCATCAACGGGATTCAAATCTTCCCGTTGTAGATTCTCAATCAGAGCGTTCACCAACATTTCCTGGTCACTTAGCTCTCTGACTAGTGCTTGAATAGTCTCCTTGTTCAAAGACTGACAGGCTCTGAACCTGCGTTCACCATGGACAAGTTGATATTGGTCATTTACCTGTCGAACAACTACTGGTTGTAACAAGCCGTTAGCTGAAATACTGGAAGCTAGTTCTTGAATAGACTCGTTGGAAAAGGTCCGTCTTGGCTGAAATGGATTAGCAATGATAGAAGTGATTGGTATCGACTGAATCGAATCCTCACCTTTGGCTTGATTCTTTTGCGCACCGGATAGTAACGCGCCTAATCCTCGACCTAACGCTTTTCGGTTTCCAGACAATCCAGACACTCCTTGGTAAATGCACTGTAATTTAAGGAACCAGTACACTTTGGATCATATAATAGTACAGGAACACCGTGACTTGGTGCCTCTGATAATTTCACATTTCTTGATATCACAGTTTCAAAGACATGTTGGGGAAAGTGCTCTTTCACTTCATCAATAATCTGCGTTGTCAGATTGGTTCGATGATCAGCCATAGTGAGAAGGATTCCCAAAATCTGAACAGATGGATTCAATTCGTCCTGAATTATATTAACAGTGTTTAACAACTGAGTCAGTCCCTCAAGTGCGAAATATTCGCATTGTAAAGGGATTAAAATGTGGCTACTGGCCGTTAGTGAATTGATTGTTAGCAATCCAAGTGATGGCGGGCAATCAATGACAATATACTCATAATCATCAAGAATACTATCCAGGGACTTCTTAAGTTTAGTCTCTCTGGAGAGTTCGTTGACCAATTCGATTTCTGCCCCCGCTAATTGAATAGAGGCAGGAAGAACATCGAGATTATCCAGGACGTTTTTTTGAAGTACCTCTTCAATTTCAGCTTCTCCGATTAAGACGTTATAAATACATTGTCGAAAGGATGACTTTTCAACACCTAAACCACTGGAAGCATTTCCTTGAGGGTCAAGATCAATGGCGAGAACCTTTTTTGAGTGTTCTTTCGCCAGAAAGCTGGAGAGACTAACCATAGTAGTTGTCTTACCTACGCCACCCTTTTGATTTACGACTGAAATAATTTTTGTCATGAGATTGCCAAACTGTTTAGCATTCGTTGATTAGCCCAAGTTTATATCACGCCTGTTCCCATTTATCTACCAGAACCTAAGATTCTATCCCTTCGAATCCTAATTCTTGGGTTTTGTAATAGAAGACCGTTTAGCGAAGGCAGATCAGAAGGGGTATCGGCTTCTTCCCATAGTCCCAGCAGGTATTCACTTTCTCCTGTAAGGAACTGGAGTAACTGATAGTTGTATAACTGTTTCAATCTTCTGGATGAAGACTGTCTGGGAACCAGTTCAATTGTGGAGATGCTCAAAGGAAATCGAAAATCCTCTTCAATTTGATGATTTCTATCAGCTTGTTCATAAGGATTAGTAGCTACACATAGAGCATCGAAAAACCAAAAACTGGCAGAACTGCGAAACTCAAACTTTGATCTTGCTCCGTTAAGACAAAGTAAGTGGTAAAACTGTTTTTGTTGCTGCACAACATCCAAAGAGAGCATTGAGAACGGAACCCAAAGAGTTTTCGTGAATGGATCATGCCAGGCCTCTTTTGTTCCGGTAAAAAACTGCATTAATGCACGATTACCTATTCTCAATTGCCTGGGTAGTGCTTTGTAAGATTGTATTAGCACTCTGCGGATCTGTTTTTCATCTTCCTTGGATAGTAATCTGTGTGACAAGATGCGAAAGGGACCAAGACGTTTCCATGAACTTTGAAAATTAGACCTGATACCAAATGGAAGATCTTCAACGATTCTGGATCTGATTTCTTCGTCCTCTATTCTTGCATAGACTTCAAGTAAGTATCTTTCCCATCTTTTAACCTGACTCATTTGCCTCCACAACTTGAAGGGAAAAGAGTTCATGTCTTTGTAAAAGAAATGGTGAATCTGGTAAGAGTGGGTTTCGTCTGTATTCTGTGAGATGGAATCAGGATCAAAAAAGGAAACAAGGAGTTTGAGTTCTTTGTCGAAATTGTCCTGATAGGCTATGTCACTCAAATACTCGGGGTCAGAGAGAGAGCGTAACAGTTCCAGATGGGGCGAGAAATATGTGCCAACGCACAGATCCAGAAAACCGGAAGTTTGTACTCTAAGAACCTTCTCTAATCCTTTGATGTAGCAGCTCATCCCAAAGGGATCGGCTTTAAGATCGTCACTGGGAGGTAATCTTCCTTCCTTACTGCTTTGAATATTTGCCCTCAATAAACTGGAATGCTTCTTAATCCAGGGATTTTGTGAAGCAAGAATCTGTGCATCTTTGGTATGAAATGCATCCAGATATCGATGGTATTCAATGAACTCTTCGAGGAAGTCGAGTTCTAACAAACTTTCCGGTAAATCCTCTTCCCATGAATCAGGGCTTTCTTCTGCTGCAAATAAAAGTGCTTGTCCCTGTTTGCCTTCATCTAGAAAGTACTGAATGATTTGATTATAGTAAGTTCTCTCTTGAGTTTGTCTGTACAAGAACACAGCAGCGTCGAAACGATCATATTCAGTGCTTGCTTCTTTTGAGAGTTTCTTCACAAAACCAAGACTGTTTTGTGTATAAACTTCCTTCACTCCCAACCCTGCCAGAACATTTGGCAAAGCTTGAATTTCCAAAGTGAAAAGGGCTAGCAAGGAGATCAGAAGAAGTCTCATAGATTCCTTTTGATATGAGATGCCAGCAAAGCTAAATCACTTTGACGAATACCTGAAATAAGGCTTGCCTGTGCCAGGTTTACAGGACGAACTTCAAGCAGCTTTTGTCGACCCTCGTTACTAAGAGCAATCAAATCGTGATAATTGATCGAATCTGGTATGGAAACAGAAGACAAAGTTTCTCTTTGTTTCAATATAGCCATTTGCTTTTCTATATATCCGGCATACTTAATTTCTACTTCGGCTTCCTTCACCGCTTCCAAGGGTTTATCGTGAACAAGGTTTCTGAATTCATCACAGTATTGAATCAATTCTTCAAATCGAATCTCAGGTCTTCTCAAAAGTTCTTTCAATGAACGCTTACCGCTAAAACCCGCAGTATTCAGTTTCTCAATTACTGGATGGTCTTCGTGGATTCGATAAGCCTCAAGAAAATGCTGGATAGACTCAATATCCTCTCGTTTACTATTCATGATGTCCATTCGATTTGAGCAGGCCAAACCGGCCTCATGAGCTATTGATGTTAATCGAAAGTCAGCATTGTTATGTCGTATAAAAGTTCTGTGTTCCACCAAAGAAGAGAACATACGATAAGGTTCCTTTGTGCCTTTGGTCACCAGATCATGAATCAGAACTCCTATGTATGAATTCTCTCGATTTACGTTCACGGGAGACTTACCCTGTAATTTCAAAGCTGCATTCATTCCAGCGATGATTCCTTGAGCTCCAGCTTCTTCATAACCAGAGGTTCCATTCACCTGACCAGCAAAGAAGAGACCCTCCAATACCTTACTTTCCAGACTCAGATGCAACTGGATTGGATTAAAGAAGTCGTATTCGACTGCATATCCAGGTCTAAGCGTTTGCGCCTTATCCATGCCAGGCAAAGTATGAATCAATTGTATCTGAACCTCATGAGGCAATGAGGTAGAAAATCCCTGCAAATAGATTTCATGATTGAATCGAGATTCAGGTTCGAGATACAGGAGATGGGATTTCTTGTCAGGAAACTTCTTGTATTTATCTTCAATGCTAGGGCAGTAACGAGGACCAATACCTTCAATCTGTCCCGAGTAAAGTGGGCTCAAATGAAGTGAGGACAACATCAATTCACGAGTCTGTTCCGTGGTATGACAGATGAAGCATGGGATCTGCTCATCTACCAGGGGGTCCTTCGTCATGAATGAAAAGGTGGGCATTGGATTGTCACCATGTTCCATTTCCAGGCTTTTCAAATCGATTGAACTATCAAGTATTCTTGGAGGAGTTCCCGTCTTGAGCCGACCACTTTCAATTCCGTAAGAAGAGATACTTGTACTGAGGTGATGAGCAGGCGGCTCTCCAATTCTTCCTGCCTTGATTTGAGTTTGTCCAATGTGGCAGACACCGTTAAGAAATGTTCCAGTCGTAACAATCACAGCTTTGGAATGAAAGATCTGATTCGAAAGGGTTTTTACTCCGATTACTCTCTGGTTTTCTTCCAGGATTTCACTAACTACGCCCTGCAGTAGATGGAGATTTTCTTCGCTTTCCAACACAGATTTCATTTTTGCTTGATATAGAACTTTATCTGCCTGAGCACGATAAGCCTGGATGGCTGGACCCTTTTTCTTATTCAGGACACGAATCTGTAAAAGTGTTTGATCGATGGTTTTAGCCATCTGACCACCTAAAGCGTCAATCTCTCTGACAAGGTGTCCCTTGGCACTACCACCAATGGAGGGGTTGCATGGCATCAAGGCTACATTGTCTAAATTGATAGTAATCATAAGGGTTTGCATACCCATACGAGCACAAGCCAGTCCTGCCTCAACTCCTGCATGGCCAGCTCCAATAACGATGATGTCAAAGTGATGTTTGTTCACAAGAACCATCCTTCACTTTGTGAATAAGCAGAGCCAACTCGGAAGAGTGAATCTCTTTCACCTTGGAAATCTGACCAACTGACATTGCTTGTAGTTCATCAAGGCGCTCAACGATAGATGGTCGCAGACCCTGAACTGTTGAGTAGTCGAAATTTGGTGGAATGAGAAGCTGATCCAGTTCACGAACAAATTGAACTCTTCTATCGAGCTTTTTCAAAAAACTGGAATACTTGATTTCAATTTCGATTTTTTGAATCAACTCAGCGTCTTCAATACAGGGATAGCCAAAAAGCTTCAAATCTTGATATTGAACCTCCGGACGGATAAGAAGTTCAGCAATTGCACACTTATTTGATATCTTTTGAGTCTTTAAACTCTCAAGCATTTCAAGATTTCTCTTATTGGGAGAAACAGAAAAACTTTGCAAGTTGTTCACTTCCTCCTGAACCTTCTCCCATTTGGCTTTTTCGCTTTGATACCTTTCCTGTGAGATCAATCCCAGTTCGTAACCAATCGGAGTCAGTCTCTCTTCGGCGTTATCATTCCTAAGTATCAACCGAAATTCGGAAGAGGAAGTAGTGATACGTAATGGCTCCTCACGATCATTCGTTACCAATTCATCCATCATGACACCGATATAACTCTTGGTGGTATCTAGAAAAAAAGGCTTCATACCTTTTGCTTTCCTGTGAGCATTAACTCCGGCAATAAATCCCTGAGAAGCAGCTTCTTCGTATCCACTGGTTCCATTGATTTGTCCACAGGTAAATAAACCTCGAATTTTCTTGTGTTCGCAAGTTTTGAGTAGCTGAGTAGCTCTGACTGCGTCGTATTCGATAGCATAGCCATAACGCACGATTTTTGCGTTCTCCAAACCCTTCACAGAGTGTACAATTTGATCCTGAACCTCTGGAGGCATCGAGGTCGTCAGACCTTGTAAATACCACTCATCATAGAAGTTGGACTCAGGTTCCAGAAAGATCTGATGGATGTCCTTGTCTGGAAAGTTCAAAACTTTGCGATCAATCGATGGGCAATGTTTTGGTCCCTTATTGGTAATGTTTCCAATCTTTAGTGGAGACTTCTCAATCTGGTTCTGAATAAGGGAAATTGTTTCACTGTTGGTGAAAGTCAAAAAACAGGAACGCTGCTTCTCCTGAATCTTCTGACCGGTAAAAGTCTTGATGTGATCATGACCGGGGAGTTCTTTAAGTCCGTCGAAGTTGATACTGTGCCCGGCAATTCTTGGTGGAGTAGCGGTCTGTAAACGATGAACTTTGATACCCAGGTTAATTAAGCTGCTGGTCAGTTCAATAGCGGGAGATTCATTACCCGGACCACCATCTACTTTGCTATTTCCACAAATGATTTTCCCGTTTAGAAAGGTACCCGTTGCCAGAACAATGGATGGAGCGTAAAACTCCAGTCCGGTAATGACTCTGACACCCTGCACCAGATTTTTGTCTTGATGTAGCAAAGCAACAACTTCACCCTGAACAAGAGTGATGTTTGGATGCTCTTCTACCTTATTCTTAACGTGGAGATGGTAGAGCTTCTTGTCACTTTGAGCCCTCAATGCTCGAACTGCCGGACCTCTACTTTCATTGAGTTCACGCATCTGCAAATAGGTGGCATCCACAAAGGAAGCAATCATTCCACCAAGAGCATGTATCTCTCTGACTAGATGACCCTTTCCTGGTCCTCCTACGGAAGGATTACAAGGCATCATGGCAATGCAATTTAGATTGGTGCACAAAAGAAGAACCTTGCTTCCAAGGTTTGCAGCAGCAAAGGCGGCTTCAGTACCTGCATGACCGGCCCCAACGACAATAACATCAAAATTTTGATTTTCCATAGAATCCATTAAGTTAGCCGTTCAGTATAAATCTTTAGATTGTTATCACTCAAACACAGTCATGCAATTGATCAAGTATTTTCAAGGCAAAATTCAAAAGTCGTCTCGAACAAAGAAGTTTTGAATCCAGGGAAACCTGGCATGTGCTTATCTGCATGTAGTTTTAATGCTGAACAAATAGCAGTCAGAAAGTAATGGTGACCAAACTAAACTCCAATTTGGGTCCAGGATGTACCCAAAACAAACTTCGATGCCAGAAGTCTTCAAGTAAAAAGTCTGTTTATTGTAGTTTTGGATCTTCTGGGAGCTCCAGCAGCCTTGAAGAAAATCGACAAACTTTTGTCTTAGTTTAAAGTTAGATATTCTTGAACGTATTGCATAGTGACAGACTCATACATACTAAAGAGGTAGTCTTCACCAAAGTACATAATGATCAGAGTTGCCAGAATGATATATGGACCATAAGCAATCAGAGTGTATCCCTGATTTCTTTCAATGAACTTGGACTTTAGTAAAACAAACAGCCCAAAGAATGATCCCAGAATTGAGCTGAGGGCCAGAGCCATTAATGTTGCCTTGTACCCTAGAAATGCCCCAATGAAAGCAATCAATTTAATGTCACCCAGTCCCATGCTGTCTCGGTCAAGATACAAACTGGTCAGATAGGCAATACAAAGCAAGATTCCTGAGGAAAACAAAATTCCTTGTATCGAGAATAAAAGCCCGAAACTTTCGGTCCCGGCATAGAAGGAACCAGTACTTACTGGAAAGAATTCGAGTTGAAACAAGCTGTGCATTACCAGACCTAGAAAAACTCCAAGATAGTTCAACTCGTCTGGGATTATATAATAGCGAAAATCCACAATGGTTATGATCAGAAAGAAGAGAATCAAAAATGAATAAATGCAGAAGATAAAGGAAAAATCATAACGTTGTAGAAACAAGTAAAGAACAGCTGCAAACAAGATTTCCACAATGAACAGATTTGCTTTGGGCCTGCGCTGACAAGAGTTAAAGAAGGTGTAGAAAGAGCTGTAATGAAATATTGAATGAGATCTTCCGCAAGCAGAACATGGAGATTCAATGTAGGAGCGAAAACGATCAACTATTCGGTAACAATAGGCCAGGGAAATTCGTTGGTCATTTAAAAAGACCTCGAGCTGGTTCTCCAGTAAAGCCATCCTGGAAAAGCGGTCAATATACATCTGAGCGAGTGGTGCCAGGAATAATGAGCAAAGAACGGAGATTAAGAGATGATTGGATTCCATATATACGTTAAATGTTTCACGTGAAACATTGCGTCATTGTGTTCGTTGCATTGTACCACCAAAGAAGCGAACATTGATGCTGGAACCAGTCTTGTCCAAAAGTCTTGAATTTGCAATATCAAATCCAAAAGTTGCTTTGAAATCTCGAGGGATCAGGGAACGCATTGGAATTGAGACAATAGTTCCATTGTAGTTCTGGGAAGTTCCCAGATCTTCCATAATACTTTGGTGAACCAGAAATCGACCTGCTTGAGTAGGATGATTCACTCCCAATAATGTCGTGAATTGAGGATCTAGAAAGCGACGCAATCTAGAAGCGACAGGGCCGTCGATAACAGCCTGTTGAGGATTGGAGGTGTCAATGGCTACAGAGTTGGGATCATAAGTGATTACAAGGGGCATATCATAAACACCGGTAATATTCTTGAACCTGATATCTAGCAAAAAATTGACCGACTGATTCGCCGCCTGTGTTATGGAAAAGTATACTGAGCCGTCCGGTAGGTCTGTTTCGCCAAGGACAAAATCCGTGTTGGTATCTACTGGAGCTGCAAGATCTCGTATGAAGAAATTAATCCCTCGATTCTCCTCTTGAACGGGGATGTTTGTCGGCAAATTGAAAATTGGCTTATCAGATGGTGCGCATCCACTAAACAGTAAAACCAAGACAATGAGGAGTTTATGGAGTAGTTTTGCCATAGGCATCTTTCAAGACCTCCATATCATTTAAATCAACATTCCCATCATTGTTGAAATCGAGTGTGCAATCACCTAGTCCATTTCGACAGATCCTGTTTCGAATAGCCTGGGCAAGGATTGAAATATCAAATCCATCGATGAGGCCATTGTCGGGGAAATCGAGATTTGCTGTGATGCGACTTACATCAAGATCAATAAACTCAATCTTCACGGGGTCTTGAGGGGTCATGGTGATGTTATCGATTAAAACAGTGACAAAAGCCGTTCGTTTTACACTACTCAAATCGGACTGAATATATTGTGTAAAACTGTTGTCAGGGTTTCTAATAATGGATCCTACGATTGAGCCGGAATTGCTTCTTACAATGATTGTTGAAGTTGTTGGCAAACTGATTGCCTCACCATTGGCTGCCTTGGGAAAGATGTCGATTCGAGCGCGTGATTGACCATCAGCATAGAGAATCGGTTGAGCAACACGGATTTCTGTTCGTACTGGGGAAGCGGAACCAACCACCGAATACGAAATGGTTCTTGAACTTAAGCTGAGGACATTATCAACATAAAAGCTAACTTGAGCAATTGTTGTAAAGTTGGCTGATCGAACACTAAGTTCATAAACTCCATCTGCAAGAGGGTCTTCTTGTACTCGATTGAAGAAACTGATGTTTTGGGTACCTGCTGGAAAGAGCTTAAATCGTGTTGGATTTAGTGGGTCACGAGCCTTTTTGAGAAATTCACCTTCACTAATGGAAGCAGTTAAACTTGATTCAGGAAATTCCCTGCCAATGAAAGCTCCGTCAGGGAACAGAGGTCGCACAACTATGGTAGTGATACTGATACCATCTGCGGCAATGATGTTAGGATTGATCTGAATATCTAACAGGTTTGGATTTCCAAGTACAAAATTCACGGCTTCTGTATCAGAGACGTTTTGAATACCTAGAGCTTGAACTGTTGCTCGTACATTGGCTACATTTGGAGCAGCAGAAGGGAGAAGGGCTGCAGTAAGAACAGCACTGCTCTCATAACTTGGGTGGATGGCTGGTGTTGCAATCCCGGTCTGATCACCAGAACTGTTTTTCAAAGTCCCTGATGTAGTAAACAAATTGACCAGTTTGGAGATATCCGAGTTGATTAGACTACCATCAGAAAATCGTGGGATGTACTCCAGTCGAGATTCCTGGTTTGACCCGGCAAGAATATATTGGGGAATAGCTCGTATTTCTGACTTAGTAGGATCCGATACTGCGAACTGAATAGTGAGATCCTTTTCTATCCTTTGATTGAGAATTTGAACTTCCACACTTACTGAAGTGATTGAAGTAATCGATTCAATTGTAGTTGCGTAATAAGGATTATTACTGACATCTCTGAGTGGACCGACCAGATTGGACCGGGTTAATCCAACCGTACTTCCATTTTGTCGAAAGATGATGTTGAAATTGGAAGTCTGTATTGGTGAGGGAATCAGGCTTCCATCTTCAAATGCTGGCTCAATAAACAGTGTTACAGTTGGAGTCGTAGGAATTTGTGGGTGTTTGATATGAACCATACTTGCGTCCAGTCTCAAACCTGTTTGAGTCGTGGAGATACCGCTGAATTGAATTTCTTCTTGCTGAGCCATAGGTACACCATCCAGGGTAAATACTGGACGAACCGTACCGGCTTCACTTCTTGTCATAGTGGTTTGATACTGGTTATTACCTACAGAAACAATGGGAAAAGTTGTGATGGTATTCTCGTTGACTTCAGGGTTCATAGAACTCACTGCCGAATTCAAGTCGATGTTTACAGGAATTATGCTGTTATCTGAAAACCGGGGAGTTATTCTCCAGGTTGCTTTGGCATTTCCATCGCCGAAAACACTGGTCTTTTGTTGAGTCAGTCCATCAGCATTGAATTTTTCAATATCAGGGATAAATTGAATTGTTGTAAGTGAAGGATGTGGTTTCTCAAACTTGATTTCTTTTGGATTCAGAAACACATTGGAGCCATCAAAGCTTACATTTGCTTGTGCGATGAGCTGGTTGGAAGTACCCGAGAGGTCGGGACTGAAAACAGTGGAGGTGTAGGAAAAGGAACCGTCATTCACAAATGCCGGTGTTGTTATCAAAACAGTGGTATTACTGGCGAAAGAGCCTGTAGTGATTGAAAACCGAAAGCGTGAAGAGAGGTTGGCTTCAATCAAGTTACCGTTCAGGTCTTTGGGAGTAAATCGTAAGATTGTAGAAGTTGTTCCATTGGCATAGAGAATGGACTGATCAAAACTTAAGTCGGAATTGATCAGGTTCAATCCACTCGTTGGAAGATTGGTTTCAAAATCAGCTCGTGTACTTCCAGTATTCGTAGTGATTGTTAAAAAGGCAGCCGTTTCGAGCCCAAGTCCTGTCTCAAACCTCGATTCGGCGGTACTGTGATAGAACTCTTGTTGAAATTCGCGCTTTTTGGCCAGATAAGTGGCTTTCACTCCTGGGTTAATGTTTTTGAGAAAGTTGAAATTCTCTTCGATATTGAGTGCTACACCATTACTCTCTGTGGGAAAGGGTTGAATCATCACTTGCCAGTTTCCGGGAGGTAAGCCTGTAAGGCGATAGTAGGAGTCCAGATTGACTCCGGTTGCGGTAACACCACTTACAGTGGAGATGAATTTGTTTGGATTCGTCACTGTATCCCATGCAATGACGTGTGCTCCGGCCACTCGATCTCCTGGCCTTTCTCCATCCAGCACAATCCCCTGAATGATCCCTGTATAGGTATTACTTCCTGAAGGATAGGTAAAAGATAAAATGGAAATGTCATCCTGTTCGAGTGTGGATTGTGAGTCTGAGAAAAAGGGGAACATTGTACTCTCGGGAAGAGAAAAGATATCGATGTTCTGGGCTTTCATTGGAGAGTGGTCGAAACCAAGTAAATGACCTACCTCATGTGTAGCTACTGCAGAGAGTACTATACGTCGGGCTGTAATATCAGATGGCCCCTGGGCCTGGGTGATGAATTGATAAACGCCTTTGTTGTAAAACATATCAGCATCAACAATTTTCTGATCACCGGCATCTACAGTGACATTGGTCACCCCGATGACTCCTGGAGGGTAAGAAAAAGTTGAGCTGAACTCTACAGCGTTTCGAAAATCTGGTTGACCTCCTGGATTCACTGGAGTTGTAAAGGTTGTGATTCGGGTAAAGCTGACTGCAGAACTTCCGACATTTTGCCATGTATCAAAGGCAGTCGCGAATTCACTCAAGACATCGCTATTGCTTAAACTGGAAGAAGTGGATGGATTGATCTCAATTTTAATCGGGTTTTCAGACCATTTGGCAAAACTATAGGTACCGGAAGTATCCTGAAACAAAAAAGGGACCCCGCTGTAGGCGGAGTTCACTATTGCCAGACTAAGAATTATAAGGAAGCCTGTTTTACCTGCCATACAATTGTACGAGCTCCTTAAATCTTTCGTAATTGCCATCTTGCATGAATCGACGCCAGGCAAGATGCTTTCCATCAACAGATACAGTCATGAGATTTTTTTGAACTGAGTTTGTGGAGAAAATTGCATTTTGGGGTCCTTGTTTGAGCTTCAATTCTCCGTCTGAATCTTTGTAAGTTTCAAAACTCCCTTGTGAATATCCCATGATTTGATAGTTTCCAGTACCATCCAACCAAAGGAACAGGCAATAGAGTTTTCCAGGGTCTAAGTCCCTGACACCTGCAACAAGAGTTTTGAATTGATCTTTGGATCCACCGGGTTGGACCACGCTAAGATAATGCGCGCCTGAACCTGTGAGATATTCCTCAACTGTGAAATGAAATCTGGACCAGACATGTCCCTGGCGATAAAAGGTTTCGCTTTCCAGGACTCGAACCAATGCTACAGCATCTGATTCATTGACCAGAGTGTCCATGTCCAGTGGAACCATGCTGGTGGCCCAAAGAGGTGTGCAAAAACACGCCCAAATTATTAGAGCGAAGATCTTCATACAAAAACTATCGTAAATTCAAAATTTATGTTTGATACTTTCAATTGAATCTTCCATGAAACTGTCAGAATCAGTAAATAATCCAGAGATTTTGACGATGTTAAAGCGTGTATGAGCCTCTCCAGGTTTAGTGCGAATGAAGCAAATTCAGACATCTCAAATACTTAGTACGCTTTTTGTCTTGTGTGTTGTAGCCATGATTGGATGTAATTCTGGCGATCCCTATTTACCCACTGCACCCAAGAGTCTCTCGATAGTGGGAGTGACCCCTCTTGAAAATCAGCAAAATGTAGCAACCAATACCAGTGTCACTGTAGTTTTTGAATCTGATTTGAATCCAGGTTCTTTGAACAGGTCAACCATGATTCTCTCAGACACCCGCGGCACAACAATCCCCGGTTCTGTGACTTATGATGAGGCAAGCAAGACGGCGGTATTTCGACCAATCATTCCATTGCAGTCGGGAACTCGTTATCAATTTAGTGTGGATCAGGTCAAGGGATCTCAAGGAGAGTTGATTGCTCCTCACTCCTTCTTTTTTCAAACTGTTGATGAGTTCGTAACAACCAGATTGAATCCAAGGGAAAATACATCAGGAATTAAAGTAACAGGTCTGGGCAAACAGGAAATTTTTGCTCAATTCAATCAAAGTGTAAATGCAACTGTATTAACCACAGCAAATTTCTATGCTTACGAGCGGGCAAACAACAGTTTCGAGTTCGATCGTTTGATGGATTCCAGTTTGGTCTATGATGAAAATCTCAAGAAACTGACCTTAAAGCCTGCAACTGGAAGACTAAAGTTTGGCACCACTTACAATGTAACTCTAAAGGATGTTTCCAGTACCTTGAATGGAAGGATTGGAATCGTAAACTGGAGTTTTACAACCGATGACATTCGTGTCAGTGCAAGTATTCCCAGTCAGGATAGTTTGAATGTCTCTACGGGTACTGATGTAAGCATTCTCTTTCAAGCCCCTGTGAATCGTGAAACTGTCTCCGGGAACGTGAAACTCAGAAAGGCTTTTGGAACACAGCAAGAGTTCTTCTTTAAAGGGGAACCAACTTTTTCTGAAGGTGATACAAGGGTGACTTTTCGAACGAAAATCGGAGCAGGGGACATAGGGCTGGACAATCGTAGCAGCTACGAAATACTGGTTGAGGGTGTTCGTACAACTCAAAGCGAAGTCTTCAAAACATTTCGTGCTACCTTTCAAACCGAGTAGAATACTCGGGTAGTGAATTCTCAAAATCTTCAGATAGCCAAAGACATTCTTTACTGGTACGACCAAAACAAGCGGGATTTGCCATGGAGAAAATCCAAAGACCCCTATTCAATTTTGGTGAGTGAAATTATGCTTCAACAAACTCGTGTTGAAGCAGTTAAGGCAAAGTACAGTAAGTTTCTTGAGCAGTTTCCTGACTTGCAAACTTTGGCCAATGTTTCTGAGGAGTCATTGCTAAAAGCCTGGCAGGGTTTGGGATATTATCGAAGAGCCCGTAATCTTCAAAAAGCTTGCCAGGAAGTGGACCGGCGATTTCAAGGGAAGTTCCCCTGCACATCGTCAGATTTGAAGGACTTGTCGGGAATTGGAGAATACACGGCCGCTGCTGTAGCAAGCATAGCCTTTGAAGAAGTAGTTCCTGTGATTGATGGCAACGTGATTCGAATAGTAAGTCGCATTTTCGCCATAGGCGGAGACCCCTACAAGGCTGCTACGAGAAAACTGATTCAGGAAAAATTTGAAAGTGGTTTCTTTGTGAAAGAACGACCTGGTGATTTCAATCAGGCGATGATGGAGCTGGGGGCGATACAATGCACTCCCAAATCTCCGGATTGTGAAAATTGCGTCGTTCAATCTCATTGCCTGGCCTATGAAAAAGACTTGGTAAACTCTTTACCAGAGTTAAAAAAGAAAGAGAAGTCGATTCCTGTTTACTTGTATTTGCTTCTTTCAGATGCAAACAAAGAAGGCCGAGTGACTACTAAAACCTGGAAGGGATATCAATCAGGATTCTTGATGGTACCCTTTGTTGAGTTAGGTGAGGAATGCTCTGATGATCAGTTGAGAAAGCTCTTTGAAGAGAACTGGTCCATAAGCCTGGGTGAATTCAGACGAGGGAAGGAATTTACCCATGGGATTACCAGGTATCGAATCAGGGTTATTCCCTTGCTTGAGCAAGGATATAGTGATAAAGCTTACCCTTTGGACAAACCAATCAATACTCTGTTGCAAAAGTCTTTAACCAGGAATCCATGCTAAAAAACTTAGTTCTCTTTATAGTACTATTTCAATCGATTGAAGCATTTGGACAAGTCTGTGGTAGTGCATTTCAAAAACTAATTTCCAATCAGGGAAAATCTATTTCAAAAATCGAGTTTCAGGTTCAGGCCGCCAACGCGACTGTGGGTACCCAATTCCAATTTCCGACCTATAACTTCTTGAATAATCAGGTTCAAAATATTGGCGCAACGGTCCGCTACTATGCACCATCCGTTGCTGGCACTTCGATGAGTATCTGGGTTGCTGATGATCAATGGAATGCAAGCAGTCCAAACTTGCTAAATCATCAAGGTGTGAACTCACAAAATCTCTCCATTCTTCAGGCTGATCGAGCTTCGACAATCTCTGAAATTGCCCAGGTTCTTGAGCAGGTTGTGATGCCTGTAATGGAGGGTTTGTTTGGCTCTATTCCCGACCCTGAGAATACTCCCTACACCGGAGTTCACTTTCTACTCTACGATATTCGGGACGATTTTGAAGTTTCAGGAACCTTTGTAGGGGGCTACTTTCTACCTGACGATCAGGAAAACCCCGGATTGAATTTGCTTCATATGGATATCAATCCCTTGATTCCCAGTGATCGGGAGACTGAGCATCCAATTCCTCGTGATGATTTCTACCATACACTTGTTCATGAGCTTTTCCATCTCTTTCACTTTCACAAAGCTGGTGACTCCCGCACCTGGTACTCCATAGGGGCCTGGATTGTAGAGGGAACAGCTCAATTTGCAATTCACCGGGTTTTAAAAGGTCTTAGCTATCCGGGCTCAACAGAAAAAATCTTGAAGGAACCGGAAAGATCGGTTTCTCAAATTCCATTTTATTTACAAAGTCCCAACACTACCTACCTTTTGGACTTCAATGATGGATTAAGGCAAATACCGGTCGAATACTATGGTCTTGGATATCTATTTTTCACTTATCTTTGGAATCAGCTTGGTGATACTGATGAAAAGCGTGACGCAGTTTTTAGCAAGCTACTTCAACGGAATGTTCAGGGTTCAGCAGCTTTTAAGAGAGTTCTTTCAGAAGAAGGTTTTGACTTCAACTCGATTTACGAAGACTTCGTTTTAGCTCAGTATTTTGACACTCCCGAGTATTCTCTTGATTTTGTAAAAATCCATGATCAAGGCAAGAAAACTAAGGTTCAATTGGATCCGTTTTCCAGTGTCGAAATTGATCAACTGCCACAATCCAGTCTCGCTATTGTTCATCCCTACGACGTTCGCTATCTTGAAATCAAAAATCTCTCTGAAAATACTATGCGTCTGGATCTCGAAAGCCAGTGTCCGGATCAGCCGGACCCCTGTGGTAGCTGTAGTAGTCCCAGAGAGTTTGAGTTAGCACTTCTGCCTTCCCGAGACAGACTTCTTGCCTGTACATCCACAGCTGATTACTACGAATGCGTGAATCAGAGTCTGAATGAACAGTTTCGCATGAGCGGAACCAGATTTGGTCTGGATGTTAACCCTGGTACTCATACATTGGCTTTCTGGACTACCAAAGACAGTGCGCCCCAGAGTTGTTCCCAAGGATTTCATAAATTTGCATTGAGGAGTAGCTCAACAGTACAAGATCCTCCCACGGGTTTTGATTCAAATCCCTCCTTAAGGATTCAATCCAATACTCTGAACTTTGAATTTGATGTTAGCGATCCGGAGAGTTTTAGTCTTGATTTCAGGGTCAAACGAAATGGTGTGAGTCAGAAACTCAACAGCTCCACTCAAACATCTACAAGGACTAATAGTATTGAGATTCAATGGCATTATCTGGAAGATTTTTCTACTGTCGAAGGTTTGGATTATGAGTTTCTTCTTTTTGAAAAGGATTCGATTAACCTGCTTGATCGCTTTCGCTTCCATTCCTTCTCTACATTTCCTGTCCAGCGCAGTAGCTATGGGTTAAGTTTAAACCCGGGCTGGAATATGATCGCCCTTCATCCCGATTCAAGCTCACTCAATTACCTGGATCTTCAAAGTCTGTTAAACTCCAAAGTTCAAAGCTCATCCCATTGTGCCTACTACTTCGATGAGCGGTTTTACGGCATTCCTGTTTTGCAAAATACCTGTGAATCACAGGAAAAGTCAGGCTGGCAAACCAGACCCTGGTCAGGGACTGAAGCTCTCTTTGTTCATAGCAACACTTCTCAGCAAATTGAGATTTTGAGTTTTGATCGTGTTCGCAATCGATTACCGCTAAAAATTGGTTGGAATCTGGCAGGTTTGAATCGAAATCAAAGTTTGGAAGAATTAAGTAACAGCCTTCCGGGGAGTGTTCCTTTGATCTTTCACTGGAGTTCAGATGAGCAGAGATGGCTTCAAACGGTTTTGTATGGTGAAAACGCTTCCAATGGATTTTCAACCCAGAGTATCTTTTCAAGAGGTCAGGCCTTCTGGATTTATAATCTGATTCAACGAGAGTATCAGTATCCGGGAAATTGAATCAGGTTTTAGCGTTTGAGCGTATTTTGTCGATAGGATAGATTAGACTCACTATTAAAAGGAAGTTCATGTGAGATGTATGATTAATTCCTCTCGAGACAGGATTGAGAAATACACCAAAGAAGTATTGAAGATCGATTCTGATTCCAAATTGTCTGAGGTTCCAAAACAAGCACTGGATCAAAATGTCGTTTATCTTGCCAGACCATCTCTGAGTGACAATGAGATCGATTTTCTAAAGGCACAATTGAAACTGGATCATGAACTTACTGTAGTTTGTTCAGATGGCGTTTATCTTCAAAAGCATGAGGACGTTCATCGCTTTGTTGAAATCATGACTGAGCGCTCAAAAGCGGAAAAAGTTCGCATGCAAGAGCGAAACAAAGTCGTTCAAAGTGAACCACCCGCGAGACTTACTGTAGAGCCGAGTATTCTTTGCAATCTGAAGTGTCCCCATTGTTCTACTGGTTTGCGTATTTTACAAAGAGAGTCCCGTCACATTAATCCAGAGATAGCGAAGTCAGTGATACGACAAACTGAGGGGAAGTCACTTGCTTTGACTCTCCCTCACGAAGGTGAACCTTTTATTCATCCGGACATCGTCTTTGATATCGCACAAGAAGCAAAACAGCTTTATATGAATGTGGATGTAGCCACCAATGGACATTACTTTAGCGATCAGGTGCTCGAGAGCATTCTTGACCATCGAATTGACTCTATTACTGTGACAATCGATGGAATGACGGAGGAGACTTATACGAAGTACCGCGCTGGTGGGTCATTGAAAAAAGTAACGGACGGCTTGAAGAAACTATCTGAAATGAAGAAGGAAAGAGGCTGGTTGACCCCGCATATTCGCGTTCAAATGATCATGATGCGCCACAATATTCACGAATACCCAAAACTCAAGGAGTTCGCCAGAGAAATCGGAGCTGATTCGCACGGTTTGAAAACGATGGCCTTGATTAATTTTGATCAAAAGGAGGAGTGGCTCCCTGAGGATAGTTCAAAGATTCGCAAGCGCTATCATTTCGATCGTGAAGAGGATTATCAGGAGAAATTTGATACACAGTATGATTGTCGGGTTCCTTGGGAAAATATCTGGATTAACTCCGATGGAAAGATTCTGGGCTGTACTTTTGACTGGCAATCCCAATATGCCATTGATCAGATTGATGAAAATACAAATTTGATGGAACTTTGGAATTGTGCGGGGTATCTTAAATTCAGAGAACAACTACTGGAAGGCATCAACAAAGCCCCATTGTGCAAGGCAAGATGCAAGGGCGACTTTGATACTTCCCATCTAGAGATACCTGAATAAATGAGTGATTCCAATTCCGCCAGAAATTTTGCATTGCTGGGTTTTGCAATGGGTCTGGTTTCTATCCCGGCAAGTGTAATTATCCTGGGTTTGTTTCCCTCAATCCTGGGCTTTGCCAGTTCCATGGCAGCCAGGAATCGACAAGCCCCTTGGTGGATGACTCTACCGGGTTTTTTCTGTTCAGCCATCGGTATTGCCAGCTCTGCTTTGATGACCCTTGCCTATGTTATTGCCCTGGGTTCCGGTGAAGGTAATGCACTGAAAAGCCAATGGGTAGGAGTGCGCTGTCCAGATTTTAATTTTGAAAGCAGCGATGGAAGGGTGACTACCCTTGCAGATTACAAGGGGAAGCCACTGGTTATTGTACAGTTTGCTACCTGGTGTCCGCCCTGTGTAGCCGAAATTCCTGACTTGAATCGTCTGAACAAGAGTGAGCGTCTCAATATTTTTGCTATGAGTAATGAGGATATGCAGACCATCAAAGGTGGCATTAAGAAATTCCAAATGGAATATCCTGTGGGTCAAATCAAAACAAAGCACCCGGCATTCTCACAGGTTCAGTACATACCCAATGCATTCATTCTCAACGCTGATGGCGTGATTCAGGATGTCTTGAGTGGCGGTCACAGCTATGAAGACTTCAAGAAGGCTGTGTTTGAAACCACGGTGACAGAAAGAGCTTCTGACAGCCCGAAAGAGAAAGACTGGAAAGACAAGTTAACAGAGTTCGTTCACTCACTTAAGCTTTGATGAGATTGGTCTCAATGGCGCTGAACCGGTCCTATGATATGGTAGGTGTTACTACCATACAGGACTTTTCTGAGAAATTCTCCTGTTCTTGCATCCGCTACATAGAGTGCATTTCGTCCAAATGAATCGCGACCAAAAATGTGGATTTGGTGATCAACCATAGTTGGAGCTAATTGAAACGCTCGCAGGTCACTTAAGTGTCCCAGTTGTTGAACTGCTCCCGTATGTGAATCCATGATGCCAAATAGCAAAGTCTTCATGACGCAACAAATCTACAGTTGGTCTCCATCTCTCCCAACGTCCAGGCCCAAAACCCTTATCAAGTGTAGTTCCTAAAAACCCAAATCCAATTTTCATATAAATATATAATTTTGGAATCGTTATGAGATTGAAAAGATCATACAAAATATCAATATTAATGCATGTTACAGTATGTTTTAGAGCTTCTCGAGAAAACTTGGCACGATCCCTGCCATAGGGAAAATGACACAAAGAACAAGCAACAGGGAAACTGTTAGCGAACAGATCAAAGGAAAGCTCATGAAAGAACAAAGCTATTTGGAATTGGGACAAGTGCAAGCTGGAGGGACCAGCATTAAGGCCTGGACAAGAGGTGTACCGGTGGATGAAAAGGCGATTACCCAGCTACAAAATACCGCCAGTCTACCAATAGTTCATCCTCACCTTGCAGTGATGCCTGATGTTCACTTTGGACTGGGGGCCACTATTGGATCGGTTATTCCAACTTTGAATGCAATTATTCCGGCAGCTGTGGGAGTTGATATTGGCTGTGGAATGATGGCAGTTCAAACAAGCCTGAATGCCAGTGATTTACCCGATGACTTGAAAGGAATGCGAACAAGCATTGAACGACGAGTTCCTCATGGTAAGACAAAGGGAAGGCATGATCGTGGAGCCTGGGGTGAAATCCCGAATGCCCAGATCAATGTTTGGCGTAACGGGCTTGAGCAGAAATTCAGAGATATTTGTGAGAAGCATCCCAAGATTGGTAAAAGGGTCAATCACGTGAATCACCTGGGAACTCTGGGTACCGGGAATCACTTCATTGAAGTCTGTCTGGATGAGATGAATCAGGTTTGGTTTGTTCTACACAGTGGATCTCGTGGAGTTGGTAATCGTATCGGGACATACTTTATCTCTCTTGCCAGAGAAGATATGGAGCGTCATATGAGAAATCTGCCGGATCGTGATTTGTCCTATTTTGAAGAAGGTTCAACTCTCTTTCATGATTATGTGGAGGCTGTTGGCTGGGCTCAGGATTTTGCGAAGGAAAATCGAGCCTTGATGATGGAAGCTGTAATTGAAGCTGTTGCCAAGACGCCAGGAATTCCTCCTTTCAAAGCAAAACTTCAGGCTGTGAATTGTCACCACAACTACGTACAAAAGGAATCACACTTTGATAAGGAACTTTGGGTTACGAGAAAAGGTGCGGTAAGAGCAGGAGTCGGTGAATTCGGTATTATTCCGGGGAGTATGGGAGATCGAAGCTTCATTGTGAAAGGCAAAGGGAATGAGGATAGCTTTTGCAGTTGCTCTCATGGAGCGGGAAGGGTCTTGTCAAGGAGACAGGCCAAGAAGCAGTTTAGTGTGAAGGATCATGAGCAAGCCACGAAAGGAGTTGAGTGCCGAAAGGATGAAAAAGTTCTGGACGAGACTCCCAAGGCTTATAAGGATATTGAGAAAGTCATGGCTGCTCAAAGTGACTTGATTGAGATTGTGCATACACTCAAGCAAGTTGTTTGTGTGAAAGGATAAGAAGGTGGAGCCCATCAAAATTGATGGAAGCTTTGGTGAAGGTGGTGGACAGATTCTAAGGACTTCCTTGAGTCTGTCCATGATCACTCAAACTCCCATTCATATAGTTAACATAAGATCAGGTAGAAAGAAGCCTGGATTGATGAGACAACATCTCACCTGCGTAAAGGCCGCGACGAGAATTAGCAACGCCAGTGCTGAGGGGGCCGGTTTGGGTTCCCAGGAGCTGGTGTTTGAGCCTCAAGAGATTCAATCGGGACATTATTCATTCAATACAGAAGGTGCAGGTAGCACCAGTTTGGTTTTTCAGACTGTGTTTCCAGCATTGATGCTGCAAGATAGACCTTCAGAAGTTGAATTTCGTGGAGGGACTCACAATCCAATGGC
>Ga0181590_10000248_pt1 | contig 41438 bp, 51 predicted proteins | sample 071ome_34_FD_132446 | JGI IMG/M metagenome (GOLD analysis project Ga0181590, IMG submission 132446) | Coastal salt marsh microbial communities from the Groves Creek Marsh, Skidaway Island, Georgia - 071411BT metaG (megahit assembly) | ecosystem: Environmental > Aquatic > Marine > Intertidal...
CTGATAATTGTCTCCTCTAGCGATAAATCATAGCTAACATATGCGCCAGCGAGCAAACGCTCTCCCTTGATTAGGGTGAGGTCTGAGAACTCTTCCTGTATTGTTGATTCATCGATCTTGGGCGAGCATGGGACTGTACTGTCGTAGCTTGAAAGTGACGGGCCGTCCATTAGTGACTCACGAACAATCATTGTCAGGTTGTCTCGTTGGTCGGTGACAACATCTGCACCGCTTGCTCTGACCCATACGTATGTTCTCATTTCATAACTCACTCGGTAAACCGGGTCCGCAGAGTAAGTGTAGTCAGACCTTTCCATTCCTGTTGTCGACATGACCAGAGTGATTATGGTTGGCCACTTGTCTAGCGCAAATGGCTCGTATGAAAGGTAACGAACAGGGTCAGGCAGCTGTGTGCTGCTGAGATTCCATGCGTTCCTGTAGCCCAATATCCTGCTGGGCATGTCGTTTGCTAGATAGTTCGACACGTAGCTCTTGGCTAGTCTTGCGCCTGACATTTGCATTAGAAACTTCTCCTTCTGAACGCCCCAGTGGCTCTATTTACGCCTCTGCCTTCTACAATGTACGTTGCCATTCTGTCCGCTAGGCGAGACTGAAGAACCTCTGGGTTTACGATGGGTGGGCGCTCAGGCATATTGCGTGTCCCAGTTTGATGGAACCTTGCATATGGAATGCTTGTACCAAAGCGTGCCTTAGTTCTTCTGATCTCTCTGACCGCTCCACGAGCGTTGTCGAAAGTCAAGCTTCGCTGTAATTCTCCAGTGCGGACAAGTATACCGTTGGCGCCATAATTCTCAAGCTTCCATGCGGCATACTCAGGGTCTAGAGGTGCCCACACCTGACCACTAACAGCGCCCCTGCTTTGGAAGTTTAACCTGTGGGCAAGCTGAAGCTCCTTGAACGCCCATCGAAATACAGGCTTGAAATTTGTCATACGGCGAGCCATACCCGACAAACGGCGTTTTGGTTTATCTGCATCTACATTAATTGTTATGCGTAAGGGCATATCACGACACCCTCACTCTGCGGTGTCGGCGCACGCTTGCAAGCTCTCTGTCGGTAAATCCGGTCTCTAGTGGAGCAATGTTGCGAGTGGTTAAGTCTTTGAGACCAACTGTATCATCGTACATGTTCTGCATTTCTCTGGCTGCGGCACGCAGGATAAGTAGTTTGAAGACCTTGATGTTTTCTCCATCAAGTCCAGCAGTGTACGTTATGTCAATTTGATCGTTGGCGTAGGCGTTGTACATGTCTACTCCATACGTTCTGGGAATGTAGTCTCGCTCTACATTCTGCACAATTGGGGTGGCATTTGGGGTAGAAGCCGTTACAGTCAGTGACGAAATAGAGACTACCGGACTGTGCTGAAGATACAGCGTAAACGTGGGAACGTAAATGACACCCGGACTTGATACATTTGTAACGCTATCTGTAGCGTAGTTGTAATAGTAGTTAGTGTCGGAATATCCCCTGCCGACCTCTGGAACTCTGTACGTTTCTGTGTATGTTCCTTGGGTTACGGGCCTGTTGAGGTATGCTTCAAGCTCTGACTGAAGGCCGTCAATTATGATTTGAGCAGCATCTTCCTGCTTGTTGGAAAACGATATATCCATGTACGTTTCGACTTCAGAAACAGTAACAATAGCCATAGTATTTCCTTACAAGAGATGCTGAATTAGTGATTATTAACGACGGTTACGGCGACGACGCAAGCGGTTCACAGCTCGGCCAACAGCCCTGCCAGCCCTTCTGGCTGCACGGGAAACCCTGTTGCCACCCTCGTCCTCGTCTGCTGGACGTTCTCTGTCTTCAATGTCAACTGGTACTACCATTTCGTCTCCTGTTTGCGAATAGTGTTCTTATATAGAATACCGCATTTTGAGGTTTGTTGGGGATTACTATCAGGCTTCTCTGAGCGGCGTCAAGAACTGATTATTCATCCACATTAGTGCAATTGCCGAATACCCGATAATATCAATAAAGGTATCCTGAACTGACTCGTTGTTTGCTCGCTGGCCTGAACTGATGAGATTCTCAAGACGTGCGATCTTGTCGTGCATCCGGATTATGATCCCGGTGAGGCCGAATCTTGCAATGTTCTCAGGACCGTAGTCCCTCTGCTTCTTGATCAGAATTGTGGTAACCTCGTTGGAGCTCAATTTCACCATATTTACGGATGCTGACATTGCTGCCATCTTCAGCCAGTATTCCTGATCGGTCATTTCTTGGCCCGAGATAAAGAACTTGGATATGATCTCGTCCATAAGGTTTCTCATCATCTCCAATGAGGACAAATCTGAATTTACGTTATACGAGAAGATTCTGTCAACTTGATCTGCGGCGTAATCTTCCCAGTATAGTGCTGGCATCAGCTTCATCGGTTTGACCTGCTCATCATGGTGGCGCCAATTGCACCGAATATCGCCGCTCTCAGGATTGACCATCCCCAGATAACAAGTGAGATTAGGTATGCATCTCGGTATCCAATTCCGGGGGAAATTGCATCAAACTCAGGCCAAGCATTAACGGCTATCATGTTGCCAAGCATAAGCATAAGGGCAGTTAAGCCGTTGAACAGCGCCAGCGTGAATACGGCGTTTATAACTGAAATTGAATTTTGTGTCTTGCTAGATGTCTGTGGATTTGTCATTTTGTTAATAAGATTTTCCCATTCTGTGTTTTTTGACATTACGATAGATCCTTTAGTATTTGATGAATTCTTTGCCTACTTACTCCGTACTCTTTTGCTATAAGAGATAAAGATTTACCACTTTGCCTGTCTTGGAGAATTTGAGCATTTCTTTCAGATAGTCGATCTCTGGACTTTGGTCCGGGCCTAACCGGACCCCAGCTCCATGTCGGAACTTGCTCTAGAAGTAACACCCGATCTGATAGCAACTTATTTTCTCTATACCGTGTCCGCATGTAGCTTACCCAACTTCCCAAGTTTACCTCTGACCCATCGTCAAGAAACTCAACATGGTTTGTTGGAACCAATGCATCCCCGTACCTTTTTTGGTACTGTTTCAGCAGGGCGTAGTGGGTATTCCATCTTGCCTCGTGCTTCATTCTACTATTCTAGTCGGGCGTAGAATTCCCGTCAAGCCGATCTTATAATATTTGCGAATGCTCTATCTCGGCTGACATAGATCGAAGTTTGTCAACCACTTCAGTCTCGCTTACGCTTCTTGACCATTCGACTATATCTTGCTGTACCTCAAGCTCAATAGCGTCCCAGCACAATATAAATCTAGGTACATATGGACCGGGCACGGCTTCAAGAAGATCTTGGAAATCGTCAGAAGCATCACTCTGCTTTGCGCCGCAGAGCATGGCTAGAGCGAAGGCTAGAGAGACCTTACCATCTGGCTCTTTGGGAAATACAGATGAAATTCCAGCTACTTTTACAAAGTCAGCCAAGTGCCTTAGATCAACGAATACTTTCCTATGATGGAGTTCGCTTAGGCTCGGCATATCTTAGTATACAAGGATTCTGTAAAAATTGAGTGGGGCCCGGCACTCCCGGACCCCACCCAGATACCTGATTGTTTTATCAGCCACCGGCCCTTTGGCCGATACCTACAATCTTCCTCCTTCGGGGTTAGTCCTGCCGGTACAAGTAATACCTTAACCCCTAAGTTTGCGACGCAGCGAAACTTGTTGTGCTATAATGCTTACCTGATTGGGCAGGCCCCAGTCACGCACTCAGCATCGAAATCGTCGTCGCTCATGAGGGTTGAGCCACTCAGACGCTCTCCCAGACGCTGGGTCTTTGAGAGCATGTCCTCGTACTCTTCCTCTGATATCTCACCCATTGGGGCCTGATCGAAGCCGTGCTCGCTGTGTAGCAGGAAGCTTACTGACTTCATCTCTGCCCAATGCTCGGCAAGGTACGCCTTGATATCCTCAAGCTCTTCCATACGGTAGTAGACAGTAACCGAAATGGAGTTGTCTGCCCATACCTTCTGGAGCTTGCGAACGAGGTCCATCTGCTCAATGGCAGACATATCCTCAGCAAGAATGGTACCCTCTGGGAATGCACATGGGAACTCAACAACCACGGTCCTGTGATCTTCTGAACCGTCGAAGTTGCGGAGCGGCTCCACGTGATAGCCCTTGCCCTTGCAGTAATCAACAAGAACATCGTGAGCGGACATTCTCATCCGCTTTACGAAGTACTGGCTGAAACCGGGGTGAACGCCGGGCGTTACGCCGGGGAGCAGGCTGAGCGTGCCCGAGGGCTTGATCGTCGTGAGACGAACTGACTCTGGCCAGTTGTGCTTCTCAGACCACTCGGCGTCAAGCTTGCGAAGCTCTACGTAAGCCTCGTCAAGCCAATCAACCTTGTCCATTGCCTGCGCAACTCCGGTAACACCAAGACCCAGCCTCATGTTTGCTGAAGTAATCTTGTCAGATGTTGGGTCTAGGTATGAGAGGGCTGCTACAGCCTTCTGAACCTTGTAGAGAAGCTGAACAACGTCGATCAGCTCTTCCTTAGACTCAATCATCGGCAGATATACCTCAGAAAGGTTGCAGGACTCTCGGTGCGCCAAGGGAATCTCAGCGCACGGATTTACTCCAACGATTGTTGGGTCTGGGCGATGCTCGCCGGTGCGACCAAACTCACGGGATGCCTCAAGGTTGAAGAAACCGTATGGCTCTCCGTTGCCTTTGTACCCCTCCCACACCATTTCTGGCATGTTCTTCATCTGCTCGGCGTTGACAAATACCGTATTGTTCGACATGGCACGCTCAATTGGGATGTTGCCCAAGTCCCAGCGCTTAGCCATGAGGTAGCCCTCGTCATCGATGGAACCGACCGCAATCTCGGCGCTTCTGCGAACATTACCAGCAACCACAATGGAGCCAATGATGTTCATGCAGTCAAGAACCTCAACTGAAGTCATCTCGCGACCAACGGCACCGTCAAGAACCTTACAGATCTTTTCGACACCCTCAATGAGAATCTCTGGGCCGGAGGCAGTACCACCAAATGTCTTGATTGGGGTCCCAGCCTTCCGGACCAGATGCGTGGCGTAGCGCATGACGTTTGACTTATTGTCATCGCCAAGGTAGCACTCAAAAACTCGTCTGATGAGTTCACCCCAGCCCTCGCGCTTGTCTGGGACTATGTAGTCTGAGTCGTCTGCGTCGATGTGCTCAACCCAAGCTGGTCGGACTACGCCAAGACGCTCTGGCTTGTCACATGAGAAGCCAACGCCGCCACCAAGCATGAGTCGCTCAACGGCCCAAGAGAAATCTGATGGCTGATTAATGTCAACAAACCAGCAGTTTACGAGGCTGTCGCCGCCAAGACGCTTGTTGTTAGGAGTGCCTAACTGCCACAACATTCGACCAGCGACATTGCCCTTGAGGTTGAAGATGTAATCATATAGACGGTGGGCCTCTTCTTCGGAAAGATCGGCACCAATGTCCTGAGCGCCATTGACGACCCGCTGGACCGTCTCGTGCCACTCCTCGGTTCGGATTACATTGTCGTTGTCATCGAAAAATGGACGAGCGTAAGTGCGCTTGTACGTAACGTACCCTAGGCCGTTGAAGCCCCACGGGGGCATCTTATCTGCGTATGAGGCAGCCGTCTCGTCACTGATTCGTGGCATGTTTTCCATTTGCTTTCTTCTCCTTGCGTCTAAGCGGCGAAGCGTGTCCGCTGGTTTATTGGGGATTTACGTATTCTATGGAAGACCACAACTATAAAGTTGTTAAGTCTTCTTGAGATCACAATTATTTCGTGTGACTTGAGTATACCTGAGTACACTCCGGAAATCAACTCGTGATTTCAGAAAGCCTGTAAGCTTCGTCGTGGTTGCCAGAAAAGACTAGAAAAAATCCTGCCGCTGGTACCTTTAGTCTGACGTATGAAATCCCTTTGCTGCTAACTGTCGTAGTGAGTAGTTTAGTCTGCCCGAGTATATCTAGCAAGTCCATGAAGGCGATATCCGGTGTGAAACGTGGCTCAGAGTGAGATACGTATGCATGGAGTTCATCTGTTCGTCGCTCCGTCGTGCCTGTAGCCAATATGCCACGCACGACGGCCACAGCATAGTCTTCCCAGTGACCATACAGCGAAAGAGATGGTAGCGTCTCATTGTTGATATAGTTGGCGTCGTTCATATTGCTGAGGGTTATGCTTGAGCTCAGCGTAAGATCGTAGTCATCATATAACAACGCCAGTGCTGGAGAGTGAGAACCAAGCTCAACCTGTTCGACAGTTTGCTGATCGCTGACGACGGTTAGCAGGAACATTTCGCTCCCCACGGCTAGGACGCGCTCTGCTTCCTCGAAAGTGTAATCAAAGTCGGAGTTGTTTAATATTGACTGTAGGGCAAGTATGAGATCAAGATCAATGCTTGATATGTTTCCACCGCAGCTTGTCAAGTATCGAATTAGGTAAAGTAGGCCCTGCGATGTCTTCTCTTCAATGTCTATCAACAGAGAGAAATCTTCTACGTCTATGGTTGAAACTATGGAATTGAACTGCTTCTCCAGATTGTCCATACTTTATCATAGCGTAAAACGGTAAGTGCCCCCGGCCTTAGCCGGGGGCACTCGCCTAGTTGTCGTCTAGTTCAGACGACGCTGCTCTATCAGGAAGGAGCGGCGTCGAAGGTGACCTTGACGAATGACTCAGGCCGCTTGACGGCGAGAGCGAGACGCTCTTCGGCCAGAACAACGATGGCGTTGCGGACGAAGAAGTCTGAATGCTGCTCTGAGACGCGGATCGAAGCTGACTCGCGGTCATAGAGCTGGGCACCGGTACCGAACGCACCGATGAGGGCGGTACCCTCAGCGATGGCGGGGGTGTCGATGACGGGGATCCGCCAGACGCGGGCGTCAGCGCCTGAAGCTACCGACATCGCAAGGAGGTATGTACCCTGCGAGTTCTTGGTGAGCTCAATGTCTTCCCAGTCTGATGGGTGGACAATGATGCCGGTTGGCTCGTAGTAGGCGAGGTACGCAAGCGTAGCAGCGCGGCGAAGGGCGTCAGCCTTTGTGTCGGCAACAGGTGATGTTGAACCTGATGACCATGAGTAGGTCTGGATGCCTGAGGTGTTGAGGATACCGTTGAGGTCCTCACCAGTGCCAGTACCTGAAAGGATCTGAGCGTCCTCCTGAAGGCGGAGGCCGTAAAGAAGCTCGTTGTCGATGATCGAACGGAGCTGTGGCTCGTCAGCGAGGACGTTCCGGTGGGCGGCTTCCCAGTGCGCAATGGTGCGGACGGGGGCCTGCTCACCAACGAAGGTCATCGTTGACTGTGGCTTGGCGCCGAACTGACCACCTGAGTACTCTGGGACTACTGAAGCGTTGTTGCCGCTCCAGCCGCCGCCTGAGACGAAGCCGGTCTGACGGAAGTACTCAATGACAGCAGCAGTGGTGGTGCGAGCTGGGAACAGGTCGCGAACACGGCTACGACGCTGAGCGAGTGGGACAATGCCGTCACGCTCAATCCGACCGAACTCACCGGGGGTGCCGGTGGGGAGGCCTGAGTATACGTCCTTCTGCTCAAGTGACTTCGTGACGAATGGCGATTGCATTGTTGCGCCCGCACGGCCACCCTGAAGTGACTTGAACTCAGCTGAGTTGAGGAAAGCCTCACCGATTGAACCGGCCCGAGCAACTTCGCGCTCAACACCAGCAGCAACCTCGGCGGCGACTGACTTGTACTCGGCCTCTGAGGACCATGCTGAAATGTCACGGAGTGACTTCATGTCGTCAATGAGCCCCTTGAGCTCCTTGATCTCGGTCATGTTGGCTTGGAAAGCAGCCTTCTGACCATCTTCGGCAACGAGAGTGCTGCCATCCATCTTAATCGAATCAGCGATCTCCTGCTGCTCGGCCATCTTGGCCTTTAGAGCACCTTGGAGCTCGTTAAGTCGACCCTCATCAAAGCTCATGTTTTGCTTCTCCTTAAGTTGTTGAACATATGCTGTAATGACAGGCGACTTAAAATTGGGATCGCCACCAGTCGATATCTATACTAACAACAATGTAAAGCAAATGACATGAACTACAGGGTATTATTTCATTAAACTCAGAAATTTTTACACCTGTGTATATACCGAGTAATACTACCCAGTTATTTCGTGCTTAGCCAGAATGCACCGTTTTAGAACTGCGATTGCGTTAGAGAAGCATCCGCTATATGGATCGTAAGATGCCGCTAAGACAATGTAGTCTTCGTCTTCACTTACAACGTACCCAGAACTATTGATTAACCGAGCTGGTATATCTACTCCAGTCTCTGTCCAATCGTCCTCCATTGAGAAAGAGTCTATCCACACCACTTGCGCAATTGGCGGCACGCTTTCCACAATCACCCCTTCTTCTTTGAGCTTCGCTTGTGGCCTGAAGGGAGTAAATCGTTGTCGGTTGTATACTTGGGATTCTTTGGCGTGCCAGAAGAAACCAAGTGTAGGAAAGCGTTCACTCTACCCATTGCCCACTGCTGTCTGCCCATCTTGGGGCGATGTGTCTGTGAGAACGCACCAGCGCCACGGCGCCACACCGCTTTAAGGGTGGGAGTCGAAACCATGAGATTTGGCTTATTTCTCTTCTTCATGCGCTTATTGTGCTTCTTGACTTTATCGGCAAGTGAGGCCTCAATAGCTGGGCTTAGCTTTATCTTGTTTTTTGAGCCAGAGGCAGATCCGGGCTTATTTGTGGAAGATCCGCTAATTCTCTCTGATGGCTTAGCAGGGGTCTTGGGACCAAGGTCTTTCTTTACTTCGATTTCTACAAACGCTTCCTTCTTTGCGCCCTCTACTCTCTCTACGATATCTTTGGCCCAAGTATATCCGGCGTCACCGCCCCACAGGGCATGAGCAATTCTCCCGTTGCTTGGGTAGCCAGCCTCGCCCTTTCTAAAGCCCGACGCCTTTGAGTCGCTCTGGTGGCGATCAAAGAAAGCTTTCATTCGCTTGACGGTCTTGTACGGTAGCTGCCTTCCATTGACAATATCTCTAGCACGGGCTATTCCCACAGCGGTTCCGCCACGGCCAAACTCCTTGCGCCAGTCTAGTCCACGCTTGGCATCAGCAATCATGCCCTTCGTGGGCGTAAAGCTATCTGAAGCATTAGCGGACTTTGCTGAAACCAGACCACCGCCGTCAATAGTCTCAATGCCACGAACACCACGCTCTCTAAGCTTCTCCCAGTCCTTGTCCTTAGCGAACCGCTTTCTGTTAGACTCTGATCGTCTTAGTGCTTGAGAACCACCAACATTGGCATGGGCCTTTGCGGCGTTGTACTCTTCCGGTGTGTTGCACGGCGCCCAGACGCCCTGACGTACCATGTGTGCCCCATTGCAACCAAGCCGCTTTCCCTGCGTCTCTGCTTCTTTTCTGCTGTTGAAGCTGTCCTTTGGCTTATCGGACTTATACTCAAGCCCCTTGACCTTGCGCTTCTTCTCTTCTTGGCGCTTCTTCCACTCTCTAAATGCTGGATTTCCCATTCTGATTAGACGGCGTAAATCATCATCTGACTCGCACGGCCCCCATCCGTTCTCTTTCTTGTGGGCACCAGAACAACCGAGAATACGAGAAAGCTGCTTAGCCATCTTCTCCGTCGGTACAGTTTGTTCAGCTAGTGGATCCTTGGCCATATCTATTCCTTTACGAATCGGTCAACTCTATTAGTTTATCAATTGTGGAGGGGTCTCCAGATTCTTCAAAGCCCTTTAGTATGGAAAAAGCAGAGAATAAAAACTGATCGTCAAACGTATCAACAGCATAGTCGCCACTGCTGGTTAGTGACTTGCCCCAAAGCTTAGCAATCGAATGCATAAGTGCGTCAAGTTTTTCTCTGTTCATGGGGAATGTCAAAATAAACGTGACCACATCTTCTTTGGACATTGAGGAGAACTGGGTCTGCCTGAGCCTCTGCTTGGTGTTGTAGGTGTCAACAGCGTCCACAAAGTCCTTGTATTTCTTCTCGTCCACCTTGTGCTGCTTGTGGTTTTGTCCAAATACCGCAGCAATGGTGGTAATGGGCATAGACTCAAGCTCTGCCTGCGTTGGGGAGTATCCAGCCTGCATACGCAGCACCTCTTTGTCGATAGGATCTCTCGTCTTCTTTATTTCTGTTGGGGACGCTGAAGGCCTCTGAATAATAGATGACATATTTCTTCTGGCTAGGTACATGAGGAACGTGGCATCGGCTTCGTTCGGCTTTAGGTACGTAAAGACAGCAGGCCTTCCCGGCTCTGACTTTATTGCCACTCTGTCGTTGTAGATGTAATACATTGTCTTTCCTTTACCTAAGTTTCGTATTTGACGAGTAGTCAACAGCCTTTAACAGGAGATCTTTCAGTTTAGTCGCTGAATCATCGTCTATCTCTGAAAGTCTATCAAGCATCTCTAGAGATTCCAACATTCTTCTAGCAGCAGCCTGTTCTGGAAACTTTCCGGTAGCCTCCAACTCCTCTGCCATGTCTTGTATGGTTTCTCTGACATCATCTCTGTTGTTATTTCTGAGAGTGTTTATCAATCTGTCAAGACCAGCTGAAATTTCTTCAGGGGTAGACTTTTTGAACACTGTTCCGTATGGGTTAGCAAACCGAGCATCTCCGTGATTTGCAAACTTGTAGGCAAATGTTGTTATTAGTTCATCATCTGTCATGTTTGCGATGACTGTTTCTTCGGGGAGGGGAACTCCCAGATTTATCGATCTTGAAATTTCTGGCTGGCTGAATGCGAGACCGTGGTCAATTGGATAAACGTCTTGACCTATAAGCATAATGTTTCCGGGGTTTCTGTCTGGATTTGCAGAAATGACATCTAGTCCCAACATTTGAATTACAGTAAAGGCACTGGTTGTGTCTCTCATCTGCTTCATATTGTCGGCGTATGGAACTGTATTGCTCATTCCTTCGGCATCTGAGTAGAAACTTTGTGCAAATTGAATTAGCACAGCCGGTGTTTCATTGTCGCTTGACGTTGATCTGTTGGGCTGGATGAGTCTAAGCGCAGGCGCATCAAATCCAAAAACTTCACCAAGCTGATATCCAGCAACCTCTGAGTGAACTTCACCTACTCCCATTGCGTTATCGTAATAGGCCTTTATGCCGTATCTGTGGCCGGTAAGCTTGTCTTCAAGAACAATTACTTCATTTGAGCTTGCGTTTCCGGGGAGAAGCTTGGGGGTAAAGCGAGACTCATCGCCACGACCGATGTCATCCATTATTGCTGCGCCAATGTGTTCATCTGGTATCTCGGACAGTGGTGCACCTTGACGCATGAGGCGAACTGAATCATCTAGCGATAGATTTGATGTATTCTCTACTCTTACAAAGCTTTCACCATTTGGTGTAAGCGCTGAACGTATTTCTGCAACTGGGTTCATCGATCCGTCTGGTGCCCTATCTACCTTGAGAAGTTTGTCTGTTGGGTTTGATGAAAGTCTCATTCCTGACGGATCATAGTGAGCAACCGGTGCCGTGGCATAACTTAGGCGAACGTCCACGGGCAGGTATTGCTCTGCTCCGCTGCCCTTTGCTGTGAGCACATCAAATGCTTCCTGACCAACCTCGTCTATTATTTGCTGACGGCGCTCTGGGGTTACCTCGTAAGGAGATATGTTGAGTCTACCGCTTGAGTCAGAGTCTATGCGGTCACCCATAAAGTACCCAAAGGCCACGGAATTCTTTTCCCCATTGGGACCATCAAGAGCGAGCATGAAATCTCCGTGTCCGGGCATCATTTCTGCTGACTCTCCATTAAGGCTTGGCTGTACCATCCTTTCCAACCTAGCGTGGCGAACATCGTCTTTGATTAGCGCCTTCGCTATGATGCTTTCAGGACTTCCGTCATCTCTGTCGTATGCCTGAACCAGCTTGGCCATTTTGTCGTTCAGTTGAACGAGCGTATCGGGATCATAAGTTGGATCCTGCCGGAATCCACGACGACCCCACACTGAGTGACCGTCAATTCCCGGATAGACTTCAACAACAGCGCTCTTGGATGACGCTGCGTAGAAGGTAAAGGCATGTGAGTTGAGCTGATCAGCAATATCGTATCCCTGAATACCGACAGCATTTCCATCCTTTGAGAATGTGGAGAAAGCACGCATAGCGTCTTCTAGATTGGCCTCGTCTACGGTAGCCAGTAAATCTGCTTCTGTTATCTTTGGATTGGACAAGAATAGGAACTGGTTCTCTACGCTCTTTACGTTTCCAGTCTTTGCATCAAACTTGATTAGTCTCCTGTATGTCCGCGAGTCATCTGGATTGACATCTCTTACGGCAAGTAGAGTCTCTGTTCCGTCTGGGTTCTTCTTCAGCAGAGTGACTCTGAAGTCACCATTAGCCCTTACCGACTTTGCACCGCCAACTTTGTCTATTCTTATATCAGTGAGTATTGGTGTAACACGAAGAGTGTAATCGTCGGAAGTGGCAACGTCAAAGTCGTGCCCGTGAGACAAAGCCAATTGAGTCCACTCTTTGAGATCGGCGTCAGACATATCTCCGACGGGTCCGTCGGTCTCCCACGGTCTTTCACCGTTGGGGTATCTTGAAGATATTACTCTCTCTGCCTTCTCCTTCTGTCGTCTGCGTAATGTCTTTAGAGCGCTCCTCCAGCTATAAGCTTCGACAGGCAGCTCGGACGGGACATCAGGGTCAACAACGAGGTCTCTAATTATTTGAGACGCTCTGCTTTCTTGCCTTTGTGTGAATGTTTGTTGGCTGATGTTTCCGGAGTCGGGTATTTCTCCAGATGCTATTCTTCTAGCATTGAAGAACACTTCGTTTCTGTAACTTTCTTTAACTCTAGAAAGTCGATCATTTATAAAGTCTGCTGATAAATCATCTCCTCTAGCGGCCTCTACAATTGCATGAAGTTCAAAGTAAGCGGCGAATAGGTTTCTCTCTTCTATTTCATCTGGCTCTGGATTGTCACCAAAGAAAGTTATTAGATCAGAGAAGTACGCTTCGACTTCGCTGTGTGTCGATGTGGGGTTGCCTGCGGAATTTCCAACTATGTCTGTTATGTCGGCTAATAATCCGTCTCTTTGGAATTCTACAGAAGACAAAAGAGCTTGCATACCGTCGGGAGTGTCAGTAAATTCTGATACCTCTGACAACACTGAAACTTCTGGAGCGCCCTCTATCTCTCTAACGCTTAGCGACGGGTCAGTCTCCTCTGCTGGGCGAGAACGTGTTAGGGTTCGGACACCTAGAACTTCACCAAGGCGTTGTACACCGGAATAGATGGCATAGTTGATATCGTCTGATATGTTTTTCTCATCTTCGGTTCGTGGTGGATTTATCGATATGCGAGCAGCTTCTGCTGTGGCGGCATCAGAAAGCGTGTCATATATGGAACGCAACTCTTCTGCAGATGCTTTCTCTAGAATGTCTGGATCTGATAGATAAATTCCTAGATCTGTTAGATATGCCGCAAGCCCATCTCCATCAAGAAGAGATCTTTCTTCCGGACCCAATTCTCGTCCTAGAACAATCTCGTCAATTGTTGGCATTTCTCCGGCGACAGAAACTGGAGATACGTCGTCAACAAACTCTCGTGTCCATCTGCTGTACTTACCTACCAAAGAAGTTAGACCAACGACGGTGCTCTTCTTCTCTTCATCCAGTCCGGGATTGTTTTGTATGCGCTTAGCATTTGGTGACTTGCTGGTCCTTACGTTTTGTATTGCGTCAAAAATCTTTGAGAACGCAGTGATGACCTGCTCGTCAATTCGACCACCGCAATCAGTGCCTGCTTGATCAGTGAACATGCCACCGTTTCTCGTTCCCGGTGGGCATCTGAATCTGTTTACGTCGGGATCAAAAAACGATGCACCAAAAGACCTTCTGGAAGCCTTTGTGTCGAATCCTGCAGAATTAGATAGCGAAGTAAATCTGTCTACTTTTCGCTGTATGGAGTCGTGGTATCTGCTTTGGTTTTTCTTACTCCGACTCGCGTCGGTAAAGAAAAAAGGGTTTAAAGATTTTGAACCTCCACTCTCGCCTTCTACCCTTTCGAAGATTGGGTCATTTGGCGCTCGTCGTGGAGCGGAACGTGAAAGGAATGTCTCATAAACCCAGACGGGTACGGAGATTACCTGATCGCCAGCCTGTACCTTAATGAGTTGGTTCCTTGAATCTTCTACGGGCTTGAAAGAGCCAGACTCAACTGTACCAAACTCAACCTTGAATCTACCATCGCTTCTGTCGGCAAACTCTCGTATCAGTGCCGTTGGATCCTCGGCATTAGAAACTGAGTCCACAGCTTCTCTTGTCTGAATCTTAAGCTGCTCTCTTTCCTCGGGTGACATTTCTCCGCCCTCTCGCACGACCCTAATGGCACCAGCTTCCGGTACGTTGAACACAACATCCCTGAGTCCAGTGGAGAATATTGGCAACTCATTCCTGCCAATCATCCCAGATGGTGCCGTCACAACGTAAGTACCATCTGCCATGTCATCAAACTCGTCAAGGCGAGAGAAGGCTGATAAGGTTACCGCAGGCTCTAGAATAACACCGTCACGACGAACGAGCCTGTCTGGGAACTCGTCTCCCTCTTGCAGTCGCTCTAGAATGTAGTCAGTCGACTTCTTCACTAGGGTTGGGCTTGTCTTTTTTGGTGCGACTGGAATTTGAGCAGCACGGATAATATCGGCTGCGTTTCTGTTCTTTCTCAAATCACCAATGCTCCGAACCAAGTCGGCGCTTCGTGAAAGTCGTGCGAGTGATCTCATGGCCGCTGGGGCGAGAGATCCCGGACCTATGTTAGGTATGCGGAGAAGCTGGGCACCGCAAGTTGAGAACTCGGAGTTTGTGAATGTTCCACCCTTTTCGAAACCGGGAGGGCAGCGGAACTTGTTTCTTGCCCCACGCCCACCTGTGACAAGACGGCGAGCAACGCCTGTCCCGGGCCGACTTGGGACGCCGGGCGTTAGCGCTTCCCAAGTTGCTGAGCGGACAGGGCTACGGAAGTCAGAGAAGTCACCGGGCAGGGCAATTGAACCAGCGGCTTGAAGCGCCTGACCGGCCCGTGATGAGCTACCAAATATGCCGACGCGCTTGACTTCTACGTCAAGGTCAATTTCCTTTACTTCACCCGGGAAGTTTATTTCCTGAGAGTACTTGGCAAACAGCGCAGCCTTGAAATCAACAGCATTTTGTCGGTTGTTTATTGGCTGTGTGAGTATGCCGTTAGAATCTCTGGATTCTCTGATCGCTAATCTTAGAGCAGATACGTTAACTCCGTTTGGAGATGGATTGAAGGACTTTGCCTTTCTGGCGGCTCGCCTCACTGATCTGGTCACACGACGAGATCTACGCTTCCCTGAAGAGGCACCCCTCTTTTTCTTTCCTTCATTTGGCCACTTGCCGGTAAGCTCGTGGTGAAGCCAAGCGCAAATTCTCTGTGGTCTACCACCGAACCGTGGCTTGTCCATGAGGATGACGACACACCGACGGAAACCACCGGGCTTCTTCATTATGGGTCGCCAATACTTGAGAAGATCCTCTAGATTACCTCGCCGTGGGCCACGGCCACGGGTAAGCGCTGTAAGCTGATCGGCATTGGGCCCTACTTCTGGAGCCTTGACCTCAACTTCCATGACCTCATTCCTCTCCGTCTAATAGGTATTCTATTTCGTAATCTTCGTACAACCCAGAGAAAGCATCCTCTAAGACATTAATTTCAGTCAAGTTAGAGAGCTCTAGTGATCCTAGAGCTTCTCTAGCTTGCTGTAGTCTTAGTTCTGGTAGAAGTGGATGCATCTCTGGCTTCTCAGAGAAGACCCTCTTCTTCGGCAATCTGCTTCAGTTCGTCCATTGCGGCGCTGAAGTCAAGATCGTCGGTTGCCTTGTCGCTGTCTGAAGACGCTGACTTTTCGGTCTCCATGTCCTCATCGGTCTCGGCAGGCTTCTCCTCAGCGTTGTCAGACATCCAGTTCTCTGGAATCATGTCCTCCATGCCGAGCTCCTTGGCCCGCTTCATGATGTGAGCCTTGGCCTTCTCCTTGTCCTTGGCGCGACCAAAGGCCTGAATGGCGTTCTGGAGGTCGTTCTTGTCGGCAATTGGGTATGAACCGTCTGGGAGGGCTTCGCCGCTCTCTGCCATGTCCTCACGCTGTTCGCGAGAGTACATGCGCTTCATCTCCAACTCTGCCTCAAGAGCCTTGATCTCGTCTTCCTCGGACATTTCGTCGTCGGTCTCTAGGTCGTACTGGTCGTAGCCGTATACCTTGCCGTCAATGCCGACGTAGACATCGTAGCTGTGATTATCGTCGCCGTCGATTTCTACTGAGTAGGCATCCTTGCCCTCAAAGACATCGACCATTACGCTAGCCACCTTACCGGGGATTACCTCAAGAGCCGCTACTTCAGCGTCCTTCTGTGAGACGATATCGATTGGCTGGGCCTCGGAAACCTCGTCGTCGTTCAGGCGAAGCCATCCTAGCTCCTTGCCCTCAGATGACAAGAATACCTCAATTGCCGCACCATCTTCGCGAACCAAGTCAACAACGAACATCTCGTCGGCGCTTGAGTAACCTGAGCCAAGAATTGACTTAGCTGAATAGGCGCTCTTTACTTGGGCCTCTACGTCAGACAATCCGGGAAGATCGCCCTCAGGGGCACAGCCGCCACGGCAGAACGCACAGGGCTGAGCAACCGACTTGCGCTGGAAGCCACAAAGGAACTCGTCCTCGCTCTTCTTCTTGACCTCCTGATCGCGCTCAAGGGGAGTGGCTCGGCGCCAATGCATACCGTAGCCCTTCTTTGTCTTCTCATCGTAGACATCTACCATCTGGTAGCCCTTCTTCTGGTCGTCTTCAAGCTCTTGGTAAGCTTCGTCATCCATCATGTCGCCAGCATCCATCTCTTCCTTGAAGCGAGTGGCAGTAAGGAATACTGATGGATTCTTTGAGCCATTAGCTCCCTTTTCCTCAGCATCCATCATGTCACGAAGTCGGTAGCGGAAAGCCATGCCACCCTTCTCGTCAGCGTTGAGTACGTTTACTGGCATGTAGCGCTTCTGCTCTTCGGAATCAAGGCCATCAAACTGCTCTTCGGTGATGAGCTCACCAGAGTCCTCGCCTTCTTTGAAGCGGATGTCGGAAAGGAACACTGAGGGGGCTGTGCGCTTTGCAGCGTCACGCATCATCTTGAAGATGGCATCTGCCTTCTTCATGACTTCCTCGTCCTCTTCCTCGTCTTCTTCGTCTTCTTCCTCGTCATCGGCCTCGGCCTCGGCCATTGGCTTGCCGCCATTCATTGCCTTCTCCTCTGCCTTCTCCTCTGACTTCTCTTCTACAGCCTCATCAGAAGCTTCATCAGCAGTCTCCTCAGCAGGTACCTCATCAGCGGCCTCCTCTTCGGTGGCGGCTTCCTCTACTTCGGCATCTGCTTCCTCTGACTTGACCTCGGCATCGTCATCTGACTTTGCCTCTACGGTGTCTGCAGCTTCAAGCAGAGAAGCCAGCTCTTCAAGCCTTGCAAGCTCTTCGTTGAGTTCGTTTTCCATTTTATTACTCCTATGGTTCTCAGCTTTAGTTTACAGTGTCACCGGACTCGGTGTCAATTTCAGCCTCACGCCGTGTGGCGAAAGACAACTCGGACTCAATTGAAGACAAAGCTTCTGCAGTCTTCTTCATGAGATCTGTCTCATCTTCGTCAGCGGCGAAGTGTAGATCTACTCCGTCTTCTGACTTGAATGCGAACATGGGTAGTGTGGCAACGGCCTTTGTAATGTCAAATGATGCGTCATCGTCGCACTTTACTTCTAGAACAAATCCGCTGGTGCTCTTCTTGCGCTGGACCATTTCGCCCATTGCTTCCACCATTGGCTTTTCCCGCTGCTCTGTCAAGAACTCCTCAAGTGCGCTAATGAGGGCAAGAGTCTGTGAACGGAGCTTGCCAGCGCCAGTAATGGGGATCATGTTGTTGTATGCCATCAACAGGGTGGTCATTGGGTCGTTGAGATGATCATCGTCCTTGTCCCGATCCTTGCGGTACTCGTAACCGTGCCCCTTCTCTTGGGAACCGCCACAACCACATGAAGCGTCCTTCGCTTCCTCTACATCTGCGCCAGCAAGGTAGTTGTTGTGTGAGTTGATGTTGGCGTTGCCATCAAACTTCTTGAGAGCAGCCATGTACTCGTCGTGATCTGAGCATGGCATGTACCCACCACCGTGTGAGTGGTAGCCTGTGCAGCCAAGAGCCTTTGACCAAGACAGTGCGGCATCTGGCGTTGGGAAAGTCATTCCCTCTTCAGCCTCGCGTACGCCTGTTGGCTCTTCAGCGTCTTCCTTTACATCCATATCTGCGGGTGGAGGAGTCTGCTCCTCGTCATCCTGAGGCTTATTCTCTGGCATCTCTTCTCCTTGTTGGGGGGCTGGGGTCTCCTCTCCTGACCCTTCTTCTACGTAAGTACGCACTGCGCGAACCTTCTTTGGCTTCCCGATGACGAACTCACCGTCTTCAACGGAAACTTGGGCTCTCCAAGTCATGTTATCGGAAGTTTGAAATACTACGTTCTCGGAAGTAACATCAACAATGTTGACAGGCTTTCCAAGCGCTGTAGAAATTGAGCGACCAAGTGTGGCCATGGCTGGTGTAGATGGGTTCTTGTTGTCCATCTCGTCTTCGTCATCCTGCCACTGCCAGCCCTTGGAGCTTCTGGCGTCTGAATCGTCCTTGACGCTGATCGTTCCTGTTAGCTGATTTGCGCCGTGTAGGACTGGAGAAACTTCGTACAACTCAACTTCACGAAGAAGGTTTGCCTGTCTGCCGGGGTCGTAATCAGCATTTATCGTCTTGTAGCCAATTGACCACTCTTGGTCCATGCCATAAAAAGCTACGTTGGCAAAAGCCTCACGGCCTCTTTCGGTGTTCAGATTGAACTGAACCTTTGCGAAAAGACCACCAATTCCAGCCCGCTTCATCTTCTCGGGCAAGCGTGAGTCGGTCTTTGGTACTTCATAGATCTCCAAAACCTTACCTATTGGCTGGTTCCAGTCGTGGCCCCATACGACGCGAGGCTTGCGGCGCTTTAGTGAAGATGTGAAAGCGCCCGGTAGAACAATGTCTCCAACGCTGTCTTTGTTGCCAATTCCTGAAACGAAGCACTCAACTATTCCCTGAACCTTGTCTACGCCAATCTGTCCAGAAATAGCCTTGAACGCAACATCGTTTAGTTGTGATGATTCAATAGTCGGTGTTGGCATGTTACTCCTATCGTATGTGCCTTCTATGATATGTTAGCGCCGGTGAATCATTATCGCTTCTACAGTTTATATAAAGAGTACTTGTTTATATAAAGTTACTTGCTGAAGCTTAAATAACACCTGCAGTTTATTGTCAATCCGGGTGGTGAAAGTGGGTCTCGTGGGAATCTTAGTGGGATTCCGTCCGTTATGAACGGGGAATTGACGGGGACAGTTGTGCCGTCAAGGTCTCTGTGAGACTCACGAACCTTAGCGTCTCCCATTGTTCTCCACGTTTTATATAAAGTCTTATTGGTTCTTAACTGCTTTACCCGCGCAGAATCAAACAATCCGGTGTTGTATGCACCTACGACGGCTGTCTCTGAAATCAACTTGCTGCGCTTTTCTTTGAGATTCTTGAAAACGCTTCTAACTAGAGACGCAATTAGTGCGATACGCAGGGCATTGAACGAATCATCACCAATATCTGGGGAAACATCCATAGATATGTCTACTGCGGAGATTATTTCTTTTTGGGTTGTTTGATTGAACTTATTTACTGCTTCTATTTGATAGCTGAGAGCAGCATTCATTTGATCTTGTGTTACTTCTTCACCGGTTCCGGCATCAAGGTTTCTAACTATTGCTGCTTTATATATTTTCTGCATCTCCTCAACCAAGGGCTGTGATGCAACACTTAGGGCAGCGAGTGGAACAATTGAAGCAGCATTTCCTGCTCCTATGTTGATCAGAGCAGAGTTGCCATCCTCGTTTAGGGCTGACATGACGATTTGTTCTTGGTCGTCAATGACTCTTTCTAGAGTTTTTTCTAGACTTTCCTCTAATCTGGAGAAATCAGAGGCTACTTTTGTTTCCCAAGAGTCGTTAGAGTCATTCAGAATAAAGGGAGACTCTTCTCACCCTCGGCTTCCTCGGTTGAAAGTTCACTTGGTACCTCTGAAGCTGGCTTTTCTATGTCTTCCACGCCAGAAACAGAGCCTGCGGGGGCAAACTGCCCACTTTCAGGATCAAACTCGGCTATTTGCTGCTGGGAAGCCTGTGCGCCTTGTGTTTCTAGCGGTGTTCCACTTTGAACCAATCCAGATCCAGTATCCATGGGCTTCTCGGTATTGGCGATAGGCGTAAGGGCTGGGTTGGCAAGGATTACGTCAGCAAGCTCTGAAACAACCTTCTTTCTTCCTGTAAGGTCTCGGTACTCATTGGCGCTGATAAGGCCCTGCTGATACTCCTGAAGATAGAATCTCTCGTTCTCCTGCTTGCTTAAGATGAGAACTGGCACATTTGAGGTGTCGAAATCAAGGTAGTAATATGGGTCAATGGCGTCAAATGATCTAGCAATTAGGTCCAAGTGCGGAGACATGGTTTCCATCCAGAACACCTTGCCCTCTTCACCGGCATTTGAGAATGTTCTGTTTGCTGAGTTGCCGATAATTGACTCAGGTACGCCGAAGGCTGCAAGGATTTCCTCCTTGGTCAGCGTCCTCATCTGGATGTATGCGGCATCCCTTGGGCTTGCTGCAGTGTCAACGAAATCAGCTCCATCGTCTGATGAAATGACACCAACGGCCCCAGCACGACCAATATTGCCACGGAAACGAGATCTAAGTTCATCCTTGTCCTCTTCGCTAATTTCGCTTCTCAACACTAGAAGACCACCGGGTCTTCCGTCGTTGATTAGGAAGTTTCTGTTATATACTTTGGCTAAATTTTCTACCTCAATAGCAACACCAGCAGCCTCCATTGGTGTCATTGAAAGGTATGGATCAAGCGGGTGTGGTCTTCTTATCCAGATTACGTTTTCTGGCTTGATGATGCGTTTGGGTACGTTGTGCATCGCTACTTCGTAGCCGCTAACAAACTTATCAACCGATGGGATTGGTGAGGTGTATTGCGGTGGAAGTAGGTGAAGGGCGATTGGGGTACCATCTCGCGATCTTACGACTTCAACAAACACGCCTCGGCTGCTCATCATTAGCTGTGCTGAGAGTCGATACCTGAAGGCGAACGAGTTCTCTCCCATGTTTGCCGTGTTGTTGAAAATCTTCAGGATTTCGGCATCTCTTACGATTTCACCGAATGGGTTGTTATCTTTGCGAAATATTGCAGGAAGGCGTGCTTGGTTTGATGAGATTACGTCGATACATCTAAACACCCAAGTTACCTTAGCTACACCATCTCTGTAAGCCTTTTGGATATCCCAAGCGTCGTGGTATCCGCCGTCTACAGACAGTGACGGGTTGTAGGCAACTGGAGCACCTACTGAAATTTTGGCCTTCTTTTCTTGGACGCCCGAGTTCTCTAAAGACTTACTCTGTGTGTTCCAAGCCATTATTCAGCTCCAAGCAGATAGCCGTAAATTCCACAAGCTAGGCCAGCGCTTGCCAATCCGACACCTAGATTAACTATACTAATACCAAGGCCCAATAGAATTATACAGGATACCATAAAGAAATGAGCGATAGATGCCCTAGTGAATAGGCGCTGTAGCATTTTCTTCATCTTAATACTTTACCGACAAACGGCCTAGGAGACAAGTAAGTATGCCCAACGTAGAGCAGGACTGGGAGAAGATCAATGAATGGTTGCAGCCCAAGAGGTCAGATTATTGGGCCGAAGAGCCGTCACTAACTCAGAAAGTGTTTCTTAAGAGCAACGCCAAGGAAGTTCTTTTTGGAGGGGCCGCTGGCGGTGGTAAGTCATCTGCGCTTCTAATGGCAGCATTGCAGTTTGTTGATGTTCCCAACTATAGTGCTATTCTCTTCCGTCGCACTTACGCTGACCTTGCCCTTCCCGGAGCGCTCATGGACCGCTTTATTACGTGGATGTCTAACTACGAAGATGTACACTGGAACGCCAATCAGTACACGGCCACGTTCCCTAGTGGAGCAAGAATTACATTCGGATACCTGAATAACGTAAACGACTATCTTAGGTACAAGGGTTCGGAGTTCCAGTTTATCGGAATGGATGAGGTTACCGAAATCAGGGAAGCAGACTATAGGTACATGTTCTCCCGTTTGAGGCGTCCGAGCACTGGGCCGCTGTCTAAGGTGCCCCTCCGAATGAGGGCAGCTACGAACCCCGCACCCAACTGGGTTAGGCAAAGGTTCTTGGTAGAGGGCAAGGAAACTGGTCGCATCTTCGTCCCATCTAAACTTACCGACAACCCCGGTATCGATCCTGACTCGTATCGTTCAGTTCTGGCCGAGCTTGATCCGGTTGAAAGGAAGAGGCTTGAGTTTGGTGACTGGTGGTCAACGACGCTAGGATCAATGTTTGATAGAACTAACTTTGAAGTTATAGACCCTTCTGAAATTCCAGATATGGGGCCAGAGACAACAATGGTTAGATTCTGGGACTTGGCTGGAACTGAGCCAAGCCCATCATACCCCGACCCGGACTGGACTGTAGGCTGTCTCGGCATGTTTGATCGTGGTGTGTTCTATGTTCTTGATGTTCGTAGAATTAGGGCAAAGGGGGACAAGGTTGAGAAGTTTATTCGGGATACAGCAGAAGAAGACGGCCTTGAGGTTGCCATAATGATGGAGCAAGAGCCCGGATCTGCTGGAAAGAATCTTATAGACCAATACGCAAGATATGTTCTTCCGGGATACGAGTTCTACGGGCAGAGAGCAACTGGTGACAAGATCACAAGAGCCAAGCCATTCTCTGCTGCGGTAGCAAACGGAAATGTTCGTCTTGTTCGTGGGAGCTGGAACACTGACTTTATTGATGAATTGTCAGCATTCCCAGAAGCGCCGATTCATGATGACCAAGTTGATGCTACTGTTCATGCGTTCAACATATGCGCGGGTCTAGGAATGGTTAACAAAAAGAAGATAGAGATTATTGTCTAAAAAAGGGTTCCGGTCATTGGTGGACCGCCTTTGCCGGACTTTGCTCGGTCAATGCAAGCCGAGTGCGCCCAAGCCTCTGGGTCCGAGGCCATTGCGATTGAGTTGCTGCCGCCTTGGAATCTAACTTGCGCCCAGCCTGTTATCTTCTTATACAGCCCAACTTCTCCGGGGGTCAATAACTCGCCGCAGAAATCACACGGTTCTTTCTTCATGTTCGTCACCTTTCATTGATGCCAATATATTGTAAGCCATTAACTTCTTTCTGTTTATGAAGTTATCTAGCTCTAGCATCTGCTGAAGTGAGTCTGCTCGGTCTACCTGTCTGCCGTGGTCAAAGTATTCGCTAATTGCTGAATACAGAGACAGGGCAGTATGTCCATGTATTCCTAGGTTGTGTGGAGAGCGGTAGGAGTTAATGACATAGGAAACCACCTCTGTTCGGTGTTTCATCTTTCTAGTAGTGTCTGCTTCACTAACGGGCCATACGGTATCAAGAGCTTTTTCTACCCCGCCGTCAGTTGATGGCATTTTGATAGAGTTCAGCAAACTTAGAGATTTGTGAAATTCGTTAGTCCACTCTTTGCGCATCGATATTGCGCTACTTGCTTCCTGTAGGCCGTTCTCAGCATTTGGTGTATGTCGCTTCTTTGTTGAATTTTGATGATCCTGAGAAGTTACTCTAAAAACTGAAGAATTTGAATTTCTAACGTCTACACAATAATAGGTAATTGGGCTGCTACCATCGTGCGAAGTTAGTACAACTAGGTAATGCGAGAAAGCATCATTGTTGAACGTGGTTGTGCCGCAGCTAAGTATAACGAAAAACTTCCTCCCGAAGTCAAATACCCCGGCGGAGTGCAAGTTGAAAGAACCCTCTAGATCAGCGATTGCCTTAGATTTTTCTACAATTAAGGAATTAGGTATGACTTCATACCTACCCTTAACTACTTCCCAGTTTAGTAAATCTCCGGTACTTGGGTTAAACCTGCCTGTTACGAATCTGTCTTTGACTGTTGTAAACTTTGATGTAATTAAATTTTCAACTTGAACAGGGCTTAGTATTACTTCGTAGTCTCCACCTGAGGCGGAAAGTATTTCAGTAGTCTTCCAGTCGCTTGATACTGGAGTGGCTATGCCAGACCAGTGCCCAACATTATTACCGGTTGTCCCCTGATCCAGATATGACATTTCGCTCATAGCGATCCTTTAACTTGTTGTAGTTGATTTCTGCTATGTCGTTTAGGTTGTAGTCAATCTCCCAAGCGACGTTGGCAACGTACCATAGAACATCACCAAGCTCCTTGGCTACTGCGGCCCTGAACTCATCTTCATCGGCGCCATCACGAATCATCTTCTTCAGCTTGTCGGCTACCTCGCCAGCCTCGCTGCATAGACCTAGTGCGGTGTAAGCCAAACCAAGCTCCTCTGGGTACTTGGCCGTAGTTCTTGCCATAACCTGATATGCGTTGAAATCCATGTTATACTTGCTCCTTGTGTCCAGTTGGTCTTTCTATTTGCATGTCTTCTGACTTGTTGGATTCGATTGGAACCCAAGCTGGCGAATAAGTGTGCTGCTTGATCTTTCTCATCTTTATTAGCGTCCCGTCCGCCAGAACGTCAAACTCTTCTTTGGTCATCTTGAGTCTCTTCCGAAGTTTGTCATAGTCATACTTGCCTGATCCGAGGATCCTCTTGATGATTCTTGACATGTACTTCGCAACCACGATACCACGATAACGGTTTAAGTCTATGTGTAGAATCATTGCTTCAACCTTATCGATATCCAGTCGAACCACAGGCACGCTCCGCATACCTAGCCCGGATGCTATCTCAACCCTATGTACGCCGTCAATTATGGTTCCGTCGGCTTGAATAACCACAGGGCTAAGTATGCCGTAGGTCTTTATAGACTCTTCCAGCTGCTTTCTGTCAGGCTCAACTATGTAGCAGGCATTGCCCCAGTCGGGCAAGCGCAATGATCGTATGTTCTCTTGTTCACTCATGTAATTTGATGCTATCTCATATCGTCTAGAAGGTCAAGGGAGTTGGCGTCTTCAATGACTTGATCTTCCTGCTCCAGTATTGACATTCGCTTTGTGTGCGCTCTGGTCTTAGGCCCGACTGGTGACGGTGATCCCATGAATGAGTTTAGGATGAGTGTTCTAACCAAGTGATCTACGGGGTACCCGTATGGGTCGTTGTTGTGCTTCTTTCTGAAATCGTGGCTGTACGACATTGCTCTTCTCTTGAATCCCGGAGTTAGCATGTTGTCTTCTATGCAGCGGCGAACCCCATCCCATCCTTCTGATGCGTAGTAGTCCACGAACTCCTCAACGTCGAACTCTGACCACAATCTCCGCTGTGCGTCAATGTGAGGAAAAACTCTTACGAGAGCATCGTAAAACTCAGGCTCTGTTCTGACGACATCCATTAGCCTTCGTGCCGCTATTGAGTGTAGGGGAATTCCGACTCTTTGATTTGCGCCGCTCATGGCTGCGAAGTCATAATACTCGCAATACGAAGCCCCATGCTCCTCTGTGATGAACTTGAGTACATCGTCGCTAGTCCAGTCATAGATGACTTTTGCAAATCGCAAAGGTATCGCCTTCGAAAGACCAAACGGTCTATTGATGTAGTTTTCGTGGAGTTTCTGAACAACAGTTCTGTACCTGATCATCGACTCGTTGGCTCGCACGCCAGTGACGAACGCAGTGGTTCCACGCTTGCCCTGCATTGTGTACTCGTCAATCTTTCTTGGTATAGCCTTGTATGGATCAAGACCGAAGCTCTCAGCAGTTATTGCGTTGGGTGGGATTGGGCGAAACAATCTTCCTTGCTCCTGCCGCAGCTTGGACCAGAGGAGTATGTACTCTCGCTGCCCCAAAACCCATAGCTCCTGACCCTGAGGTAAGCAATACCACTCCATGTCTACCCAATCATAGTTGCTGACTTCTTCAACATACTCAGCAAGCGACGGGGACAGCATCTCCTCGTCTCTGAAGATGGCCTTTACTGGCCCAAGTCCACGCTCTTCGTGGATTTCTTTAGCGAGGTAAAGACATGCGGTTGAGTCTTTGCCGCCAGAGAACTGAACACATACGGTATCAAACGTATCGTAAATGTGCCGCATCCTTTCACGGGCAGCATCAACCACGTTGATGTCCAGAAACATCCGCCTTCTAGCCATTTCAGACCTCAGTCATGTGGATTGATATGAAGTCAAGAAGTCTTTCTGAGGTTGTTTCACCCGTATACTTCTCATTCATCTTCAACCAGCGAAGGAAGGAGTACCACTTGGACTGCTGCTCTGCGGTTTCAAAGGAAAGAGTGAATTGAATGGAGGCATTGTTTGAGCCTGACATTGATGTAGCTGTGCTTCCCTGAGTAACTATTGAACTTGTAGGGGTGTCTGTGGAAACAACAGCATTGCCACTATCGTTTAGGTTGGTTGTCTTCTGCTCACTGGTCGGGGGCAGCTCCTCAACAACGGTTGGCTGTGTGATTATTTCTGGTGCAGTCCATCCAGTAGTGTGTGAAAACTCAGTGCTAGATGATATGACGGAGTTCTCTATAGACGCAATAGCGAAGTCGTCCCACCCGAGAGCATCAAGAAGCTCTGACCCATCAGCAACTGACGATAGCATTTCGTAGAGAAGCTCGTTATCTGTCGATCCCAACTCAGAAACCTTGTTGTCCGCAAGAGCGAATGTGAGTGCTTCGCTTTCATCTAGGCTTACTACTGAGACAGCAATCTCGTCCCAGCCAAGCTCCTTAGCTGCCATTAGCTGGTGGTTGCCTGCAATTACAGTATATGTTCCGTCTCCTTCGGAAACCGCAACGATAGGCTTTAGTTGCCCAAACCTCTGATACGACTCCTTGATTGCTGAAACATTTCCACGACGTGGGTTGTTCGACAATGGCTTTAGGAGATCTATATCAACCGCTAGAGAAGAGATTGCGTCATCGATGTTATTGCTCATTAGAATTTAACCTGTGATCTTACGTTTGCTGCTAGGGTTCGTAGTGCGTCGCAACTAGTTCTTAGTGAATGAAGCTTTTCTCGCTTTGCCTTAACAAGTGCCTCTGCCACAACTGACTCATAGTACAAGTCGCTGGTTTTGTACCCCGCCCAGCTCTCTCTGTGCTTTATCGAACCCTCGGCTGCTAAGTATTCCTTGAACCACTTTGTCTTGTATTCCGCTTCCTTCTTGGCGTGATCCTTTGACAGCTGCTCAAATGCCTCTGTCTCGCCCTCTAGCTCGTGAGTTATGCGAATGATTTCATCTTCAATATCTACTGAGCTGAGGGGCTTGCTTCTGCCGTTTACCATACTTGTATATTACCAGCATCGGTGATTGTGATCAAGTCTGGATTATGCAAACTCAAGTTGTGACCAATCGACCCTGCTTAGAGCGTCTAGGTTGGCTGAAGGCCACTCGTACTCTGAAACATTAAACTTTGCTAGCAGCATTTCTCTCAGTATCCAAGCATCACATTCGTCGTCTGCCCCAGAACCGTTCCATATTATTCCAGTCTTTGCAGAAACTTGAGATATAACTTCAGACTTTCCCGCATTGCCTCTACCCGTAGCAAATTTCGCCCGATTGGTTGGTGGTATTTCTACCCAAGGTATTTTGCTCTTGAACAACATCATTCTGATAATTCCACCAAGCTCCCCCTGAGCATGAGCATGACTTGTCTGCTTAGCAAATGCGTAGCCTTCGATTGCGACGACAGGACTCTCAATGTCTGAAAGTATTTCCACTATCTGATCATGAATCAGTAGAAGTCTCCCCATTCCCTTTGACTTTGTGGTTATGGTTCCCGTCTCTCGGTGTGTTGCCCACCCGGTGGATGTGAGGCTTAGGTCTAATCCTACAGCCGACTCAGCTTTCATCGTATACTCTGTTGCTAATGTTCCTAGTCTCAACCGGAGCAAGTGGCTTGGTATAAGCAGGTAGATCTTTCCTGACCCACGTTTGTCCCCAAGGTTCACCAAATGAGCCGTCTTCATTTATGCGGCTAAGGCGTTCTGCTACAGACTGGAATGATGGATCATCACTTAAATTCAAGAATGAGTTATGATGCCAAACCAAATCGTAGTATGCTGGAGCGTTTACTAAAAGCATACCAGCAGTATTCCAGTGCTCTTCTATTCGTGGGCTATCGTTTATGACCTTGCCAGTTAGGCAGTACTGCGGAACGTCTATGCCAACCAAGGGATGGTCTACCTCAAGCATTTTTTCTATATGCTGCTCTCCTAGTGCTATGTCGGAATCAACGTAGAGAACCGCTTCGTAATTTACGTAGCCCTCTTGTGGCGTTTCTTCGCCCCAATGATTTTCTGACATCTTCCTGAGCCGCTGAGCAAACTCTCTAATGAGGTTTCTTCCTGTCTCTATTCTTATCCACCTGTTTTTAGATGTAACAACTTCTTCGTTGTCGTTTATCATGTAGGTCCAATATGTACCGCCGACTTCATTGAGCGCTTCGATTACCTCAGCAAACGGATCTAAACCGCGAGCATCAACCTCAAGTGCAGCAAAAAAGTCTGCGTTGGGGAACTGCTCTTTGATGGCATGTCTCCTGCGAAGCCAATCCATGTCTTCGTTTCTCTCACACTTCCACGCAACAAGCGGAGTGCCTATTACCATTGGTGTATTGTAATTTACTTCTCTAAACATTTGAACTCCGATACTTTATCTGAACAAACTCCCACAAATCCACTCATATCCATTTCGCGGGCATTCTCAGGCATAACGCAGATCGTTATGTCAGCGACTGCTTGTTTTCCGGGATAAGCCCACACGAAACCTCGGTGTGTGAATGTGTAATCATCGGTGTCGTGAAAGAAGCAGTTTAGTGATGCGGATATTGCGTAGTCAAGTGCGTCGGAATTCTTGCAGTGTACCCATAGGCTTGATGACCTATCAGTTAGGTAATCTGAATCTATCTCATACTGCGGATAGTCATGACCCAAGTACAGCTTGCCGAAGACGCGCCACAAATCCACCTCAACGTCGTAGCCATCGTAGATGGCTTCGTTGATGTAGTCTGGAGAATTCTCTCTGTCTTTATTTTTTCCGTTCGTGTTTCCACGATGAGCTATAAGTATCATAGTCTCTTGAAGTGTATGTCTGCTTCTTTGTTCACGTTGTCAGGTATGACCGTGCACTTGAATCCGTTGGACTCAAGCCATATTTCTATATCGTTTACGTTGTTGTTCGTTCCTTGGTATAAGTCGACTGTGTAAGAGCCTTCACATTTGCCAGATTTCACTCGGCTTATGAAGTAACCGAGACTCTTAAGTACATTGAAATCGTTTCCCTGAGCGTCTATCCACAGGTAGTCAATGCTGTCAATTTCGTTCTGTTGGATGAATGTATCAAGTCGAATGGTTTCAACTTCACACCTGTCGGTAAAGTGAAAGTCTGGGCGTCCATTCCACTTGGAGTGTATGTCTTCAGAGAACTCGTACAGGGAGGAGCACCCCCAGTCACCTGTTCCCGCTATGTTGAACTCTGCCACTCCATCGTGCTCGTCTACAGCTTTCTCTATTATGTGTACGTTGCTATTAGATTTGAACCTCTCACGAAGATGGTCAGCAAGAGAAGGCGTAGGCTCAAAGGCGTACACTACTGATCCGTCTGCAGCCAAAGACTGAGTATCTCCCCCCCAGTTGGCACCGACTTCAATTTTGGTTTTCACTGGTGCTCCTCTAGGTATGTGTTCAGATCTTCTGGAGTACCAATGCCCCACATTCTTTCCACAAGTGATGTCTTTATCTTCTTGCCGTCCAATATTGCCTCGTTGAAAACAGGGCATACGTAAAATTCGTTGTTCGTCCTTATGTCTTTGGAGATCATTGATTCTGCGTACTTTACGTAATCGCTACCCTTCTTCCAGAAGTAAATACCTACTGTTGCTAAATCTGATATTGGATTCTTCTCGGCAACCTCTGATACAAAACCATCCTCATCAAGTTTGGCAAAAGACCACTTGGGGTGTGTTGAATTAAAGCATAGTATCCCCGCATCTATGTCACTTGCGGTGAAAACATACAGGGTTTCATTTGAATTCCAATCAACGATTTGGTCTGAGTTTGCTATTAGCAGTGGAGCGTCGTTGTCTATTATCTCCTTGGCTAGGAGCGTAGTGCAAGCAGCACCTTCGGTCATTCCCTCTGTGACTACAATGTCGCAGCCCGGAGCAACGAGATTCAATAACTGTTGCAGGTTGTACTTTTCGTAGTGCTCTTTCTGAACAATAAAGATGTAGTGAGCGTCTATGTTTAGATTCTCAACGACCTTCTGGATCATTGGCTTTCCCTGCACCTCAATTAGTGGCTTAGGGAAAGTGTATCCGGCGCTAGCAAACCTAGAACCAGCACCAGCCATCGGTATCAAAACATTCATCTCATTGCTTCGCCAAGGCACGCCTTTCTCCTTCTCGCTTGTTTGTTTGTTTATATCTATCATTACGTTAGCATAGCTCAAATCATCAGAGTTTTTTATGGCATGAAGTTGTGCTCCGGAGTTTATTGCACCCATTCTTCCGATATGTGAATCTTCGATGATCATAGTCTCATCCGGCAATACATTGAAAGCAGTCATGCACTTCCAGTACATTTCGGGGTACGGCTTTGCTAGCGTAACGTCTTCATTGCTGACAATGTAATCAACGAGATGCAAAACTCCTATTGAATGAAGGGCTACTTGAACGCTTCTTCGTATGCTGTTGCTCGCTACAGCAATCTTGATGTCTCTAGACCGGAGCTCCTCCATGATCTTGACAGCAACAGAATTTTCACCAAAGTAAGAAAGCAGCTTCAGCGTCTCTTCTTGCTTTCTCTTCCATATCTCACCGTGTAATGATTCTGGTAAACCCTTAGACTTGGAAAGCATGGAAAGCTTCTTTGATGTGCTGAGTCCATCATATGTTGACAGGTGCTCTTTCCTGTTTATTACATATTGCTCACCGACGCTCTCTAGGGCGTTGTTTAGTGAGTAGAAGTGGAGGTCTCTTGAATCTATAAGTACGCCGTCAAGATCGAATATAACTAACTTTATCATTCTTGTGGTCCTGCGTGTCTGTGCCACTTGTTATGGCGGACTATGCTGAGCTTGTTGCACTTCATTACGTACTTGTCTCTGACCCTATAGGACCACTCAACGTCTTCTTCCTCATTCCACACAAGATCTTCGTTTAGTGGTTCTTCTAGCATTACGTGCTTCTTGACTATAAAGAATCCTCCAGAGATGTACATGAACCTTGTCTGCGTCCAGTCATCATAGTCTAAAGCCCAAGCCCTTCCATGACCGGGCTTATCCCAAAGTGACCAGTCCATTGGGTTTCGTCTTCCGGTAATCAGGAATTGTGGGCATGAGCAAATTTCCCAGTCTGTGTCGAAATTCTTGAAACCCCAATACCAATCCTTGTCGAAGATGTGATAGTCGTGCATTAGTACGATATTCTCGTACTTGGCTTCATTTGCGAGAATGTTTTTCTTCTTGGTGATCCAACGTGGCTTTACTGTCTCATCAAAGGGTATGTGTCTAATGTCGTCAGCGATAAGCCTTGACGTATCACCGTCTCCAATGAATAGGATTTCGTAATTTGGTATATTCTGCTTGCGTATCGAATTGACTATTTCGGTCAATCTTCCGGCATCTGAGTAATCAGTTGTTATGCCGAATGTCCAGTTGTCATTACTCATCGTCACCTACCCAGAATGGCTCTGTAAATTTACCATTGATGAAGTTTATTCTAATACGCTTCGCTTCTACTAATCCAGCCGGTGTGTTTAACCAACGTGGTAGGTGTAGGCCTACCATTTCTGCTTCTAGTGGATTCTCGGTTATCCTCCTGTGGCAAGGCCTGCACACTGCAAGTAAGTTGCTCTTGTCTAGAATGTCGCCACCCTGCGATCTGTTGACAATTTCGTGTACATCTTGTGTTCTTCTGACATGGCACACTCCCAGCTTTGGCGTGGAGGACGTGCTCTTTGGGTCTGGTAGGCGCATGTAACCGTCGTATACGTGATACACCACACAAGCAGAGCACTTCTGTGATTGAAGCATTTCCTCAACAATCTTACGACGCTCTACATACTTGTCCTTCATCTTCTTTGATCGCTTGTTCAGCGGAGTCTTTGACTTCAGCTTACTTTCACCACGCTTCAGCGGTGTCCTCTTCAGTGGCTTTCCACGCTTCATGGGATGAAGCTTTCTATAGCAGCGAGCAGATTCTTAGCGCCAACTGTTACATCAAGTTGCTTTACTAACTCGTAATTCTCATCAGCAATCTCTTGACGAACTTTGGCATCAAGTAGGTTTTTTATCTTTTTGGGAAAGTCTCCATCCCGACGTGCAAGTATACCAATCCCATACTCCTCATGTAAGCGCCGATACTCGGCGGAGGAAGATGCTATAAATGGAACACCGGCAGCGGCATACTCAATTCCCTTGATCCAAGACTTTGCGTCATTGAAAGGTATTGACGTTAGGGGAACTAAGCCTATATCAAAGTTTACGCCTTTTCCTAGCTCGGTGGGAGGGAGGAACGGTGTGGTAGTCACCATCCCTGCTTCAACCTTTATCTCATCCCAGAACTTAGGAACTCCGACTATATTGATATGTCCGGTATGATGCCAAGTGGCCATTTTGGATATTTGTGAAGACAGGCCTCTCAGTATGTGTAAATCACCGCTTCGGTGAGACGTTGATCCCATCCAACCGACAACAGGTGTTCCTGAATCGTGCCGGATGTGGTCTCTTTTTTTGAAGGTTGACATCTGAACGTAGTTCTGATGCATCACACAATTCTTGTTCCACTTCGTCATCTTCTCAGTGAGGAATGGTGTGGATGTTATAACTCCAGTAGAGTTCTTAATCATTTCTTTGTAATGTTCAATGTTTTCGTTGGGATTGTTTTTGGGGTCGGACAATCTATGCGCTGCATTCAGCGGGCTGAGTCCCCAATACCAATCATCGACATCGTTGATGATTATTTGACCGTTTTTGATGGCTTCCTTCATGTCACGCAATGCATCCTTGTGCATGTATCGCTGCATTACGACAACATCGCAATCAAAGTGATCACCGTTATCCCACGTGTGTACCCCAAAAAGCTTGCGCTTATTATCGAAGGCCAAAATGCCCAAAGCGCAATCCACACCTAGCTTCTTGAGCTCTGGCACATACTGACCAATTCTTATGTGGCCAGATCCGCCCATAACCAACTTATTGTTGGTGTCGCGAAGTGATCTAGACCAGTCATTACTAGCAAAGCCTATCTTCAGTCGTTTGCTTCGCGGAACGACCATTTCCCATTTATCGCTTCCCATAACTGCCTGTCTGTTTTGTCGTACGAATTATTTTCTTTCTTCAACCGCATATGCTCAACTATAGCATCCTTCAAGAATGAAGACAACTTCATATCCTTGGACACTGCGCCGACAGATATTAGCCTATCCGCCTCAGCCAACCGCTTCTCTGCGTGGTACCTGAATCTTTCTGCTTTATCTATCTTTGCTGATATGCTTTCTGCTGGATCAGTGACAAAATCTTCGTTGTAGATGTTTCTCAGGTGATCGGCTTCGGCAGTCAGTTCTTTGATTTGATCGTTTACGTTGTTTATTATGGCAATGAGAGATTCTCTCCACTGCTCTCTGTGCTCCTGACTTCTTAGCAAATCGTGGGTCACTGAGTCGCTTTTCCCCTTGATGTCTTCCGACACCATCAGCGCAAACTCCTTTGGCGGTATCATCACTTCTTCCAAGCAGGGCATATCGACTGGAAGCTACACCAGTTGCACAGGGGGCCAGTTCTGCACTCAAACTCTCCAGTTGAGCAGCTCTCTATTACCTCATCCCATGTATTGCGGATAGTTTTTCTTACGGAGTCTCTCAACTCTTCTGTTGCTTCGTACCTGACTACGCTGGGTCCTTTGAGGTACAGTAGCTCGCCTACCGCTGCCTTCTTTCCGGTTATAGCCTCAAGAAGATCGACGTAGATCATTATCTGCATCTTCTTCTCCCACTCGTATTGTGGGCGAGGCTTCTTTCCTGTCTTGTAGTCAGATACAATTATGTTGCCGTCTTCATTCTCGTACCATCTGTCGATGATTCCAAAAATAGGAACACCCATAATTTCGCCTTCAACCTTATCTTCAAGACCGCCGGGCTTTAGGGTTCGTGGGTCTTCAAGCTGGAAATAGTTCTCAACGCACCACCACACCTTCCAGCGAAACTCGTTAACGTCAGACTTCTCTTCAAGCTGCTCGTACTCGGCCATCCACTTCTCATGCCAGAGATTCTTGGCAATGCTTCGGGCGTTGTCCATTGTGCGCTCATCTGGGTCGAAGTCGAATAGTAACTCCAGAACCTCGTGCACAAATGAACCGACAACTTGAGCTTCGGTGGAAGGCTCCTTTATCTTGTCAAGCTTTGAAAACTTGAATCGCATCGGACACTGATTGAACGTGCCAATGGACGAAGGAGACATGTACTTCGGTAGCCCATAGGGTATGTTGCCTATGGGCAGTTGGTCTTGCATCACTGCCCTTCTTCGCTGCGGATATTCTTCACAAAGTTGAGAATATCTGACAGCATGGTATTAGTGATATTGTTGGCAACGAAGTCCTTACCTGCCCCAATGTCTTCCCAATACTTCTTGGCCATGATCCTGTGATCTTCCGACAGCCCATTAAGGAGATTCCGGAGCTTGTCGAAATGATCGTTGGAAATTGGATTATTGGCAGCATCAGCAGTCTCTTCAAGAGCAATCGACTCTTCAGTTCTCGCCAGATAAAGGCCAACGCCCAAATGTTGAGCGGCTTTCTTCAGGGCGTCAGAAACAGCACCCTTCATCTCGTCACCGAGATCAACAATGTCGCCGTTCTTGGTGCGCTTGATCTTCTGACCTCCAATACCGTGCTTGACGACGGTGAGAGCGGGGGCGTCGTTTGTTGGTACGAAGGTAGCCGAAAGCTCAACATGAGCTACGATGAAGTCGGGGTCAAGGGCATCACGCTCGCAGCATATGATCTTGTATGACCACATGTCGACACCCAAGACCTTGTTTAGCCGAGTGATAATTTCACTTACTGGGATATAGGTGAGAGTTGCCCCACCCTTTTTTAGCTGACGCTCAACTTCCCTTGGGAATGGCTCCGACAGATCGTTAAATACACTCATGATGTTCTCCTTATTACTAGGTTTGTCTTTCCTTCTGAAACTTCACAGTACTCGTCTGGATCTATGTGTAGATCCTTGAGGTTGGTTGCTCGCCAGTATGACACTGCGCCGTACTTCATCATTTCCAGCATCATCTCTACTGGCGACTTAGTAACCTCGCCAGTGTCTAGGTCGATGGATGACTGATAGATTCTCTGAGCTACTGCCGTGCTCATAGCTTCATGATCCCACGACTTTCGGCTTGAGCCCTTCTTGATCTCAATTGTTCCGTTCTTTATTTGCGCTGGCTCTTTTAGGTACCTGACTTTGCCGACAACTTTATCTTGATAGAAGGACATCAAGTCGGACACTACAGACTTCAGCTCGTGTATGTCACCGGCGATTTCAAACATCTCGTCATTTGAATCTTCTTCGATGATATCGACGTTGTTGAGTAAGTCGCTGCAGGAGCTTATCGCCTGCTCAACCGCAGCTCTGAATTCTTCCTTGTTCATTTTTCTCCGTTAGTAGGTAGTAGATACGACTAGTCTACCTGCTTCACGGAGTCGTGTCAATTTTCTTCCAGTATGCGTTGCAGTGCGTCGTCCAGAGAAGACTCAGACGGCGTACTTGTAACTATCACTTCGGCTAGAACTTGGGAAAGCATATCGCTAAAGTACTGAGTGCTTATTTGGTGGGCACGAATGCTGGCTTCTTCTTCGCTATCACAGTCTCGTATACCCCTGACAACAAGATCAGAGATTGTTTCTTTCACGTAACCTTCCAGATACCCGGTGGTTACCCCAATAAGCATTTTTTCGTCATGCCATGACAGGCATGTGTAATCTTTAGTTGTTGCATTGTCTGGTACCTGAATGAAGGTTATCTCAACATCACCACGTGCAAGTACGGCGAGTATGTCTTGATTGTCATCATCGAAGTCTGTATATTCGTAACTAGCCATTCTGTACCCTTGTAAGTTCAGGTCCGGTCATTCCTCCCCAAACACCTATAGTTATTCCTTCGCTTATAGCCATTTGTCTACAGTCTTCTGTATTATTACACATATTTTTGCATATGTTTGCGGCTTTACGTCGATCCGAAGGTTTGGTAGAGAAGAATATCTCAGTGTTTCCTTGACAGGGAGCAACCTTGAACCATGAAGGACAATTAATTTGTAACATTGTTTACCTCTATCATCGTGCTGCGTATTTTACACAATCACTGTCAAGCGGACAAACGAACATTGAGCTTGACCCAACCTCCCGAGCCGATGTACACTACGGACAAACTAGTGACTAGACCAAAAAGGAGAAGATGGTCAACAGCAACCGGGAAATCCCGATGACATAATGTTCTACTGAAGAGTCGGTGGGTTAGGCGCGTTACGTACTGGAATTTACTGACAATGAGGGCACGCCCCAACAAAGAGGAACGATATGGATCACACGATACGTCGGATCACGCGCTTGAGCGAGCGCCCGACCTCTGCACGATGAGCATCAAGCCTTGAGGAAAGGGTTCGTATCTAGCAAACGCCCATGCGGATACGGCACACGGGTTACCAGAGCCAAATCTGGGGAGCGTCGGCAGTTCTGAAAAAATAGGAGCTGTTTGGGACTCATGATGTAGATGGGTATTGATTTTACTTACGGGTTCGTCCTAGGCATTGGTGATGGGTGCGCTTACATCCACACGAATGGGTGGTGGACTATGCTCAAAATTATGAGGGTTGTAAAAGTTTTGGAAGCACGGTATAGTGTGATTGCGCCCTTGTAGCTCAGAGGATAGAGCATCGGACTTCTAATCCGCAGGTCGCAGGTTCGAATCCTGCCGGGGGCACTGAGACTTGACTAAGCCGCCGATGCTGATAGAATTGTGGCATGGCAATACCGTTCAAGCTACTCAACATGAGAGCAACAGAAGTAGGAATATACGCGAGGGAGTATGCTGTCCCAAAGGCTGAGTTAATCTTCACTGATCCCCCATTCGGAACAGGGAAGGTACAGTCAAACGGAAGCGCATACTACATGGACGCACTTGAGCACGACGACGTTCTCAAAGATCTAGGATACGCAGCCGACAACTTCATGGCTGACGATGGAACTATGGTGATAGTTTGCGACTATAGACTCGCTTACTACGTTGTTCCGCATCTTCTAAACAATCACGATTTAAACTTACGTGGTGAAATAATTTGGGAGTTTGGTTTAGGTAGACCAAGAACCGACTGGTGGCCAAACAGGCACAATCACCTTCTTACCTTCACCAAGAAGGGACATCGTGGTAAGTTCAACCCAAGCGCAATGCCTAGGGAGCGCAGGCTCGCCCCGAAGAAGGGATATCCCGACGATAAGCCAGCTGGTTCGGTGTGGAACTACACAATGAGCAACACGGATCCGGAAAGAGTTGAGTATCCAAATCAGAAGTCAACTAAGCTAATAGATCCATTTATACTTGCACACACAGAAGAAGGCGATACGGTCATTGATATTTTTTGTGGGAGCGGATCAACGGGAGTAAGTGCACTCAAGCACGGAAGAAAGTTTGTTGGACTTGACATTAACCCCGTAGCAATAGAGGCGACACTAGACAGACTTACTTCTTAGTTATGTCGCGAATCTGCATGGAGTCTAGATATATCGTCGCCATGCCAAATCCAACCTGAACAGAATCTAACGGAACCTTAAAGTATGAAGATATTGCTGCTTGGGTTTTAAGTGAGTCCAGTGGATCATCGCTTTCAATGACGGAAGTATCGTAAAGTTCAACAACAGTTGAAACATCTTCGTTTATGCAGAGTCGGCAAGAAACTCTATCCGTCTCTATGTTGGGCTTGCGAGGTCTTGTGACCCTATGACCGCAGCTGAGTTCCACAACCCAACTGGTGTCGCCATAGTCACCCACCCTAACGGCAGATACTATACTTCGCCTTGGTCCACGCTTGCTCATATTTCAATTATAACATCGCTAGCTTGACTGGAGAAAGGACTACCCCTACAATAGCGCTATGAGCAGAGATAAACTTTTAACAGACGCAATAGCCAGCATTGAGAAGCAATTCGGCACTGGTTCAATAATGAAGCTTGGAGACAACACGTCGATGGACATCGATGTGGTATCAACTGGATCAATTGCCCTTGATGCAGCACTAGGTGTTGGCGGTCTTCCACGAGGGCGAGTAACTGAGATATATGGACCAGAGTCTTCCGGTAAGACAACACTGGCGCTTCACGTAATTGCTGAGGCACAAAAGATGGGCGGAAACTGCGCTTTCATCGACGCCGAGCACGCACTTGATCCTATCTACGCACGCGCAATTGGATGCGATGTAGATAACCTCCTCGTTAGTCAGCCAGACACTGGCGAGCAAGCACTAACGATAACCAACAAGCTAATTGAGTCCGGCGCTCTTGACGTTGTGGTTGTAGATTCTGTTGCTGCCCTAACGCCACGTGCGGAGATTGAGGGCGACATGGGCGATAGTCATGTGGGTCTACACGCTCGGCTAATGTCGCAGGCTATGCGAAAGATAGTCGCCAACCTGAATCACAATAAGACGATCCTGATAATGATCAATCAGCTCCGTGAGAAGATTGGTGTAATGTTTGGTTCACCAGAAACGACGACGGGTGGGAAGGCCCTAAAGTTCTACGCATCTGTGCGTATGGACATTCGCCGCATTGAGACGCTAAAGTCAGATGGAGAGGCATCTGGAAACAGGACCAGAGTCAAGGTTGTGAAGAATAAGGTTGCACCACCATTCCGTCAAGCGGAGTTTGAGATAACTTACGGTGAGGGAATCAGCAGGACTGGTGATATCGTTGACATGGCATCAGAGCTTGGGATCATAGAGAAGAAGGGCGCTTGGTTTGCCTACAATGGTTCAAATATTGCTCAAGGCAGAGTCAATGCAAAACAGTATCTTGATGAGAATGTTGCAATTCGGGAAGAAATCGCTAAGATGGTGTACGACAACTTACTTGACAAGTAAAGGAGGAGTAGTGCCAAAAAGAAAAACAGCGGAAGTAAAGTTTCCAGAGAATTGGGACATCAGCACTGAGTTCAGAGTTGACTCAGAAACCGTCCTTCAGGTTGGCGATGAGTGTCAGATTAAAGGAGACCGTGGAAGTTACAGATTCATAAAGTACGTCATCGATACTGAAATCAGCAATCACTCCGGATGGGTGACTGTGTTTGGTGGCGCAGCGAACTACGGATCCTACAGATCAGTGAGACCCGATCAAATCAAAGTCAAGAAGAAGAAGGGTAAGAGAACGAGAAAGGCTCAGTCCGATTTGGACTGAGCCTTTCTCTCGTAACGCTTATTCGTCCACTTAAGGTGGAGACAAAAAGGAGCTAAACAACCCCACCAACGAATATAGTTACTATGTATAGATTACTCGCCCTTGCTTATGTAAAGCAAGTGGTGTTTATCAGACGAGTGATGCTGTCTTGGGGTCACCAACGCGAGTAGCAGCCCAGCTCTTGACTACAGAAAGCAGAGCGGCGACGCCAGCAGTAGCGGCTGTCTTTGCGGTGCTCATGTCTGCAACCACGAATACTGAGAGGAACGCCTGAGCGAAAGTCGCAACTGCACGCTCAAGCATCTGCTTATTCAGGGTAACTTCATTCATACAATACTCTCCTTGATAGGGTTGTAAGTTGTTGTGGAAGAATTTCTTCCGTTCTATATTCTACTAGAGTTTAAGTAGAGACCGTCAGAACTAATTTTTTAGTCTGAAGTTTTTGATGCCTTATTTGAAAGAGCAAAAGCAGCGTCCAACTCCTCTGCGGTGATCTTTCCATCATCCGCGAAGGCGGCAGCAAGCTTCTGAAGTACTTGTGCTGTAGCACTAATACCACTCAATAGAGCAGCCTTCCATACTGGAATTCCGCCCACGATTGAAGCACCACCAACAATAGCCATTGCCTGCATTGCAAATACAGCAAAGACTCTCATGGATGTGTTGATTACAAGTTTCTTATTTGCTGAAGTCATTATTCACCTCCCTTGGATGATAAGATCACTGCTAGGTGAACAGCAAGTGCAGCTATGGACATCCATAGACCCCACTTCAGTGTTTCACCGCTAAGTGTTATAAGAACCAAGCCAGTTCCAGCTAACGTCCAACTAAGATCTCCCATTTCGGACCAAAGCTGTTTTATCTTGCTTCCGATTTTTGGAATATGCTTCGCGGGAGTAAACTCCCACTTATCTGACATTTCTTCTCCTTTCATTTAAGTTCGACATGATAAATTATGACCTACTCCTAGGGGAGGGCAATACGAATGCCGCAGTTGTGGCGACAACAAGAACACGACGAGTCTTGACCGGTACATTTGAATCTGCGGGAATATACTCGTCAAATCCACCTTCAAAAATATTAATTTCTTCTTCAAAGGTTTCTTTGACTTCATTGTCCTGATCGGACAATGCGATAGATATAGCTTCTTTAGCTTCATCCGGAATTTGCTCAAAGCTTTCATTAGATATCAAATCCTTAACGTCATCTACTGTAACTTCCTCAGACGCCACGACCGTAAACACACTTCCAGCCAGTTCGTCATCAGCTATGTATTGAATTACCTCAGAAGCCTTTGCCTTCTTTTCAACAGTGGTGTTAGCTATTTCTGGTGCCCGAGTCGCATTTTCGGGAATTGGATTAACAGAAATCACAGGCTTTGGACTTTCAAGTACCCTTAACTCAGCCGTAGTAGTTGGCTGGAGGGGGGAACTTGTAGTCGTGGGCAATGTCGTCAAAGAAACGGTCGGCGCGATTGAGGTAGTCGTCCCACTCGGTACGGATGTTGTCGAAGTGCTTTCCGGAATCGAAGAAGAGGTGCTCGCGGTCGGTAAAGTTGTCGTGACAACCGTCGTTGTCGGTGGAGTCGTCGTTGTGGGCGCGAGCGTAGTCGTCGTCGTTGTGGGCGGGAGGGTCGTGGTCGTCGTAGTTGTCGTAGTAGAGGTCGTCGTTGAGGAAGTTGAGGTTGGGGCGGTCGTAGTGACCGGCGGGGTGATAACTGCGGGCGGAGGCGAGCCTGTGGTGGATCCCACAGGAGGGGCAAGCGGCTGAGAGGGTAACGTACTCGTCGTTGTCGTCGTCGTAGACGGTGAAACAGTTGTTGTAGTCGTCTGCGGTGCAGTGGTTGAGGTCGTTGTGCTCGTAGCCCATGAAGCCTCCTCGTTAAAA
>Ga0181590_10000263_pt1 | contig 40325 bp, 37 predicted proteins | sample 071ome_34_FD_132446 | JGI IMG/M metagenome (GOLD analysis project Ga0181590, IMG submission 132446) | Coastal salt marsh microbial communities from the Groves Creek Marsh, Skidaway Island, Georgia - 071411BT metaG (megahit assembly) | ecosystem: Environmental > Aquatic > Marine > Intertidal...
CCCAGATCAACAACAGTCATGCCTTTCCTGAACAGTTTGTCTTTCTTGTTGAGCTCCAGCAATTTATACGCTGCTCTGGAGCGATAACCATCTGCCTTGGACTGACGCACATAAACATCTTCCCTATGCTCCTTGAGCCAGGACTGACTGCTTTTGCTTTTATTCTTGTTAACTTTTGTCATTGAATTTTTAGTTAAGTTACCTGAAGTTGGATAGAATAGATGATTTACAGGATATTCGATCATGTCTCTGGATAATAAGCAGCTAAAACAGTTTCGCAGTATAGGTCACCACTTGTCTCCGATTATCATTATCGCCAATGGTCTCAGCGACAATATTAACGCAGAAATCGATCGCGCGTTAAATGACCACGAACTGATCAAGATTAAGGTGCATAGCAGTGACAGGGATGAAAAAAAAGCCTTGGTTGAAAAAATCTGTAAGGAACAGAACGCCGAACTGGTTCAGCTAATCGGGCATGTTGCTTTGATTTACAAAATGGCCAAAAAGCCTAATGCGAAACTTTCCAATATCCTGCGCCATAAACAGTAACATCTACTCTCAAACATTTAGCAATCAGAGAATACTTGTTAGCCATACGAAAATTTCGAATAATCATAGCCTTATAATCCAGAATTAATTTGTTGCTAAAATAGCGATACTGAAAGTCTGCAACCAGTCAGTTAATAAATCTAAGTTAAAAGGATAACCTTTCATGCGCCTACTACAATGGCTTACTCTTTCTTGATTTATTACTCCTTGTGTTTTCGCACAAGAACATGAAACACAAGCTGAATCATATCTGATACACGGCCCACACCACCTTTCAGTTTTACTGGCAGACACTCATATAGATGGTGAAGGTAATAATTTTACTGTGGGTATTGATTATGAATACCGGGTCAACCAATTGCTTGGCCTCGGCGGCGTCGTCGAAAAAGCTAATGGTGAACTGGATGCAGTTACTACGCTGGCGGTTGCTGATATCCATTTAAATAATGGACTCATCTTTCAGTTAGGACCTGGCTACGAGCGAAGACATCATGAAAATGTTCTGGTTTCCCGCATAGGTGGATTATACGAATTCGAAATTGAAAATTTTACAATTTCCCCCCAATTGCATTGGGATTATCACGAGCATGGCCCTAATGCTGTTGTCGCAGGTATTGCCCTGGGCTTCGCGTTCTAGTTTTATTTACCTGAATTTTACCGGGTGAGCAGTGTCTTAAATATGCTGTACTGATTCAATTTCATATTCAATATCGCCGCTGGGTGCTTTCACGACAATTTCATCGCCTTCACTTTTTCCCATCATGGCACGGGAAATAGGTGAGCCCACTGAAATTTTATTATTTTTTACATCAGCTTCATCTTCTCCGACAATCTGATAAGTGACCTTTTGTTCAGTATTCAGATTATATAAAGTAACTGTCGCACCAAAGATGACTTTACCGGTGTGTGGAATCTTGGTGATATCAATCACCTCTGAATCAGCCAGTTTGCCTTCAATTTCTTTAATACGCCCTTCACAGAAACTTTGCTGCTCGCGGGCAGCATGATATTCAGCATTTTCTTTAAGGTCGCCGTGTTCACGCGCTTCAGCTATCGCCTGTACAATTTTAGGCCGTCTTTCAGTTTTTAATTCATTGAGTTCAATTCTCAATGCTTCGGCACCGCCGGCCGTCATGGGCACTTTTCTCATGGTATTCCTAAATAGTTACTGACTGTCTTTTGCTGTTACTCAGTGGCTGGAGGAGGCAGTCAAGTCTTGCAGACTGTTTACCGAAATATCGCCACCAAACACCAAAGCATCACACACAGCTTTAGCGCTGGCTATTGTAGTGGTGCAGTAAACACTATGACGCAGAGCTGTACTTCGAATAGTTGCAGAGTCGGCAATCGCCTGCCTGCCTTCAGTTGTGTTTACGATAAGGTCTATTTCATCATTTTTCAACATATCAACGATATGAGGGCGGCCTTCCATGACTTTATTTACTTTTTCAACAGGGAGGCCTGCTTCGGCGATAACCTTCGCACTGCCCTTGGTGGCAATCAGCTGAAAGCCAAGCTCATGGAATCTTTTTGCCACGTCAGCAAGTTCAGCCTTATCGGCATCTCTGACGCTGATAAAAACCTTGCCACCTGCTTCGATGTTCTGTTCACCCAGGCTCTGGGATTTGTAATAGGCCTCGGCAAAAGTCGCACCCGTTCCCATGACTTCGCCGGTAGATTTCATTTCAGGACCAAGAATCGGGTCAACACCCGGGAATTTATTAAACGGAAAAATGGCTTCTTTTACCGAATAGAAACTCGGCACTATCTCTTCGGTAAACCCGAGCTCTTCCAGACTTGAACCGGCCATACACTTGGCAGCTATTTTTGCCAGTGAGGTACCGATACATTTGGAAACAAAAGGTACCGTTCTTGAAGCACGCGGATTCACTTCAATAATGTAGATTTCACCATCCTGATAGGCCAACTGTGCATTCATCAGACCCACAACGCCCAACTCAATGGCCATTTTGATGCATTGTTCCCGGATAAGATTCTGCACATCCATCGGTAAACTGTAAGGCGGCAGCGAACAAGCTGAATCACCTGAATGTACGCCAGCCTGTTCAATATGCTGCATGATGGAACCAACCACTACCTGTTTACCATCACTGACGACATCAACATCCATTTCTATCGCTGAATTCAGAAAATAATCCAGCAACACCGGGCTTTCATTAGACACCTGAACCGCATCGTTAATATAGCGTTTCAACTCAGCTTCGTTATAAACAATTTCCATGGCGCGCCCGCCTAATACATAGGATGGTCTGACCACCAGTGGGTAACCGATAAGTTCAGCTTCCTTGATAGCCTGGTCCAGACTGCGCACTGTCGCATTGGGTGGTTGTTTCAAACCTAGCTTTTGAATCATCTGCTGAAAGCGCTCACGATCCTCCGCTCTGTCAATTGCATCAGCAGAAGTCCCGATAATCGGCACGCCAAGCTCTTCCAGACTGGTGACCAGTTTTAATGGTGTCTGCCCACCAAACTGAACAATCACACCTTTGGGTTTTTCGATATGGACTATTTCCAGCACATCTTCCAGCGTGATGGGTTCAAAATACAGCCGATCCGAAATATTGAAATCCGTTGATACGGTTTCCGGATTACAGTTAACCATAATCGATTCATAGCCCATCTCACGCATCGCCAGTGCGGCATGCACACAGCAATAATCGAACTCAATACCCTGCCCTATGCGGTTAGGGCCGCCACCGAGCACAATTATTTTCTCTCGCTGACTGACATCGGCTTCGCATTCTTCCTCGTAGGTGGAATACATATAGGCAGTAGTTGAACGGAATTCCGCGGCGCAGGTATCGACACGTTTATAGACTGGATGTATGTTCAGTTCATGGCGTTTATCGCGCACGGCTTTTTCCGCGGTATTTAAAATAGCAGCCAGACGCTGATCCGAAAAACCTTTGCGCTTGAGCCGATAAAGCTCATCATAAGTCATGTCTTCCAGACTGCCATTCGCCAGGGCTTTTTCTTCCAGAATAATGTCTTCAATCTGAACCAGAAACCAGCGGTCTATTGCCGTGTACTCATACAGCTCTTCAACCGTCATACCCTGACGGAAAGCATCGGCAACATAACGAATACGATCACAACCCGCCTCTTTTAATTCGCGCAACAAAATATTATCAGCATCGCTGGATTCAACATCATGCACAGGATCAAAACCACTAATTCCTATTTCCATTCCACGCAGTGCTTTTTGTATAGACTCCTGAAAAGTCCGCCCAATCGCCATCACTTCACCCACAGATTTCATTTGTGTCGTCAAACGATCCGGCGCCTGTGGAAATTTTTCGAAGGTAAAACGTGGAATTTTAGTGACCACATAATCAATTGTCGGCTCAAAGGAAGCAGGTGTCACACCTCCAGTAATTTCATTTCTTAATTCATCCAGAGTGAAGCCCACCGCCAACTTCGCAGCAACTCTAGCAATCGGAAAACCGGTAGCTTTTGATGCCAGTGCTGAAGAGCGTGATACACGCGGATTCATCTCAATAACGACCAGACGTCCATCTTTCGGATTGACCCCAAACTGCACGTTGGAGCCACCAGTCTCGACACCGATTTCCCGCAGTACCGCTATGGCGGCATTACGCATAATCTGGTATTCCTTATCTGTCAGGGTCTGAGCAGGTGCAACCGTAATTGAATCACCGGTATGGACACCCATAGGGTCGAAGTTTTCAATGGTACAGACAACAATACAGTTATCATTCTTATCTCTGACGACTTCGAGTTCATATTCTTTCCAGCCGATAAGTGACTCATCAATCAACAATTCGTTGGTTGGACTGAGATCAAGCCCGCGTTTACAGATTTCTTCAAACTCTTCCTTGTTATAAGCGATTCCACCACCGCTGCCACCCATCGTAAAAGACGGGCGGATAATGCATGGAAAACCCAGTTCTTTCTGCGCCTCAAGTGCATCTTCCAGATTATGTGCCATTCTGTGTTTTGGCGTTTCAAGACCAATGGCGATCATGGCGTCATCAAATAATTCACGGTCTTCGGCTTTATCAATAGCGTGCTTTTTAGCCCCTATTAATTCCACGCCATATTTTTTAAGCACGCCATGTTTATCCAGATCCAGAGCACAGTTCAATGCTGTCTGTCCCCCCATGGTTGGCAGGATTGCATCAGGCTTTTCCTTAGCAATGATTTTCTCAATCACTTTCCATTCTATCGGTTCAATATAAGTTGCATCCGCCATACCAGGGTCGGTCATGATGGTTGCAGGATTCGAATTGACCAGAATGATACGGTAGCCTTCTTCCCGCAAGGCTTGACAGGCTTGCGCACCGGAGTAATCAAATTCACAGGCCTGACCAATGACAATAGGACCTGCACCGATGATTAAAATACTATTGATATCTGTTCGTTTAGGCATTCTTTCTCTTGCTGCTTTGCATTATTTTGCTCTGTTACTCATTAACTCAATAAAGTGGTCAAACACCGGGGCAATATCATGCGGTCCGGGGCTGGCTTCAGGATGCCCCTGAAAACCGAAAGCTGGCTTATCCGTTCTATGAATTCCTTGCAAGGAGCCATCAAATAAGGAGTGATGTGTTGCTACCAAATTATCCGGCAAACTGGCTTCATCAACTGCAAAACCATGATTCTGGCTGGTTATAAAAACTCGGCCTTGTTCTTTATTCTGCACCGGATGATTGGCACCATGATGCCCCAATTTCATATGCGCTGTTTGCGCGCCACTGGCTAATGCAAGTAACTGATGACCGAGGCAGATGCCAAATACCGGCACCTCGGTTTCCAGAATTTCTTTAATTGCCTGAATAGCATAATCACAAGGCTCCGGGTCTCCGGGCCCATTGGATAAAAACACACCATCCGGATTCATGCCCAATACTTCACTGGCTGGCGTCTTGGCAGGAACAACCGTCACCTTACAGGCACGGTCTCGCAGCATGCGTAAAATATTGCGTTTAACACCAAAGTCATAAGCAACGACATGGTATTCAGCCGCCGGGACCTCGCCACTATATCCCTGCCCTATCTCCAGGCCTATTTGCCAACTGCCCTCAGTCCAATCATAGGTACTCGCGCAAGTCACTTCCTTGGCAAGGTCCATGCCGACCAGGCCGGGGAAATCCTGCGCCGCTTGCAGGGCTTTAGCTTTTGCAGCCTCAATATCTTCAGAAACGCTTTTCCCAGCCAGTAAACAACCATTGGTTGCGCCTCTGTCTCTGAGAATTCGGGTCAAGCGGCGGGTATCTATATCAGCAATGGCCACAATATTTCTTTCCCGTAAATAATCATCCAGGCTCTGCTGATTACGGAAATTGCTGGCCAATAAGGGCAAATCACGGATGACCAGACCCGCTGCCCAAACATTTGCCGACTCATTATCTTCGACAGTGGTGCCGGTATTACCAATATGGGGATAAGTCAATGTGACAATTTGTTTCGCATAGGAAGGGTCTGTCAAGATTTCCTGGTAACCGGTCATGGCGGTATTAAAAACCACTTCTCCGGTGGTTATCCCTTCAGCGCCAATGGCCTTACCATGAAATACCGAACCATCTTCTAAAACGAGTATTGCTGACTTGTAAGTGCTCGCAGGCAAAATAAACTTCCTCAGTTTATTGCAGGTTAATTAAATTTAGTCGGGAGAGTGGCGCCTGTGGCAAGACTAAACGCATTAGTCGCATTTAAAATGCTAAATCAAAAAAATAGTTAAAAAAAAGCGGAAAGAGCAAAACTCTTTCCGCTTTTTTCAAAATTTTTCCACTTCAGGATCACTCATCTTGAGCGAGCATTGTATAAAAACATGCCTGTCTTTGTCCAGTAGAACTGTTTTTATTCAGCTATTTTTTTGCTTATTCCCGATGTTTCCTTGCCAGCTTTGCCCAGCGGACTGGTCGTTAACGCAATACCAATAAAAATACCAACACCACCAATCAACATAGTTGAAGTCACTGTTTCGTCAAGAAAGATATAACCCCAAAGTATCCCGAACACCGGAATCAGGTAAGCAACTGAAACTGTATTTGCCACTCCGATCTGTTTCAGCAAGTGAAAGAAAAATGTCAGCGATAACGCTGTACAGAATATACCCAAGGCTATTGCACTTAACCATGAAGCGCTAGATGGCGAAGCTTCCGGCCAGAAAAAAATACCAAAGGGCAACATAAACAATGCAGCAAACAATTGCGAGCCAGCCGTTACTGTCATGGAAGAGAAATCCTGCATATACAATCTGCTGAAACAGCTGCCATAACCATAAAGGGTTGCAGCGAATAAGGCCGCCAATACCGGCAATAAGATAAACCCTGCCCTCATACCCTCGGGTGAAGCTAAAATAAACACCCCAAGGAAGCCCATAATCAAGCCAGCCACACCAAAAACTGTCAATTTTTCCTTAAGCCAGAACCAGGCAATAATGGCGCTGAACATGGGTACGGTTGCATTCAACAAGGATGTATTGCCTGCAGTAAGCGACAAGGTCACATAACTGAATAGGGTAAATGGCAGCGCAGTAGTCGCAAGGCCTGTCCATAAAAATTTGTGCCAGTTCGCCAGAACCAGGCTAATCTCTCTGCGCTGCAACAGTATAGGAAGTAAAACCATGGCTGAAATAAATAAGCGAACCGCAATCAGCGAAATTGGGCCAAATTCAGGACTGGCAAGACGCATAAACATAAATGACGCGCCCCAGACTGCAGCCAGCATAACCAACTCAAAATAATGTATGCCTTTAATGGCTGCCTACCTCATAGGGGCATCTTGCTGCCAGATGCAGACTTAAATTCTTACCAGGTCTTTCCATACAACTTCGCGGTCTTCAGCAAGATCTCTGATAAAAAAAGCTTGACCTGCCAGCTCAAACGTTATTTCTGACTGCATCGGCACGCCGTCAATCAGATTAAAACGCAAAGAGAAAAAACCGCTCTCAATTTTTGATAACAGGAAAGGAGAAAATGCTTCAGTCACCCTTACCTGCAGCTCTTTGATGTATTCAGCTTCCGTATCAAGAATTAGTATACCCTGCAGATTTTCATAAATTTTTTCGCGACCTTCTTCGTCTGCCTTAAAGCCCAGATAAAGCAATTCACCTTCCTGCTTTATGAGATGCACACTTTGCGGAATGATCATCTCCAGAAAACGTTCCTGTTCGTTACCCTCATCTTCATCTTCTACCGGTCGGTTCTGATTTTCTTGTCGGCGCTGGAATGCACGCTGCCTTCTTTCAGCATGTCTTTGCAGTCTTTCTGGAGTAGGTGGCAACCCGTTAACAGCAAGCAGAGTTTCACTTTGCAGAAAAGGTAGACTGGTATCCCGTCTTACCGTACGCGTTTCCATTTCTTTCCTGTCATCTACCGTGTAGGTAAATGCCCAGTTGCCATCATAAATATTTTCTATTTTATAAACGTACTCAGTAATCAGAGGCATATAGTCAGTTGCTGATTCAGCCTGTGCCAAAACGGCTTGAACTGTAAACAGGACTCCGCATAAAACTGAAATCTGTGCCCGCATAAATACTTTGCCTTCCGACTTTTCTGACACGCTTAGCCAGACTTTCCTGCCACAGGCCGCTCTGGATCAGTTATCCATTCACTCCATGAACCGACATAGAGCCTGGGCTCCTCTAAGCCGGCAACACGCATCGCCAGAATATTTTGTGTAGCACTGACACCGGAACCGCAGTAGCACACAATTTCTTTTTGCTCGGCCGCTGCTGTCACGACCGGATTAAATTTTTCATTTAGTTCCGCTTTTGATTTGAATTTGCCAGAACTATCAAGGTTAGCACTGATTGGTGAACAAACTGCGCCGGGAATATGCCCGGCAACCGGATCAATAGGTTCCATCTCTCCATCAAAGCGCTTTTGTTCGCGGGCATCAAGCAAAAGCTGTTTATTGCTATCCAGCTCTTCAACATCGATGGTAAATGCCAGTGCGTCAAGCGCAACATAGTCAAAATCTGAAACCGGCAAAGCTTCGGGTTCCTGATTTGAGCTTTCCGATGCGCTATCCAGCCAGGCCTGCCAGCCGCCATCCAGTACTGCCGTATTATCATGTCCAATCCAGCGCAGCATCCACCACATCCTGGAAGCAAAAGCCCCGCCAGCATCATCATAAACAACAACTTTATGCTGGGGTGTAATACCCCATTGCTGAACCTGTTTTATCCAGGCATTTCTGTCTGGTAAGGGGTGTCTGCCGGTAACACCGGGAATATGCGGACTGCTTAAATGTTTATTCAAGTCCGCATAACGAGCCCCCGGAATATGTGCTTCCTGATAGGCTGCCCTGCCAGCATCCGCATCCACCAGACTGAAACGACAGTCGAACAGCAAAACATTACCTGTTTGTTGCTCTTCCTTTAGTTCACTGACACTAACGATATAGCTCATTTATTGACTCCAAGCTCTGTAGTTTGATTTGTATTTTTTTCAGTTATATCCAACAGTCGGGAAGTAATCGTTCCGGCCGTCATGGCACCACTGACATTCAGCGCAGTTCGTGCCATATCAATCAAGGGCTCGATGGAAATCAGCAAGGCTACTAACACCACCGGAAAACCCAGTGCAGGCAAAACCATCAAGGCAGCAAAGGTAGCGCCACCTCCCACACCGGCAACGCCCAGAGAACTGACCGTTACAATAGCGACCAGCATAACAATAAAGCCCAGACTGGTCGGATCGACTCCCATACTTGGTGCCGTCATAACCGCCAGCATGGCCGGATAAATACCGGCACAACCATTCTGCCCAATAGTCGAACCAAAACTGGCTGAGAAATTAGCGACAACAGGTGAATTACCCAATTCTTTAACCTGGGTTTCAACATTCAGTGGAATCGTTGCCATGGAACTTCTGGAGGTAAAAGCAAAAGTCAGTACCGGCAGCACCTTTTTAAAGTAATCGATGGGATTAACTTTAAACAGAAACAGCAAAACAACATGAATACCAAACATCACCAGAATAGCTAGATAGGAAGCCACAATAAAATTCAGCAAGTCCAGTATATCGTTGAGACTGGAGCTCGCCGCCACATTGAAAATCAGAGCCAATACCCCATAAGGCGTAAATGAAATAATCAGACGTACCAGCTTTAATACCAACGCCTGTGATACATCAATAAAATGCCGGAAGGCTTCCCCTTTTTCAGCATCATCTTTAGTCATCTGCAGACCGGCAATACCCAGAATAATCCCAAAAATCACCACGGCAATAACCGAGGTATCACGTAAGCCCGCCAGGTCGCTGAAAATATTTCGTGGCAGGAATGAGCTGATTAAATCCGGGAAACTCATTGCACTCAGGCCTGCCTGACGGTCAAGCAATACCTCTTCCCTGGCAAGCTCTCTCGCTCCCTGCGTCAGGCCATCAGCGCTCAAACCAAATACCAGGCTAATGACGATACCCACTATAGCCGCCAGCATGGTGGTAAACAGCAACAGACCAATCACTGAAATGCTGATCTTGCCGAGGTTGGCAAGATCAGTCAGCTTTATTACTGCAGCCAGAATTGAAACCAATACCAGAGGCATGACAATCATGCGTAGCAAACTGACGTAGGCCGTACCCACGACATTGCTCCATTCCAGGGTAGCCGGGATCAGCTCAGGTCTGGCCTGATAAAACAGTTGCAGCAGGATACCAAAAGCAGTGCCTAGCAATAGTCCTGTAAATACGCGCTGACTTAAGGAATAGCCTTTTCCCGTCATTTTCGCCAGCACATAAATCAGACCGGCAAATAACAATAAATTAATCAATACCATCAGGTTCATCATTTATCCTGCTTAATCATTTTTGAGCTTATCATTCGGAAAAAAGCTATGTTCATTAATTTGTTGCAAGGCCTGCTGTAGTAAACTTTTACCGGGTTCCATTCGATGCCAGGTCGAAACACCGGAAGGATGTGGCAAGGGAATGAGGTCAAATGTACGGGCATCCTTTTCAACTTTAAAGGTCTGACCAACAACCTCGACCAGTTTATCAAAGCTCAGGAACTGTTGTATTGCCAATTTCCCTACTGCAATAACCAGTTCAGGCTCCAGAATTTCAAAATCCCTATCCAGCCAGCTTTTGCAGTTGTTAATTTCAGTCTGATCAGGCACGCGGTCACCCCCTTTGGGATTTTTGCCGGGATAACAACGGCAAACGGCTGTCATATAAACTGCTCCCCTCAAAGCCTTTTCATCCAGGCCGGTAGCTTCCTGGAACCAGCCGAATAAGGTTTTACCCGCTGTCCAGGCAAATGGCCGCTGCAGTATGGGTTCTTTCACCCCTGGTGCCTGACCAACCAGTACCACCTTACTCACGACAGGACCGCAACTGACCACAGGTTTATGCATAAGCGGGCACTTGTTACATTGTCTCAATGCTTCCACATGTTTAACCAATAAATCCATACGCGTTTCTAACCGGTCTATCAGGGTAAACAAAGACCATACACAAAATTAATGATTAATTGCTACCTAAACCTATAGTTGACTTACTTCACTTCCCCCTGCGCCTTAGCATCACCCCCCTTAATAACATTATTGATTTAACTGACGAGCTCTGATTTCATAGCGCAGACGTTTTTAATCTCAGGGGTAAACCTGCTTGACCAACAAAATACGCTACGGTGATTATTTCCGCGAAGCCTCTATTATCAGCATGCCCTGCATCAGAGTTCTGAATTTGTCTTACCGGATGTCCCAGAAGAAAATAAAAAAGAAAAATAATTACAGGAGTGTCAAATTTTGGCTACTAATTTTGAAGCTAATGTTAAACCGGAACCATCCGGTTTGACTCAACTTTATAAACGCCCTTCTCTGTTTATTGCGGGGATTATCAGCCTACTATTAGTGACTTATTTAACCGGCACTTATGGCTGGCGGCAGGGAGCCCTGTTCCTGGTTGGTCTCGTTGCCGGAGTCTCGCTTTATCATGCCGCTTTTGGCTTTACCGCAGCCTGGCGCGAAGTGATTTCTAGCGGTCGCAGTAGCGGTTTGCGTGCTCAAATGGTCATGATGGGACTGGCTGTGCTGTTTTTTACACCACTGATTGCACTTGGTGAATTTGGCGGTATCAGTCTGCGTGGCAACAGCGCACCCTTAAATATGGCTGTTATATGGGGTGCATTTGTCTTTGGTGTAGGCATGCAACTTGGCGGTGGTTGCGCATCCGGCACACTCTTTACTGTTGGCGGAGGAAATTCACGCATGCTGGTGACTCTGGCTGCTTTTATCATCGGTTCTGTGCTCGGCAGCTGGCACTGGGCCTCATGGCAGGATGCGCCGGGTTTTGAAGCAGTCGTGCTTTCTCAACGTTTCGGTGTGCTGCCTGCGATTCTTATCAGTATGCTTATCTTTGCAGCAGTCTGGTTTATTGCCGCTGCTAATGAACGACGACGACTTGGAGAAGTCAGCAGCTTCTGGAAAACTGAAAAAGATCGATCCTGGCTTAGAGGTCCCTGGCCTGTGGTTATCGGCGCAGTAGCACTTGCTGCTGTCAATATAGCGACCCTGTTACTGGCTGGCCGACCCTGGGGAGTCACATCAGCTTTTGCTCTCTGGGGTGCCAAAATCGCCGGATTATTAAGTATAGATGTCAGCACCTGGGCATATTGGCAGCGCCCTGCTTCGCTGAACTCTCTGAACCAGAGCGTACTGGCTGATGTCACTTCAATAATGAACTTTGGCATTATTCTTGGCGCTTTATCTGCAGCTAGTCTTGCCAACAGGTTTGCACCTTCTCTCAAGCTACCCTGGCGCTCTTTATTGGCCGCTATTATTGGTGGTTTGCTTTTAGGTTACGGCGCCAGAATTGCATTCGGTTGCAATATCGGCGCCTATTTCAGTGGCATCAGTTCAACCAGTATGCATGGCTGGTTATGGTTTGTTGCGGCATTTATCGGCAACATTATCGGCACCAGAATGCGCCCCTATTTTGGGATGAACTGATTAGTCAGTCATGCCAGCGTTGAAGCTACAGGCCTAATACATCCTGCATATTGTAGAGACCTGTTTCTTTATCCTGTAACCAGAGTGCAGCACGCAGTGCTCCCGCTGCGTAGTTCATGCGAGAACTGGATCTATGGGTAATTTCTATGCGCTCACCGGGACTGGCAAACATAATGGTATGGTCACCGATAATATCGCCGGCACGAATGGTTTCAAAACCAATGGTTTTATCCTGACGTTCACCGACTTTGCCTTCACGACCATAAATTGCTACATCCGCCAAATCCCTGCCTAATACATTCGCAGCAATTTCTCCCATGTGTAGTGCTGTTCCTGATGGCGCATCAACCTTGTGTCGGTGATGGGCTTCAATGATTTCAATATCACTGGAATCCCCAAGCACTTTGGTTGCCTGTTCAATTAATTTGAACAAGACGTTAACGCCCACACTCATGTTGGGAGCAAACACAATCGCAATTTTTTCACTGATTTCTTTAATGTGTTCTTTTTGTGCATCGGTAAATCCGGTCGTACCAATAACCATTTTCTTGCCATAGCGACTGCATAAATCCAGATGCATAATAGTCGCTTCAGTGCCGGTGAAATCAAACAGCAAATCGAAATCATCGATTACCTGTTCAAAATCATCCACAGTAACCACATGCAATGGATCAACGCCGCCAATCAGGCCAACGTCTTTGCCCAGGTCGGGACTATTCTCAATAACTGAAGCTGCACCAATGGCTATACCCGGTGTCTCCATGATGGTCTGTATCAGGGCTTTTCCCATACGCCCGTTTGAACCACCGATTGCTACATTCAACATAATGCCTACCTGCTTACTGAATTTGCTGACTATTCTATTACATGTGCCCCTGGATAGGCACACTGCTATATCCTATTCGATAAATAACTGCTTTAGTCAGTGATGTAGTGTTTTACATCAACCGGCTTCATCAGATAATTACTCACCAATCCAATCGCCAGCATGACTGCCATCAGATACATCGTGCTGTTATACAAACCCGGAGTTGGATCAAGCGTTCCGGCTGGCGCTATTTCCATTAACCGGGCAATCGTGACCGTCTGGGCTGCAACTAATTGATCCAGTTGATCCAGGTTGGCTCCAAAATGCTCCCGAAAAGCCTCCGGGCTTACCTGACTCGCTAAATTTTCAATAGCCCGGTTTATCGCTGATTCACGTAAAGACGTAATAGCCAGAGGCCCCAATACTCCGGCTGTACTCCAGGCTGTTAGTAAACGCCCGTGAATACCACCGACAAATTTACTGCCAAAGACATCGGCCAGATAGGCCGGAATGGTCGCAAAGCCACCTCCATACATCGTAAAAATAACCATGGTGGCCGCATAAAATAAAATCAGCCATGTGACAGCAGGATTAACACTCACTTGTTGCGCAGCAAAAGGGACAGAGCAATAAAGTACAATACCCAGCGCAAAGAAAATCCAGTAAGTATTTTTACGTCCTATATAATCTGACGAACTGGCCCAGATAAATCGCCCGAGCATATTAAATACGCTGATCATGCTGACATAAGTTGCTGCAAATGCTCCATCAACGATGTTGGGCAAAGTCGTACCAAAGATTTCACTCATCATAGTACTGGCAACACCAAGCACGCCGATTCCGGCTGATACATTCATGCAAAGCACCAGCCAGAGCTGATAGAACTGTGGCGTTTTTAGTGCCTCATCAATATCAACATTATGTGTGGTAACCATGCTGCGCGCATCAGATTCTTCGGTTGGCGTAACATAGCCTTCAGGTTGCCAGTTTTCCGGCGGCACACGATAGGAAAAAGCCGCAATCAGCATCACGATGAAATACAGTAACCCTAACACCAGAAAGGTTTGAGCAACACCCACAGAACCCGTTCCGACGACATACACTCCTTCCGGACCTGGCACCATCATGTTGGCCACATCATTGGCGCCAATGAGAACTACTTCCAGTTGTTCTCCTGCCTGCTCGACAAAGCGTCGACCAGCCTGAGTAATCAGGCTCACTTCTTCCATGCTTCCCAGATATTGTGGTGCTTCATAAAACAGCTGGATAAAAAAACGTTTCAGAGGAGCGCCTATCATTGCACCACCACCAAAACCCATGATTGCCATGCCTGTTGCCATGCCCCGATGATCGGGAAACCAGCGAATCAGAGTACTCACTGGCGATACGTATCCCAGTCCCAAACCACAACCACCAATGACCCCATAGCCCAGATAGAGCAGCCAGAGTTGATGCCAATAGATACCCAGCGCACCAATCAGGAAACCGCCGCCCCAGCACAATGCAGCAACAACTCCCACCATGCGCGGACCGACTTTCTCCAGCCAGCGTCCAGCAAAGGCAGCCGCCAGTCCCAGGGCAACAATGGCAACAGAAAAAATCCAGGTAACGTCCTGCAAACTCCAGTCAGCAGAAGACGGCGCAACAACACCAAAAATTCGGGTCAGGGGTAAATTGAAGATACTCCATGCGTAGACCGAACCAATGCATAGGTGAATGGCAATGGAAGCTGGCGGCACTTTCCAGCGGTTAAAACCTGGCTTTGCAACAATGCGTTGTTTGGAAAGTAAGCCTGGCATTAAAAAATTATTCTATTCTTCAAACGCCGGCAATGATTCACTCACTGTTTGCCAATCTTCACCATGCAGTGACTGAAACATACCGGGACGTGCAACTGAGCCCTTGGCAGTGCCACCCTTCCACAAGTCATATTTTTCTGTGGAATATTCTGCAAAAAAATCTATCAGTTTTTGATCCAGCTCAGCCACCACATCTTGATAGGCTGGATCATCAATGAGGTTTACATGCTGCCCGGGGTCATTGCTGACATCATATAATTCACTGTCCCCAACACTTTCTATCCTTTTCCAGTAAGCAAAATCTGTAGTGCGTATACCCCTGGATTCTTCCTGCTCATAATAAACTTCGTTTTGCCACTGGATAGCTTCTCCGGCAAATGAAGCCGCAAAACTTTTACCCGGACTATTCTCAAACTCAACATCATCTATACCGAGGTAATCCAGAATGGTAACAGGTAAATCATACTGGCCTATCAACATATCGCTGGTTTCACCAGCAGCAACAGTTCCCGGATGCCTGATAATCAGGGGGATATTGAGCGCTGCTTCATAGAGATTACTGGGTGTGGTGACAATAGTGTGCTGCCAGAGACCATGCTGGCCATAAAAATTACCCTGGTCAGATGAATAAATGACTAGGGTATTCTCATCCAGCCCGGCTTCCTCAAGTGCAGCAAGTACCCTGCCGACCCCGTCATCGACTATGGTATTCTGTGAAGCGACATTAGCCATGGACTCGGGATCGTTGTGATGAAGAATTGACTGCCGATGATTGCCCTTCAAGAATGCGGGTACGTCAGGGTCAAGCAGTTGTTCGAGAAGATTGGCATTCACTGGCACACGTGGAAATGATGCAAAATCATTACCTAAATAACTTGCATAATGTCGATTTCTAGCTGGTCCGGTGTTGGTTGGTGGATTCAGATAGGGGCCATCGAAATTAAGTTGCAAATAAAATGGCTGATTGCGATCAACATTTCTTATGTAATCGACAGCTTCTTCTGCAAAAAAATCAACTATGTGGCGATCAGTGATTTGATAAGTGTCTCCATTATCAACAATTGTATTGTCCCAGAAATCCAGTGTGTGTCCGTAAGTGAATGTTACCCAGTGCTGATAACCGATTGATGACTGCCAGGGCTGTCCCAGATGCCATTTACCAATCAAAGCTGTTTGATAGCCGCGGTTCTGGAGAGTTAGTGGCAAAGTCCTGAATTCTTCAACAACTGACCAGTCATCAGGCCATTCATCAAGCTTGGCATCATCCAACCAGTTATGTACGCCATGCTGTGAAGGCATCAATCCGGTCATTAATGTTGCCCTTGTGGGAGAGCACATGCCATTCACCGCAAAAGCATTGGTAAATAACAGCCCTTCGGAAGCCAGTTGATCAATATTTGGCGTTCGTACATCAGGATTACCATAAGCGCCAAGTATGGAAGCTGGTTGGTTATCTGACATAATGAACAGAACATTCATACGTTCAGGCTGTTCATTATCAGCAGCATATGCATGCGAACTGAATAAAAACACTACTAAAACAATTAACTTTCTCAATTTAGTCATACTTATAAATCTCATCCAATAATCACATTATCATTCATTAAAATAAAACGGCTTACTTATCGTAATCATGGTTTCAGCTTGCTCATACCAACCCTGATAATAAAAATCATTGGTATGCAGATAATATTGTACCCTGACTTGATCAGAGCCCTCAGTGAAGGTTAAAAGCCTGCTGCTGGGAGGAACAATTAAGGGGTTGTGATAGCGGCTTAAGGCAGCAACATTTATGAAATTAACCCCCCACTTTTGCTCCAGATACTTGCGTCCGCCGGTCTCACGAGCTGGACTTAGATGAGTGTGTGCCCCCAACCAGATGTCTATAGCACTGGGTGAATCTGCCAAATAATTTTCAAAAGCCATGGCATCTGGTTGATCATCTAGAAAATAAAGATAGGATGCACCTTCCGGCGCTCCTCCTGGGTTGATGCCATGATAAAGGGCACGTCTTGTGCCGTCAGCAGATGTAGTAAAACCTTCCCAGGGACCAGAACCAGTCGTGGTTTCTTTCAACATATGATGATGGGTAGAAATGATTATGGCGTCGGGATTATCGTTAATTGCCTCCTGCCACCATAAAAAAGTTTCGCTGGTGACTGCCCCTGCAGGATACCCACCAATTTCCTGACTTGCATCCACTCTGCCACGTCCAACTGGTGGAGGCAGATCATTTCGATCGGACATCATCAGGAACAGGAGATTACCAACCTGGAATGAATACCTCTCCCAGGTTCCGGTAATTGGGTAGGGTCGATCTTCAGCATTAACACCGGAATACCGGGAGTTTTCGCTTAAAGGGTCAATCCACTTTCTAAACCACCATTGTGTTGGTTCGGTATACGTAGTCGCATCATGATTGCCAGCAATGCTGTAAATATCTTCACGCCGATGATTTTCTAGCGCAGCAAACTGGCGAACCAGTTCCTCACCTTCTTCATCGTCTGGCACTCCAAAACCCCCAGCAAAATCTCCCAAACTAAGGGCAATATCCCACTCAAAGGCTGGACCACCAATATCGCCACCATTTTCAGACTGTCTGAAGGCATCCGCCAGACTTTCTCTACCAAAGTTAATGTCAGTGCCTACATGTGAATCCGCAAATGCCCAAACCCGGAATTGGCGTGGAACAGACTCATTTTCAGACGATAGAGATGGGTCTCCTTGTGAATATGCTGACCCGCTGAAGAGCAAAAATGTCAATATGACAAGCAGACCTGGTGATTGTTTACAGATTATTGGCAATCCATTTCTGCGACACTTGAAATGCTTAAACATAATTAATTTCCAATGTGGAATTTGATAATTATTAACTTCTTTCTTTGTATCAGTCCATCCAAAGCTATTATTTTTCCAAGCCGGAAACAATAACTATTTTCAAATTTTCCCAGCGCTTAAACTATTAAGCAAATAAATGGTTTGAACTTGAGACTATACCTTTCCTTTTGATCAAATACCAGTCACTTGACTGGTTTTAGATTTTCTGAAAAAATAACGTCCTGTTAAATTAATTTTGTATAAAAACTTGATGACGTCAGCCATTACCAATAACTCTAGCAGCTGGGTACAACCCGGAGCAGCAAGTAGTGTTAAGGGAAAAAAACGATTACAGCTCATATTGGGTACGGCTCACGACATTTTTGCTATAGAAGGTTATAGTAAGTTTACACTGAGAAGAATTGCCTCAAAATCTGGAATGCACCTAGCCAGCCTACAACATTACTTTGCCAGTAAAGAAGATCTTTTGAGCGCCTTGATAGAAAATTATAATGCTTATCACGAAAAGAAATTACAGGACATAACCCATAAAACCACGAGCTCTTCAGAAGAGCGATTTATTGCCTTTATTAAACACCAATTAGCTGAGCATAAAAATAATAAAACCTGTGGTTTTTTCTTCCAGTTGTGGTCGCTTTCATCAACTCAAGCTTTTGCTAAATTGTTAATGGAAAAGATGTATGAAAACTACCGTCACCAGTTGAGCCTCTTAATGCAGGACATAAGACCAGATTTGACCGTGGAAGAGATAGAATGCCGAGCAATACTTATTATCGCTATGCTTGAAGGAATGATGTTGTTAGTCGGGGGAAAGAAAAAAAAAACCATCCCATTTGAAAATATCAATAAACATACCGAAGATGCTGTACTACAAATTATAAAAAAATAACTGAACAGGTTAATTGAATAATAATTTTTTCTTGAATAAAAACAATACAAAAACTATCGGGCTTTATTATGACTGCAAATACAAAAATTGATTTTATCTACTTATCCGAATCAGACATGATAGAGGCAGGCGTTACAGATATGTCTGCCTGCGTCGACACAATGGAAGAAATGTTTATCCTCTTACATAAGGGCGACTATCGTATGGCAGGACCAAACAATGATTCCCATGGCGCGATGATAACTTTCCCGAAGGAGTCACCTTTCCCCACCATGCCAAAACCAACAGCTGATCGCCGACTGATGGCCATGCCTGCCTATCTTGGGGGAGAATTCCAGACTTGTGGCGTGAAATGGTATGGATCAAACATAGCTAACCGTGAAAAAGGCTTACCGCGTTCAATTCTTATGTTCATCCTCAATGATATTGATACTGGCGCCCCCTTAGCATACATGTCGGCCAACCTGCTGTCTGCGTACCGGACTGGCGCAATTCCTGGCGTGGGTGCTCGCTATTTAGCACGCAAAGATGCAAAGGTTATTGGCCTTTTAGGTCCCGGAGTAATGGGTAAAACTTCAGTTGCCTCTTTCATGGCAGTGCGCCCAGAGATAGATTCGATAAAAATTAAAGGCCGTGGCCAGAAGAGTCTTGATAGTTTTCTTGATTGGTTGAAAGAGGAGTATCCGCAAATCAGCAATATTGAGATTGTTGGGAGCAACGAAGAAGTAGTACGTGATTCGGATATCGTCACTTTCTGTAATTCTGGTGAAGTTGGCGATCCATCTTTATACCCTATTGTCAAACGTGAATGGGTAAAACAAGGAGCATTCCTGGCAATGCCAGCCAGTTGCAGTCTTGATGACGGCATGAGCGGCCCAGGTGTAAGAAAGGTAATGGATAATATCGGCCTGTATAAAGCCTGGTACGACGAAGTTCCCAAACCCTCCCATAACGTAATTCCGCTTATTGGGATGCGCTTTATGGATATGATTGCAGATGGCTTAATGAATGAATCTGAATTGGAAGACCTTGGTGCCATCATTGCTGGCGCTACACCTGCACGTGAGAACAACGAAGAAATTATCATCATGTCCGTTGGTGGCATGCCAGTTGAAGACGTCGCTTGGGGAACCAGGATATACCGAAATGCCATTGAAAAAGGTATTGGTATAAGCCTGAATCTATGGGACGAACCAGCACTGCGTTAATCGTTATTTAACAGGATACCTATGACTAAAATCGTAAAAGTTAAAACAGGCTCCAAGTTTGAAGAAATAGCCAGTTACTCTCGTGTAGTGGCGATTGATAACTGGATTTACGTCTCCAATACTGCAGGGCGTAATCCAGACACCCAGGAGATCCCTGAAGATGTTATCGAACAAACCGAACAAGTCTTTGCTAATATTGAGCATGCTCTGGCTGCGGTAGATTCATCCTTGCAAGATGTCGTGATGTCTCGCGTATTTATTCAATATGCTGAAGATACGCCAAGAGTGATGGAGTTCATCGGTACTAAATTCCGCGGCGTCAATCCAGCGACAACAGTTACCTGCCCGCCGCTGGGATCAAATGTATATAAAGTAGAGCTGGAGGTTACAGCCTATCGCGGAGCATCTAAAGCTGAGGTCGAAGAAATTTCAATTGCATAAGTTTCCATACTCCTTGCTAAACTTGGATTATCATAATGACCAAAACCTTAAACCCTGTTGTTACCCAAAATAAACTACCATCTTCAACAAATGTAGTAATCATTGGCGGAGGCATTGTTGGTGTAACAGCTGCGCTGGCTCTTGCTGAGCGAAACATCCCCGTTGTTTTGCTGGAAAAAGGCCATATAGCTGGCGAGCAGTCTTCTCGCAACCTTGGCTGGATTCGTAAAACAAGTCGACATGCACATGATGTCCCCATGTCACTAGCAGCTGACAAAATCTGGGGGGAAATGTCCGAACGTATTGGCAGTTCCGTTGGGTACAAGCAAAATGGGATAATGTTTCTTGCACACAGCGAGGAACAAATGGCCATCTATGAAAGCTGGCATCAGTCGGTGTCAGAGCTCAATCTGGATTCTCGTTTACTGACACCAGGTCAAATTGATCAGCTGGCCCCAGATGGCAAAGGAAAATGGTTTGGAGGCGTACACACTCCATCAGATGGTTATGCTGAGCCCGCCCTTGTCACGAACGCCCTTGCAGAAGCAGCAATGAAGCAAGGAGCGGTTTTGATTCAGCACTGTGCGGTACGAAAGTTAGTGCGATCCAATGGTAAAATTTCTGGCGTGGCAACAGAGAAAGGTGAAATTAATTGTGAACAGGTATTACTGGCAGGTGGTGCCTGGTCGCGCCGTTTTCTTGGCAACGAAGGCATATCACTATCAACCCTGCCACTTATCTGCTCTGTCGTTCGTACAAAACCAATAGAAGGCCCTACCAATATTGCAGTAGGAGGTCCAAACTTTTCGTTTCGCAAACATCAGGATGGTGGTTATATCGTCACCCAACGTGGCAAGCTGGACGCACCATTAGTACTGGATCATTTATTAATTGGTTGGCGTTATCTGGACCAGCTAAAACACCAGCGCAGCTTTCTTAAATTGGGTTTTGGTAAAGCCTTCTTTAATGATCTGAAGCTTAAACGGCGATGGAAAGCTAACAGTAATAGTCCTTTTGAGATCATCAGGACGATGGACCCAACTCCAAATATGAACCTAAATCAGGATGCAATAAAAAATATGCAGATGGCCTGGCCAGCATTTAATGAGGCCGCCATAGCAGAATCCTGGGCAGGATTAATTGATGTTACCCCGGATTCAATGCCGGTAATTGACAAGATTGATTCTATTCCAGGATTGACAATAGCTACCGGGTTCTCGGGTCATGGCTTTGGAACAGCTCCTGCTGCAGGACAACTTGCAGCTGATTTGATCAGTGATGTTAAACCTATTATTGACCCATCGCCTTATCGAATGACTCGGTTTTAAGCAAAGCAGATAAATCAGTTATATAAATCCAATTTAGATTCGGTTTAAGTTTTAATCTTAGAGATGACATCAAACTGATTGAACAATCCCATCAAGTTTTACCCGGCGCTGAATCAGGGTGCCATATAGCATCAGAATTGAAGCCAATACAAATAATACAATGCCAGTAATATTAACCAAATCAAATCCGCCAACTTCGAACAACATGGCCGCTATGAATGGTCCTAGCGCTAAGCCGGCAAATTGCATGGACACAGCATAGGTCACAATTTTTCCACGTGCATCATACTCTGCCATCACAGAAAAAAGAAAAGGAACAGTAAGGTTCCAAAGCAAATTGAAACCACAAACCCCAAGCCAGAACATTCCACTCCCAATATCACCTACAATCAGGGATATGAATCCCGCTCCACCAAGGATGCCAATCCCTAAAGGCAGTATCCTTCCAACTTTTGCTTGAAGTAACACTGGAATTAAGGCGCCGCCAATTCCGAAGAACTGTGAAATGGTTATGGCATTTGCAACATTTTGCTCAGCCATTCCTGCTTCGAGCCCAACCAAAAATAAATAGGCCCAGACAATGCCTATGGCAATATTGTATATCAGTACGCCGCTCAAAGAAGAGGCTTTGGCTGTATTCGAGAACTCATGGCATTGTTTGGGCAGCACAATAATTTCACCCGAGTGTGGCAATGACTTAACAATCAGTAATCCACTTGCACAGAACAAGGCAAAGAACACGTAAACGCCATTCATACCGATTAATTCATAGGCGGTTGGCATAAACAGCATGCCAAACGCACCATATATAAGTAGCCAAACAACTATAAGGCCAAAATTTCGATCTGGATTTGAGGTCAATCCAGCCATTGTGAAACCCAATGAAAGCATCCCACCAGACCCCAGCCCAATCACAAAACGGGTGAAAGACAGCAACACAAAGTCTGTTTGCCCAATGGACATTAAATTACCGACAGCACATACAATAAAACAAACATAAAGTAGCTTCTGCCAATCAACATGCTTGGAAATAAAGTTCATTAGGATAGTTGTAATTGCTATACCAAACATTTCATAGAACGCAATGAGCCCTGCCTGTTGCTCATCAAAACCCAAATATGCTACCAGCCCCTGGATGTAACCCGGTTGCAGAATGAAAACACAGGGGCCAATTACCCCAAGGTAAATAATCGCAATAATGGATTTTCGCGAGTTGATATCTGTCATGCTTATATAGACTCTGGTGTCATTTTTTAGAAAGGACAACTTAACTTAAATAAGCACCTTTCTACAAACTTTTCTTTATGTGTCATTAGCATTACCAATCGCAGTCTCTCTATACTGTTCTTCGTAATATTGGCAATTTCATATCCAAAGCTAAAAAATAACTGGCTCTCATATTTACCGGTTCAACTAAAAAAGTTTGAGGTTTAAGATTGCAAAGCCATCAATGTTTGCTGCAAGTTTTACTCCTGCATGCCATATGCTGTATCAGCCTTCATCTTTACCCATAATCTGTGATAGTTTGTGTTACAACAAAAATAATTACATAAGGAATCAACATGAACAAACCTGGCAAACTATATATTCTTATTCTGATAGCTGGACTCATGAGTGCCTGTTCTATGACCCGATTCTCCGGCATGACGACACTGTTTGATGGCAACAGCATGGAAAACTGGAATCCGATTGGTAATGCCGACTGGACCTTCAGGGATGGCTATGTCGAGGGCGCCAACAACCCCGGTTTTCTGGTCTCCGAACGTGAGTATGATGACTTTCGTCTGGTGGTGGAATTCTGGACTGATGAACCAGCCAACAGTGGTGTTTTTATCCGCTGTCAGGACAGCCAGAACGTCACCGCTACCAATTGCTATGAAGTGAATATCTACGATACCCGCCCAGATCCAACTTACCGAACTGGCAGCATCGTTAATGTTGCAGCACCCGCGCAGATGATTGATGCAGCCAACCAGTGGAATCGTTTTGAAATCGTGGCACAGGGATCCAACCTGAAAATCAACCTTAATGGCATCGACACTGTTGATGTCAACGATGAGCAGTTTGATTCAGGCTCAATTGCTTTGCAATATGGCTCGGGTGTCGTCAGGTTTCGAGAAGTCAGATTACAGGAACTCTGATCCTGATGAGAAGACCTGTATATTATTGTCTTGTCCTTTTGAGTCTTCTGTTTGCCCAGGCGACGGCTCAACAGACAACTGAATTTCCGGACAATATCCAGGTCGTTATTGATGGCCATGGTTTACCTGCATCCAGTTTCAGTATGCAGGTGCAGGAAGTCGGAGCAGATACGCCCTTACTTGCTCATAATGCTGACAAACCCTTTAATCCTGCCTCTGCCATCAAAACCCTGACCACTCTGGCCGCGCTCGAAGAGCTTGGTCCGGCCTTTACCTGGCGAACCGAACTCTATGCCTTGGGCACGATCAGCAATGGAGTGTTACAAGGCAATCTCTTGATGAAAGGTGGTGGCGACCCCTTCCTGGTGGAAGAACAACTCAGAAACATGTTGAAAGCCCTGCAGCGTGCAGGAATAGAACATGTCACCGGCGACCTGATACTGGATGGCAGTTATTTTGATCCTACCGTGGAAGAAGCTGAAAGCATCGACAACCAGAATGGTCGCACCTATAACACCGATCCCAATGCTGTGATCTCGAACTTCCAAGCGGTGACTTTTTATTTTTATCCGCATCCTGATGGCAGAAATGTTGTGATTAACACGGATCCAGAATTGCCTAACCTCAGAATCACCAACCGCCTGCGTCAGGTTGACCGCCCCTGCAATGGTTACCAGCGTGGCGTCAGTTTCAATATCAGTCGTGAAGATATTTCTGAAGTGATTTTTGAAGGTCAGTTTCCAACCCGCTGCAGTCAGTACCAGATGACGCGTGAAGTGCTGGATGCTCCGGCTTATACCTTTGGTCTGTTTATGCAACTATGGCGCGAACTGGGTGGCAGACTGGATGGTGGCATGATAATAGGTAGTGTGCCGGATGGACTGGAACCGATTCTGACCTGGAATTCGCTGCCCATGTCCGATGTCATCAAGTCCATCAATAAATTCAGCAACAATCTCATGACCCGCCATTTGCTCCTGACCCTTGGTGCCGAAACACTGGGACCCCCGGCAACAGTCAGCAAAGGGATTGAAGCAATAAGGTTCTATCTGGAAGACAACAATCTGGACAGCAGCCAACTATTTATGAGTAATGGAGCCGGCTTATCCAGAGATACCCGTATCACTCCAACGCTACTCAATGCCATCCTGCGCAAGGCCTGGACCAGTCCGTATATGCCTGAATATGTAGCATCCCTGCCCATTAACGGCATGGATGGCACCATGCGTCAGCGACTGCGCGGGCGCAACCTGTCAGGTCGTATGCATATCAAAACCGGCACGCTGGACGAAGTCTCCGCCATTGCCGGCTATGTTTATTCCCGCAACAACAAAGTTTATATCGTCACCGGCATGCTCAACCATGAACTGGCCGACCGTGGCCCCGGCGTTGAACTGATGGATGCCCTGCTCAGCTGGACGTACCAGCAATAAAGTAGAAATCTGAGCGAAGTAATCTAATCTAACGCTTTTATATTCTTGATAAAGTCTGCTTTGGGTCAAATGCAGAGCTAAGTCTTGTCTCGTTTCGGCCAGAAGTGAACAAAAAAAAGGGGCTTTTAGCCCCTTTTTATTAAAAGATGTAGTTGTCCACTCGGGAAGTTAGCTAGCTTTCGTGAGCGTGACGTGCGAAGGTCAGGCAAGAAAAATTATGAGCCAAACTTGATAAACATCCCTAGTGAGCGTTATGAGCGAAGCGAGTTTGAGGCGAAGTGTGAATTTAAGGAGGGAGCTTACAGCCCAGTAAGTGACCGACTTGAATTTTCGCTTCAACGAAGAAATCGCAAGCGCAATAGCTCAACTCTTCAAAGTGTCGACAAACTTTTTCACCCCATCAAACCAGGACGTTTTTCGCGGCGACTGCCGATTCCCCTGACTAGTCTGAATCTCTTCAAACTCCTGCAGAATTTCTTTCTGACGTTTGGTCAAATGAATCGGCGTCTCAACCACAACACGGCAAAGCAGATCACCTTGTGAACCGCCACGCACTGAGGTCACCCCTTTGCCACGTAGGCGGAATAATTTCCCGGTCTGGGTTTCTGAAGGAATTTTTAATTTTACTTTGCCTTCCAGGGTCGGCACTTCCAGTTCACCACCCAATGCAGCATCAGTAAAACTGATCGGAATTTCACAATACAGATCACGCCCATCCCGTTCAAAAATAGGATGTGCTTTTACATTCATCTGCACAAACAGATCGCCTGGAGGGCCACCATGCAAGCCAGCTTCCCCTTCACCGGTCAGACGAATGCGATCTCCGGTATCGACACCGGCTGGCACTTTAACTGACAGGGTTTTGTTTTCCTGCACTGCACCACGTCCATGGCACTTGTCACAGGGATCCTTGATGGTCTTACCGGCGCCCTGACAACGTGGACAGGTTTGCTGAACTGAAAACGGTCCCTGCCGCATTCTGACCTGACCGACACCACCACAGGTCGCACAGTCTTCCGGTGTGGTTCCCGGTTTTGCACCGGTGCCATCGCAGCTTTCACAAGTTACGCTGGTTGGAATTCGGATTTTAACGCTGGAACCTTTAACCGCATCTTCCAGGCTCAAATCCAGGGTATAGCTTAAATCAGCGCCGCGCTGAACATGTGAGCGGGAACGACCGCCACCGCCAAAGATATCGCCAAAAATATCGCCGAATATGTCACCGAAGCCCTGTGCACCAGCGCCACCAAAACCCTGTGGGTTAACGCTATCATGACCAAACTGGTCATAAGCGGCACGTTTCTCCTTGTCTGAAAGTATTTCGTAAGCTTCGTTGGCTTCTTTAAACCGGCCTTCGGCTTCAGCATCATCAGGATTGCGATCCGGATGATTTTTCATCGCAATACGGCGATAGGCCTTTTTAATTTCCTGCTCCGAGGCACCTTTTTCAACACCGAGAACTTCGTAATAATCTCTTTTACTCATAGCCTGCTCTAAACCGAAAAAAAACTAACGTGGGTAATTTAAGCCCACGTTAGTTTTTTATAATACTTAAGGCGTGTTAGCTTAAGTGCTTACTTTTCGTCTTCTTTAACTTCTTCAAACTCAGCATCGACGGCATCGTCAGCGCTGCTTTCACCACCAGCTTCGCCAGCAGCGGCCTCACCGGCGGCCTGCGCTTCAGCATACATACGCTGTGCCAAATCGCCTGATGCTTCAGTCAAGTCTTTGGTCTTGGCTTCTATTTCAGCCAGGTCATCACCTTTGATCACTTCTTCCAGAGCTGTTATCGCGGTTTCAATTTTCTCTTTTTCATCCGCTTCAACTTTATCTTCAGCTTCTTTCAGAGTTTTCCGGGTAGCATGCACTAAACCATCTGCTGTATTTCTTGCTGTAATAAGCGCTTCAAACTTCTTGTCTTCTTCAGCATGAGACTCAGCATCATTGACCATTTTTTCGATCTCTTCATCGGACAAACCACTTGACGCTTTGATCACAATGGATTGTTGCTTACCGGTCGCCACATCTTTAGCTGATACATTCAAAATACCATCAGCGTTCAAGTCGAAGCTGACCTCAATTTGAGGCATGCCTCGAGGTGCCGGTGGAATGTCAGATAGATCAAAACGGCCCAGTGATTTATTCTGCGCAGCCTGCTTACGCTCACCCTGCACAACGTGAATAGTCATGGCACTCTGATTATCCTCAGCGGTAGAGAAAGTCTGTTTCTTGCTGACCGGAATCGTCGTATTTTTCTCAATCAACGGGGTTGCAACACCGCCGAGTGTTTCAATACCCAGTGATAATGGTGTTACGTCCAGCAACAGTACATCAGTCACATCGCCGGCCAGTACAGCAGCCTGAATTGAGGCACCCATAGCAACAGCTTCATCAGGGTTCACATCATGTCTGGCTTCTTTACCGAAAAACTCAGCCACTTTTTTCTGTACCAGTGGCATACGGGTCTGACCACCCACCAGGATCACATCGTTGATATCGGATGCAGACAGAGCAGCATCTTTTAATGCGACTTTTAATGGTTCAATCGTGCGCTCAACCAGATCTTCCACCAGTGATTCCAGTTTGGAACGTGTCAGCTTAACAACCAGATGTTTAGGACCACTGGCATCAGCTGTGATATAGGGTAGATTCACTTCTGTTGACTGCGCCGAAGACAATTCAATTTTGGCTTTCTCCGCCGCTTCTTTCAGACGCTGCAGAGCCAGCGGATCATTATGTAAATCCATGCCGCTATCTTTCTTGAACTGGTCAGCTAGATAATCAATCAGGCGCAGGTCAAAGTCTTCACCCCCGAGGAAAGTATCCCCGTTGGTAGAAAGCACTTCGAAAGAATGCTCGCCATCCGTTTCTGCGATTTCAATAATTGAGATATCAAAAGTACCACCACCCAGGTCATAAACCGCAATGGTAGAGTCGCCACTTTTCTTGTCCATACCATAGGCAAGGGCTGCAGCAGTCGGCTCATTGATAATACGTTTAACATCAAGACCCGCAATCTTGCCGGCATCTTTGGTTGCCTGACGCTGTGAGTCGTTGAAATAGGCCGGAGCTGTAACAACGGCCTCAGTGACCGTTTCACCCAGATAGTCTTCCGCTGTCTTTTTCATTTTCTTCAAAACTTGCGCGGAAATTTCCGGAGGAGCCATTTTTTTGCCACGCACTTCAACCCAGGCATCACCATTATCAGCCTCGGCAATTTTGTAAGGCACCATCTTGATATCTTTTTGTACAACTTCGTCCTTGAATTGACGACCAATCAAACGCTTAATCGCAAACAAGGTGTTGTTAGGATTGGTTACCGCCTGACGCTTGGCTGGCTGTCCAACCAGGGTTTCACCATCATCTGTATACGCAATGATAGACGGTGTGGTGCGATCACCCTCTGAATTCTCAATAACCTTGGCTTTACCGCCATCCAATACCGCTACGCAGGAATTGGTGGTACCTAAGTCTATGCCTATAATTTTGCCCATAATTCTCTTTCTCCCGTTAAACCAGTGCTAGCTCAGATATCTGTCATCGCACCTTTATATATGTCTCTATATCGGCCCTTTCTGAAATATTTCAAGGCCTTTCCAATAATGTTCTTGCTCTAAATCAACAAATTTCAAACAGCGAAACCAAGACGAGGTAAAAAGTGGCGAAACAGCGAAGTATGCCTATTGAGTAAATGAGCATGTTGAACCATTTACTATCAACCTCATGGTGAATTGGTTTATTTCGACACCATCACCATGGCTGGCCGAATTACCCTGCCATTCAAGCTATAGCCCTTTTGTACCACGGCGATAACCGTATTCGGTTCCACATCAGGATTTTCCACCAAGGACATCGCCTGATGTGCCTGTGGATCAAAAGGTTCTCCCTGTGGATCAATCTGCTCAATGGCAAATTTATTAAAAACTGAAACAAATTCCTTAATCGTCAGCTCAATTCCTTCACACAAGCCTTTAACCTTTTCATCTTCAGGATCTGCCACAGCCTGTAAAGCCCGTTCCATGTTATCCATAACGTTTAACAGCTCGATGCTGAATTTCTCCAAAGCATATTTATGCGCCTTTTCAACATCGGCTTCACAGCGGCGACGCATGTTCTGTACCTCGGCTTGCGCCCTTAACACGGAGTCCTGCTGTTCAGCCAGCGCGGCTGCTACTGCCTCATCAATGGCTGCCTGCAACCCGGCATCAATCTCGTTATTCTGTTCTTCAGCAGTTTCCTCGCTACTGCCATGCATGGCAGCCTCGGCGTTTTGTTCTGCTTCCTGCTGATCCTGCTTCTTGCCTTTCTTCTTGGAAGCTTCCTCTTTAGCCATGCTTTCCTCCAACTAACGCGTTATTTGTGACAAATTCGGAATAGACGCTATATGGGGTCAGGCTTAATGCTTTCAAGAGAACAGCAAAGAAAAATAAGCATCGAAAGCGCAGCGAATTTTGTACTACAATTCAAGCAGGCCATAGGATCCTTATGCTCAATCAACTTACTATCAACAACTACGCCATCGTTGAACAGCTCGACCTTGAACTGAAGCCAGGCATGACAGTTATTACCGGCGAAACCGGCGCGGGAAAGTCCATTATGCTGGACGCACTGGCCCTGACGCTGGGCGATCGTGCCGACAAAGATGTGATTCAACCGGGCCAGGACAAAACCGAAATTTGTGCCAGATTTGATATTAAAAGCAATAAGCAGGCTCAGAACTGGTTGGCAGAACAGGACTACGACGCCGATGATGAATGTATTCTGCGCCGGGTCGTTACCACCGAAGGACGTTCCAAAGCCACTATCAACGGCAGACCGGTCACCCTCAATGAACTCAAACAGCTTGGTGAGATGCTGGTCGATATCCATAGCCAGCATGAGCATCAGTCCTTATTAAAAACCGGTACCCATCAGCGCCTGCTGGATGATTATTGCGACACAACAGAACTGGCCGCTAAAGTTGCCCAGGCCGCACAAAGCTGGCTGGCTGAACATAAAAAACTGGAAACGCTGGAAAGCCAGGCCGAAGAACACAATGCCCGTTTTGAATTGCAGCACTATCAGTTAAAAGAACTGGATGATTTAAATCTTGCTGCTGATGAATACCCTGCCCTGGAAGACGAACATCAGCAGCTTAGCCATGCTGAAAGCATACTCAGCTCTCTGCAAGCCGTCATCGATTTATGCCGGGACAACGATGAACACAACATCGAGACTGCCCTGAGCCAGGCCCAGTCTTTACTGGAAAATATGCCCTACCGCAGCCCCGGCATGGAAACGGCTTATGAACTTCTCAACACGGCCTTAATTCAGGTTGAAGAAGCCAGCAGTGAATTAAATCAGGCTGCCGATAGTCTTGATATGAATCCGGCGCGTCTGCAGGAACTGGATGAACGTCTGTCGGTCATTCACCAACTTGCTCGCAAACACAAAGTTAAACCTGAAGACTTACCTGCTTTCCATCAACAGCTGCAGGAGCAAATAGGTGCCGCAGGCTCAGCCGACGAACAGATTGAAAAACTTAAGAAAGAATTAAAAGCACTGGAAAGTACATACCGGAATCTGGCGGATGAACTCAGTGAAAAACGTAAGGATGGTGCGCTCAAATTAGCCAAGGCTATTAATGCACAACTGAAAAAGCTGGATATGAGTTCAGCCAGTTTCAGTGTTGCCTTGCATAAAGATGAATCCGGCACGCCAAATAGCAAAGGTAATGAAAAGATTGAGTTTCTGGTGAGCACCAATCCCGGTCAAAGTCCGAAACCCCTGGTCAAGATTGCCTCCGGTGGTGAACTTTCCAGAATCAGCCTGGCCATTCAGGTTGTCACTGCACAAACCTCTGCCATTCCTTCACTGATCTTTGACGAAGTTGATGTCGGGATCGGCGGTACGGTCGCGCTGGCTGTCGGTGATCTGCTAAGACAGCTGGGCGATAAAGGCCAGGTACTCTGTGTCACCCACCAGGCCCAGGTTGCCAGTCAGGGACACCAGCACCTTTATGTCAGCAAACTCGCCGGCAAAAACTCCATCAGCACCCAAGTCAGTGAACTGGATGGCGAAGCCAAAGTCATCGAAATCGCCCGCATGCTGGGTGGCAATGCAGAAAACGCAAGCTCCATGGCGCATGCCAGGGAAATGATGGCGTAGATTTAGTTTATCTGCTATAAATTCAGAAACATACATGGAAGTATGTCCTATGAAGGTAAAGGAAATTACCAAGTTGATTGCTGTCGATGGTTGGTTTTTAGTGAGAATCAAAGGCAGTCATCGTCAGTACAAACACCCTAGAAAAAACGGCCTGGTTACCGTTCCAGGCAAGATGAATGACGACCTGGCGGTAGGCACCGCAAACAGCATCTTCAAACAAGCAGGACTTAAAAAATGAGCAAATTCCTGATCATTATAGAAGAATCCAAAACAGGTTTTTCTGCTTACTCTCCAGATTTACCGGGCTGTGCTTCAACCGGGAAAACAGCAGAAGAAACTGAAAATAATATGCGTGAAGCGATTAAATTCCATATTGAAGGCTTAAAGGAAGAAGGCCTAGAAATTCCAAAACCGGTCACCCGGTCCTCTTATATAGAAATTGCTGCTTAAGCCATTTCCGCATTTTTGAAAACGAAGGTCAGACGAGGCAAAATGTTTAAAGCATATAAGGCCGTAGTGAGCGCAGGCTAGTCGAGGCGTGAGCATTTTTTAAAAAGCGGAGTTTACAACAACAGGTAAATGAGCATTTTCAAAAATGCTCACAACGAAGAATAGTCAAGAGCAACAGGCCTTATTGGCAGGATTTGCAGAGACCATATATGTATAGTGAATGATCACTAATGGTAAACCCCTTCGCAGCTGCCTGCTTTTTTTGCTGAGCTTCGATTATCTCATCGTAAAACTCTTCAACTTTGCCGCACTTGGTACAAACAATATGGTCATGGTGATCTTCCGTCATCATTTCAAATACTGAGTGACCACCTTCAAAGTGGTGACGCATCACCAAGCCTGCCGCTTCAAACTGGGTCAATACTCTATAGACCGTTGCCAGACCGACGTCTTCATCAGCATCACGCAGGGCTTTATAGACATCTTCCGCGCTCATATGCCTGGATTCAGCGGCTTCCAGAATCTGCATGATTTTTACGCGCGGCAAGGTGACTTTCAGCCCGGCATTGCGGAGTTCCTGATTTTCTCCTGACATTGATCTAAATCCTCAATTCTTTATTGTTTGATGTTTATAATAGCTGGCACATTCACTGTTTATTAATAGCTCATTAATAATCCATTAATAGATGTGTCTGTAACATCAACTTTGTTTTCGGTATTATGCCTGTCCACAGAACTAAGTAAAGTACAGGTCTTGTTAATAGTCTCGTTAAAAAGGTCAAAACCCTTGAATAGAGCTTTATCCATCATCGCAGTTTTAATGCTAACGGCGTGCAGTAATTCCCCGCTCAGCTTCCCGGGCGTCTATCGTCTGGATATTCCGCAGGGAAATCTTATCACGCAGGATCAGGTTGACCAGTTGCGACCCGGTCTGACCAAGCGCCAGGTGAATTTCATCATGGGAACGCCATTGGTGCGTGACACCTTTGACCAGGATCGCTGGGATTATATCTACAGCTTCCAGCCTGGTGGTGGTGAGCGCGTACAGGAAAGAATCAGTATCTACTTTGATGACAATGGTTTTATGACTCATTTTGACGGGGACTTCCAGCAAACCCCGGAAAATGATCAGTTCGGTGAACTTACCGCGACGCAGTAACCCTACTTTCTATCTACTTCTTACCTGCTTCTTACTTGCTTCAGCTTTTCTTTTTTTCTGCAGCCTGCTTTTTCAAGGCTCTTTGCAGTCTGGCCTGTTTAGGGTCTATTAATAAAGGCCGGTAAATTTCCACCCGATCTTTGGGCTCCAGTATATATTCCTCTGGGACAGGCAACTGCTTGCCATCCAGTGGCTTCGAAAAAATACCCATTTTGGCTTCTTTTATATTCAGGTCGGGATATTTGCTGGTCAGCCCTGAAGCCATCACCGCAGCCAGGGCTGTAGTCCCCGGCTTGACTGACAGTGATCTCAAAAACTGCTCATCCGGCAAGGCATAAGCCACTTCGACCTCAATATTGGGAGCCAGGCTTGGGAAATCATTCGCGTCGTCTTTTTTAACAGGGTCAGCCATAAAGCTTATCTGCTCGCTTACACACGGCATTGACCAGATTCTTGCAGGAGCTATCAAACAGATTTTTCAGTGCCAGATCCAGCAGGCCGGAACTGAATTCAAACTGCATATCCAGACTGGCCTTGCAGGCGTCTTCGGTCAGGGCTGTGAATGTCCAGCGTGCATCGAACTGTTTGAAAGGCCCGTCGACCAGTTCCATCGTCATACTCTCAGGCGCATCTAAAGTATTTCTTGTAGTGAAGGAATATTTCAAACCGGCTTTGCCTAAATCAAGCCGGGCGAGCACTTCAGTCTCAGATCTGTGCAGCACTTCAGCAGCAAGACAACCATCCATAAATTGCGGGTAGGATGCAATATCATTGATCAGATCAAACATGGCCTGAGCCGAATATGGCAGTAAAGCGTTTTGTTGTATATGCGTCACGGAGACTTGTTAAAAACCCAGCAGATTAAAACCGAAATAAATCTGGGCGACATTGTTGGCAAATACCAGCAACAGAATTAATGGAATAAATGTGCCCAGCGATAAAGTGATATACGAAGCTAACAAAGACGATGAAAAATTTTCGCTGCCCTTGCCAATCTCATTAATAAAATCACTGCGCTGCCAGCGATAGGAACAAAAAATACACACCAGAAAACCGGTAAATGGCAGAACAGTGTCATAAAAAAGATCATAAATCATATCAAAAAATGATTTGTTGATATCGCCATAGGTCACCATGGAAGACAGCCAACCAACCATACCCAGGGACATAGTTGCCAGCACAATAAAAACACCTTCCGCCATAGCCATTACCGCCAAAGCTTTACGGCGGGAATATTTTTTTTCATCGACCATCCAGGCTATCGGAATTTCACTGATGGACACCAGCGAGGTTATCGCCGCAAAAAACACCAATAAGAAAAAAACTGTCGCGACAATACTGGCGCCGGTATAACCAAAGAAAGACTGCATTTCCAGAAACAGCTGCGGCAAGTAAGAAAAAATCAGACTGACACTGCTATCCGATAAACTTTGCACATCAACATCCGGGTTAATCGCAAAAATTGCCGGTAAAATAAGTAAGCCTGCAAAAAAGGCAACAGCGGTATCAGTCATCGCAACCATTCTTGTCGAGTTCATTATCTTTTCTTCACGACTGAAATAGGAGCCATAGGTAATCAGAATCCCCATGCCCAAAGAGAGCGAGAAAAAAGCCTGGTTCATTGCTGACCTGATAACCGTGCTGTTAATTTTGCTGAAATCCGGTATCAGATAATACGCGACACCGGCTTCAGCGTTATCCAGGGTCATGACAAAAATCACCAGAAACAGGAGCATCAAAAATAATAAAGGCATTAACACTTTAGCGGCTTTTTCAATACCGTCTTTGACACCACCAGCCAGAATGCCGTAAACAACTGCCATGGTTAAAAACAAATAAATAAACAAGGTCGGTGAGGCAACAATTTCACCAAAGGCCGATGGTTCAGCCAGGCGATCCAGGTTGCCACTTAATGCCTGCAGCAGGTACAACATAATCCAGATGGTAATCACCGAGTAAAACACGGCAATCATGAAGGGTGTGACAACCGCCAGACCGCCAACCCGGCCCCAGAAATTGCTGTTGCCTGATAAGGCATAAAATGAACCCACCGGATTTTTCTGCGCCGCTCTGCCCATGGCAATTTCAGCCAGCATCACCGGAAAGCACACCAGCACGACAAAGGCCAAGTAAATAATCAGAAAAGCGGCACCACCATTTTTGGCCGCCATCACCGGGAAGCCAACCAAATTACCAATGCCAACAGCAGAACCTGCTGTTGCGAGAATAAATCCAAGTTTCGAACTAAATTCCCCACGTAAACCTGACATTCCGACTCTCTTTAACTCAGCTGTATCGTTGGCAAAGTTTACCAGAATTGTGCCTTTATTATAGGCAAGTCCAACTTTTGGTTTATACTCATATCCTGCGATTAAAGATAGCTGGCAGCGCCGACCCAGGGAAAGATTCCAACCTGCCACTTATTACTGGGAGGCTATACGATGAAATTCAAATCAAGTCTGTTGCTATTAGCATTCACCCCCTCAATATTCGCGCAAGATATCTCGGAAACGGCAACTTTTGGTGAAATTGATCTTGCCGGTGGTTTTTTGCCAGACCCCTACAGTATTGAACTTACCGCAGGAGGTAATAGCAACGCGGCTGATCTTGGGAATAACTGCGTTGGCAATATCGCTAATGCCCCTGACGTACAGCTAAGTTACGAAAGTGGATCACTGCCTATAATCTTTTCTGTTGGTTCGGAAAGCGACACCACCCTTGTGATCAATTTACCTGATGGCAGCTGGCTCTGTGATGATGACAGCGGCGATGGTCTTAGCCCCATGATCGAGTTAAGTGATGCACCAAGTGGTATCTACGATATCTGGATTGGCAGCTATGACGAAGATAGCTATCCATCTGCAATTCTGTACATTTCGGAACTGTCTGCAAACTATGCTTCGACTCTGGAAGATAACGCCATGGAAAGCTCCGTGTCCGGTTTGGTGGGGGTAGTTTATAACGAAAGCCTCAGCGCTACCGATAATGTTGAAGAGGATGGCGCCTATAGTGACAGTTATATTTTCGATGCCAACAGCGGCGACGAAGCAATCATTGATCTGCGCAGCGAAGGCTTTGATTCCTATTTAAGGTTAATTTCTCCAAGCGGTGAAGTATTTACCAATGATGATTATGAAGGTGATACCAGTCGCTCACTCATCTCTCAGACTTTAAATGAAAGTGGTACCTATACTGTCATCGTAACGTCTTTTTTTGAGTCAGAGACTGGAGACTATGCCCTTGGGATCAATACAGACCAAAGTAGCACGGCAACGATTGATCTGGAAGTCACTGGTTCACTCACCTCAACTGACATTCAAACTGAAGATGGTGAATATGTAGACTATTATGAGTTTGTTGGAACGCCGGGACATACTATTGTCGTTGATCTAACCTCCGATGACTTCGATACCTATCTGGGGCTCGAAAGTCCCTCAGGTCAATATTTCGAAAATGATGATGCCGACAGCATCTACCATAGTCAGATAGAAACCCGGCTGGACGAATCCGGAACCTACTATGTTTATGTCACTTCATATGGTGCCGGTGCCACCGGTGATTATTCTTTAAGTGTTAGTGAAACAGACACTGTCGGTTCCAATGCCAATAATGCTTCTGATACTCGCAACATTGTGTTGGATGAGCGGGTAACAGGCTCTCTGCTGGCTGGTGACAGCTTGAATGAAGATAACAAATACACCGACTATTACTCTTTCACTGGTTCTGCAGGTCAGAATGTCCGGTTTGAAGTCAGCTCCCAGGACTTCGATACCTATCTGACCATCATTGACCCCAATGGATCAGAATATGATAACGACGATTTTGACGGCAGCACCAGTATGTCAGTTGTTGAACTTGCTCTGCCTGTGAGCGGACGTTACTCCGTGCTCGTTACGTCCTATCGCACTGAAGAAACCGGCAACTATAACCTTGGCGCATTGAGCAGTTCCGCACCTGCATCTATTTTTGCTTCCAACAGTACCTCGACCAGTGGCAGCCAGGTTTACGGTATTTTTGTCGGGATCAGTGATTACAGCCAGCTCCGTCAAACCCAATTTGGTTGGGGAGATCTGCCATTTACCGCTGACGATGCATTGGTCGCGAGGAATTCTTTGCTTAACAGCGCTGGCATGGATCCGAGTAATGCCATTACTTTGTTAGACCGTGATGCTACCGTTGAAAATGTCAGGGCTGCTTTTGCCGAACTTTCTACACGCATGGATAGCGACGATACATTTGTATTCTTCTACTCCGGTCATGGTGGTCAGGAGCAAAGAGCGGGAGGCTTCGTAGCCAGTGATGCAGATGGTTATGATGAAACCCTGGCGCTTTCCAACAATACAATTACCGATGATGAAGTGAATGAATTATTCAATCAGCTAAGTGCCGGCACTCAACTTATTATTTTGGATTCCTGTTTTAGCGGTGGTTTTGCCAAGGATGTGATTTCACGCCCCGGCCGCATGGGACTGTTTTCTTCCGATGAAGATGTTCCTTCTCTAGTTGCTGGCAAATTCCAGGCTGGCGGTTATTTGTCGTATTTCTTTCAGGATGCGATAACCGGCGGCAATGCAGACTTTGATGGTGATAACTCAATCAATGCGATGGAACTGAGCCAGTACATTCATGAAAGATATAATGTCGAATCATTATCCAAGGGACCTTCTACTTTTGACACGCCGGATTTTGGTTACCAACATTTGGTAGCTGATCGCGGCGGCGTTACTCACGATCAAATCCTTTTTAACGTGCGTTAAACTCTTTTTTCACTATAAAAGGGCAGACATGATTCTGCCCTTTTTTATTCCTGACAGAGAAGTTTAATTTTCACTATAATGCGCCATGGCTAAAAAACAGAAACACGATGATTCAACCATTGTCGTTAATAAAAAAGCACGGCACGATTACTTTCTCAACGAAACCTTTGAAGCGGGCATTGCTCTGACTGGTTGGGAAGTCAAAAGCCTGCGTGAGAAAAAAGTACAACTGGTTGATTCACACGTCATCATCAAAGATGGCGAAGCCTGGCTGCTTGGCGCCCAGATCGTTCCCATGCAGACAGCCAGCACTCATGTTATTGCCGACCCTACCCGTACACGAAAACTACTGCTGCACCGAAAAGAACTAGCGAAAATATTTTCCGGCATCAATCAAAAAGGTCATACCTGTGTCTGCAGCAAAATGTACTGGAAAGGGCATCTGGTGAAATGCCAGATTGCACTGGCCAAAGGCAAGCATGAATATGATAAGCGTGCTGTGGAGAAAGAACGGGAATGGAATCTCGATAAACGCCGCGCCATGAGTTATGCCAACCGCAAGTGAACACAGGGCAGAACCCTTAAGACCCTCAGCCTGGAAGTTCTGGGCGCTTCATGCAGTCGGCCTTGCAGTCACTATCCCGGTGACAGCAATACTGCTGAATGGCATGGACAGAGGGGCTTTTCTACCTGTCCCGCTTAGCTATATTTTCCAGATCCTTCTTGTTGCGGTAATCCCGGTCAAAGGTCCTGCCCTGCTCGGACAGTTCTTTTTTTATCGCTCTGCATTCTGGCGAAAAGCTGACAGAATTACACGCAGTGTGCTGAGTTATATCATTGACCTGTTGCTATCAGTAGCATGTGTCATTCTTTCCATGAGTATCTGGGTAGGCCTGTATTTTACAGATGCCATATTTGTGTTTTCCCTCGCTGTATTTCCCTATGTCTTTTTTGCTGCTCCTGCACTGGCCTGGCTTTCACCTGCCAACATGCCAGCTATAAAAGATGAAACTACTCCCAAGCAGGAAGATACACCTCACAGCAAAACAAGCATGTCTAACACTACTTTCAGTACGCTTAAAAATGTGAATCTAGCTTTAATTATTGTAACTGCCCTATCAACATCATTTTTGACCGCAAGCTTGTCAGACCTGAACTCCCTTAATTTTGTCGGATTAAACATTTCAATATTGCCCCTGCTTCTGCTGCTATTCTGGATTTACTTTCTGCCCACCTCACTTGCTGTGAGCAGAAGAATTGACAGCGCCATGCTAATCCTGGTCATCAACACTGTGCTGGGTTGGACAGTGGTCTTCTGGGTAATGAGTCTGATCTGGGCATGGTTTGGCCGCAGCGTGTCAGCATCGCAAAAACTGCTTCACTGGAAACTCTTCAGCATGATGATTCTGGTTGGCCTGGGTATGGTTTTTCTGGGTGTAGGAATTAGCATTTTCGGCGAAGCCATGTTGGGGAGCAATGATGCGGTTGAAAGTTCGGGACCGGGACCAGCTTATGTGCTGTTCGTCCTGAGCGCTTTGCTTTTATATTTCGGCGGCAGAGGAAGCCTGCGGGCATGGCCGGTAGCAGCATCCCCTACTGATCAGGATTTAATCCCTTAATAAGGGTGTCAGTCATTTTCTGATTTAAATTCAATCCCACGTTGCAATATACACTCAAAGATACCAGTTGCCGTTGCAACAACAGTAGAAACAAGTATCACGATAAGCCCCATCATCACACCACCAGCTATATCATCTTTACCACGCATAACAATAAAGAAATACGCTTCAGCTCCCAAAATAAAACCAATAAATGTCATCGCGCAGTATTTAATCCTGCGTACAGCACTGACCGCCTCTATCGAGAAAACAGTATTTTTTCTGACGTAGTTGAGAAAAATAAAGGCCTGATAATAGGCTACAAAAATCGAGATAAACGCGATATACATATAAGCTAGGAAAGGGTCCTGCAAATAAACCTGGGACAGCGTGGCATTAATATTCCTGCCTTCATACAGCGGAAAGCGAATCAGAATAACGAGCGTCATTAAACCGTGTAACACAATGACGCTTTGCAAAAAAATGGTAGATGCGCGTTTCATCATTCCAACCAGAACTAACGCTAAACGAACTCAAGGCTATCACTATTCGGGCAAGCAAATAAATCTGTTTTCTGCCCTGGAATTTAGAATAGAAGACCCTATATAAGAGATATATGCTAATATCGCATACTGCACGATTTTGGGGGCGCTCTGGATTCGACGCCGGTCACAAAACCCAAGGTGCATGCCGAGAGAGTATAGGCTCTCGTAAATCAATCTATGCAACTACTATAGTTGCCAACGACGAAAACTACGCTCTAGCTGCTTAATATAGCCGGCTAGCGATTGCCACAGGGATGCCTGTAAACCAGTGTTTAGCAATCGTCATATAGA
>Ga0181590_10000266_pt1 | contig 40181 bp, 42 predicted proteins | sample 071ome_34_FD_132446 | JGI IMG/M metagenome (GOLD analysis project Ga0181590, IMG submission 132446) | Coastal salt marsh microbial communities from the Groves Creek Marsh, Skidaway Island, Georgia - 071411BT metaG (megahit assembly) | ecosystem: Environmental > Aquatic > Marine > Intertidal...
ATGTTTTCGCGTCATGGCTATGGTCTGGCCTGGATTTCTGATCGCCTAACCCATTTGCCGCATGACAGCCTGGTTGATGGGCCAGCTGAAAATTGGGAGCTTGGTACACGCGATACTGGCTCTTATGCCACTATGCTGGAAGTGATGAATTATCTGGATTGGCTGGGTGGACAGGTTGCCCCCGATGCAAAGGGCCGGGACAGATTTGTTGCTGCTGGCAAGGCTATCCATGACCATGAAAAAACCCTGACAGATGCGATGATCCATGGGACAGGCAATCTGGACGGGCTGGCAGAAATGGAAAAGGTACATATTATTGGCGGGGTGGATAACCCGGCACGTGAAGGGTTGGTCTCTTTATATGTGGACGGTATGTCTTCTGTGGATGTGGTTGCCAAATTAAATGCCCAAGGCATCCGCACCCATCTTCGCAAAGCAGACCATTATTCTGGCAATATCCTGAACCCTCTGGGGCTGGATGGCTGTGTTCGGGTGTCGATGTGCCATTACAATTCCACTCATGAGGTGGCACAATTCCTAGCCGCGATGAAAGAAATAGCTGCCTAGATTAAAGATAAAAAAATCAGCTGGCCGGCGATTGTTTCTGCCGAGAGATGATCGCCAGCCCGCCAAAAACCAGCACACAAGCCAGAATATGAAACAGATGTAATGCCTCATTTAAAATGAGGATACCAAGTGCTGCGCTATAGACAGGTACCAGATTGCTGAACACGCCCGCCCGCGCAGGGCCAATTAAATCGACCCCCCGCATATAAAATATCTGGGATAAAAAAGACGGCACAAGTGCCACAAACAGGATAACCAGCCAGCTTTGTATATCATCTGGCCATAATAGGCCGGTGGTCAGGCTTTCAGCTAATAACAGGGGCAGCGATAACAGCCATGCCGCAATCGCCAGAAAGAACATCATTGTGAAATTGCCTATTTGCGGGCGGTTACGCAATCCGATCGTATAGCCGCTATAGAACAGACAGGCCAGCAACATCAGCCAGTCCCCCTGATTTATAGCCAGCTGGGCCAATATCTGGATATCGCCCTTTGCGATAATAATGACCACCCCTATCATGGTCAGGGCTGTGCCAGCCAGTTGCAGGCTGGTTAGTCGATTGCGAAAAATAATCGCTGCGCCGAGGATAATATAGGCAGGCATGGTGCATTGAATAATGCCTAGATTAATCGCGGTAGTATATTGGGCAGCGGTATAAAAAAGGGCGTTAAAAAAGGTAAAGCCAAAACCGGCCATTGCAAATACCCATTTCAGCCGTCCCTTTATCAGGGGCAGTGCCTTTGGCCAGCTATGGCGCTGGGTATAGCCCAGCAATCCGGCAACAATCGTCCAGCGCATAAAGACAATCACCATAGGCGATATCTCGCCAACCGCCAGACGGCCAGCAACCGTGTTGCCTGCCCAGCCAAGCGCGGCCAGCGATAAAATGAGGGGCGCATTGGAATAAATATAGCGCCTGAAAAATTCGGTCATAAAATGCAGTTGCCTGTTATTTCTGGCTTAGAATAAAGCCGGTCAGCGTATCGGCCAGGACGTGTGGCTGTTCCACACATGGAATATGCCCAGCCCCCTTGATAAGTTTGAAATCTGCGCCGGGGATCATATTGGCCATCTCCAGCACCAATTCAGGCGGGGTTGATCCATCTTCTTCGCCCACCACGCACATAACCGGCAGGTCGATTTTCGCGGCATCCTCGCGCAAGTCTGTATCGCGAATAGCGGCTGCTGTCCCCAAATACCCTTCTATCGGCACACGCAAAAACATATTGGAATAACCATCCAGCTCTGCTGTGTGATGGCTATGAAAATTCTGGGTGAACCAGCGTTCCATATTGGCTTTCAACAATCCTGCCATACCTTCACGCCGGGCAATTTCCATGCGCTCTTCCCACATGGGCTCTGTACCGATTTTCGGGGCGGTATCGCATAACACAAGCGAGGAGACCAAATCCGGCCGCAGCTTTGATAAGCGCATTGCAATAAGCCCGCCCACAGACAGCCCGCAAATCACTGCATTGGAAATTTCCAGCCTGTCCATCAGCGCGATAAGGTCATTGACATGATCATCTATCTGATAGGGGGAATGGCCGATATCGGACAGCCCATGCCCGCGCTTGTCATAGGTCAGCATCGGGAATTTCCCGGCCATTTGGACAATCACATCGCGCCAGATACGAAAATCGGTCGCCAGCGAGTTGATAAAGACAATGGTAGGCGCATCTTCGGGCCCGCTAATTTGCTGGTAATGAAGGGTGATATTATTAAGGGATACAAATTGCATAGCCTTGTCTTTCCTTAAAACAGATGATGCACAAAAATTAAAATATAAAAAATATAAATATTCAAAATATACTGGTTGAGGCCAGCTGGAATATAGCGTCATGTTGTCATATAAAAGGGTGAAAAACCAGCCCTGATTAGCCCTGTTTACCGGGCAGGTAAATCGGGCTGTAACAGCCGGCTTATCCGGCCAATAATCAGGGGCGTGAGATATAATGGCACCTGATACATGGCCGTAAATAGCGCGAATACAGGCTCAGGCGGAAGGGCAGCAAAATAGAGCCCGACATTACGATTGCCCGTAACAATGGCCAATACCTGAAGGGGGGCAGCTTGCCGGGCAAAAATATAGCCGAGACCCAATAATAGAATTTGCGCGCCCATATTCATCGCAAATGCCAGCGCACATAAATAAAAGGCCAGCACAGGTTGCTGCATGATAACCACCGCTACCCCGTTAAAAACAGGAATTAAGAAGACAAGCATCGCCAGAGCAGACAGCCCGTCAAAGACATGGCGATTATCCTCTATTTTTTTTCGCCCCAGATAGGATTGTCCCAAATAGGCAATGAAGGTGCCGCCGCAAATCATCCCGGCCAGTTTGAAAAATAGTGCCAGCTGATCAATCGCCGCGATATCCGATAACAGCCAGCCTGCCATAAAAGGTCCGGTAAAGGGCGCAGCAAGGCTGGTCAGAACCACCACTTCCATGGCAAGAGCCGCACGAAAGCCCAGCAAGGTACATATCCAGACGGTAGAGGCAATGGGCGGGGCAACGGCAAACCAGATAAGGCTGGGATAATAAAGGGTCGCAAGGCCGCTTAACTGTCCCAGCATTACATATAAAATAGGGATAAGGCACAAAATAAACAGGGTGATAGAAAGGGTAAGGGCCAGTCTTTTAAAGGTAAAGGCCAGCAAGGCTGTTGCCTTTAAATCAAGGCGTATCATCGAGGCAGCATAAATAAAAGTGATATTTATCGGCAGGATGATATCCCAGCGCAATGCCATATCCGGCAGGATAAGGGCAATTAAAATCCCGACAGGCAACGCCAGGCGTGCATGGCGACCAAGGCCGCGTAAAGCGGATAGAACCACTTTTACCCCTCCTCGGATGGCAGGGCAAATGCCCGCGGGGACAAGCTGGCCTGAAACCATAGAATAAAATTATATATCGAAAAAACCGGCAGGCCGGTTGCCGCGCGGATAGCTGCTGCATAGGGTACCATATTGGTACATTCCAGCACGATTGCCCCGATAGACGGGTCTTTGGCTAACTGCAGGGCAGCATCGATATTATCGCGGCGGGCGGCTGCAATATCCATTTCGGCTTCGCTATCCAGAATAGCACGGGTAAATTCCTGGCCGCCTTCGGTTGTGGCAATGGGGGTATTGTCCGGCACACCGGCCGCCGCCAGATGGGCGGGGGTAAGCGAGCTGGCACTAATGGTTAAAATGCCGGCTTTTTTGCCCGTGGGCAGAAGGCTGTTGACCATCGCAACCTGCATCAGGCTGGAGGTGGCGACCGGCACGTGCAAGGCGTGCGATAATTCTTCCTGATAGAGCGCTAAAAAGCCGCAATTTGTGGTAATGCCATCAACCCCGTCTGCGACCAGCTCGCGCCCGGCCTCGATAAAATTTTTCAGCATATTTTTTGTCTGCCCCCTTACCACCAGATCAGGCGAGGCATTACGGACAATCTTGTAATGAACCGGAAAGGGCCAGGTCAGCGCATTGCCCATATCGCCAAATATACGCGGAAACCGGGCATCCAGCATCAATATACCCACACTTGCCCCGTAAAGAGGTTTGCCACCTTTAACGCGCATAGTCTTATATCTCCTCTTGCGCTGTCTGTTATTAGTATAAGATGAATTTTTACAGATAGCTATGCAGAAACGATGCGGGTGTTCTAAGATTGACAAGGGGCAGAAAGATTAACACGATAGGTTTTTGCTAACCGTTTTTTTGGCTGATTTTGGGGGTTGGTATATCATGCAAAAGACAAATACATTAACCGGTGCAGAAGCCGTTGTGCGGATGCTAGAGGCCTATGATGTGCGCCATATTTTTGGCCTTTGCGGCGATACTACCCTGCCTTTTTATGATGCGCTGGCACGCCTTGATCACAATATCACCCATCTTTTGACCCGCGATGAGCGTCATGCTGGCTATATGGCAGATGGCTATGCACGGGTAACCGGCAAGCCCGGGATTTGCGAAGGCCCATCGGGGGGCGGGGCAACCTATATTCTGCCCCCTGTTGTTGAGGCAAATGAAAGCTCTGTGCCGATTTTGGCGATCACCACAGATGTGGCAACTACCTCGCGCGGGAAATATCCGCTGACCGAACTGGATCAAAAGGCACTGTTTTCCAGCATCACGAAATGGAATGATAGTCTGGATAAAGCCTCCAGCCTGCCTGCCCAAATCCGTGCTGCCTTTCGGGCGATGACTACGGGTCGGCCTGGTGCAACCCATCTTGCCCTGCCCTTTGACACCCAAAAAGCTGAAGTTGATCCTGAAGATATCTGGGCAGAACCGCGCCATCAAACCTTCCCCAGCGAGCGAAGCGCACCAGACCCGGCCGCGATAGAAGAAGCTGCCCAAAGGCTGTTGAAAGCAAAATGCCCGGTGATGGTATGCGGGGGCGGGCCTGTTATTGCCGGGGCGATGGATATTGTCCGGCAGCTTGCAGAAACATTAAATATGGTGGTGGCCACCACTGTTTCAGGGCAGGGGGTTATTGCTGAAACCCATCCGAATGCGCTAGGCGTGGTAGGATCAAATGGCGGTGTGCCAGCTACCAGAGCGGTGATGGATAAAGCCGATCTGGTGCTATTTGTCGGATGTCGTGCCGGTTCGGTCACAACCGAACGCTGGCGCAGTCCCGGTAAATCTGTGCCGATTATTCATATTGATAGCGACCCGATGGTATTGGGCGCAAATTATCGAACCGAGATTGCGATATGTGCAGATGCCTATCTGGGGTTATCTGCCTTGCTGGGCGCAATCAAGGGTAAAAAACAGACAACTGATTTTCGCGGGGCAGAGATTGTACGCGCTGCCTGGTCGCAAAAGCTGGAGGCCTTTTTAGCGCTGGCAGACTCCGATCAGCGACCTATTACCCCTGAGCGGGTAATCCATAGCCTGTCAAACTGTCTGGATGAGGATGCGGTGGTGGTTGCCGATCCTGGCACGCCTTGCCCTTATGTCTCTGCCCATTATCGCTGGCGCAAGGCGGGGCGCAATTTTATCACCAACCGCGCCCATGGCGCGCTGGGATTTGCACTGGCGGCCTCTATGGGCGCACATATTGGCAGGCCATCTGTTAAAACAGTCAATCTGATGGGCGACGGGTCTTTCGGTTTTTGCTGCGGCGAGTTTGAAACCATGACCCGCTACAGGATGCCAATTACCTCTATTGTGTTTTCCAATTCGACCTATGGATGGATTAAGGCAGGTCAAAATGCCGGCTTTGATAAACGTTTTTATAATGTCGATTTCGGGCGAACCGACCATGCAGGTGTCGCGGCTGCCTTTGGGGTGAAAAGCTGGCGTGTGGAAGACCCGGCAGAATTGAATAGCGTGTTAAAACAGGCCATTGCCCATGATGGCCCCAGCCTTGTCGATGTGATTGCCCAGCCTTTGCATGAGGCAGCTGCACCGGTTTCCGAATGGGTGGCATGATTTCTTTTAAAATGGTTTTTTGAACACAGATTTATCGAAGCAGGCAGGTGAGATGGAAAAATCGGATATTATTATCATTGGGGCTGGCATTGTGGGCGTTTCTACCGCATTGGAGCTTCAAAAAAAGGGTCTGTCAGTCACGCTAATAGATAAAAGCGGGCCAGCTGAAGGGGCAAGCTATGGCAATGGCGGGGTATTGGCGTCCTGCTCGGTCGTGCCGGTCACCACGCCCGGCCTGATCAGTAAAGCCCCTGGTATGTTGTTTGACCCCAAACAGCCGTTATTTCTGAAATGGTCCTATCTGCCCAAATTAATGCCATGGCTGGTAAAATATCTGAAACACGCCAATGTCGCCGATACCAAGAGAATTGCCAAAGCAATGATGCCGATTGTTGGCGACTCGCTGGCCGACCATCAGGCATTGGCCAAAGGCACAGGCGCAGAGAAATGGATAGAGCCTTGCGACTATCTATATGTCTATAATGACCGCGCCCATTACGAAAAAGACAGTTTTGGCTGGCAAGTTCGGCGCGAACATGGCTTTCAATGGACAGAGCTGGAAGGCGAGGCCTTTCACAACTATGATCCGACTTTTGATAAATCACTGGGTTTTGCGGTCTGTCTGGGTCAGCATGGCAGAATTACCAGCCCGGGCGATTATGTCAAAGCCCTTGCCACCCATTTTGTCAAACAGGGCGGGCAGCTGCATATCGCAGAAGTGGAAGCTGTTTTGCGCGAAAATGGCCAGGTGACAGGGGTGCGCGCTGGCGGCGAGAATATATATGCAGACAAGGTCGCGGTGACCACCGGAATATGGTCAGGGCCGTTGGTAAAACAGCTTGGCCTATCTGTCCCCATAGAGGCCGAGCGCGGCTATCACATAGAATTATGGGAGCCAAATATTGCGCCAAAAGCCCCGATGATGGTGGCTTCCGGTAAATTTGTGGTAACGCCTATGGCCGGGCGCATAAGGCTGGCAGGGGTAGTCGAATTTGGCGGAACAGAGCTGGGCCCGTCCGAGCCGCCCTTTGCCTTGCTAAAGGAAAATATTCAAAAAGCCATGCCGGAATTGAAATGGAAAGAGATGACCAGCTGGATGGGTTTTCGCCCCGCCCCGTCTGATTCTATCCCCCTGATAGGGGAGTTAGGCAAAAATAGCGGTATTTATCTGGGCTTTGGACATCATCATGTGGGGCTGACAGGCGGGCCCAAGACAGGCCGTTTGCTGGCGCAGATGATGACAGGCCAGACCCCGAATATGGATATGACCGCCTATAGCCCGTCCAGATTTGGATAGATGTAATTAAATGAATTGTATTATGATGCTGGTTGGGTCTAAGCCTTGACAAGCGGGGTGAAACATTGTGCTGTTAAGGATATTGAATTTCTGATGCGGGCAAAAAACCGCTTGATGTAAGGTCAAAAAGTTTTTGACGCCATCCGCATCAGGATGAAAAAGGAGGAAGAAAATGAAAGCAATCAAGACCACAATTATGGCCGCTGCTGCGGTAATGGCAGCAAGCGCTGCTTATGCTGAAAAATGGGATATGCCAATGGCCTATTCCGGCTCGAATTTCCATTCGGTAACCGGGGCTGAATTCGCAAAATGTGTAACAACAGGCACCGGCGGGGATATCGAGATTACCACGCATCCGTCAGGGTCTCTGTTCAAGGGCGCGGATATCAAGCGTGCTGTGCAGACTGGCCAGGTGCCTATCGGCGAGAGGCTGCTTTCCGGCCACCAGAATGAAGCCGCTATTTTTGGTTTCGATTCTGTGCCGTTCTTAGCGACATCTTTTGACCAGTCAGACAAATTATGGAAAGCGGCAAAGCCGATACTGGAAAAAACACTGGCGGATCAAAATCTGACCCTGCTTTATGCGGTTCCATGGCCACCACAGGGACTATATTTCAAAAAAGAAGTGAAATCTGTTGCCGATATGAAGGGCATTAAATTCCGTTCATATAACAACACAACGACACGTTTTGCCGAATTAACCGGTATGTTGCCAGTTGTTATCGAAGCAGCTGAAATTTCACAGGCTTTTGCTACAGGTGTGGCAGAATCCATGATTTCTTCTGGCGCAACAGGCTATGACAGAAAAGTATGGGAATCGCTGACACATTTCTATGAAGTGGATGCGTGGATGCCAAGAAATTATGTCATTATCAACAGTGATGTTTGGAATGGTACAAGCCAGGCAAATAAAAATGTTATTCAGGGCTGTGCCGAGATTGCTGAATATGCCGGTTCATGGCGGGCAAAGGAATATACCGGCTTCACACTAGCAGGCTTGCGTGCAGGCGGTATGACTGTTGAGCCAGCAGGTGCCAAGCTAAAGGGCGAGTTTGAAGAAATCGGCAAGGTTATGATGGCAGATTGGCTGAAAGATGCTGGCAAAGAAGGCCAGGATCTTGTCGATGCCTTTCGCAAAATGAACTAATCCGCAAATTCGGAACACACTATCTAGCATTACAGAGGAGGGCGTTTAATGCTCTCCTCTGTAACAAAAAAATCAATTTACCAATTTTTGATAAATCATTTGAAATAAATTGACTAAAATCGGGGTGGGGGGATTTTATGTTTATGCAGAGAGTAAGAAATATTCTCGATGGGCTGTATCTGGCTTCTGGCATCGCTGCCGCATTTTGTCTCATTGCCATTTTATTTCTTATCGTCATCCAGATGCTGGCCAGATGGACTGGCGAGATGTTTCCAGGAGCGCCAAATTATGCTGGCTATGCGATGGCTGCTGCCAGTTTTCTTGCTTTTGCCAATGCCCTTAATCGCGGGGCGCATATTCGGGTCTCTATCCTTTTAAATGCTGTTTCGCCTTTCTGGAATCGGATGATTAATACCGCGTGTTTTATCGTTGGCACCGCCATCGCGTGGTATTTTGTTTATTATGCTATGCGCTTTACCTATTGGTCGTGGAAGTTTCACGAGGTCTCGCAAGGTCAGGATGCAACCGCTCTATGGATACCGCAATCGGCAATGGTGGTGGGGTCTGTAATTCTTGCCATTGCCCTGACAGATAATCTGATACATTTGCTGATTTATGGTGAAGACAGGCTCACAAAGTCTGAAATTGGCGCGTCGGGTGAGTAGAAAACAGGAAATAGCGATATGGAAAACTTATCTATTATAATTCTTTTTCTATTTATTTTATTCACGCTTCTTGGTGCCGGGGTCTGGGTTGGCCTGGCGCTGATGGGTGTTGCCTGGGTGGGGATGGAATTATTTACCACACGTCCTGTGGGCGATGTGATGATCACCACTGTTTGGGCGTCGTCTTCCTCCTGGACATTGACGGCTCTGCCGCTATTTATCTGGATGGGCGAAATTCTGTATAGAACGCGATTATCCGAAGATATGTTCAAGGGGCTATCGCCGTGGATGCGAGGATTGCCAGGCGGGCTGGTTCATACAAATATTGTGGGATGTACTGTTTTTGCTGCAGTTTCCGGCTCTTCTGCTGCCACGCTGACAACGGTTGGCAAAATGTCGATACCGGAATTGCGAAAGCGTGAATATCCCGAACCTATTGTCATTGGAACGTTGGCAGGGGCAGCAACGCTGGGGCTGATGATCCCGCCCTCGCTTACCCTGATTGTCTATGGGGTGACAATTAATGAATCCATTACAAAATTATTTTTTGCCGGGATTCTGCCCGGTCTTGTTCTGGCATTGATGTTTATGACCTATGTGGCGATTTATTCCAAAATCTCAAAAACATGGAATCCAAAAATTGACCCGGTAATGACATTTTCCGAAAAATTGAAAAATTCTCGTTTTCTTATCCCGGTTCTATGTTTGATTGCGGTTGTCATCGGGTCGATGTATTTTGGCTTTGCGACCGCAACAGAGGCAGCAGCATTCGGGGTAATCGGGGCGCTTATTCTGGCTGCCGCGCAAGGAACCCTGACACCGCAAACCTTTTCTGCCAGCCTGATGGGGGCTACCCGCACCTCGGCGATGATCGCACTGATTTTGGCGGGGGCAGCGTTTTTATCCCTGTCCATGGGCTTTACCGGATTGCCAAGGGGGCTGGCAAATCTTATTGCAGATTTCAATTTAACCAAATTTGAATTGCTGATGGTATTGCTGGTTTTCTATATTATTCTGGGTATGTTTCTGGATGGCATCTCCTCTGTTGTGCTGACAATGGCGGTTGTCGAGCCGATGATCCGGCAAGCAGGCATAGACCTGATTTGGTTTGGAATTTTCATCGTGGTGGTGGTCGAAATGGCGCAAATTACACCGCCAATCGGGTTTAATCTGTTTGTCTTGCAAGGGATGACAGGCCATGAGATGAGCTTTATTGCCCGGGCAGGCTTTGCCATGTTCCTGATTATGGTTTTGATGGTGTTTGTGCTTATCGCCTTCCCGGAACTGGCGACATGGTTGCCAGAAAATATTCGCCAGCAACCAGGTTGATGTGTCTTTAGCAGGATATCAATCCCATGCCTGATAGCTCTGAATTTTGTGTTGCGGTTGACTGGGGGACTTCCTCGTTTCGAAGCTGGCTTCTGGATAGCGCAGGACAGCAACTTGCCCATTATTCAGGGCCCTATGGCATCCGCCAGATAGCCGATAAATCCTTTGCCGATATTCTCGCAAATGCCCGCTATGCGCTGGGGGGAAAAGCGCTATCATTGCCGGTGATTATGTGCGGTATGATAGGCTCTGCCCAGGGCTGGCAAGATGCCGGATATTTGCAAAAAACAGCAGGTATTCGTGCTTTGGCCGCAGCGGTATGTAAAATAAATACAGCAGAAAATATATGGATTGTCCCCGGAATTCAATCTGTTTCAGGTGACGGGCTGGCCGATGTGATGCGCGGCGAGGAAACTGCCCTTGCCGGTATTCTGGCGCAATATCAGATAAGGGACGGATTATTTTGCCTGCCCGGCACCCATTCAAAATGGGTGACGGTAAGAGAGGCGGAAATCACCAGCCTGTCCAGCTTTATGACTGGCGAGGTGTTTGATCTGATGCGCCGTCATTCTATCCTCAGCCCCTTTATGGAACAGGCAAAAAATAGCGAGGAGGAAAAAGCTAAAGAGGCTTTTTTACAAGGGCTGGCGCTGGCAAAGGGCGAGCTTGGTTTGCTGCATCACCTATTTGCGATACGCGCAGGTGTCTTAACTGGAAAATATGCGGCCTCTTCAACATCTGCATTGCTTTCCGGCCTTTCTATCGGGACAGAGATGGTGCATATCGCGCCTGTAGCGGCCGGTCAAAACGGGACGGTATATCTAAATGCAGCCGGGGTGATGGCGCAATTGTATCAAACCGCCCTGACCCATTTTGATATTGACTATCAGCTGATCGATGGCGAGAAAGCAAGCTGTACCGGATTATATGAAATTGCCCGTCATATTTTCCAGGATTAATCTGGTTAAAAAAACCTTGTGCACAGGGCGGAAAAATTTGAAATTCTCTTTGCATCCCTCTATTTTTATCGCCATTATTCTGGGATAAATTTTCGCTTCGCCCAATGGTAAAATGGAAGAATAAATGCCCGATAGTCTGCCGGCAAAAGAACAGCTTCTGGATGTGCATATTTGGCGCGGCAGCGGCGAGAAAGGGCATTATCAAACCTTTCAGGTGCCGATGCAGGAAAGCCAGACCATTCTGGACGTGGTCAGTTATATTCAGCAATATATCGATCCTGGCCTGACCTATCGCTTTGCCTGCCGGGTAGGGATGTGCGGGTCATGTGCGATGATGGTCAATGGCGTGCCGCGCTGGACGTGTCGGACTCATGTGAAAAAAATCACCGATAGGATGAACCCTGGCGATGGCCTGACTATCAGCCCTTTGCGTAATCTGCCGGTTATCAAGGACCTGGTTGTGGATATGGATCTGTTCTTTGATAAATGGGTGCGCGCAGAAGCAGCGCATCACCCCACCAGAACCGCTGCTGATGCCATTCAGCCTGTAGATGAGCAAACCGCTGAACGCCAGGCAGCCAATGCGGCCATCGAATGTATCAATTGCGCGGTCTGTTATGCGGCTTGTGATGTGGTCGCCAGTAATCCGGACTATCTGGGGCCTGCAGCACTGAACCGGGCATGGTCGCTGGTGAATGATGTGCGCGATGGCGGGCGTGAGGCAATTTTGGAAGCGGTGAGCGGCACTGGCGGCTGTCATAATTGCCATTCCCAGCAATCCTGTCAGAAATATTGCCCGAATGAGCTGAACCCGACCGCCTCTATTGCCGGGCTGAAACGCGAGAGCGCTAAATATGCGATGCGCAGCCTGTTATCGCTGGCGGGCAGTGGCAAAAAAGGGGAAAAAGCATGATAAGCGCGCGATTATATATTTTGCAGCGCGCTACCGCGCTGATAATGGCCCCGCTGGTCATCGGCCATATCGCGGTGATGATTTATGCGGTGCAAAACGGGCTAAGCGCGGCCGAGATTTTAGGCCGAACACAAGGCAGTTTCTTCTGGCTGGCATTTTATGGATTATTTGCGGTGTCGGTGGCTATCCATGCGGCGATTGGGCTGCGCGCCATATTGCATGAATGGGCAGGGCTGAAAGGGGCTGTGTTAACAGCTATCTGCTGGGCAATTGCCGTTGGGCTGGGCGGGCTTGGCTTGCAGGCTGTCTATAGTGTGACAGGATAGGGAATGATGAAGCTCTCAGGTCACAGAAAACAATCGCTCTGGTTTGCCTTTATTCTGCACCGTATTTCCGGGCTTGTGCTGGCGCTGTTTCTGCCCTTGCATTTTTGGGTATTATCGCTGGCGTTGCGCGATCCGGCTGCGCTGGACGGATTTTTATCCTGGACAGATTTCTGGTATGTAAAGCTGGCCGAATATGGGCTGGTCTTTTTGCTGTCGGTGCATTTTTTTGGCGGTTTGCGCCTGTTGGCGCTAGAATGGCTGCCCTGGTCCGCGCGCCAGAAAACCTATGCCGCGACTGCGCTTGCAGCCGGTTTTGCTCTGGCAACAAGCTTTTTCCTAACTGCAACAATCTATGGCTAAGTGAACATGACCGAAATTGAACGGCAAGATACCGATATTCTTATTCTTGGCTCAGGCGGGGCGGGTCTGTTTGCTGCCTTGCACGCCCAGCGCACCGCCCCGGATTTAAAAATCACCTTGGCAGTAAAGGGTCTTATTGGCAAATGCGGTTGTACCCGCATGGTACAGGGCGGCTATAATGTAGCGCTTGGTGGCGGCGATACGGTAGAGCGCCATTTTATGGATACGATTATTGGCGGCAAATGGCTGCCGGATCAGGATATGGCCTGGCGGCTTTGTAATCTGGCCGTTGAACGAATTACCGAGCTGGAAAATGAGGTGGGATGCTTTTTTGATCGCAATCCCGATGGCAGCCTGCATCAAAAGGCCTTTGCTGGACAAACCGCAGACAGAACCGTTCACAAGGGCGATTTAACAGGTATCGAGATTATCAGCCGCCTGATGGAACAGGTATTACGCAGACCTGTTGAAAAACTGCAGGAACATCGGGCTATCGCCTTCATACCGGCGACAGGCGGCGAGGGGCTGTCAGGGGTGTTATTTATCGATATGCGTACTGGCAAATTCCGCTTTGTACGTGCCAGGACGGTTTTGATGTCTACCGGCGGCGGGCCTACCATGTATCGCTATCATACCCCTTCTGGTGATAAAACAATGGATGGGCTGGCAATGGCCTTGCGGCGCGGCCTGCCCTTGCGCGATATGGAAATGGTGCAATTTCACCCTACCGGTTTGCTGGCAGGCGATCACACCCGCATGACCGGTACAGTGCTGGAAGAAGGCTTGCGCGGGGCAGGTGGGCATTTATTGAATAATTATGATGACCGCTTCATGTTTGAGTATGATGCCAGAGGCGAGCGCGCCACCCGTGATGTGGTCAGCCGCGGCATTTATGCAGAAATGCGAAAATCCAATGCCAGCCCGAATGGCGGTGTGTATATTTCCATGTCGCATTTAGGCCCTGACAAGGTGCGCCAGCTTTTCCCCGGTATGGTAAAGCGCTGCGCGGATAGCGGATTTGATCTGGCCGCCGGCAAGGTAGAGGTTGTGCCAACCGCGCATTATTTCATGGGCGGTGTGGTTGTGGATGTGGATACAAAGACCCGGATGCCCGGCCTGTATGTGGCAGGCGAGGATGCCGGCGGGGCGCATGGCTCTAACCGGCTGGGCGGCAATGGGGTAGCCAATTCCACTGTCTATGGCGGGGTGGCTGGTGATGTAATGGGGCGCGATGCGCTAAAAACAGGGGCTTTGCGCGATCCGGACGAAGGTATCTTGCAGGACGAGATTGACAGAGCGTGCCGTCCTTTTGCCAAGACAGGCGGGGATTTAAACAGCTTGCGCCAAAAATTGCGCCAGACCATGTGGGATGATGTCGGGGTAATGCGCGATGCAGCCGGGATTAAAAACGGGCTGTCTGAGCTGGCAAGGCTGAAAAATGACCTCTATGAAATTGGTGTGGCAGACGGGATGCGTGCTTTTAATCTTACTTGGCATGACTGGCTAAATATGGATAATCTGATAGAGATATCGCAGGTGATCGCCCATGCCGCCCTGGCACGGGAAAATTCCAGAGGCGCCCATTTCCGCGAGGATTTTCCAGAAGAAGGCTCGCTGGAGGATTCCTACTTCACGCTGGTCAAACAAAAGGGCGAGACGCTGGAAGTAAGCCGCGAAAATGTTGATTTTACCATTGTTCGGCCGGGCGAGACCATCCTGCCAGAGGATGCTCCTGCAACATTGGTATCCTGAGCCTAAGCCCTAGCACGCAGAAAGAAGCAAAAGATGATATCCAATGCTCTTATTCAAAAAACAGCTGAAATTCTGATGGAAAAGGCAGCCATTGAAATTCCGCAAGATTATCTGGATGGGCTGAAATCTGCTGCCTCTAAAGAAGATGGCGATCTGTCTGCTTTTGTGCTGCAAGCCATGCTGGAAAATTACGAGGCAGCCAAGGAAGACAGACGGGCCATGTGCGGTGATACCGGCACGCCGCGCTGGTATGTAAAAATGGGCAATGAAGCCCAGATAGAAGGCGGGCCTATCGCACTGGAGACTGCCTTGCGGCGTGCCACTGCCAATGCCACGCAAAATGTGCCCCTGCGCCCGAACCGTGTTCATCCGCTTTGGCGTACCGATCATAATAATAATGTGGGTATTGGCGCACCTGAAATTGAATATGCGTTTGAGCCGAATGGCGAATGGATTGACCTGATAACCGTTCATAAGGGCGGCCTGTTTGGTACAGATTACCGTATGCTGTTCCCGTCAGACGGAATTGAGGGGATAAAGCGGTTTTACCTGGATAGTCTGGTGGCCTTTGGCAAGCGTGGCCTTGCCTGTCAGCCAGCCATTATCGGCATTGGGCTGGGCGGGACAAAAGATGCCTGTATGGTATTGGGGAAAAGGGCGGCGTGTCTGCGCGTGGTTGGCGATAAAAATCCTGACCCTAAAATCGCTGCACTGGAAGCCGAATTTACCGAATTGGGCAATAATATCGGCATGGGCGCGATGGGCTTTGTCGGCAGCTCTATGGTGATTGATTGCAATATCGAGGTGGGCTATTGCCATACAGGCGGGATGCAGATGTCTGTTCATGCTTTTTGTTTATCCTCGCGGCGGGCGGTAGCCCGTATCCATGCTGACGGGCAGGTGGAATATCGCACCGACCCTGATTGGTTTACCCCTTATCAGCGCCGCGAAACAGTCGAATGGGAGGACAGCACATGGCTGGAAAAGGCCCACGCAAATTAAGGTTAAGCACCAACCCGACCCCAAAAGCCCTGGCCGAATTAAAGCTGGGTGATGTCGTCTATCTGGATGGGACTATCTATACCGCACGTGAAGGCGTTTATATGCGCGCGCTTGAGGAAAAAGCCAATATCCCGATGGATTTACCGATGCAGAGTGCCGCAAACTTTCATTGCTCGCCCGCGGCCAGTATCAATGCAGATGGCTCGTTTAATCTGGGGGCGGTAACCGCCACCGCATCATTTCGCTTTTCCAAATGGATAGGAGACTGGATGGCGGCATCGGGGGCAAAGCTGATTATTGGCAAAGGCGGGATGAGCGCAGAAGATTATCGCCAGCATTTTGTTCCCAATGGCGCAGTGTATCTAACAACAGTTGGCTATGGTACAGGCGCACTTTTGGGGCGCGGTGTGGTACGGGTAAAGGATGTTCACTGGCATGAAGAGCTGGGGCTGGCTCAGGCTATGTGGGTGATTGAGGTCGAAAATATGGGGCCATTTATTGTGGAAAGCGATTTAAAGGGCAATAGCCTGTTTGAGCGGGAAAATGCAAAAATTGCCCGTAATCTGGACAGTCTGTATGAAGGCACAAAACCCGCGACCCTGAAACGCTATGGCGAGACGGATGACCGCAAGGATGAGCTGATTTAAGCTGCAAAAACAGCCTCATAATCCAAACAGACTTCGCAAAATCAAAATAAGGCCCGACACAAACATCATAATGATCAATAGCCGCCTGAATTGGGGCGTTTCCAGCCTTTTAAATAGCCAGATGCCGATTTGCGCGGCAACCAGACCAGCTGGCATAATAACCGCCAAATGAACAAGGCTAGCAAGGCTATAGGCACCATTTAAGGCCAGCATAATAATGGATAGTCCCAAAACGCTGACATTAAAAGGTTGTAGAACCGCGCGAGTTTCGTTCTTGCTATAGGGGCGCATTGACAGCCAGACTGTAATAATCGCCCCTGAAAGCCCGGCCGCACCCCCTAATATTCCGCCTATTAGCCCAACCAGCCTGTCTGTCATTGGCGCTGACCCGGACAGAGTGGGCAGATTTGCCCGCAACGCAAAAAAACCGCCATAGAACAGCATAAATAAACCAATAAATATTTTTAATAATTCGGCATCAATAAAGCTGAGGCTGGAAACGCCTACTGGAATGCCGATTATCGCTGGCAAAATAAAGCGAAGCAACCGTTTGGGATGTTCAAAAATTTGCTGGCGAACTATCCATAACCCTTGCAGTCCGCTAAAGACAGACAGGACAAGAACCAGTCCAACCGCCTGGATAGGGGGCAGGATTTGCAACAGAAAGCCCAGCGCGAATAACGCCGTTCCAAATCCGGCCAGCCCGTTAATAAAGCCGCCAGCTAGTCCGGCCAGCACCAGATAGATGAGCATTTCACCTGTCATCTATTTCATTTCAACCAGTACACGTTTTTGATACATATCCCACAAGGTGGTTAGTAATTCTTCATCAAAACTGGCAAAAATTGCCTGCCCGGCCGCATCATCGGAAAAAATCAGCCGCAATAATTCGGTAAAGCCGGTCAGATCCCCGGGCGGGTCAAGATCATGCTGGGCACGAAATTCATCTGTCTTGGCAAATAACGCTTCGATCATATCGCGCATTTGTTCCGGGGAGGGGTTTTTTGTCATGTTTTTTCCAGCCTTTTTTATGTGGCAAGGGGCAGAGGTGGCAGAATATGCTGGCCATGGGTATCAAGGGAAAGTGGCCAGACCGTCCGAACAGGCTCAAGAGGCAGATCGCCATATAGATGGGGAAAAAGCTGTCCTCCTCTGGAAGGCTCCCACTTAATATCCAGATGGGCTGTATCTACCTCAACCAATACTAAATCTAACTGTCCGGCAAAATGCAAGGCCAGCGTTTCAGCCACCTGATCCCGGCTGGAAAAATGAATATAGCCATCGCGAATATCAATTTCCGCGCCGCTAAAAACACCCCTTTGTTCTGCTTCTTCCCATAGAGGGCGCGTAGCAATTTTATAGATATAGCGATGCATCATCAGCCCTCTTGCGGGGGAAGTGAAAAACAAAACCCTGATAATGTCATAACAGCCCTGCTAAAAAGGGGCAATGCCGCTCACAGCCATTGACAAAATTCCCTGTCATACCAGTTAACATTCTAACAGGTGAAACCCTGATAACAACGGATAGGCAAATCATCGTGGTAACAGTTTATTTTGATGGGAAATGCGGTCTCTGTACCAAAGAAATCCGCTATTATCAAAAAATTGCCCCTGCCGTACTGTTTAGCTGGTGCGATATCGCCCGTGACCCGTCCCCCCTTGCCCCGCTTGGCATCTCGCAAGCGGATGCGTTGCGATGGCTGCACGCCAGGGACGGGGATGGAAAAATCCATATCGGGATAGATGCCTTTATCCTGATCTGGCAACAGTTGCATATTGGATGGCGAGCTTTGGCCATTCTGGCTAATTTGCCGATACTGCACCCCATGCTCGGCTGGCTCTATCAGCGATTTGCCGCCTATCGTTTTGCCCGCCTTGACCATTGCCAAATTGCCGCTGGCCGTTCATGATAGGGTTTATCTTGGCGTCACTAAAATAAAGCAGGAAAAAGATGAATCTCGAACCGCTATTATATCTTGTTCTGGGCATTGGCTGTATTTTGATTTATCGCCTGATGAAAAAGAAATGGTCAGGAAAATAGCCTCGGCCTTTTTATAGCGCGTGTTCAGCTCTGGCGCTTATTCAGTGATGGCGCTGATAGAGCCAATCATCGATAAGCCGACGCGAGATAGATAATTGGCGCGGCAAAAATTTGCCCTGATCCGCAAAATTTAGCAGTTCCTCGCGGGTAAACCATTGGGCATGGTCAATCTCGTCCTTATTGATATTCAGACCTGTGGTCAGGGCAGTGGCATATAGTCCTAGCATCAGCGATGAAGGAAACGGCCAGGGCTGGGAATGTTGATAGCGAATATTGCCGATCTGGATGCCTACCTCTTCAAAGACTTCACGGGCGGTGGCATGTTCAATGGTTTCGCCCGGTTCAACAAAACCTGCCAAAGTGGAATACATCCCCTCCGGCCAAATCGCCTGGCGTCCCAGCAATACTCTATCCCCATCCTCTATCAGCATGATCACGGCTGGATCGGTGCGCGGAAAATGCATCTCGCCGCAATTGGTAGAAACACATTTGCGCTGATGCCCCAGCTTTTCAGCGCTTGTTGCCTGCCCGCATCGTCCGCAATAAATATGCTTGCCATGCCAATATAACATCGCCCGTGCATAGGCCAGAACAGACCCGTCACGCCCATCTACCATCGGGCCTACTTCACGCAATTCAGCAAAATGACAGGGCATATCTATAAGGCTTAAAAGCGCCTCTTCGGCCATATCCGATACGTCCAGGGTAAAGAAATACTCAGGCTTGCCGTCTGTTATTCGCTTGCCCAGATAAATCAGATGGCGATGGGGGACTACAAGGTCAATCACCGTTTGGGCAGCCAAAAAGCCAGCTTGCGGGGCGGTATCCTGCCCGGCTTCGCCCTTAAACAGGCCGCGTAATTGCCAATGCGGGCTGATAACCGACTGGCGGATATGCTGCTGCAAAAATGCCTGGGGATCATGGTGGATTTCACGGGTCAGATTATCCCTGTCCAGCCCGCCAAAACCCAGATGATTGGGGCGAATTTTTGTTAAAATATGTGCATCAAAATCTGTCATAAATCCATTATCTTAGAAATAAATAATATAGCAAGCAATTGAAAAAAGTTAAAAAAATGCAGGCACAAAATCTTGCGCCTGCATCTATTTTCAAGGTTGGATTTGCTGTCAGCAGATCAGTCGATTTCTTCTGGCAATGCCAGATTAAGCACCACTGCCAACACCGCGATAGGTAACAGGCCGGATACCATCAGCATTTCCAGACCATCTGGCAGATGCTGCATGGATTTGGGTACGGCCTGAAGGCCAAGACCAACAGAAAGGGATATGGCCAGAATGATCATATTCCGGCGATTCCAGTTCACTTCAGAGAGCATATTAATGCCGGCAGATACAACCATGCCAAACATCAAAATCACCCCGCCGCCCAAAACTGAAATCGGCATCGCAGCCACCACTGCCCCGATTTTCGGGATCAGGCCGCAAGCGATAAGGAATAATGCGCCCAATGTTACCACTGAACGGCTCATCACCCCTGTCATGGAGATTAGCCCGACATTCTGGCTGAATGAGGTGTTAGGCAAGCCGCCAAAAATCCCGGCAACTGCACTACCAAGACCATCAGCATAGGTACCGCCAGCCAATTCTCTATCGGTGGCTTCACGGTTTGCACCGCCTTTGGCTATCGCAGAAATATCGCCTACTGTTTCGATGGCACTGATAATGGAAATCAGACACATACCAAAAATCGCAAAGGCCTGGAATTCAATGCCATATTTAAACGGTTGAGGCAGGGCAAACCAGGCTGCCTTGCTAACGGCATCAAAATTTACCGCACCGATGAAAATGCCCACTACATAGCCAGCTACCAGACCCAGCAGAACAGCCGCAGAAGAGGCAAGCCCTTTGGTAAAGAACTTAAATCCAAGCGCGACAATTATCACCACAAGGGCTAGTCCCCCACGGCTGAGATCGCCCCCGGCTGGATCGTTTATCTGGAAATCCGCTGCCCCGCCGTCCTCATATTTGATACCAACTGGCAATAGCGCCAGACCGATAGCCATAATGATCATGCCCGTTATTAATGGCGGAAACCAATGACGAATACGTCCGATAATCGTGCCAAGCAAGGCATGGAAAATGCCTGCCACTATAACCGCACCAAACAAGACTGCAATCCCGCCTGTTTTCACGATACTGATCATTATGGGCACAAAGGCAAAGCTTGTTCCCTGCATTACGGGCAGGCGCGCTCCGACAGGCCCGAAACCGATTGTTTGCATCAATGTTGCAATTCCGGCAAACAACATCGCCATTTGAATCAGAAAGACAGTATCACTGCCGCCAAAGGCAAATCCGGCTGCCCCGGCGATAATGATGGATGGTGTCACATTACTGGCAAACATGGCCAGAACATGCTGCATACCAAGGGCGGCGCGTGGCCCCATTGGCACTTCATAATCGGGATCTTGCAACTGTTTTGCGGTTCCCAGTTTGTTATCATTAACCATAATTTTCCCCCTTATTACTAATGCTATAATTACCTGGTTTTTACCTATTCTTTTTCTATTACTATTTCCTCTTCAAACCAGAACTCCTCAAGGTTTTTGCCGCCGCCGATTCTGTCCACGACAGCAAAAAGACCCGGAGCCGATAAAGGCGTTAAAACGCCATGCCAGATGTTACGATGATAATTTACCCCGACCGATGGCGGGGTGATAAAGGCCTGTGGCTTGCCTGGCCTGCCATTATTATCTTCTGCAACAATTACTAAAAAAGGATGGGTATGAAGCGGCAAAAATGCTTGCGAGCCTAGCGGATGCCGTTCCATCAATTCAAGTCGATAGGGAAAGCTCCTTGCCTCTGCATCAAACAGGCTGATGCCAGCCTTGCCACCATTGGTAAAGTCCAGCCCTGCCAAATCATGATAACGTGCACATTTGCCCTGATTGATGATTTTATCAGGCTGCGGGCGAATATCGATGATATCGCCAAACGGGGCAAAGCCAGCCGCATCCAGTGGCCGGGCAGTGATGGTAAGCGCGGTCATGAGCTGTTTCCAAAAGGGGTAAGCGGCATATGCCGATTAACATCTTTATATAATAGATAACGGAACGGTTCTTTTCCGGCGGCATAACAGGCCTGCGGGCAAAAAGCGCGAAGCCACATATAATCACCTGGCTCTACCTCAATCCAGCGGCCATTTAGATAATATACACCCCTGCCTTGCAAGACATAGAGCCCATGTTCCATCACATGGGTTTCGGCAAAGGGAATTTGCCCGCCTGGCTGAAAAGTGACAATATTTATATGCATATCATGGCGCAGATCGGACGGGTCAACAAAGCGCGAGGTCGCCCATACCCCGTCGGTGTCCGGCATTTCTATTGGTGTGGTTTCGGCATCTGTGGTGATAAAGGCGTCTGGCAGGTCTATACCCTCAACCGGCTGATAGCGTTTGCGTATCCAGTGAAAATGACAGGGTCTGGAAGAGGTATTCTCCAGCTGCCAGTCAAGGCCGGCTGGCAAATAGACATAGCTTCCCGGTGCCAGCTCTGCCTGCTTGCCGCCAAAGCTGATTGTGGCACTGCCACCTACAAAAAACAGCACAGATTGTGCGGCAGGATCATTTTCGGGTTGCTGGCTGCCCCCGCCAGCGCCAACTTCCATCAAATAATGGGAAAAGGTCTCGGCAAAGCCAGTCATAGGCCGTGCCAATACCCATAAACGGGTTTCCTGCCAGAAAGGCAGAAAGCTGGTCACAATATCGGTTTGAACATCGCTCGGGATAAAGGCAAAGCTCTCGGTAAAGATAGCCCGGTCAGCCAGCCTTTTAGATTGTGGCGGCAATCCCCCACGCGGTACATGGTATGTTGTCATTGCCACCTTGCCTACCTCGCTCCCTGAAAAATTGGTTATTCGGGACAATTGGTCGTTCGGTCAAATTTCTTCCCTACAGCTTATCATGCAGGCGCAAAAGTGCAATCTTTTCGACTTGGCGGCAGGCTTCGGCAAATTCGGTGTCGCTATCATGTTCTACCCGTATCTGAAAGGCTTGTAGAATGTCGGTTTTATGCATACCCTTTACCGCAATGATAAAGGGAAAGCCGAATTTTTCCATATAGCGAGTGTTAAGCTGGCTGAATTGTGCCAATTCCTCGGGGGTAAGGCTATCCAGCCCGGCAGAGGCCTGTTCTTCTGTACTGCTTTGTGTCAATTTGCCTTGCAGGGCTAATTTTCCAGCCAGATCCGGATGGGCGCGCAACACGGCTAATTGTTTATCTCTGCCTGCGCTGCGAAAAACACGGCAAAGGGCATTATGCAGCCCATCTGCGCTGTCATGGGCGCGCCCCAGCTCCAGATCAAATGCCCCTTCGGCCACCCATTCGGATTTTTCGAAAATCTCGCCAAAATTGGACAGAAAATCTGCCTTGCTCTGGCCGCTTGGTCGGTTTTTCTCTGCTGCGGTATCAAAGGGGTGGGTCGCCTGCCAATGTGTGGCAATATCAATGCGCCGGGCAAACCAGACTTTTTCATGTGACCGGGCATATTCGATAAAGCGGCGCAGTGCCTGAATACGCCCAGGCCGGCCAATAAGGCGGCAATGCAGACCAATAGATAGCATTTTAGGGCTGCCAGCCTCTCCTTCTGCATAAAGTGCATCAAAGCTGTCTTTCAGGTAGCTATAAAACTGGTCGCCGGAATTAAATCCCTGAATGGCGGCAAAGCGCATATCATTTGCATCCAGCGTGTAGGGGATGATTAATTGCGGCTTGTTCTGATGCACATACCAATAGGGCAAATCATCTGCATAGCTGTCTGAAATATAGTCAAATTGGCCGGTTGCACAGGCCAGATCCACCGTATGCATGGAACAGCGCCCCGTATACCATCCGCGCGGCGCACTGCCGGTGACCTGTTCGTGCAAGGCAATAGCCTTTTTTATATGTTCTTCTTCTTCTGTTTTTGAAAAATCCTTATATTCAATCCATTTATAGCCATGGCTGGCAATTTCCCAGCCAGCCTGTTGCATCGCCGCCAGCTGATCCGGGCTACGGGCAAGGGCGGTTGCCACCCCATAGATAGTCAAAGGAATATTGGCGCCAACAAACAGATCATGTATCCGCCAAAAACCGGCTCTCGCGCCATATTCATAGATGGATTCCATATTCCAGTGGCGTTTGTCTGGCCAGGATTGCGCGCCGACAATTTCTGATAAGAACGCTTCTGACTGCCCATCGCCATGCAGCAGGCAATTCTCGCCTCCTTCCTCGTAATTCAGAACAAATTGAACAGCTATACGGGCATTTTCCGGCCAGTGTGGATGAGGAGGGCGACCTCTATAGCCAGCCACATCACGCGGATATCGTGTCATAAAACCCCCAAAGCGTTTCTGTTCTATAGCGCTACTGCGCTCTCTGATGTGAGTATCCCCAAAAACAAGATTGATCTCAAATATAAAATCAGAGAGATTTGAAAGGCTGGCATCAGCGATGGGCGGCTTTTCGATAAAATGGGGAAATTATAATGGCAAAAGGGTTTTTGACCACACATATTCTGGATACTGCCAGAGGCTGTCCGGCGGCCGGTTTGGATATTTGCCTCTATAGTGTCAATGACCAGGAGGTTGCCGAGCTTGCCAGGATGACAACCAATGAAGATGGACGCACCGATAGCCCGATTTTGCCAGCCGATAATTTTCGTACTGGTAGCTATCAGCTGGTTTTTGCTGCAGGCGATTATTTGCGCGCACAAGGGCTGGCAGAAGATATTCTGTTTCTGGATGAGGTGATCATCCGTTTCGGAATAAATGATGCCGACCAGCATTATCACGTGCCGCTTTTGCTCTCGCCTTATGGCTATTCCACCTATAGGGGCAGCTGATGGATAGCAGTTTGCTGATGCTATTTCTAACCAGCTGGGCAGAATTTGCGGTGCGCTGGTTACACGTAATCACCGCGATTGCCTGGATTGGCTCTTCTTTTTATTTTATCGCGCTGGATTTGGGGTTACGAAAACATGACCGGCTGCCAGTCGGTGCAGCGGGCGAGGAATGGCAGGTACATGGCGGCGGTTTTTATCATATTCAAAAATATCTGGTTGCCCCGGAAAATCTGCCAGAACATCTGATCTGGTTTAAATGGGAGTCTTATGCCACCTGGCTATCGGGCTTTGCGCTATTGGCAATCGTCTATTATGGCGGGGCAGAATTATATCTTATTGACACAGATAAAGCTGAGTTATCACCGGCGCTGGCGATCGCCATTTCCATTGCTTCCCTTGCGCTGGTGTGGGTGTTTTATAGCGCTTTGTGCCGGTCAAAACTTGGCCAGAACCCGACGATGCTGATGCTGATTTTATATTTGCTTCTAGTCGGGCTTTCCTATTTTTACCATCAGATTTTTACCGGACGCGCTGCCTTTATCCATTTAGGCGCAGTAACCGCCACCATTATGTCTGCCAATGTGTTTATGGTGATTATTCCCAATCAGAAGATTGTGGTCGCAGAATTAAAAGCAGGGCGCACGCCAGATGCCAAATATGGCCAAATTGCCAAATTACGCTCTACCCATAATAATTATCTGACCCTGCCTGTTATTTTCCTGATGCTGTCTAATCATTATCCGCTTGCCTTTGCGACCGACTATAGCTGGGTTATTGCCAGTCTGGTGTTTTTGATGGGAGTCACTATCCGCCATTATTTCAATAGCCGCCATGCAAATACAGGCAATCCGCGCTGGACATGGGCGGCAACAGCTGCGATTTTTGCGGTCATTATGGGACTTTCGCTTGCCCCTTTATGGGGAGAGAGAGCCAATGCACAGACAAGCGAAGATAGCGCCAGCCTGACCCTTAGCCCGGAGATGCAAAAAAAAGCCAGCCACCCCCTATTTGAAGAGGTGAGCGAGATTGTTGCCGGGCGGTGTGCCATGTGTCATGCGGCCGAGCCTTTATGGGAGGGGATAGTTACCGCGCCGAAAAATGTCTATCTGGAAAGCCGGGAAGATATTCTGGCTCAGGCTGAGGCTATTGTCATGCAATCAGCGCTCTCTCAAGCCATGCCACCTGCCAATATCACCTATATGGAGACATCCGAACGTGCGCTTATCCGGCGCTGGTATAAAGATAGTCATTAAAGCGCGGCCATCTGCCATTGGTCGCAAGCGTTTGTCCAAGCCCCCCCTTGCCGGGCGATGGGGGCAAAGCTGTATGCAAGAAAGGATAAGGCAGGATGGATAGAGTATCAGTCGAGCAGGATTATATTTCAGATAAAAACTTTTCGGATCACACCACCACCCCCATAACAGATTTTGATACCGCCTATAATAATACAGCGGCGGTAGCCAATTCAGACAGCCTCATTACCGGCTGGCCGGAAAAAGCCGCTATTTTTCGTGATAGCTGGACAGGGGCAGAATATGACCTTGCCTATGCAGATAAGCCACGCAATCGCTATGATATGTTTGTCCCGGAAGGCGCGCCAAAGGGAACAGTGGTTTTTATCCATGGCGGTTACTGGCGGCGCTTTGATAAATCCTGTTTCTCACATCTGGCAAGCGGGGCGCTGGGGCAAGGCTGGCGTGTGGCTATCCCCAGCTATAGCCTTGCGCCTTCTGCACGGGTGGGCGAAATAATCGCCGAGATGTGCCAGGCGGTTAATCATATCTGTACCCTCCTTGAAGGGCCTGTTATTCTGGCTGGCCATTCTGCAGGCGGGCATCTGGTCAGCCGTCTGGCCTGTGCAGATAGCGGGCTATCTGCGGATATAAAAGCCCGGCTTGTCCATGTTTTGTCCCTTAGCGGGGTACATGATTTGCGCCCGCTTTTACGGCTGGCGATAAATAGCGATATTCAGCTGGATATGCAGGAAGCAGAAATGCACAGCCCGGCCTTGCATCAGCCGCTTGAGGGGATAAAGCTCAGCTGTATTGTCGGGGCAGATGAATTGCCGGAATTTATCCGCCAAACCGGGATATTGCCCTCCCTTTGGTCCGGCTTTGGAATCGATACCGGCAATTGGCAGGTAAAGGGGCGACATCATTTTGATATCATTGACGACTTGCAGAAATCTGATTCACCGCTTACGCTTCATATGCTAGGCATAAAAACACTTCGCTAGGCATTATTTTTATACGGTTTCAAAAGAGGGGATAGAAGAAATGAAGTTAACCAAATTACAGGATAAATGGGCGGCAGGACAGCCTGGACTGAACGGATGGTGTTCTATCCCAAGCACGGTAACTGCCGAGATTATGTCGTTATATGATTTTGACAGCCTGACCATCGATTTACAGCATGGGCTGGTAGATTATCAAACCGCTTTATCCATGTTGCAGGCGATGACCGCTTCTGGCATTACCCCTTTGGCACGCGCGCCCTGGAATGAGCCTGGTATAATCATGAAGCTGCTGGATGCGGGATGCCTTGGCATTATCTGTCCAATGATCAATACCGCAGAAGATGCCAAAACTTTCGTGGATACAACCCGCTATGCCCCGCAAGGCAGCCGCAGTTCTGGCCCTACAAGAGCGATTTTAATTCATGGCAGTGATTATCACCATCAGGCGAATGACACGATTGTTTCGCTGGCGATGATCGAAACAGTCGAAGCCCTTGGTAATGTGGATGCGATTTGTGCCACAGACGGACTGACAGGTTTATATGTCGGGCCATCTGATTTGGCAGTATCTATGGGGCATAACCCTGGTCTGGATCGCACCGAGCCGGATGTGGATGAAGCGATTGGCAAGATTCTGGCCGCCGCGAAAAAGCATGGCCGCAAAGCCGGTATCCATTGCGGGACACCGGAATATCTGAAAGCAGCCTATGCGCGCGGCTTTGATTTTGCCACACTGGCATCAGATGTGCGTATGATAGGCCAGGCCATTGGCATGAATGTCAATGCAGTTCGCTAGGCTGTTTTAAGCCATTATTAAAACAAAACACGCATTTCCTGACAGGCTGGCTATTGGCTGGCCTGTTTTAAACAGGGTGGCGGGCTATCCAAAACCTTAATTATCGTCCGGGGATAGCCCCAGCTTGGCGACCCCACTTTCGCCCAGATCGGTGGTGGCAAACGGGCCGCCATGCATCATCTGATCCGGATTGCGCGGGTCAGGGTCAGGGGCATTTGCCAGAATTTCCTCTGCAAATTGCTCGGCATTATCGCGCGGGCGATAGCCCAGAAAAGAGGCACCGGAATTATCCACAGGCAAGCGGTCATTATTCGATACCCCGTAAATCACCGCAAAGCCGGTGGTAGGCGTATCTACCGCCCGTTCCACAAGATGGATCAGATCATCATAGGATAGCCAGCTGCCAAGTGCCCGGCTATTGGTAACATTGGCACAGGATAATATTCGCAAACAGACCGCCTCTAGACCCTTTTTATCCCAGTAAAGCTTGGCCATATCCTCGGCAAAACATTTTGCCAGCCCGTAATAGCTGTCCGGACGATGGGGGGTGTGGATATTAATGGCTGTTGTTTTTGGATGCAGCCCAACAGCATGGATAGAGCTGGCATACACAATTCGGCGCACCCCTGCTTCATGGGCGGCCTGCCAGATATTATAACAGCCAATGATATTGGCATGCAAAATATCCTCAAACGGCTTTTCATCCGGATGGCCGCCAAAATGGACAACCATATCCGCGCCCTTGATAATCTCTGCCATTTTTGCGTAATCGGCTAGATCCGCCTGAACAAAACTTTCCCCCTTTATCAGCGGATCTGTCAGAGGGGCGATATCAGTAGAGATAAGCGTCTCGCATTTCGCGGCAAGCGGGGCGCGCAAATAACCGCCAAGCCGGCCAGCTGCCCCGGTTAAAACAATTTTTTTCAACATCACATTATCCTTTCTTGCCTGAAACCGGATTTAGAAAATATCCGGCTCTTTAGCCGTCTTGCCAAAACCGGATTCCAGAAAATCAAAATCACAGCCGGTATCGGCTTGCTGAATATGTTTGGCCGATATCCATTGATAGCCGCGCCCCGCTGTTTCTTGCGGCGGCGTCCAGTTGGCCTTACGCTTGGCAAGTTCAGCTTCATCGACCAGCAGGTTCAGTGTCCGTGCGGCAATATCCACCTCGATCATATCGCCATTTTGTACCAGAGCCAGAGGCCCGCCAATATAGGCCTCGGGCGCAACATGGAGAATACAGGCCCCATAGCTTGTCCCGCTCATTCGTGCATCGGAAATACGGATCATATCACGCACCCCTTGCTTGACCAGCTTGGTCGGGATAGGCAGCATCCCCCATTCCGGCATACCAGGCCCGCCAACAGGTCCTGCATTACGGAACACCATCACATGATCTGCGGTCACATCCAGATTTTCATCATCTACCGCAGCTTTCATCTCAGGATAGCTGTCAAAAACAAGTGCGGGTCCTGTATGTTTATGCAAATGCGGCTCGGCAGCGGCCGGTTTCATCACCGCGCCATCAGGGGAAAGGTTGCCGCGCAAAACTGCCAGCGATCCCTGATGATAGACAGGGTTGGAAAGCGGGCGGATAACATCATCATTATAGACTTCTGCATTTTTGATACATTCGCCCAAACTCTTGCCATCTACGGTCATGACAGACAGATCCAGCTTGTCTTCTATCTGCTTTAGCAAGGCTGGCAGGCCGCCTGCATAATAGAAATCTTCCATCAAATAGGTATCGCCTGTTGGCCGGATATTTGCCAATACCGGTATTTCCTTCGACAGGCGGTCAAAATCATCCAGCCCCAATTCCAAACCAGCGCGCCGGGCAATCGCAATAAGATGGATAATTGCATTGGTAGAACAGCCAGAGGCCATGGCCACTTTCACCGCATTTTCAACAGAGGCCTGCGAGATAATCTTGTCCAGAGTAATCCCCTCCTGCACCATCGCTACCGCACGTCTGCCACAGGCAGCTGCCATACGTTTATGGTTGGAATCCGGGGCAGGGATAGCAGAAGAGCCGGAAAAACAAACCCCCAATGCCTCGGCAATAGACATCATGGTAGCCGCTGTTCCCATCGTCATACAGGTGCCATAGGAACGCGCAATACCTGTTTCCAATTCACCCCATTGCTCATCAGTGATATTGCCAGCACGTCTTTCATCCCAATATTTCCAGGCATCCGAGCCAGAGCCAAGTGTTTTGCCGCGCCAATTACCACGCAGCATGGGCCCTGCCGGCAGGTAAATAGCAGGCAAGCCTGCACTAATGGCGCCCATCAGCAAGGCAGGGGTGGTTTTATCACATCCCCCCATCAATACAGCCCCATCTACCGGGTGCGAGCGCAATAATTCTTCTACCTCCATCGCCATCATATTGCGATAAAGCATGGTGGTAGGTTTCACAAACTGCTCAGACAGGGACAGGGTTGGCAATTCAATGGGAAAGCCGCCTGCCTGTAAAATGCCGCGCCGAACATCTTCGGCTCTGGATTTGAAATGGGTGTGGCATTGATTGATATCTGACCAGCTATTGATAATGGCGATAACCGGCTTTCCCTGCCAGTCTTCGGCGCTATAGCCCATCTGCATGGCACGTGAGCGATGCCCGAATGAGCGCAGATCATCCGGGCCAAACCATCGCTCGCTTCGCAGATTTTTTTTATCGTTGGTCATGATATTCCCCTCTTTCAATCGTTTAAATTATTGCCCGCCTGTCAGAATAAAAAATACCACAGACAAGGTTGCTAATGCCAGTGCCGAAAAGCCGGTATTCCAGCCTAGGGCTAATTTTGATGGGCGTGTGCCATTTAAATTGGATATGAGCAATACTAGCGTTGCAAAGGGCGAGGTGGTCATAGAAAGCGCCCAGCCCGATGATATGGCCAGCGCTGCCAGGGTCGGATCAACAGGCAGGACAGGCAATGCCCCCAGAATACTGCCAAAAAATACCGCCATCATAATCGGGCTAACCCCCAGAAAGGAAAAAGGTACCATGATGAAGGACATGAGGGTCAGAAACAGAAAATCGGGCATGGCAAATCTGTCTATCAACATCGCCACAAACTCTATGGGTACCATCTCTGCACTAATCTTGCCGATATAGCCCGAGGCTGATAGCGCAAAAATAATACGCCCATTATGGGGCAGCTGGTTATGGCAAATATGCCAGGCCTGATGCATGGTTGCGCTTATCGCTGCCTGTCCCTTGTCCCAGTTTTGCGCTATCAGCCAGCCCAGCATTATCAATGGACAGGCGACCAGCAGGCCAAACACAATCGTATCATCTGCCAGAATAGAGACCGTCATCGTCACGGAAAATAGCGAGACCAGCACCAGCATAAAGCGCAAAAAAGCGGCTTTGGGAAAGGCGATATGTGCGCGGTTTGCCGGGGCGGTGCGCTGTAATTTACGAAAGCGCCAGATATCTTCCATCCAGCCAACACATAAGACCGCCCCGGTACAGACCAGCCCATAGACCGTCCATAATTCGCGGCTGATGCCATCGATTAATTCCATTACCGCCAGCGGGGCCATCGCTGTTGGCGACCATACCACCCCCCAGGCAAAGCCACGTAACATCGCGGTTAATTGTCGGCGTTCGCGTAAAGCAGTAATGGCCGGTTCCGCCTTTTCATCCTCCAGCCCCTTTTTTATCAGCGGGGTTAATAAGGACACAATGCCCAGATTAAACAGAACAGACATTAAATTTGTGCCGCTGAAAATCGCCAGATAACGCTGCTTGGGCGGCTGTTTGGTGAGGTAATGTCCACATTCACTAATGGTGGGCGAGGTCATGGCCGTTTCATGCAATAAGGCCAGCAACAGCAAAAAGGCCATTAAAAAGCTGGCTTGGGCAAAGGCAGCTTCATAAACCGCAAAAGGCATATCAAAAACAAAATATGCCAGTGCGCTCAGGCCGGCACAGACGCTCAGCAAATAGACTTCACGCCATTTAATCAGCCGCCAGCATAAAAAATAGAGCATGGCCGCGCTGGCATCCGAGGCAATCTCAAAATAGCCTAAATCGGTTGCCCGCGACAGCAAGGTCATCAGCATAAGCAGGATCATAAAAAATCCTGTTGCTTTATGTGTTTGCAATTCTTTATGCACGCGCGAAACCAAAAATTTCTGTTGAGAAAATAGAGTTAAGATATGTCAGATACATGGCCTGATGTAACGCGCATATATCCCCCGAAATTTAGTTTACGCTTTTATAAGAATAGGGCAAGTCGCTTGACAAGATGGCAGCGCTAAACTTTGATAAATATGGGCTGGATGCCGGACTGGTTTTCACGCCCTTCATAAAGTTAAATTTCTAACCACAGATAGCCCAGAGCAAGATAATGGATAAAACAGTTTACATCGCCAATGGTGCAGGTTTTTCAGGAGATCGTTTTGATGCCGCTGTCCCGCTGGTCGCCCAGTTGGCCAGCTGTTCGGGCCCGCGTTATTTAATGTTTGAGGTGCTGGCCGAGCGCACCATTGCCATAGCACAAATCGCCAAGGAAAAAGATCCGGGCTCTGGCTATTCACCCTATCTGGAAAATTATTTGCGCCCGATACTGGCCGATGTTCAAAAGCATCAAATCAAGATTATTTCCAATATGGGCGCGGCAAACCCGGCTGCTGCTGCCAGGCATATTCACAAGCTGACCAAAGAGATGGGGCTTGCCCCGTTCAAAATAGCCATATTGAAAGGCGATGATGTGACGCCCTATCTGGACAGGCAAGCCATCATGGAAGCCGAGACGATGGAAGGCACGTCTCTTGCTGGCCGGACATTAAGCGCAGCCAATGCCTATCTGGGCGGGGATGCGGTTGCAGAAGTTTTGAAAACAGGGGCAGATATCGTGCTGGTTGGGCGCACCACAGACAGCGCGCTGGTACTAGGCCCGCTTATCCATGAATTTGGATGGACAGAAAACGAGCTGGACAAGCTGGCCACCGGGACGATTTGCGGGCATTTGCTGGAATGTGGGGCACAGGTGACAGGCGCATATTTTGCGGATCCCGATTTTAAGGATGTGCCTGATCTGGCAGAGGTAGGCTTTCCGCTGGCAGAGGTTCAATCAGATGGCCATTTTGTGATCACAAAGGCAGAAGGTACAGGCGGATGTGTGACCAAAGCCACTGTCACCGAACAGCTATTATATGAAATGCATGACCCGTCTTGCTATCTGGTACCGGATGTCAGCGCAGATGTCAGCGCGATGAAGTTAAGCGAGGATGGACCCGATAGAATAGCGGTGAGCGGCATTAAGGGGCATAAGCGCCCGGACAAGCTGAAAGTAACGGTATGTATCGATGGCGGATATATGGCCGAGGCAGAGATGACCTATGCCGGATTAAACGCCTTTAAACGTGCCAGGCTGGCTGGGGAGGTTGTTTTAAAACGGATGCGCGCAAAAGGCTATAATGGCGATATCAGGATGGATATTCTAGGCGCCTATTCGGTTTTGGATGGCGGCAAGGCAGAGCGTATTGAGGGCAAAAACCTGCCTTTTGATAGCGATTACCGGGTGCGGCTTGCACTTGTCTCCGGGGACAGACAGACCGCCCAGCTATTATGTGACGAGCTGGGGCATCTTTATTGTTCAGGGCCGGCAGGGGGCGGCGGCTATCGTGCCTCTGTGACCGAGCAGATGGCATCAGCTTCTATCCTGCTCGACAGAGAGCTTATCGCCCCCCATATCCAGGCGGAGGTAATTTCCCATGACTAATTCAGAAACTATGCGTCTGCCACTTCATGCGATTGCCCATGGCCGTGCAGGCGATAAGGGAAATGTAAGCAATATATCGCTTATCGCCTATCTGCCAGAGGCCTATGATTTTATCGCCGCCGAGGTGAGCGAGAAAAAAGTGGAAGCCCTGTTTGCCCATCTGGGGGCAGGGGCGGTGAAACGCTATGAATTGCCCAATTTGCAGGCCTTTAATTTTGTTATTCAGGATGCGCTGGATGGCGGGGTAAATGCCTCGCGCTCGCTCGACCGGCATGGCAAGACGTTAAGCTTTATATTGCTGAGCAAAATGATTTTGGATATTCCAAAAAACCTTGTTCCGGAAAACTCGCCCTATCTTAAGCCGGATTTTAACTGGCAATAAATTTTGCCTGACAGTAGGAAAGACATAAAAAAAGGAGCGATATTCCGCTCCTTTTTTACGCTCTTTTTTTACTCAGGCATGATCAGGCGAATAAACCTCTAGCGCATAGATATTGCGCGCTGGCACGCCACCATTAAATTGGTCAATGATATTTTGCGCCGATTGCACCGACATTCGTTTCAGTGATTCTGCGGTAAAGGCAGCGGTATGCGGGCTAAGCCAGCAATGTTCTGCCTCTAGCAAGGGATTGGTTTTTACAATTGGTTCAACTGAATAAACATCAAAACCAGCCCCGGCCAGATGCCCGGATTTTGTCAGATCGCGTACCGCCTCTTCATCAATGATGCCGCCGCGCGCGCAATTAATCACATAAGAGCCTTTTGGCATTTTCATCAGCCGCTTTTTATCAATTATATGATGGGTTTTATCAGTTAGTGGCACATGAACAGTCAGAAAATCGACCTGTGCCAGCCCTTCATTCAAATCATGAATAATGGGAAAACCATCCTGTTCCTTTATCGCATCGCCAAATTTTTCATCTGCTATTAGCACGCGCATACCAAAAGCCTTGCATAAAGCTGCCACCTTTGTGCCAATCCGGCCATAGCCCAAAATCAACACGGTTCTGGCGCCCAAATCAAAGGCCTTGATGCTGGTACGCTGGCTGTAATCGGTACGCACAATATTATCCATATGAACAGGTGTTTTTGCACAATTCAGCATAAACATCAGTGTATGTTCGGCTACCGAAGGGGCATTGCCATCACTGGTAATCGCAACGGTGATATTATGTGCTCGCGCATAAGCGACATCGATGGTATCACAGCCAACCCCGTGTTTGGCAACAATTTTTAACTTCGGCATCTGTGCCATAAAATCTGCTGTCAGCGTGCCGGTACGCACAAAAATACCTTCAATATCCTGGAAATGTTCAGTTAATTCTTCTGCGGCTAATTCCCATTTGCGGACAAGTGTAAAGCCGTTTTTTTCCAGCAAGTTTAGCCCGTCATCATGTACCGGTTCTGTGACCAATATGGTTGTCATTCAGCCCTCCTTATAATTTAGCAAATTACTATATCAGCATATTTAATAAACACGCCCCTGCCTGGGATACAGACAGGGGCGTTAAAAAGTTTTTCTACCCTGTTCTGATGCGTATCAGCTCAAGACTTTTGGCAGCCAAAGTGCGATATCCGGGATAAACATCACCAACAGCATACCGGCGATCTGCATCATGATAAACGGCAGAACAGAGCCGAAAATCTCTTGCAAGGTTACATCTGGCGGCGCAACCGATTTCAACCAGAAACAGGCAGGGCCAAAAGGCGGTGACAGGAAGTAGATCTGGATATTCATCACGAACAATACGCCAAACCATACCGCTGCCCATGCTGGGTCAAGACCCAGCTCAGGCGCCATGCCCACCACAACAGGCGCAAATACCGGCACAGTGATAAAGGCGATGGCAATCCATTCCATGAATGTTCCCAGCACGACCAGGATAGCCATCATCACAAATACGATGCCCAGAGCTGGCAAGCCCAGATTTGCAAAGAGCGAGCGCAGGAAGTCGCCGCCCCCGATCAGGTTATAGATACCGACAAAAGATACCGCACCCAAAATCAGCCAAACGATTGTGCCAACTGTGGACATGGTGCCGGCCAATGCAACCTGGAGCAGATTAAAGCTGAAAGAGTTACGCACCAGCGCAACAAAAATCGCCCCGACCACACCCACAGACGCGGCTTCGGTAACTGTAGCAATGCCGGCATAGATAGAGCCCATTACACAGAAGATTAAGAAGATGCTCAATCCAACGGCACTCATCTTTTCGCGTGACAGCTTCATTTCCTGGCCGCGCGCATCGCCAATTTCTTCAGCCGTAGGCGCCATGCTCGGGTTCAGGTTACATCTGATAAGTACGTAAATGCCATAGAAGGTGGCCAGCATTACGCCCGGTATGGCGCCTGCCATAAACAGGTCACCGATCGCCACCTGCGCAGCAAGACCATAGATGATCATAATAATGCTGGGCGGAATAAGTGTGGCAAGCGAGCCTGCCGCGCATATCAGACCGATAGACATTTTTCGGTTGTAACCCAGACGCAACATTTGTGGCAGCGCCACTAGGCCAAGCATCACAATCTCGCCGCCCATCACACCGGACATCGCAGCCAGAATAACCGCCACAATAATGGTTTGAATGGCTACCCCGCCACGCAGCTTGCCTGCAAAAATAGACATGGCATCAAACAAATCTTCTGCCACGCCTGCACGTTCCAGAATAGAAGCCATCAATACAAATAGCGGCACAGCGATAAGCGGATATTTTTCCAGCAAACCAAAGGCATTTGTTGATACCAGATACAGACCGCCATATCCGAAATAGAACAGCGCGCTCAAAATCGACACAACCAGCGTGACGATACCCAGCGGCATCCCTGTCATCATCAGCGCAATCATCAGGCCTACGATTAGCAAGCTGGCAGATGCAATGCCCATCTCGCGCATATCCAGCATCGAGGAAGGATCGACAACCGAGCCAACCGACGCATAGACATGGTTAATAGAGGCAAATAATCCTTCTGATTCTCCAAGACAACACGCCCCGGTGACCGAAGCCAGACGAACAAAAATGACACCAGCTAAAACAAGGACAATATTTCTGCCAAGCGATGAGGTAAAATGGCTATGCATATGGACCAGCAATTGTATCAGATACATCAGCGCGCCTATCACCAGCATGGTTTTCAGTACCAATGGCTGGGGCGAGTTCCAGGCCGATCCCATCTTTTCAACCATGCGAATTGAATCAAGAGCCCGTACAATGGCATCGTCGCATAACAGCCACAAGGCGATGACACCAACGGCATAGGCAAATAAATCCAGATACCATTTGCCCTTATCGCCTGCCATCAAATACAGCACATTAATCGAGATGTGCCGTTTATGAAGGGTGATATAGCCAGCCGATAACATCCATGCACTGGCACATAATACCATCACCACTTCGAATGCCCATTGCGTGGGCGCATGGAACACATATCGTGAAACGACTTCATAAATCGTACATAACGCTGCGATTAAATATAGTTGTGAGACAGCCAGACCCGAAAATTTACTGAAATGAGCAATAAATCGAAACGGCCCTTTCTCCGGCACAAAGATACTCTCGTCCTTTGGCGCAGCTTTGCTGGTTGTAGCCGACATATTTTCCCCCCTGAATAAAGTCACCTAATGTCATTGGTAACGACTAAAAAAACTTTTGCAATCTTATAAAATCTATTTTTTTGATGATTAGATTATTTTTAGGCTTGCAGTTTTGTCAAATCTATTCAAGCATATTTATCAATGCTGTTCAAAATAGCGGGGGAGAACACTTATGAGCGAAACTACGCGTGTCGATAATGTTAAAACCTATGGCCCTTTTGCGGTCATTGCCGGATTAGCTTTATCGGCTGGTCTTATTTGGTTCATGTTTGCTCTTGCTGACGGTTTCAGCTGAATCAAGAGTAAATATATTTTTTTTACAAAGTTTATACGGAGGAAAATAAATGAAAAGGCTAGCAACGCTAACCATGGCAGCCGCCCTTGTAGCAGGTGCGGGGATTGCTGATGCAAAAACATTGAAGTTCCAGACCAGCTCCAACGCTGGTGACTGGGCGCATACTTATATGAATAATGCTGCGCCATTGCTGGAAACCATGACGGGTGGTTCTTTGAAGATTGAACCACTGCCAACAAAGTCTGTTGTACCGCACCGCGAAACAATTGATGCCGTCGCCAATGGTATTCTGGATGGTGACTTTAACGCGATTGCCTATTTCTCAGGCCGTGACCCAGCTTTTGCGATTATGGGTGATTTGATTGCCGGTTTCGATACAGCTGACCAGTATCAGGATTATTGTATGCATGGCGGCGGCAAGGAAATGCTGCAGAAGATTTACGATTCTGTTCTGCCAGGCAAGATCAAGGTTCTGGGTTGTGGCCCATATGGTAAGGAAGCTTTCGTGGCCAAAGTCCCTCTTTATGGTGTGGCTGACCTGAAAGGTCTGAAGCTGCGTTCACCAGAAGGTCTGGCAGCGGACGTGTTTCGCCGTGCAGGGGCGTCTCCATCTTCAATCCCGTTCTCTGAAGTTTACACTTCACTGGAAAAAGGCATTGTGGATGCAGCCGACGCATCTGTTTACATCAACAACCACGCTTCAGGTTTCCACAAAATTGCGAAATACCCGCTTTACCCTGGTATTCACTCAATGGCGAACCTGCAAACCATCATCAACAAGAGAGTTTGGGATGGCCTGAGTGCACAAGAACAAGCCGCTCTGGAAACATGGGCCTATGCAACATGGCAGCGTAAACTGCGTGATGCGACAATTGAAGGTCTGGCGCAGGTGGAAAAAGATAGAGCTAATCCGGATATCACCGTGATTGACTGGTCTTTTGAAGAGCGTAAGAAGTTCCGTGAAATTGCGGTTGAAGCATGGTACGCGATGGCTGAAAAGAGCCCACTTGCAAAAGAAGCTCTGGATTCAAACATCAGCTACATGAAGAAAATCGGTCTTCTCGACTAATCTCTTGCTAACATAACATATTTTTAACAGGCAGCTTTGTTCAAACTCAGCTGCCTGTTTTTTTCTCTTAAATTTTTTTACCCATTTCGAATTTAAACATAAGGATAGTGAGCATGGTTAAGTTTTCAGCCAATTTGGGGTTTTTATGGACAGACCGCCCCTTGCCAGAGGCCATTATTGTAGCCCATAAGGCGGGTTTTCAGGCGGTGGAATGCCATTGGCCATATGAATTTGATGCCAGCCAGATAGCGGATATTCTGGCACAGACAGGCTTGCCCATGCTGGGGCTGAACACCCGTAAAGGCGATGTGGCCAATGGCGAAAACGGGGTGGCAGCCCTGCCTGGCCGGCAAGAGGAGGCGCGCAGATATATTGATGAGGCGATTGCCTATGCAGCCGCGACAAACACCCGCAATGTTCACGTAATGGCCGGGCGCACCGATAAAGGCAGCCAGGCACAGCAGACTTTTTCAGATAATCTGCGCTATGCAACCCAGCAGGCGGCAAAACATGATATCACGATATTGATAGAGCCGCTTAATCACCGCGACGCCCCGAATTATCATCTGCAGACAGCAGAAGAGGCAGCCGATATCATTGAGGAGGTTGGCGCTGCTAATCTGAAAATGATGTTTGATTGCTATCATCTTCAAATTATGGAAGGTGATTTATATATGCGGGCAAAAAACTTTATGGATAAAATCGGCCATATTCAATTTGCCTCTGTTCCTGATCGCGCGGAGCCGGATAAATGCGAGCTGAATTATCCTGTTCTCTTGCCACGTTTTTATGAGGCAGGCTATGACGGCTATATAGGGGCAGAATACAAACCTTCCGGGGCAACCGATGACAGTCTGGGCTGGATGGCGGCCTACGCATAAAAACAAAGAAGAGCTAGGCCGGGCGTCCCGTTTTTACCGGCCTTGCCTTGCTGAGTTGATGCTCGCGCATTAATACATACAGCCCTGAGCCAACAATGATCAAAATGCCGATAAAGGTGGTTTGATTGGGCAAATCGCCAAATACCCACCAGCCAAAAAAGGTGGCAGAAATAATTTCGAGATACTGCAAAGGGGCAAGGACAGCCACCGGCGCATGGCGAAACGCAACCGTAATAAACATATGGGCAATGCTGGCAGCGATGCCGACACCTATCAGCAAATATATCTGATAGCTATTTAGCGTGACCATATCCAGTGCGGCAATCGGACCATTATCCATAATCCATAGAACCGGCATAATCAGACTAAATGCCGCTAAAGAGGTATAAATCTGAACCGCAAGCGGATGGGCTTTCTGGGTCATTTTTCGGGTGAGAATAAGATAAAGGGCAAAGCAAATCGCTGTCCCCAGCGGAAAGATGGCGGCCGCTCCTACCTCTTCATATTGGGGCTGGATAACCAGCAACGCGCCGCAAAATCCGACAATACAGGCGGTAATGCGCCGCCAGCCTATCCCTTCGCCCAGTAATAGCGCGCCCAGCAAGGTCAGCACAAAAGGTTCGATAAAGAAAATGGAAATCGCATCGGCAAGGGGCAAATAGACAATCGCGGCAAAGAAAAAGCTGGTAGCCGATAAAATCAGGCCACCACGCAGAATATATAGCCCTATTTCTGTCCTGTCTGGCAGATGCAGGCTTTTTAGAAATAACGCAAAAGGCAATAACGCCAGCGCCTGAATGGCAAATCGTGTAGCCGAGATTTGGAAAACTGGTATGCCGCTTTGACCCGCTAATTTGGCAAACACGTCAATGGTTGGCCCAAAGGCGGCAAAGCCCAGCATCATAAAGATGCCAAAAACCGTCTTGGAAGATCCTATTGTTTGAGAGGTCATGAAACAGGCCATTCGTTATGGACAGGGCAAAAAAACACCCGTTAAACAAATTCATATCGGAATTTCTATCTCTGTGATAGAAATTTATCCATAGCGAATGTATCTTTGAAAAAATCCGGGATGCCCCACCTTTAAAATGATAGATATCTTTCAAGGAATAAAGTGATGTTTGGCTTGCCTGAAAACTGGCGCGAGCGCCCTGAATATCTGTTGATGTTGATGGCAGCGGCCATGCCCCTGTCTTTCTGGGCATGGATGGTCTTGCTGAATAATTTCACGATTGAGGTGGCGAGCTTTACCGGCCGCGAGATAGGCATATTACAGTCTTTGCGTGAAATTCC
>Ga0181590_10000283_pt1 | contig 39229 bp, 49 predicted proteins | sample 071ome_34_FD_132446 | JGI IMG/M metagenome (GOLD analysis project Ga0181590, IMG submission 132446) | Coastal salt marsh microbial communities from the Groves Creek Marsh, Skidaway Island, Georgia - 071411BT metaG (megahit assembly) | ecosystem: Environmental > Aquatic > Marine > Intertidal...
ATTTCTTGTGATGAATGCGGAAAGATTGCGTGTGGTAGTTATAAGTGCAATTATTCTAAAAACCCGAAAGAAACATGGGAAGAATTCACTTGTGGAGAATGTGTCACAGGAATGGATGCTGAAACCCACAGCCATGATGAGCAAATGGCGTGGATTGAAGCCCAAAACCGCAAAATTGAGGAGGCAGGAAAAAATCCACGAAAGAATGCAAGGATTATTGACAAATATCTAAAAGAACTAAGCGATTACATTCAATCAATGAGTGCTGAAACCCACAGCCATGCACCCCATGATTATTATACTCCTGTCGGACCTTCCGACACCCCTGATGTTTCAGGATATTTGAGTCATGATGACCGCATGGATATTGATTCTTTTATGGCCGAATCTGTTGGATTTGCCGCTGAGTATGACGGACCTTCCACTCTCAGTTCGGCACTTTCTGGTGCTCGTAAAACCGATAAGAACGGTCGCCACCTCACTATTATCCAACGCTTAGTGGCTAAATATGGTATTGAAAAAGGCACTCGTATCTACAAACATTTCGGTGTTAAGCAAAAGCAAGCCTCACCCAAGGTTCGTGGTAAGGTTCGTGGCACTAAATCTGGTCCACGCCGATATTCTGAAGGACGAGTCGGCGGTGCGGGTCGTTCCCAAGTTTATCAAAAGGGCGACCGAACAGGCTCATGGACTAAATCTGGCGGATATACTACCAGTTATGCCAACTCAGGAAAGGCTTGGTATCAAGAGCGAGGCTATGGAACTCCAGTAATGGGTCCAGTTCCTGATACTGCTCTGGCTGGCAAGGCTATGGGAGAAAAGGCTCGTGGACATTATGTAAATCCTGCGGGAATTGTGGGTTATCCATTCGTTCCTGCCCAACAACGAGAACAAAAGCGGAAGTGATAAAATGAATGTTTCAGAATATCTATCTACGGGATTGGTTGTTGGAGGGGTCGGTCTTTTGATGTATGGATTTATCCATTTCTTAGGAAATTCTGCACCTTCAGTTGCGGCTACCGCTGACCGAACCAATGAGGTAGCCAAATCCGCCGAAACCATCGGGGCTTGTTCCTGTGGACAAATGGATTGTTCTTGCGAAACCGATTACGACACAAAAACCACTACTCTTCCGTGGGATGAAATGAGAATCCCTCATGCGGGAATGGTGGCTCGCAACATGACCGTCCGAGAACGAAGCAATGTGCAAATGCTACAATTGTTTGGCGGCGTTCCACCAGTCACAGTTTCTGATATGACTTCCCTTATTACGGGAGGTCGGCTCTGATGCGTGATATTGTTATGGTTTTAGGAGCAGGTTTGGCTGGTTTTTCGGCTTTGCGTCTTTATCAACGCTATCAAACCGCAGAACCTGAGATTTCTGCTGATGACCGAAACGAGGCCGAAACTTTCCGTTCTGAAATCAACCAAGATATGTCGGCTCCCGATGGAGAACTCAACCGACTTAACCCTACCGTAGTAGAGGGTGCCGAAGATATTATGGGGGCTGAAGGTGTGGCTGGCAACACCAACTATGTTTTTATGCACCCGTGGAATGATTTGACTCCTCAAAAAGCAGGACCTTATTATTCTCCATTTTCTGTGCCAAGTGCTATGGAATCCATGCCGACTAACCCACGATACTATGATGGAAATTATGCTTCGGCCCATCAACCCCACGGAATTGGACTTTACGATGTAGCCAATGATGCTCGTCCGCAATATCAATTCCCCGATTATTATTCAGTTTCCTATAATCCTTTGGATTCATGGCGACCTGCCGATGACCAGACCTATACCACTGTTTAAGGAGAGATGACCCATGACCCGAATGCAGAACAACTTTGTAACTCGTGATTCGGCTAACCGATGGGATGCAGGTCTGAATCCACCTAACCCACGAATGTCAGTTATGGCGATGGAAGATGGATTTACGATTCATTCAGGAGCCTTTGGCGATTCAGTTCCGATGACGAACTACACAGAATCTGAGTTGGGCATTCCTGCTAAATCCGCTGAAGAAACTCAATTTGCGGCCGAAGATAACGAAACAGTTACTGAAACGGGCGACCCAATTCCCGGAAATTATATTGAACCCCAAAGGCCCGGACTTTTGGAGATTTTGGAGAGTTTTAATGATTGGGTCAAAGATAATGTCGGATATACCATTATCGGCCTTGGAGTAGTAGCAGGTATTTATTGGGCTGGTGCTCGTTCTAATAAGTGAAAGTTCAAATATCAAGCCAACCAATAGTTGCCTATGAGAGCCTTTCGTCCCGGTGATTTGGTTACCTCTATCGCTATCGCAGGACAAGACCAAGGTATTGTTTATGATACTCATTGGGATGGTGCCGAAATTATTTGGTCTAATGGTAGACGCTCCACAGAACGCTATCAGGATTTAATTTACAATGGCGAGGAAGCAAATTGGAAAAATCGGGCTAATTCATGGGTAGGAAAGCAAGTTTTTGAGGCTACTGTGACCCGTCCTGCCGAAATCCGATTTGATAATCAACCTCGTGCCAAACTCTGGGGCAATAGCGACTTGCCGCTGGCTATCATAGATTTGCAAGTAGATTTGCCCGTCAGCAATTTTACTAAAATTGAGGCGGCCAGAGCCTCTGCAAGAGAGCAATTTATTGCACGGAGAGGATTATTTTGAGTTTGATTGAGTTAGTTAGAGAACTCCGTAATTTGGGCGTCAATTTAGAGCCTCGTCCTGCCACCACTACGGGTTGGACGGAGTTTCGGCGGGAACGCATTGGAGATTATACAGTTCGTCAGTTAATCCCAACCGCAGTTTATTCAGGTTATTCTACGGGAGTTGGCACTCAATCAGTTTCTTCTGATGCGGCTAACAAACAAGGAATTTGGATTGAGATTTATTCAGAAATCAATCCTGAAGGAGTTTATTCGGAACAAGTTTTGGAAAACACAGATTTTCTGACTCAACAAAAACTATGGCGACAAGTTGTTTCGGAATTAAACCGTTTGGTATATCCCACCTCTTCGTTCCGAGATACGGGAACTCGTGTGATGCAAAACCCCCTGTCCCCTTCGGGAGAATCATGGCGACCCGGTGATGTAGTTAATGTGAGCCGACCCACGCAAGACGGAGGTGGATTGGCGTTAGGACATATTGTCAGAGTTTATCCCACTACTGCTACGGTAGAATGGCCCGCCGATGCTTTGCACCCCCGACCATGGACTACGGAAGAAAAGAAAACCTCTTTGATTTTTGTTTCTCATGATGCAGCGTGGTTGCGTTCCAAGGAATTTTCGGCAGAATCCTACTATCATCCACAGGTCAATCCCTATTCAGGTATGGGCATAGCCGACGAAGCCAGTATTGAGGCTCGCATGAGTCTGGCACCTCCCGAATGGACGGCTCAAGCCCGACCCATTGGAATGGAACTTTATCGTCAGACCCCACTTCCCCGCTCTCAAGATGTTTGGGGTGAAAATGATGCTATTATGGCCTATGTTAATTCCGTAGTGGCTTCGGCCATTACCTCACCCCGATTATCAGATTACTATAATCTGTGATTAAACTTAAATAACAAGACGAAGGAAAGATAGGCATGAGCAAACTGCGTTCTCCCTTAGGAATGTTCACTTTGGGTGCTTTGGTAGTAGCCGCCGTGGGTTATCTTAATCCATTTGGTGTCCGAGAGCGACTTGGATTTGCGGCTGACCAATTTACTTATGCCGATTTAGAACAAGTTCAAATTGAACGCTCTGGGGTTACGGTAGATGTAATTCCCGACTCACTCTCAGAATCTTTTATGGGCTACAAGTTTTTGGACTTGCAATCTACTAATATGATTGTTAATACGGACCCATTCGGACCGGGTGTTTCCGATGTTCAACCTCGTTATATCAATCCCTATGATAATGGATTTACTCTTTCAGATGATGTTATCACTCAATATCAAGCCGAAGAAACGGGTCGTGTTTTTGATGCTTTAGCACCCGGACAAGGCCAATCATACCTTGAATCCGCTGTATCATCAGACCCATTCAAGCAAAGAAAGAATAATTTCCCTCGTTCTTTGGATAATGCTACTACGGCCACCACAGGATATGATTATTCTGGCCGAGATGTTCCTCCATTGGTGCCTCCCGAAGTTAATCGCAATTATCCCTATTTGGTATCTATGATTCCTCCTCAAGCCGTGGCTTTCCAAGAAAACAAATCAGCGTTTCTGGGAGATAACCGATTTGGTGATTTGAGCCGAAATTCGGAAGCCGAAAACTTGAATGGAAGGGAAGGTCGCTTGAGTCTAACGCCTGATGTAGACTCAGGATATTTGGACGCCAACACAGGAATGACGAAAAATTTAAGTGTCTGGAGAACATCTCATAACCTTATCAGAGTTTCTGATACAGAAGTAAGAGCCATCCCAATGTCAGGCGGAATTGAAACAACCCTAAGGAGAGTATAGAATGCCACAAAATATCCAAACTGAAATGCTACTGGTCACATCAGACGATTACTGGGGACACGCAGGGGAATTTGACGCCACTGTGAACTTTTATCCCTATTCATTTATCATTACTCAAGAACAATACGCTGCCATGGATGATGCTGATAAAGGTCGCTTCTTCCCTTGTGCTTTGTTTTATTATGCGGGAGAAACCGACAATCACGGATTCCAACCTCGTCGTATGGGATGTCGTGTAGAAGACGATGACTCAGTTTCTTTTGCTCGTGTGCAAGGTGTAGACCGATTGGGCAACTCCAGCATTCGTGATTACCGAACTGGAGAAGGCACTCCGTATTCCATTCCCGGTTCCTTTTCTATGCTTCAGGGTGAGGGCGATTCTTATGAAACCATTTCCGCCGCAGCCGAAGCAGGTTCTCTACCAACAGGGGCATTTACCGTCACTGACTTACTATACAATCAAGAAGCAGTCATTAACACAATTAACCAAACTGCGGGTGTAGAAACTGATGAGGCTTCCGCAGAATCTTATGCTGCTGAAGAAGCCACACCCTCTGGCTATGATTCCGCTGACCCCGAATCATATGTTGCGGCTCCCGAAGCCACACCTGCGGGATATGTAGATGCTGATAATCATTTGGAAGATTATTTTGCCTCCGAATATAATCACACTATCGGAGATTTTACTCAAGACTCTGCCGCAGGTTCAGGACATGGAGTTCCCGAATACTATGGAAGCAACTCTAAGGGTTCAATGGTTATGGGTGCCGAAGTTATGTATGGCACCGATGGTTCAGTCGTAGGTCAAGCCATTGGAAACTGGGATTCAACTCCATTTGGTTTCCAAGCCGAATCCAACCGAATGAAGTGCAAGACCTGTAAAATTGAACTTGAGTCGCCCTATTACATCACCTGCGATGAATGTGGTAAGCCGTCCTGCATGACTCACGGTATTGAACTTCCCGAAGGTTTTGCTTGTTCCGAAGAACACGCCCAGAAATTGGTTCGTTGGGTTCAAGACAATTTCGGAGCCGAAGGTCCTGAAGTAATGTGGGATGATGACGAATGGGTTTCTGTTCGTGACGGCACAGTTGCAGATGTAATTGCTGACGAATACTTGGACATGGGCGAAGACTACGATGATGCTGATGATTACGCTCGCCGTGCTGCTAAGAAAATGAGTGCTGAAGGACTTGGAGATTACACTGGACCCCTAACCAATGGATTTGGCGAAAATTCTGCGGCGGTTTCCAATTACGGCGTTCCTGTTTGGTATGGCTCTGCGGAAGAAGCCTACAACGGTATGGGAGAAAACTCGGCTTCAATTTCTGGACAAGGTGTTCCACAATGGTATGGTTCGGCTGAAGAACTCCCTGCTGGAGTCGGAAATGATGGACCCGATGGTGGTTTTTACCCTAATTCCTATGGCGAAGATTCTTCAACCTCTTCTCAGGGAGTCCCACAATGGTATGGTTCGGCAGAAAACATTCCCGTTAAAGTTCAAAAGTCTGAAACTCGTTGGGCTATGGCCGTAGGAGCCGCTGTATTGGGTGCTCTTACCGCTTGGACACTTTCCAACAAAGCCAAACAAGAAATTCCAGAGGAACCAGAAGAACCAGAGGAGTGAGGGTTTTGACCGAAAGAGTTAATTCTGGTTGCTGCATTTGCGGTGCAGATTATGGTCGCTATGGACACAACCCTGACCCCGTAAAACCTTCGGGACGCTGCTGTGATACTTGCAACGCTACCGTAGTGATTCCCGCTCGTCTGTCTATGATGGGATTCAGAGCCGAAGGTCCTGAAGAATCCGTTTGTGATACCTGCGGGTCGGAAGGTAAAAATCCTAATTTGAGGGATGGATATTGTGATGATTGTGTTTGTAGTGGTTGTTATGATAGGCCAATATCGGGGTCGGAATATGCCTATTGCGAAAGATGTTATGAGAAGAATAATCCATCCCATGAAAATTGGGATAGAAGCGACTATTGGGCTGAAACCTTTGAAGCCGAAGATTCAGCAGATTGTTCTTCTTGTGGTGAAAACTTAGAAGATTATGGCTCAATTCAATGTTCTGACTGTGCTGAAGATGGTTGCGGAGCCTGTTCTTGTAGCGATTGTGACCGTTGCGATGATTGTTGCTTATGTAAATGTAGCGTTTGTGGCGATAAAGATTGGCAAATGACCGACACCAAAGAGGGTAATGTTTGTCGTGGTTGTTATGTTTATTGCTTTAAATGTTCCAGTCGCCAACATCCTGAAGGAATGGCGGCTCATGAAATCTGTAATAGTTGTGCGGAAGATATGAACCGTTGCGAAGCCTGTGGAGATTATATGGACGAGGATGATGCCGTGTCTTGTGTAGAATGTAGTGACACCTACTGTAATTGGTGTTCTGACGAACCCGAAAACATGACTCGCACAGAAGATGATGAGGAACCACTCTGCCGTGACTGTGCTCCTATGGAGTTGAATGCTGAGGATGAACAGGATAAAATCTTGGCTCAAATGTATGAAATTGAAGACAAAGCCAAACCCTCCAAAGAAGACATTAAGAATTATACTAACTTGGAAACCCGAATGTATGAATTAACTCGGATGCGTTCTGAAGAGGGTTCAACACCCATTATGAACCCCATGGAATTTGGTGAAATGGTGAACTGGCGACCCCTTGATGGAACACCATCTCTCAAGCGACAACGAGCCGAAGATGATGGGGAAGGAATTCAGATGGAACATTGTGAATCTTGCCAAGAATTGACTGATGTGGAAGAACTTTACACTTCCGCAGATGGTAATGAGATTTTGTGTGATGAGTGCTACACCGTAGATATGTCGGAACGGGACCACGATGCCGAAGGAGTTTCGGAAGAAGTCACTGGTCGCCTCAGAAAAATGGCCGTCGGATTTACAGGCATGACCGTAGTATTTACTGCTATTGGGGCTGTCGGCGGATATTTATTGGGACGAAATACCAAGCGGTGATTATATGGAACAAATAGATGATGCTCCCCGAAATTTCAATTTCCGACTCAATCAATTAATTTCCATTGGTTTTACTGTCGGATTTTTTGGAGCCGCATTTGTCGCCGTGAGAGAAACTCTGAGTTCTAACTGGAATGTGGCGATGCTGGCGGCCATTGCTGCCCTGTTGTTGTGGCAACAAATTCCTACTTTCATTGGTGATGGACACTATTGGCATCGTGATTTGATTCCCTTTTGAACGAAAAATTCATATAGGAGAACCGCATAAATAATTTTATGCCCCGCTGCCGAGCCAGAACCAAATCCCGTGGATACTCAGGAGGCGAACAGTGTAGCCGAAATGCTCTGCCTGATTCTTTCTTTTGTCGCCAACATTTAGAGCAAGGCGGTGCCAGAGGCCGAACACCACCCCCTACCTATACTCCCGAACAAATAGTGGAAATTGGAACTGATTTTTCCATGAACCAGATTCGGCAACTTGAACAACGACAAGGTATGTGCCGAACCGCCGAAATTTGTTTGGAATCAGGTATTGGTTGGACACCCTCATTTTTCGCCACAGGTTTGCAACAATATGTGGCGTATTTTAGGCAAAACGACCAAGAATCAATGGCACAGGACTTGCAACAATACTACACTTTGCTAAGTAATGATTTTAACTCCGCATACCCTGAGGTTAGACAAGGTTTTGCACCCATGCCCGAAGTAAATACTAAGTGGCAAGACTATTTGCGAGATTTTATTGCTTCTTGTGAACCCTATATGGAAAACCCCGAAGGTTATGAATCCGCAATTGAACAAGTTCGTCAAAGAGAACAGATGCAACGATATACTCAGCAAATTCTGGATGTAGCAACCAATTTGACTCGTGGCTCGGTGTATGCAGATGGAGCCATGAATTGGTATCGTTCTCAGTCAGAAAATCTGGGTCGTAATTTTGAGGAAGACTTGGCTGCGGCTCAAGCGTTTGCGGAAACAGGGATGCAAGAGGCTGCGAGGCTAAGAGAGGCCAACAGGGAGTGGATAGAAGGACTACGAGCAGTGGAAAGGGCTGCGGGACAAGAGTATGAACAAAACAATCCGAAGCCCCAGTTAGGACCCAGACGGGTCTTTACCCTTGAGTAATAAAGATAATGTTAAATAGGAATTCACCACATGAAGTTTCATGCGAATTCGTAATGTGTTATCCTTATTTGATGGAATGTCCTGTGGACGCTTGGCTTTGGATGCCGCAGGAATAGAATATGATAATTACTATGCTTCAGAAATTGATAGCCACGCTATTGCGGTGGCTCAAGCCAATTTTCCCGACACCATTCAATTGGGAGATGTGCAAAATTGGAGAACTTGGGATTTAGAAAACATTGACTTAGTTATTGGTGGTTCACCCTGCCAAGGATTTTCTGCCGCAGGAAGAGGGCTTAATTTTGATGACCCTCGTTCTCGTTTGTTTTTTGATATGGTAGAGATTATTGAAGCCTATCAACCTCGGTATAAACTGTTAGAAAATGTGGTGATGCGACCGGAGTGGCAAGATATTATTACCGAATATATGGCGGTAGGTGAACCCGTCTTTATCAACAGTCGCCTCGTTTCGGCTCAAAACCGACAACGAAATTACTGGGCTAACTGGAACATAACTGTGCCTGAAGACCAGAACATTCAACTCCGAGATATTTTAGAAACCAATCAGGATTGGCGACCTGCTTCTATCGTAGGCCGCCGAATCAATCCTGCGACGGGTAAGCGAAATGATGCTGACCGTAGCCTTCCTGTGGTTCAATGTCTGCAAGTCAAATCCGACCCCTCTAAAGCAGGATGCGTCACTACTGTTGCTAAAGATTCGGTAATTTCTGGTGAACCCTCAGGTCGCTATATTAATGCTTATAACCGCCCTGAACTTCAATGGCGAAACTTTACTCTAACTGAATTGGAACGCTTGCAGACCCTTCCCGATGGATATACTTCTGCCGCCTCCGACTCTCAACGACGAAAAATGATTGGTAATGGATGGACCGTAGCGGTTATTCGCCATGTTTTTGAGTGTCTTCGTGCAGAAAACAATCAACAAATTTAAATAGGTAACACATGAATTGGTTTTCATGGAAGATGACTTTTTGAGCGAAACACTCCCAGAGCGTTGGACTCAGTGGGGCAGTTATGCGTTAGCACATCCTGAAGAATTATCTACCCGACAAGAACAACAATTCTCTGGTTTTGCTTTTACCGGTCTAATCCGACCCACCCCTACTGGCCCTCGTTTTTTGGTAGCCGCTTATGATTTTGTCGTAGGTCAAACTGACCCTCGTGACCAGAACCCAATTGCCCCGCCCCAAATGGTAGGAAGCATTGACCGCATTTTAGCAGCCCAACGACCTTGCGGCACCGAAGTGGCTTTCTTGCAAATCTCTTCCAAACCTCGTTTTTATCATGAACCTTGGATGGTAGTGGCTTCTGAGCCAGAATGGATTGCCGAACAACTTCGTTCTATTCACGGACCTCGTTTAGAGATTGAAATTGTGGCTGCCGAAGAAATTGATTGGGAAACCCCTTTTCAGCACCCATGGTTTGGTTAAACTTAAATAACAGCAAGACAAAGTAATGTCTATGCCTGAGGATGTTGAAACTCCCGAATTGGTAGAGTTGCAGGACACCCTGAGTAAGACCAATACGGAAATTGTTAATGAGTTGCCTTCAGAATCAAAACCTGTGGCTGAAGATACCGAAACCAAAGCCGCCGAATCTAAAGGATTAACTGAGGCTCAAAAGAAAAATCTTCCTGAAGCACTTCAAAAGGCGATTCTTGCCAAGCAATCTGGTTCAGATGATAAAGAAGCCGAAACCGAATCGGGGCAGGAACTAAATGTTACCGAAGCCATCCCCGACGATGGAGTTGTTCCCGAAGACCCGACTGCCGAACAACCATGGCAGACTGAACCTGAACCTGCGGAACCAGAAGTAGCCCCTGAACCTGAACCCGAAGCCTTTGAAGCCCCACAGGAACAAATTTCGGAAGAACGCTATCGTGAGATTTATTCGGCTCATTCTATGAGCCAACGAGTTGCTTCTATGCCTTTGGCGGATTACGAGGCATGGTTGTTCCCAGCGAATCATTCCCCTGACTATTTGCGAGGACAAATGTGTTTGAGCCGAGTAGAATCTTCTCTTAAAGCCGCTAACGGAGGTCGTGCCGTAGCCGAACCATGGCAAATTAAAATCGGTGCCGCACTTTGGAGTCGTTTGCATTACAATCATGGAGATGTGGAAACCACTCGTCGGGAATTGGAGCGAGCACCTCCTATGGAAATCATGCCTTTGATTCCCCGAAATGCTTCAGAAGCCATTTCTGTTATTGAAGAAATGCAAACCACTCGTGAGTCTCAATCCCCCCGTGGAAACTGGGAGATTATTGGTGCTTGCGGAGTCGCAGTTTTGATTCCACTAATTCTTTTGCGAAGGCGGTGAGATAAATGGAAGGAAAAATCATGGGAATCCCCAAAGAAATTTTCACTATTTTAGCCATTGATGCAGTCGTGATTGGACTTTACTCCGCTAAGTTATTGGCGGAGAAAAAACACTTGATTGGAGCAAAGGTTTTGGGAACCACAGTTTTGGTAGGCACCGCATTAATGGGGTGAGCCTGTTTGGTAGACGCAACTTGGATAGTCGCTGGAGCCGGAGTTCTGGGAGTTTCCGCTTGGCTATACTCTAAGACCACATCCCCAGTTTCTGGGGATGATGATACTGGAGATTCCAGTTTAAGTGATTCCGCACCTCGCTGGGGTTCTCGTGAACGAACCAATTGGGAACGGTTAGCACCCTCCGCTATGTTTTCCACCTCTTGTGGTTGGTCGCCCGAAGAAGAGTTGTGTCCAGATTCGGTAGTGGCCGACAAAAATTGTTCCACGGAATGTCTCAGACCTTATTTACAGACCAGCATGAATCTGATGCAAAACCGTCGCAACAGTCCTTCTGACTGGTATGGTGGTTCAGGCGGAGTCGCTCCTGAATTACGGAACCCAGTTTTGTGTGCCGTTACTGCTCCCGTGGCTGACATTACTAATGGACAAGCCGTCCGAGCCAGAATTTTATATCCGGCTACTATTCAACGAGGTCATACTACTCAACTTACCATTCAGACTCAGATTATGAGGCATATGGGTTGGACTAAAAATTATGCCTTTGGAAAAATGAGCACGGAGATTCAGGCAGCGACAGTTATTAATCTCAAGGCCACCACTGCTGACGGCTATGGAGTAGAAAGAACGCTGCAACCCGATGGCAGTTACGAGGGAGCCATCACGCTTCGGTCAGTTTCTAACACTGTGGCGAAATCGGGCTGGACCTCATGGGTTTTTGATATTCCCAATCATTTACTGGGACGAGGAGCCGTGAACATTGAAGCCACTATTGACTATAACCGATTGATTGCTTTTACTCCCTCTTGGGATTGGGACGATATGTGTGAATTTAATGCTTCGGTCTTAATGACTATTCCTTCGGTCTGGTTTGCCGATTGGGATTCGCCGTGTGAATCGGGATGTCCCGCATGGGTGAAACCTGATTCTCGGTTCGCTGTGATAGAGTGTTCTGATACGCATTGTTCCGAGCGTTTGGTCGCTGTGCCGAATTGGATTGAAGCGTTATGGACTGACCCTGCCGCTGCTGCCACCTACCCTACTTATTTAGGAACTCAGGCTGACTCAGGCCCAGCAGTTCTCACGGCTGAAACTCGTTTTCCTCGGAATGGGTTTATGGTTTTCTGAATAAACTTAAATAGCAAGAAGTGGTAATAGAACTTACGGAGTCGTCATTATGAATCTGGATTTGGCAATTCAACGAGAACTCAAGCGTTCTCCTATGGACTCGGCTATGCACGGCGTAGAAGAAAGCATGGGAGCCGGATACACCCTCAAAGCCCTTCCACAGACCCTCACTTCTGTGAACGATATGTTGGGAGTTAATCTGGGTCAGATGCGGCCCAATTCCGCCGCCCGACCTGCACTGCAAGAATCCCAGCCAGTGCCTCAAGCCTTTTCTCAATCCTTTGGAGATTTAGACCTCAGTTTCTCTCCTGATGGTAGCAAGTGGTCTTTGGTTCGCTTGGCTTCTGCTTCTGAACAACCCTCAGTTTTTGGCTCCCTGTGGAGAAAATTGCAGGGACGACCCGAAAACAACAACTCAATTGTTATCGTCAAATACGGACAAGGTTCGGCTCACCGATTCCTCACCGCTTTGGAAACTGATGAAACCATTAACCATGAAACCAAATTGGCGATTGCTAACCGAGTCGTTTCTACCCTCAATGGAGATGTAGCCGTAGAAGCCTTGCAACAAGGACTAACCGTAGCCGACACCTCTGAAATCGCAGGAACTCAACCAGTTTCTGCCAGCAACTTTAATAACGGTCAAATGGAAATCAATTTGGCTGAAACCTATGGAGGTGTTAGCAAACAACGAAATCACACCTTTATGGGAGATACTATTATTCCCGCACCAGTTAGCCGAGCACAGGTTTATCAAAACACTGCGGCAACTGGATTTAATCAGAATTCTGCGGGTCTGGTTAATCGCCCACCAACCAAACTGGCGGAGCAAGGAAAATATACCCGCACCTCAAGGTCTTTTTAGACAAACTTAAATAGCAAAAACACGGAGAGATAAAACATGATGACCGCAAATGTTGTTGAAGACACGGTTTCCACCCTAACGGATAAAAGCACTTATTATGGTGTGGCTGGTGTCGTAGTAGCCAATGTAATGGGTATTGCCCTTACTATGATTCCTTTTTACAAGGCAGGACGAGTTGTCGGAAACGGCCTCCGAATGGCGACCACTTTTGCACTTGGTTCCGCCCTCTTGGTTCGTTCTCGTAGCATGGATGCCGATATGGGTCAAGCCGCTAAAGTCGGTGGAATTGTCGTAATCGGCTATGGATTGGGTCAAGCCCTTGCTCTCCTTAATGTTCCCGGTTTCCGAAGCCTATCTGGTTTGATGATGGGTGCTGAAACCCTACCACAATCTGGCTCAGGAAATGTTATCGGACAACAAGGAATTACTCCTGAAGGCACAGGCTACTCCTACTCAGATATTAAAAATGCTGAGGGAGATGAATCTACCGCAGTTGCTTCTGACTCTGGTGATTCTCAAGAACCTTTCGTGGCTGCAACTCTGGCTTTGAAACATCGTGGTCAAGGTCAAGAACCTATGTATTCCCATCAAGTTCCCTCTCCTCTGGGACACGGAGTCACTCAAAACTTCGGTTCTGAAACGATGGAAGTTTCACCAACTGGCGGAGTAGAGCAAGCCTATGGCGGCGGCTCCCCAGAATCTTCAACCACTGGCTCACAAGTAGAAACCGATATGGGCATCTATATGACCAGCGTGGATGTTGGTGGTGCAATTGCAGAAGGACTCGGCGGACAAAACGCTTTCGTTGCTTCCCGCTATCCTGCTTCCAGTAGCACTCAACCCCCAGTTTCCTATGGTGCTGAAGCCACAACAATGGCTGTTAAAGGAAATGCTTACGCTACCCAGACGGGTAGTATCTATGATGAGTTCGGTTCTTATGTTAGACCCGGAACTTCGGCTGAGGCAGATATTTGGCTCAGTCATGTAATGCCCTCGGCAGGAAACTCTGGACGAGGAGTCACATTCTATCACAGTGAAGGAGTTAAGAAAGGTGTAGTCGGACGACACATGGTTTCTGCTGAAGGCTCAGGTGCCGTGATGGGACAATACTAAACAGGTGAATAATATGAATGTAACAGGAACATTGTTGAACAAGTGGACCATCGGCGGTAGCCTCCTACTCACAGGTGCTATTTTTGTTGGTTTCGCCACAGAACGCAGTTGGATGAGCAAGCCTTGGGGCTGGACTGGACGCCTCAACTGGACATGGGGTAAGACCATGGGTCTGGTTCCTCTTTTGATGGGTGTCGCTACACTTACTGGTGTAGACCCATTTAACATTGAGGGTCGCTCAGGTGCTGCCTTGCAACTCCCCCTATGAAGGTGAAATTATGAAAGTTTTTAACGAATGGACCGTAGGTGGAAGCCTCCTCCTGATTGGAGCAGGATTTTTTAGCACCCGTTTTTCCGATATTTTGGCTTACCGACTCGGCTCTGTTCCCTCTCAAGTCCCAGTTTTGGGCGGCAAGCAAGTAACTGTTGGCCGTGTTATGGGAATTGTTCCTTTGACTATGGGTCTGGGAGTTCTTTTGGGTAAGATGCGAACCACTCCCGTAGTAGACCGTGTAGTAGAACTTCCCGTAGTTTCTGATGTCGCTGGATTTGTCCAAGATTTGGGCAACGACATGAAGGTTGTTATCGGACCGGGAACTGCTATGGCGGCTGAAACTGATGGTTATGCAATTCAAGAAAATTTTGAAAAGCGATTTACCAGCAAGCGAGTTCCTAAGCGTAAGATTTCTACCGACACCTCCAAACCGAAGGGTTCACACAAGTCATGGAAGACTACTAAGCGAGCCGAATCATGGACTGACGCAGTTTCTATGGCTCGTAAGGATTTGGGAATCACAGGTTTTGAACCAATCCGAAAAGGTTCCGCACTTTACAACCGTGCTAAAGAACTTTATTCCAAGGAGTAACTGGGGGTAAATCCCCATGCCGGCCGACTTAACCCAGCAATTATCCACTTTTTTTGATAATTTATTTCATACCTTGGTTCCCGCTTATCAACCCGATTATACTGGTGCCGAACAAGCCATAGATAAACAATTAGAAACAGAATTTCCCGATATACTACCTGACTATGACACCCCAGAGTGGCAATTATGGAATCTTGATGAACAGCAATTGGCCGCATTCCGAGTCAGACAAGCCCAATTAGTAGCAGAAATGCGACCCTATTATTATCGTATTGTGGATGCAGTCTGGTTGGCTCAAAACGCTAACTTGCTTCGCACAGGAGTTCCTCAGTTAAGCCCCCGAATTTTTCGTTATGGTGAAACTGAACTTTGGTTAGCCTCTACTATCGGTCGTAATTCCCTGAGTATTGCTTCACAAGCCGCCTCTAAACGCTGGATATTTTCTGATGGTAACATTTTTCTGGTGCTGGCTTCTGGTGAGGCACTGATTCTGACTCGTGACCAAATGCAATTTCAGGTGGAGTTAGGAATGATTGGAGGCGACATTCAAGTTTATTACTATGGAAGCCCGCTTTTGAACTGGATTGCCTTCCCCTTTAGACAGTCATTGATTACCAGAAACCCGAAATAGGGTGAAAACTTAAATAGTCAAAAATACCAATACAATATAGACGCAGAAAGCGTTAGGAAATGATTAACATGAGTATGAGAAGCCAAGTATATGAATGGAGTAATCTTGCCTCTTCAGGCAGTTCAACGCTCCGCCGAACAACCACGGATGTGCCAGTTACCATCCCAGCAGACCGAGAGATTGATATTTTCATCGGCGGCTACGGTAACAACATCACCAAGCCAGCAGAAACGACCGCCACCCAATTTATCGTCATTGAGGACATTGCTTGTTCCCCATGGCTCGGTGGTAGCGTCCAAATCCGAATCAACACCACGGATTACTTCCAGAACCCTGATGTAACTCGCCAACGAGGTATCCCCGGTCTGGCAAGTCCATACCCCCGTGGTTCACCTTCATCCGTTGCTGTTGGAGGAACCGCTCTGGATTACAGCGTAGACAACCTTTTGAAGTCCTTTGACCTCTACCCCGATGTCTATGTCCTTCCCGGTCAAGTGTTCCAAATTCTTTACAGCATTGACACTGCTATGAACGGCACAACCACTGAAGTTGTCGCAGCCTTTGTTAAATACACTCTTTACGACGGCCCCGACGCTCTTATCGCCAACAAACTTTTGGAACTTGGTGTCACCATCAACCCCAACAATGTAGATTGGTATAAGCGTTCCCTCATTGAGCAGCAAACCCGTGCTTCAATGGCCCCTGCTAACGGAGGTGCCTGAGTTCGGAGTTCCTCTTGGGAAATCTAAACTATGGAGATGATTATTATGAGTATGAGAAGCCAAATTTATGAATGGAACGGTCTTGGAAACACCGCAGCAGCAAACTTTACATCAGCCAACGCTGGTCGTGCCACATCCATCTTTATCGGTGGATTCGGTAACAACATTACCAAGCCCGCTGAAACCACAGCCACTGAGTTCGTCGTTATTGAAGACATTGCTTGCACACCAACTCTGCCCGCAACCTCAACCGCCGCAACTTTGTCTGCTAACTACCGTGGACAACTTGAAGGATTCACACCCGGCAACGGTCTGCTCGGTCCTCGTGCATATGTTCAAGTTCGTATCAACACCACTGATTACTTCCTTGACCCAGACAATGTAGCCAACGATGGTATCCCCGGCTCTGCCTCACCATACCCTCGCTCATTGGACTTCCAACCTTCGTTCAACCTTTACCCTGATGTATATGTGTTGCCCGGTCAAGTTTGGGACATCCTTTTCACCGCCTACAACGACGGTTCATGGGGTGCCACCACTGGTGCTGACCTTTACGCCTTTACCAAATACACATTGTATGACGGTCCCGATGCACTTATCGCCAACAAACTGTTGGAAATGGGTATCAGCATCAACCCCGGCAATGTAGACTGGTATAAGCGAAGCCTCCTTTCCGCTCAAGGAATGTGAGTGCCGAAACAGGTCACAAGCCAGATTGGGGCATAACGCCTTAGTGGAGGCTCGGTTTAGCCGTGCCAATGATACTGAGTGCCGTTAGGCTTTAAACCAAAAGGGTGATACCATGTCCGTTGAGTCAGATGCAAGAAAATTGCAGATTGGTGCTTTAATTGGCTACTTCGGCGGCTATCAGATTGGGAAACGATTCTTTGTTTCCGAAGAAACTGATACTTCCGCAGTCTTTCCAGCCATAGTAACCGCAGGACTTGGTGTTTTTCTGGGCGGATATGTCGCTTATCACTACTTCGGTGGTGATGAAGAGTGAAAAAACGCCTTAAAAATGCCCTCGTTATGATGGGAGTTTTATTGACCTTTGACCTTGCTCAAGGCATTGTGTTCACATCTTTTGGTAAGTCAGACGGAACTTTCAAGAGTTTTATGAAAAATCTGAGGATTCCTCCTCAGGATGAACTCGCAAGGCTGGTTCCTATCGCTATTATATCCTCCGCTATTGTCGGATTTTCTACTGATTATATCCGAGAAAGACTGGGATTGGGCTGCATAGATTCCATAGACGATGTAATTGAAGTGTTTGTGGATGAACTTGGTGAATAACCATGAAGTCCATTCAATTGGGTTCTGTTTTGGTCGGAGCGGGCATTGCAGTTTCTGTGTTTCACATTAACTTGTTGCTGGTAAATCGTAACCGAGCACCTAAAATTGCTTATGGCGTAGGTTTGCTGGGCGGTGTGGTTTTGCTTAATATCGGTAGCAACCTGATTGCCTCTGGTTTGCGACAAGTTTAAGTAGGTGAACTGGGAATCATAGGCTATGAGCCTACCTGCTCCTATCAATTGGTTAGGTAAAGCCTCATGGGACGACCCTAAACATTGGGCAGTAACTCAAAGTTTTGTTGCTTTTTTGCGAGCCGAAGGCGAACTCCTTCAATTAAAGTTTCGGGATGGGGCGACCAAAACATTTCTCGTAGTTTATGACGAATTAGGAGAGGAGTCGGATTTTAAATCCCGATTGCTCACATGGGGTCTTACGGGCAACGGAACTTCAGTTTTTGGCTCCCATTTTGCTATTTTTCAGGCCGCCGTATTTTGTGAAATAAATGCGTGGTTTGCGGCTAACTCCGCTGCTTGTGACCGTGCCTTTGTAAATTCTGATAATCGGAGTAGCAAAACTAAGATAGATTGGGACAACCAGTTTTGGGATTACTTGGGACGCCAATCTCGTCGCTTAGACAAGTCTTTTCCTGAGGCCGCCTTAGATGTTAATGGTGCGTTTGGAGCCTCCATCTGGGAGTTTATGTTGCTGGGTGGCTCTCTGTTTGGAGTTGAGTGGCCCGCATGGGTAGAGATTCGCCAAGGAATGAGGGAATCTCACCTTCCAGAAATCAAAAATCCAGCCATGGAAGAAGACTTCGGAAATCATCTTGCCACCTTTTTGGACCAACGGAAACTAAACATTTTGGAAGAATTTGCTAAAGAAGCCAATCAAAATCTTGGATTTGAAGGATTAGGAAGCCTCTTTGGGTGAAGTTTCATATAGGACGCCACACCAGTTACCCCCATGTTTGATGTGATTATCCCCGTTAGGTCTACACCGCTTAACCTGTTTCGTTCTTGTTTAGAGTCGGTCTTAAACCAAGATTATCAGGAATTTCAGGTTTTTATCTGTGATGCCACACCCGAAACATGGATTCGTTGGGAGGCTCATCAAGCCCTGCTACAAGAATTTGCTGAAGCATTTGGCGACCGATGGAATTATCACACGCAACAACCCGAATTTAAGGGAGTTTCGGGAGCCAGAAATCAAATTATTGCCGCAGGTCACTCTCCATGGGTTGCATTTTTAGATTCTGACGATAAATGGTCTACCGATTATCTGACTCGCATGGCTGAGGCGATGCAGACCGGAGAAGCCGAAATTTGGGTCACCGAAATTCTCAGCGATGTTGCCACCAATCACTTGTTGCCGCTGGAACGAGTCGGTGTGGCGGCGACTATTGGGATGGAAAAACGCTTGCACTGTCGCTTGCAGTGCTATGAACTCATTAATTTTTTGCCCACTAACTTTCACCGACAATTCTGGATGACGGCCGCAGTATTCTTTTCGGGTCTGGTTTGTGAACGACGCTGTTTGGAATCCGAACAGTTTTCCGAAGATTTTGCCTTGGGAGAGGACACCGAATTAATGTTGCGTTGGACTAAAGCGGGATATTTGACTCGGTTTTTGGCAGTTTCCGAAACCATGGTTCAGAAAAATGCGTGGGAGGGACAACTTGGCTCTGAAATGAATAATCCTGAAATCATGGAACCGATTGGAGCCTTGTTTGCCGCTCGCCATGCCGATTGCTATCTGACCCCAGAGTGGCGACGAGATAAATCCTTCTCAGCCTTGCAATTGTTTGAACGCTTTGCTTCGGGCGAATCGGCTCGGAATCGCTATCAATTAGTAGACGCAGTTACCCTTAACATCATGACCGAAGAGGACTATGAACTCACCCAACTGTGAAGATTCATATAGAAACACTGCGGTTCATCAATTATGTTTGATGTTATTGTTCCCGTGTTCAAGACTCATCCTGACCTTGTGAGGAAATGTTTGACTTCACTCCGAAATCAAAGGTTCAAAGATTTTGAGGTCTGGGTCATAGACGGCACTCCTGAAACTCATGAGCGAGCCGAGGCTCTTAACGAGGTCTATCAGGATTTTGCTTCCGAAGAGATAGCATTTCATTTTATTCGGCAAACGGGACGAGGTGTTTCCCAAGCCCGTAATCAAGCCATTGCTTTGGGAAATCGCCCCTATATTGCCTTTTTAGATTCTGATGATTTATGGTATTCAGAGAGATTACTCTGGGCTTCCTTAGATTTACCTGAGCGTGACGCTCAGGAAGTTCTCTGGTGGGGCTGCATGGATGTTACCAAAACCCTAACTGGATTTTCTGGTAAAGATTATACTACTCAGCGATTGGCTGGATATTTAGACCCCTCTGATTGGAAGCGTTTTCAAACCAATTGGGAGCCGGGACAGGATTATTTTTTCGCTGCACTCCGCCCTATTATGACTTCGGCTTGCATCATTCGCCGCAGTCGTTTTGAAGCCATAGGAGGTTTTGACGAATCATTATTTTTTGGAGAGGACACCGATTTGTGGATGCGGGTCGTGGGAAATCCCTTGCAAGAGGAGGAGTTATATCGGGTATCCTATGAACCAGATTTAATTGGATATTATCATTGTCACGAGGAGCAAACCACCGCAGGAGGTATTCAGTCTGTGATTGGGTCTTCCGACAATCCGCAACAAATTCTGGCCGACATTTATGCCCAAAAACAGAAGCAAGTTTTACTTCATACCTCTCCCGAACAAGTGGCCCAATTGCCCGGATTTTTAACACGCTATCACGAGTCTTGGGAGCATAATCGGGATTACTGGCAGTGGCTACTTACTACTTTTCGGGACTCACAGGTATTTGATACTTCCCTATTTTTGAACCCGTGACTCAGATTGATTCATATAGGTCGCAACACAGTATAAAATTATGCCCCAAGCCCCCGATGATTTAAAAATTGACTCACCCATAGGGGAAATCACTATTCCGACTGAACCTCTGCGAGAGGTGCTTCAATATCTGGGCAATACCATTGAGAAAACCGACCAAATAGACACCAGTATTTCTGAGTTTTTCGCTACCGACATTTCTAACTTGGAAGTCAAGCACCGAGATTATTCAGGACGAGAGTATATCATGTGGGCTTATTCCTTGCTTTATGTCTTGGAATCCGAGTATGATACCATTAAAATTGAAAATCACAAGTATGGTAATGCCGAAACTCCACCGATTTGGAATGAAGAAACTTTTAACGGACTAAAATTCAAAATCCCTTACAAACTTACCATGTTTTTGCGACATAAAACCGATGGACATCCACTGGTCGTGTCTTTCTGGCCTTACGAACAATATGAGATTGACATCAAGTTCTACTTTGAAACCTCGCCTGAGTATGGAGGACGCTACACTGAATTGTGGGACAAAGTAAAAACTCACTTCAACACCGAAGGATTGTTGAAAAACTCTAAGTTCACTGCCGATTTCCGATTTTTGGAAGTTCCTGAGGCGGGATGGAACGATATTATTGTGGATGATTCCGCTATGGAGGTCATCAACCGACATATTATCAATTTCGTTCCTCACATGAATGTATTTCAAGAGAAAAATCTGAGGGCTTCTCGTGGAGTGCTCATCACAGGACCACCCGGCACAGGTAAAACTCTGTGTTGTAATGTAGTAATGAATCACACCAACATCACCACTATCTATGCTTCCCGTGATGCTATTAAACACGAGGGGCAGATTACGGCACTCTATAAAATGGCTCGTCATTTGAGTCCCACTCTGGTGATTATTGAAGATATTGATACACTGGGAGGTTTAGACCGTATGGAAGTTCATGACCATCCCTTGTTAGGAGAGTTTTTGAATGCACTTTCTGGGGTGGAACGCAATTCTGGAGTTATTACTTTGGCTACCACTAACTACCCACAACATTTGGATTGGGCTTTGGCTGACCGACCCGGACGCTTTGACTCCAGAGTAGAGTTTGGCTATCCTAAACCAGAGGCTCGTGAGGCAATTTTGACTAAATATCTGGAGCCATTTTCCGCCGATATTAAGTTGTCCAATATCGTTAAGAAAACTGAAGAGTTCTCTGGAGCCTATTTGCAGGAATTGGTGCAGAACGCTTTTATGTTGGCTTTTGAAGAATCTGGATTTGAAGAATCTAAGACTCGTATCAATCAAAAACACATGGAACGGGCTTTGGACATTCTTTTGGCTCAACGAGCCATGGCAAAGAAAGAGCGAGGAGTCAGCGATATTTCAAGTTCAGAACTATACGGCTAAAACTTAAATAGCAGCGATACGATATATCGCTTATGGGTCGGATGAAATCTCTGGGCTATGCTTATGCCGAACATCTGGGCGAAGGCGTAGATGTGGATTGGTATTTTGAATCAATCGTTAATGGCGAAATTGAAATTCCCAAGTGGTTTGTTGAAGAATGGTTAGAAGCCAACCCAATTTTTGCCAGCGAAAATTCTGAAGACTACGAAGTTATCATGACCGAAATCGGACACACCATGCAACGAGATGGAGAAACCATTGTCTTTGGCGATGTAGTATTTGCTACACCCAACGATGGACGCTCTCGTATTAGCAGTTATGGACAAGGTGCAGATAAAGCCTCGGCTCGTCAGGCACTCATTGACCGAGCCACAGATTATTTACACGAAGAGTTTAGTGCTGAATCCTCAGGTTGTTCAGAATGTGGTAAAGATTTGGATGGGATGGGCGATTATGAAGATGATTTTAGAGATTGCGACTTATGTGGAGTAATGCTTTGTGGCGATTGTAATAGGCGATGCGAAGGTTGTTCCAATACGGTTTGTAATTCTTGTAGGTGTAATAAGACTTGTTGTGATGGAAGTTATTGTGATGAGTGTCACGAACAAGAGTATTCGGCTGAACCTGCTTGGGAAGACACTCCCCGAAGTTGCGATAGGTGCGGAGCAGTTGATTCCAGCGTGGGATGGGTTGATGAAGAAATGTCGTATAAATTGTGTGAACCTTGTGATGAAGATTTCATTTTCAACCAAGAGTATTCGGCTGAAACCAAATCTTGGAGATTCCAGAAAAGAGATTCTTCGGGTCGTTTCGCCAAAGGTTTTAAAGATACGGGTCCAATCTCAGATTCTGAATTTATGGAAATGAATCCAGATGAGATTCCGTTGGTTAATGAAACATATACTCCTGAGCAAGTAATAGCCTTTGTTAATGACTGTATCAACGACGACAATTTCCCTGAGCGAATGATGGACCAAGTATTTTTGGATTCTATTCAGAAAGTCACTGCCGCTGCCGATTTGGAATTGTTGCAGGAACTCAATTATGCCGCCCACACCTCTTTGATTGAAAATGGAATTTATGATGACCGAGCAGGAATGGCGGGTGCCAAGCGAGCCATTTTTGTGACCGATGTTTTTCTTAATTTCAAATGGGGTCAAGAGAATTGGGCAGCGGAAAGTTATTGAGTTAATCTCAAAACTTAAATAGCAAAACACCGCAATTAACATCATGTGCAACACTTGTGGCTGTATGAAGGCGGAGTCTGACTCTCACTCTCACTGTGCTGGATGCGGTTCACATGACATGAACGCAGAATCTATTTTCTGTGCCTCATGCACCAAAACAATGGATGCCGAGACAATTGGAGTGAATACAATGGAAAAGAATGCAGAATACGGAAAGCGTAACCGATACAAACTCAACGGCTCATACCGCTATGTAGCCCGCAACAGCAAGGGACAATTTATTAGCAATGTAGATATGGGACGAAGCCTTGCCGCAGACAAGCGTGAACCTAAACCAACTCGCTACGCCAAGCCCGGTCACCGTGGCCGTGGAGATTGGGACGGTCATAAACACGCTGAAACTTTTGAAGCCATGGCTCGTTTGCCAGCAGGTCGTCAAGACATTGAAGCCGTTAAGGATGCTATCCGTGCTCGCCACTCTGGAGTTCAATTCCGAGGCGACCCAGTTTATCTAACTGAAACCAGCGGTAGTTCTAACAAGTTCCATGTCTTTATTGATTCCAACCTCGGTGGATTTAACGGATATGGTCGTATCGGCTATAATCCTACTATCTATGGACCTATGACTTCCAGCCAATATGAGAAGAAAATGCGGGACAAGATGCGAAAGGGATACACCAAGACTAAGGCTGCTGAAACTTTTGAAGCCCAAAAGTATGGTAAGCGAAACCGCTACAAGTTGAACGGCCAACAACGCTATGTGGCTCGTAATGCTAAGGGACAATTTATTAGCAATGTAGATGTGGGACGCTCTCTGCGTCAAGACCGCCGAAGCAACGCTAAGTCCGAAAAGCCTGTTGGTTTCCGTGGACTCGGTGATGCTAAAGTTCACCACTCAGAAAACCTAACCAACGCTATTGTGCAATGGGAAAATGGTTCTGGTATGAGTGCGGCATCTGCTCCACCTAACGACATCATGTTTGCTGACCAAGTTGAACTTGCCAAGCCTGTGGAAACAGGTGCTAAGATTGGACTCGGATTTATGTTGCTTTCCGCTGGTGCAGTGGTCGCTTCTTCGGCTCTGGGATTCTTCTTTGGCGACAACTGAGGTGACAACTTGACCCTAACCGACTCTCTGCTAAACATCGGAAGCCTTGCTTTGGTTTCCTTTGTGGTAGCCTATGCTGCCAGAGCAGGTTATCGTGTGGCGAAAGAAAACTTTGGTTCCGAACAGGAAGTTTTGGTAGATGAAACCATCGTCAATAACTACGGTGAAATTCAAAAGGTTTCAACTGAGCGAGGCATTATGCAAGGACGCATGGTAGGGCAAACTTACAACCTTTCTAACGAAACACCCTATGGGAAAATTGCCTATGGTCCTGACTTATCCGCTTACACCCTGAGCATGGCTGCCACCACCCCGACATTCGGACAGAATTATTCTGGTGCAGCGGTCGGTGCTAATTGAGGTTATCTCTAACTTGATTTGGAATCAAGGGCTGATGGAGAAACTTAAATAACAAAACGCACCAACTATACTTGAGGGTCGTCTATGGATTTTGCTCAACTCCGTGCCAATATCTTTGAAGCCGAGGATGAAACTCCCGTTTCTACACCCGTCCGTGACCAACTCCGAGATTCTCTGGTCGGATTTCCACTCTTGTTGGGTGCTGGGTCTTTGATTCTCTGGGGCTTTGATAGATTTGCACAGGACGGTAAATTACTCTCTTCTGAAGGAGAATATAATTACCAACCTTTTGTGTTTTCAGTTTTGGGTCTATTCCCATTTGGATTTGGGCTGGGAGGTTTATTCCGTGGCCTACAAGCCAATCGTGACATGGAAAACTATGAAACTCTGATTGAAGTGGCTGAAGCCGAAATGGAACGATTAGAATCAGAAGTATTAGAAGCAGAATCTGAAGCCGCTGAGGAAGAGGCTCGTGAAAAATACGGGGCCGAATCCTCTGGAGGAATGGCTACCTTTTTCATGGACTCCACCTCCACCCCTAATGCGAACACCCAAGGAATTTACGGTTCTGCTTTTGGACAGCAACCAGTGTCCGTCCGAAGTTCTTTCCAGAGAGATACCTTTGGTTTCTGAGCAAACACCTAAATAGTCGGAATACGGAAGTGTAACTATGGTCATGAGAGAGATTTACTCCACTGGACTTAAAGAGCGAGTAATGTGCGAGGTTCGTGATATTGTTGCCACACCCAGCAAGGGCGGCACCACTCGTTATCAAGTTGTTGGATTTTACACTCACCCAGAAACTGGCAAGGAGCATCGCTGTCAGAGCATGATTGGTGCTCAGGATGCGGCTACTATCTGTGAACAACTCGGCATTCAATTGCCCGTTGTTTCCGCTCCTGAACCTGATACTTCCTTTGCTGCCGAAGCCTCTGAGCCAGCAGAATCTTCAGGAGAATTGTTAGTTCCTGAACCCAGCACTGACCCAGTAGGCGATGGTAGAATTATTGGACAACACACTGGCGGAGAAATTGTTTCCGCTACTGACGCTGCACCCTCTCTCCCTGCACATGATTATGTCTGGGCTGGTCGTGCTGAAGAAGACCAAAAGAATTATTGGGAGAATACTTACAATCGGGGAAATGATGGTTCTGGTAAGAGCATCTATCGTCGTGGGGCTTTGAGCCGACTCAAAAAGGCTATTGCGGATAATTCGCCCGAAGAAGTTGCTATTCCAATGGAAGCCGGTTTGGAAGACCAAGAGTTGGCGATGCAAGAAGCCGAATTTGAAGAAGTCGCAGATTCCATTAACAATTCCTATGAAGATATTGAAGGTCGTGAAGTTTTCGTAGTGGACCGACCTATTCGCAACTATTTGGCTAATGAGTTTTCTGAAGAAATTTCTGAAGGAATCGTTGAAATCTCCGCTGGAGATTCTGCTGATGAATATGAAATTGCGTTTCCGTATGCCTTTTCCGAAGCCATGATTGATGCTATTGCTGAGTTCCAAGAATCTGGGGACGAATATGGTGAATACTCTCGTGATGACTTTGATTATGTGGACGAAGAAGATGTTTATGCTGCTCGTGGATTCGTTGATGCCGCCGATGAGATGCCCGCAGGAATTTCTCGTTCTACGGTGGCGGTCATTACTGCTGCACTGGGTCTGGGTGCTGCATGGTGGTGGAGCAACTACCGCAAGTGAAACTTAAATAGCAGCAATACAGAGTATTGTCTATGGTTGGCTATAACATTGAGTGCGACCCCGGTGATTTATATTCTCGGAAATGCTATGTTATTAACCCAACTACTAAGGCTCGTGAAGAAATTATTGGCTATGACTCCTCAGGAAATCCACTTTCTAAAGGAGCCACTTCCGCCGCAGGAACCGCTTGGCAAATCAATTATACCACTTTAGACCAATCGGGAAACGCTTATCAGCCCTACGGCACTGCTGGAGTTCCATGGACTCTGAGTGGAATTGCGGGTATTTTCGGTGTGATGCCCTCTTCAGGAGCAGATTCCCAAGATTGGAAATATATCACTGAACACGCCCCCGGTAGTTTTTCCCGAAAAATGTATCAACAGCGAACTTGTAATCCTCTTTGGCCTACCTTTGGTTGTCGCACGGCTGACCCAGAATCCAGCCAAACGGTTACTACCGCACCAGACGAATCTGACCCCGCACCGGGTTCTGAGTCTTGGTATGATAAGTTCTTTGGTAGTTTTTCCGCAGAATCTGAGCAAGGCGTTTCCCGTCTAACCACAGCAGGAACCATAATTGCTGGAATTGGTTTAGTGGCTCTGGGGAGGCGTCTTCGTGGCAACTAAATCTACCGCCTCTGACCGAGCCGATATTACCGATAAGGTAGAGGCTCAGAACGAACAGAAAATCAATGTGGCTCGCAAAGCATGGCGTGGAGTTATGCTGGGAGCCGTCGGTTCGTTAGCATTTTTCTTGTCTACTCTGGGAAATCTGGGTAAAACCTATCAGACTCATGGTAATCCTTTCCGACATTTAGAGCGACACGATGTTATCTTGTTTTCACTTCCTGTGCTGGTTATGGGATATTTTTTGCTGGAAACCACTCGTAATGGTGCTGGGGAGGAATCTGATTGACCCGAATTCCCCTCACTCTCTATCAGGCTACTGACCCTCGTTTGGTCGCCAGATTAGAAGCCAGAGGGTTTCAGATTCGTTTTACCGATGAAGGTGCTGAAGCCATTAAAACTCGCAAATCCTTAGCGGCTGAATCAACCGAAACCGATTTGGCTACTCCCGTTAAAGTGGTTCAAGAACGCCGAGATTTTGTGACGGGAGTCGTAATTGGTGGTGTAGTGGTAGGCGTATTAGCCACCGTTTTCGGCAATGTTTTGTCAGAATTAATTTTAGATGATTTGCGACAGGCTCACCGCAAGTTTGGCTATGAATCCTCTTGGTGGGAACGAATGAAGTCGCTTAAGTTTTGGAAATTAGGTGAGTAATCACTATGCTTAAATAGGAAGACCGATAATCACGGTTCATGCCTTTTGATACGCTCTATAAAGTAGACACCACTGACGCTATGCGTGAATGGACTATTGAAGTTCGTCGGGATGGCCGAGGCGGATATAATTTGATTACTCGTTATGGGCAAGTCGGAGGCACGATTACTGAATCTGAACCCACCCTAATTGATTATGGGCGACAAGGACGCACAGTGCGGGAACAAGCCGAGTTTGAAGCCCGCTCGTTGTGGATGTCTAAAATGGACGAAGGATATGTGCTCACCATGGCAGGTGCCAGAAGTCAAACCATTGTTTTGCCCATGCTGGCTAAAAGTTTTGCGAAAGGAGGCCAACGATGGACCCAATTCCCCGCCGCAGGACAGAGAAAATTTGATGGTGTGCGATGTTTGGCTTCCATGCCCGCTGCTGATTCGGTCGTGATGGTTTCTCGTAAAAACAAGCAATATGATGGTATGAACAACATTCGTGAGCAAATTGCGGCTCTCAACCTACCCAGCAACATTGTGTTAGATGGTGAATTATATTCTGATGAATTAGATTTTCAACGAGTTACTGGTTTAACTCGCAAACTCCGAACCAGTTATACTGAGCAAGACCGAGAGGATTTAGAATTGCTTTCTATGCGAGTCTATGATTTGATTAATCTTGATGACTTGCAAATGACCTTCGCTAATCGTTATCGTTTGCTGATGCAATTGTTAAATCAGGTTGAGCCATCGGCTCGCCCCAACCTCAGATTTGTAGAAAATTTCCCTATTAACGACTTTGAGGATGTGACTCGCCTTCACCAACAATTTGTAGATGAGGGTTATGAGGGGCTAATGGTTCGTAATTTGAATTCGGTGTATCGTCTGGCGGGTCGTTCTTCTGACCTTATGAAAGTCAAGGTTTTTCAGGATGCTGAGTTCCGAATTGTCGGATATGACGAAGGAGTGGGACAAGATGCCGGCACACCAATTTGGCGTTGCGAAATCTCTCCCGGTGGTCCACAATTTTCGGCTCGCCCCATGGGAACTTTGGAGTATCGTAGGGAACTGTGGCAAAACCGACAATCTTTGGTAGGCGAATTACTCACCGTTAAATTCTTTGAATATACCAATGACGGCATTCCTCGTTTCCCAACAGGTGTGGCTATTCGTAATTATGAATAGATTGAAATAGGAAGCAACCCAATACAGGTTTATGGTTGCTGAGGCTACGCCAGAGGAAATCTGGACGGAATATCTGATTTCTCGCAAAATCCAATATATGCAATCCTATCGTCAAACAATTGGGCGAGAGTATGAAGCCAATTCCCGCCACTGGGATTCGTTAGCAGAAAGAGATTGGCAGGTTATTGAGGAAAATCTCCAATCAGGATTTGGCGTGGCTGAGGCAGTTAAAAGACAGTTAGGTGAAGATTTCTTTGAACGCCAACTGGCTAACATGGAAATCAATATCGTAGATAGCGAGCAAGACACAGTAGAATGGGAATCTGAACTAATTCCTATTTATACCCATTCTGATTTTGTTATGTTGAGCAATCAAGGCATTTTCCGAGAAAGTTTGTTTGCCGTAGACAAGGAAAGACGCTGGGAGAAAAAAACCATTGCCGAAGTAGAGGAGCATGGTTATGAACACACAGGATATGCACCCACTAACGAAATTGTTTATATTGTATTCAGGAGGCCATCGTATGACTAAAGACTTTGAAGCATTATCGGGGACAGATTTTATTACCACTCGCATGATGATTGGAGTTTTGATTTTAGTGGAAGTTATTATTCAGAGTTTTTCGTTATTAGTGGCTCCTACGGAATGGATGACTTGGCAATTGTTAGGATTCATTACTGCCACTAACTTGGGAGCCGTATTGCTGGCAATACAAGCCCAACGGCAAGCCGACCGTTTAGGTTCTATTTACAAGGCCATTTTTACCCCAGATTTTTACCGAACCATGAATACCATTTCTTCGTTAGACAACTTAGTTCGTGCTGAGGCTGCCAAAGACGGTCGTTCTATGGATGAAGAACTGCAAGACCTTGCTCCCAAAATCTATGGATTCGCCAGAAAGTATGTAGATGTTCGTGCTATTGAAGAAGGTATTTCCCCACCTGAAGTCATAATTGCTGAGGCTCCTGAAATCACTGATGAGTCAGAATTGTTTCGGGATTAAACCTAAGTAGTAGTTTTACGGAGAGATAATCATGAATCGTGTCTGGCAAGAGATGATTTTTACTTTTTGGTTGGCTTGTTTGGGAGCCATGATTTGGGTTACAGTTATTTTTGCCACGGGAGTCAAAACTCCTGATGAGGTGATAGCCGACATGACTCGGCATTTGGAAGATTATGGCACTCTGTTTATCACTCTGGATTTTTTGGTGGGTTTTCTGCTGTTACGATGGGGATGGCTCTGGTGGGCCGAAGAAAACGACTCTGCCAACGATAGATTGAAATAGCAAGAAGACCCAAAATGATATAGGACGGTTACCAATATGGCGAATCAAGACCCACAACCAGAAGTTTATACCACAGTTCATGATTTTTCAACTGCGGTCAGCAGTGGAACGCAGTCGGCTGTGTCTATTTTTACCAATCAGGCTAATAATGAAGAAGTTCGTGTCTATGCCGTAGCAGTAGACTTTTCTTTGCTGGACGGCTCTGGTAATCAAATTACCAGCACTACTGACCCCAAATTCACTATGCCCTCAGATTTTACTATGACTTTGAGTGTGGGACCCAATAACATTCCGTCCAACTCTTTTGACTTGGGCTGGATTTATGGGCAGCAAGACCAGACTATGAGTTTCACTGTTCCGGTCATTGTGTTGTTCCAACAACCTCTCAAAGTCACAATCACGGCCAACTCTGGTGTAGCCGCATTTAACTATAACGGCACCGCAGTGGCTACTGTCCGAGCCAAAATCTCACTGGTTTCAGAATTGTCCATCCAAAAGATTGCCGCTCGTCGTGTTGCTTGAGGAGGGATAAAATATGGCAAATCAAGACCCTGAACCAAAAATCCTGACTACCAATCATGATTTTGCTGTTCCTGCTACTTCTGGACTTACCAACATCGCCACAGTTTATACTAACCAAGCCAATAACGAAGAAGTTCGTATCCACGGAATCGCTATTGATGTCGTGCCTTTGGACGCTTCGGGCAATCAACTCAAAACAGAAACTGTTACCAATCCCTATTATTACAACTATGTGGCTCCCAATACCAGCCCCTTTGGAACCTTTACTGATTTTGATGTAGAGATTCTGGTCGGAGGCAACCGTATTCCTACTAATGATATTTCTGTGCAAAGAATGTTGATGCCCGGCCAACAACAACAAAGGTATCTGGCATTTACCAGTCCCGTATTGGTGCTCTATCAACAACCACTACAAGTTTCTGTGTCTAACAATGTCGCCATTGCTGCACACGATATGGTAACTGCTGGCACTGATGTTGCTACGGTTCGTGTCAAAGTTACTCTTATCGGTGAATTGGAAATCCAAAAGACAGTTTATTGAACCGAAGGTTGAAATAGCAGCAATACAGAGTATTGCTTATGATGCGGCGTCAAGTTTATGAATGGAGGGCGGTGATTCCCTCTGCGTCATATCCTGATGTCTTTGTTCTCAATCAAGACCCAGTTTTGACTCAATCTCCTGCCATCCCTGCATGGCGAGGCAATGCTTCGCAGGGTTTAGATGTTTTTGTAGGTGGATTAGGAAATAATCTGGACATTCCGGGATTTGTGAAAGCCACCCAATTTTTTGTTATTGATGAACTTTCTTTGTGGCCTCCTCGTGCCACCGCTAATATCTGGGTAGAAACCTCCCGTTATTTTCAAAGACCTGACCGAGCCGTAGCCGCTGGAGTATCAGGAAATGCCGCACCCTTTGGACCCTCTGGAGGAACTCGCTATGCGGCTCAAGCCCTTAGCAATTCATTTCATATGAGTGATACACCCATGTATGTGCTACCGGGTCAAACTTGGGGAGTCTACTATGCTATTAACCAATTACAGCAATCGCAAGTAGCCTATGATGACTCTACGGGCGGAGCCGAGGTCAGAAACTGGGATTATAGCACCACCCAGACCATTGACCCTGAAGATGGAGATATTTGGATTCCTCGTTTGTATTTAGAATATGTGTTGTTTGATGGAGCCGATGCTTTAATTGCCTCATTTTTAATGGAGCAAGATATTCCTGTTACCGTAGCAACTGTGCAAACTCACAAGCGAATGTTGATTCGCAACAAATTGCTGGCCGATATTTCTGAGCGAAATGAATTAGAAGCGGCTCTGGATGGTGTTCCAAGGAGGTTGTCGTGATGATTCGCAAACAGATTTATTTGTGGTCGCTGAGTCCAGACGCTACTGGCAGCAATATGCCTTCCTCTGGTGACCAATTTTCTATTCTGACGGGAGGTTGGGGCAACAACATTACTGAAACCGCCTTGGTTCGGGAAGACCACTTTGTAGTGTTAGATGACTTTGGCAGCACCTCTGGAGTCGCCGCTTGCACTGAAACAGATGGTGGTGGCAACGCTACTGCATGGCGACCCAATGGTTTTGTGCAAATTGTAGTGGACACTACCCACTATTATCAAAACCCAGAAAATATCAAATCATGGGGAGTTTCTGGTGATGCGTCCCCATTTCCCAAAGATATTACTTCCAATTATGGTTACTTGTTAGAGCCTAATATCTATATCAAGCCCTTCCAAACATGGGATGTTAGATATGTAATGCTGAACGAACAGCCCACGGCTTGGGCAGTTACCGAACCTGTGGCCGAAGTTTTTGTTCAATACTGGTTATTTTCTGGTTCAGATGCCTTAATTTGTGAGCAACTATTGAAATTGGGAATTGAAATCACCGTAGACACCGTAGAATGGTATAGAAGACAACTTTTGTTGGCTCGTGGATTGGACACTTCCTCGTGGGAATGGTATCTGGCGGTTTCTACCCAATACTGGAAAGAGCAGAGAGAGGCAGAAAAATTATCCCCTTCTCTTGGCTTAACCTTAAATAACAAGAAGGATAAAGACAAATCATAGGTGATTCCATGCCGTCAGGAGATACTAACGATAACATTCGGGGAATCAAGCGGGCTTATCGCAAGAAAGCGTTCCAAACGGGATATTCCCAAAAAGGTGATGCTGTAAATCCTGTGCCTGTCCCTTATTCCTCATATAGCACCGAAACCTCAGTCGCCACCAGCCCGCAGCGTGTTGGGGTAGACCCTGCCACCTATAAGCGACCAGTTCGCCCCGCCATAGAAAATCTTTCCTTACACCCCAACAATGTCAATTCTCAGAATTATCCATGGCACTTGGTTCCGAAATCCAATTCCGCCAATGTAATCCAAAGACAAGTGGTGTCACTCACAGGACTTGCCGCAGGATATTTGGATGCGGGCGAGTATATTGATGCCGTAGTAGTCAATGTTAATGATGCTCGTGTGTTGGGAACTCAGACTTGGGCTTCTGGAGCACCTGCCGCCTCTACACTCCCAGATTCTACTGTGCCAACCTTTCCGAGTGTGGCCTCTACTTCGGTCGGTGGTCAGGTATTTAATTCCACCTCGGTAGGAACTCCGACGGGTGCTCGTAGCGGAGGTGGTGCATTTACGGGTGTTACTACCTCAGGAACTACTACGGCCTCTGAAGCAGGACGCAAAAATGAACTTTATCTGGTTTCTCGTTTTGGACACACCGAACCGACTACTAATGGTGCTGCGGGTGTGCAATATCAAATTTGGGTAGATGGAGAATTGCTCTTTGAGTGGAATGATTTCCAATGGAGTGTAGTTGTTCCTCAATCCGACCAATGGGAGTTTGAAATTCCTCTGGTCGTAGAAAAACAAGTTGTATTCCGAGTCATCAATACAGGTTCTGTCGCTGGCGTAGACACTTTGACTGGAAATGTTCAAGCCGTCTTCGTAGGATGGTCAGAACAACAAACTGGCTTCACTGATACTGGACGACAAGCCTTAGAGGGCGGTGTCTGATAGTATGGTGGGGAAAAATGGCTGAGAGATTCACAGGAACTGGATTTGCGGGACGCCCCCAAATCAATTTATCTGCCTCAGGCGGAACAGTTGCTGGAGCCACAGTTTTAGACGGTAGTAATCAGATTAATCTGGTAGCCGGAACTAACATCACCCTGACTGGAACTGACCCATCTACCATTACCATTGAATCATCTGGTGGGGGCGGAGGCGGAGGAATCTCTGGAACTATTGCCGCCCCTCAAGTTGCTTATGCTACGGCCGCTGATACTATTGGCGGCACAGCAGGATTTACTTTTGATTCCGCTAACACCGTCTTAACATTAGGTTCAGGAGGAGCCATCTCAGTTTCTGAGATGCAAATGACCACACGCTCACAAACTCTGGTTGGCTCTGGAGCCATTGATTCATGGTCTGCCGCCACTTACCGCTCGGTCAAATACACTATTCAGGTAGATGATACCACTACGGGAGATTATCAAGCCTCAGAAGTTTTAGGATTACATGATGGAACCACGGCGTATGTGGTAGAATATGCTTCCTTATTTTCTTCAGTTCCATTAGGGGCATTTAACGCCACGATTTCAGGAGGTAATTTTGTTTTAGATTGGACTCCCAGCAACCCCGCCGACTCCCACACTGTCAAAGTAATTCGCTCGGTTCTTCAAGTTTGATGTTCGCAAGCACATTCCACTTTTTTGAAAGTTAATACTTATATAGTTGTAATTATAACTGGTAGATAGGATAACATATCCAAGGAAAAAAACAAAAAAAATGGAGATGAAAATATGGCACAACAAGCATTTAGATTTAGTTCAGCAGATGGTGGAAATGGAACCTTTACGGTTTCAACGAGCGGAGCAATTGTGGGGGCATCACTTGATGCAGGTTCAGGGCTTATCGTAACAACAGGCAACCTTAATGCCGACGATGGTATTTTCACAGGCGACATTCAAGCAGGAGATATTACGGCCACAGGAAGCATGGCTGGTGCTTCATTCAGCACAGGGGGAGTCATCACTGGTGGTTCTATCACTGATGGAACGGCTACTCTCACTTCTGGAGCACTTTCTGGGGCTACTACTATTGACGCATCAGGAGCCATCACAGGTGGTAGCCTCACCGATGGCGTAGCCACCATTAGTGCAGGAGCAATTTCTGGGGCTACTACTATTGATGCCTCAGCAGCCATCACAGGCGGTAGCCTCACTGATGGAACGGCTACTCTCACTTCTGGAGCACTTTCTGGAGCAACTACTATTGACGCCTCAGGACTCATCACAGGTGGTAGCCTCACCGATGGAACGGCTACTCTCAGTTCTGGTTCACTTGCTGGTGCTGCGGACATTGACGGAAGCGGCGACCTTACTATGGGAACCATTACTATGACTGGATTTTCCGTAGCCTCAAATGGTGTTATGGCTGCTTTGACTGGTTCTTCTGTCGGAAACTTGACCTTGGCCGATGGTTCAATTACAGATTCTGGCGGTAGCATCTCATTCGGTTCTGACAACCTTGACACCACAGGAACTCTGGATGCTGGTGCGGCAACTGTAACTTCACTTGATGCAGGTTCAGGTGCTATCCAAACCACAGGTGCTATTTCTGGTAATACTCTCAGCACTGCTAACTTCACGATTCCTTCCGCAGACGGAAGCAGTGGTCAAGTTCTCAAAACCAATGGAAGTGGAACCCTAACATGGCAAGATGACTCTGCTACTGTGGCTCCCGGTTCTGCTGCGGGCGATGTCTTGATTTCTGACGGTTCTGGCGGTGCTTCCTTTGACAGCAACTTCAACTACGACACATCCACTGATACCCTTTCAGTTGGTGCAGGTGGATATGATTTGAACGCTGAGGGTGCTCTTACCGCTAACTCTGCTTCAATTGCTTCATCAGCCACAGCCACAGTAGACACTTTTAGCCCATCCACTTACGCTTCAGTCAAGTGGGTTATTTCTGCTAAAGAAGCCACTACTAACGATGTTCACACCACTGAGATTCTGGCTACCAATAACGGAACCACCTCTTACTGGGTGCCTTACGCTGATGTTTTCTCTACGGGGCCATTGTTCACAGTTGCGGTTCAGAATTCTGGTGATTTGGATGTAACCAGCACTGCTGTGAATACCCTCTCAGTCAAGGTTGTCCGACAATCCTGTGCTGTCTGAAGTCAGATTCTGGCTCTTTTGAGGCTGGCGGAGTGGCTTAGAAGCCGAAAGGCTCTTTATTGCCACCGTGATGCCTCCCCCAAAAGTTAATATAGCAACACGACGGATGTTATTGCATGGGAGAATTGCCTTTCCGAGTCAATGACTTAAGTGCCGTAGATGACTTATCCATCAGTGATGAATTATCTGTCGGAGGCAATGTCTTAATTGCCGTAGGTGCTTTACATCTGGGTGGAGTCGCAGTTACCGCCACAGCCGCAGACCTCAATACCTCCTTACAAACCGTTGCGGTGGATGGAATCACAATTACAGGTGATGGAACAGTCGGAAACCCACTGGTTGCCGTTGGTGGAGGCGGAGGTGGTTCTATTGGCGACCCAGTTACCGGAGGGCTTTCAGGGAGTGTGCTATTTGTTGATGCCTCAGGAACTTTGGCTCAGAATAATGCCTCCTTTTATTGGGATACCAGCAACAATAGATTAGGTGTTGGAACCGCCTCTCCGCAGGTTGCCCTCCATATCCGAGAAAACTCCTTAGACGAGATTCTCCGTATTGAATCCACGGATGCTACGGCAGGTTCTAACTCCGCCCCCGATATTGTCATTAAAAGTGCCAAACAAACCACCAATGATTATCTCGGAAGTCTCTGGTGGTATGGAAACGACGATGGTGCCAACCCCGAACCTTATGGCCGAATAGGAATGATTTTAGACGACCCTACGGACGGTGCGGAATCAGGTGCTATGTTTATCCAATCTGATGTGGAAGGAACTCTTAGAACCATGATTTACTTAGAAGGTTATACCACAGGCGGAACGGGGCAAGTCGTCACCAATTATAACGCTAAAAACATCAATTTCCGAACCTTAAACCTCGGAACGGGTGATGGTGGTCCCGGTGGATATGGTCTTGTTCACAATGCTTCTAATGGAAGAATCGGTATTGGGACTTCATCTCCCGATTCTTTATTGCATTTGGTCGGTATTGATGACGATAATCCCGAATTGCGTATTGAGCGAAGCGGTGTTTCCACCCAATATCTTTCCCTGCAAAACGAAGACTCTGGCGGAGCCTTTGTCACTTCTCATTCCGCCGAAAGCAACAAGAAGGTATTGGCTTTGCGTTCCGTTCACAATTCAGGTGGTTCAGCGGCAGGGGATAACCTCATTACTTTCTTAACAGGTGCGGAATCTTCACCCACAGAAAGAATGCGAGTTAGTGATGTTGATGCTCTCGTCACCGTTCAATCAGGAACAGACTTGTTGATTGATGATAGCCTTCGTGTCGGCTCCTCAAGTTTAACAATTTCCGATTATTCAATTTCGGCTCAAAAATCCGCTTCCACCGTTAGTGGCGGTTTGTTTTCTTCTTCGGTAGGTGAAACGGCTATTACTAACGATAACGCTGGTTGGTGGCTCACAGCCAACGGCATGAACACCAATTCCAAATACACTCCGGCTCTTAAGTTTGGCTCCACCGACGAGCATCTCACTACCGATAATCCTAAGTGGTTGGCAGGTATCGTAGGTCGGGCTGGTGAAACATATTCTTCTGATACGACTGGCGGCATGGCTCTTGATTTCTTGACATTCCCTGACGGCGGTGGTGCTACGGGAGGTCCTACGACTCGCATGACTATTCACGAAAATGGAGATGTTGGAATTGGAACTGAAAGTCCCAACTCAAAACTGCACATTGTTGATTCTTCTAATCCCGAATTACGCCTTCAAGAATCGGGACAAAACGGTTATACCTCGTTGTTTGGATATGCCGATAACTACGGTGCTTTGCGAGTCAATAACGCCACCGGCAACGAAAGCACTATTCTTGATTTAGATTCTGATTCTAACGGCACAGGAGCGCAAACTATCCGATTGTTCCGCACCAGTTCCGCTACTGCCAGCGCAACCAAATTACAAATCTTGTCTCCGGGAACAACTACTGAAACTTTTGCCATAGATGCCACCACAGGAACTATTTCTCAAGCCGCCATTACTGATGCTTTCGTTTCCGCCGACAGCAGCGGAAATCTGGGAGCCAGTTCAGAATTTACCATTTATCCGGGAGTCGCCGTTGAATCCCAGTTGCCTTTTGGAACGGCTCTTAATCAGGCTCTTTACAACCTCGGTGCTGAAATCAATGCGAAAAGCAGTTTGTTGAGCATCCCTGCGGGAATAATGGGCTTTGCGATTCAAGACAACGATTATTTCGTTGAAGTAGTCAATGACCCTGCTGGACCCATGGGACCCGGTGATTTTGACCTTGATTGTGGTCTGATGACGGCGGGACAACACGCCATCGTCTATAACTTTGACCCTGCTTATAATTGTATTCTCAGCGTTTCTGCTGGAACATTTGTCGGTAACACTACCATTCCACCGTTAAGCACTACCCACCTTTATTGTCATCCGGGTAGCACCGTCGGAAATCCTACTGTTTTACGAATATCTTGAGGTTTTATTATGGTTAAATTTAGATTAATGCGTGACGACAAAGGAGGGTCCGTAAAAGGTGAACAACATTTGGACACAGAAACTCTGAAGATTTTCGCAGGGCCGGGAATTGTGTTAGAAGGCACCTCTCGTAGTTCATTACTTATTTCTGCTTCTGGAGGAACTTCCTCAGAAAATGATATTCCTGCTTACATGGGAAGACATCCTGCTTTGATTCCCGCCGATTGCCCCGCAGTATTAGAAATTGTAGTTCCTGCCAACCACATTTCCAGCACTAATGTGGTTAATTTTACTCTGGAAACTACTAATTCACTGTTAGAAATCGGTCCTCGCATTCCCTATATTGTGGCACGAGGAGAAAGAACCTTCACGATTTCGTTAGAAATAGCCAATGCCTCTTCAAATCCTGAAACTTTGTGGGTCAATTATACTATCGTTGGATAGATTCAAATAGCAATACAACACATAAAAAACATGGCAAGTGCTTTTTCAGGCTCAGGTGGTGCTGGAAGTCCCAGCATTGAAACCAGTGCTGATGGAGGGACAGTTTCTGGACAGACCTCTATTTCTCCCAACCCCACTATCAATTTTGTGGCTGGTGCTGGAATTACCTTGGATGGAACTACCAGCAATACCATCAAAATTTCCTCTTCAGGCGGCGGAGGTGGTTCTGGAACGGTTACCAGCGTAGCCACTACTGCTCCCATAACTGGTGGAACTATTACTACCACCGGAACTATCGGCATCACCCAGTCCACTACTTCTACCGACGGCTACCTTTCTTCAACAGATTGGAATACCTTTGACGGCAAATTGACCAGTTTTGATTTTGCTAATGATTCTGGAGCCACAAGCATTACTGACGGCGAAACTATCGCTATTATCGGAGGCACCGGCACGAGTGTTGTGGATGGAGTCTCGCCCAATACTGCGGTCGTTAATCTTGACGAAACTGCTGTAACTGCTG
>Ga0181590_10000284_pt1 | contig 39219 bp, 34 predicted proteins | sample 071ome_34_FD_132446 | JGI IMG/M metagenome (GOLD analysis project Ga0181590, IMG submission 132446) | Coastal salt marsh microbial communities from the Groves Creek Marsh, Skidaway Island, Georgia - 071411BT metaG (megahit assembly) | ecosystem: Environmental > Aquatic > Marine > Intertidal...
ATCCTCCAAGAAGAGAAGAAAATAATTTTTTTTCTGAAGAATCCTAGCCTCCAGAGGAATAGGAAAAATTTTGAGCTTAAAATCCTAATTTGAAAGAAACTTATTTTTTTTTGAAGAAGTTTCCCCCTTTCATACTGCACCCATGATTTAGACTCAACAACATATACAATTTTTTTCACAGATTTCAATATTTATTTTTTTTGAAAAATTGCTTCAATCTTTCTGTTTGAATAAAGAATACGAAAATTACTCACTAATAAATCACTTAGTGTCTTTTCAGAAAAATAATAAATATGACCTGGTTGGATAGCATAGTTCTTCTCTCTAGCTGTTTCAGATTCCACACCTGGTAATGCTATATATAGGAGTCCATTTTTTTTAAGAAATTTTGAAACTCCATTCACAAAATCTTTCAACTCAAATATATGTTCTAAAACATGACTCAAAATAATAACATCGCACTTTCCTTCTAGCTTACTTAGAGATTTATAATCCCCAAGCTTAAGGTTTAGTCCGTTTTTTTTTCCAAAATCAATGCCTGTAGGATCAAGATCACACCCAAAAACATTTGCCCCCTTATTTTTAAAAGTCTGAAGAATGCCTCCATATCCGCACCCAATCTCTATTACACAACTACCTTGAAGATTGAAATATCTAGAAATCAAATCATGTATCTTCTTGCCTCTATTTTCCCCCCTAATAAACATTTTATTATGATGTAATACATTCTTATTGGACCTAAACATATTAGAGTAATAATTTTTCAAACCTTTATCATTTAATATCGGACTTTGGTAAACAAAACTACAAGAATTACATTGATACAAATCAATTCTTTTACCAAAAGATATTTTAGAAAAGAATAGCTCTTTTTCTCTATGAGCACATAAAGGACAAAAGTTTATCTTCCTATTCCACCAACTTTTTAATAATTGATACTTTATAAAAGTCAAAAAAACATAGATTATTTTGGAAATTAAATTCATTGCCTTCAGAGTATGGCTTTTAATGGATGGAAAAAATCACTAAACACTGTTTCGGTGACAATTTTAAAAGTCTTTTTGTTTTCTTTTAGTAAATATTCTTGAATCTGTTTTAAATAAAATGCATTCTTTTTTTCCACATCTAATAAGTAATCATAGTGCATATCTAGAGCCTCTGATGTTTTTGGAGTATCATCATTTCTATAAAAATGAACATCTGTTTTATTTCTTATTAAATTTGAATATCCATCTAAACCTGCAATAAAGATTCTGTCAGCTCCCATAACAATAGATATAGCAATAGCCAAAACTGCAGAAGTCCTACAATTAGCTGTAATTACGCCACCTTTGATATCAAAGATATCATCACTATTTACGTACATAGCTAATTCATACTGATCTGAAAGTTCTATTTCTTTTCTAGGTAAATGAACACCTAATAAGACTTTAGTACTTGTCTCCAACTCTGTTCCAAATTCTCTCCATCTTTTTCTGTTTGTAAATAACTGATAATCCGATCGTATTTTTTCAAAAGGTTTGTTTGTTCCAATAACAATAGCATTATATTTTTTTTGTAAATTTATAATCTCTTTAAATGAAGCATTAACTGTTGGCCCCCCTCCAAGAATAATAAAATTTCTTCCTAAATGTCTATCAACATATTCAGGCGTTGAAATCTTAAATTTCTTGGGAGCAAAAATACTAAAGAAATTTTTCACTTTAATAATAAATCTTTAAGAATCCTCATTGGCCATTTATGTATATCTTTACCTTTCTGACAGTATAAGCCATATATCAATCTTTCAAAACCCAGACCGAAACAACCTGAATTAAGCTTTGCATTGTTATTTTTATATGAGATATCGTATGGATTAACTAAAGAATCTCTATGATGATTAAATGATGCGATAGCTAGCCAAGATTCGTCATGAGGTATAAATAATTGGAGTTCATATTTAAGGTTTAAAGAGCTTTGAAAAATTCTAAGTTTTTCATTTCCTGCTGTAAAAAAAGGATCTGTTGCGACAATTACCCTAAAATTTAGTTCCCAATCTTTGAAAGTTTCTTTGAAAAAATCTAACAAATTTTCTTGCATATTTTTTACATACAAGGCGCTTCCAAAGAAAATTATCTCTCTCATGGTATATGTCTGAAGTCTTGCAAGAGAATTATAGTTTTTACCCTCATGGCGACTACATTTTGATTTTGCAGTATAAATTAAATTTTCTTCGATAATTTGCGAGTTTTTCAGAATCTCAAAACAATGAGCGCAAACAGTTGGTGATAATATTTGATTATGTTCACCAATTAGTGGATCAAACCTTTCAACCTTATCATTTTCTGGGGTTAATTCCGAGATGCTCTTTAAACTATCAAAATTATGATGCACAGACCCTACAGCCATAATATGTTGTGGAAAACTTTTAAGGTATCCTGACTTTAATAGACTGATATATGGAACAGTGGTGGGGCATTCGAAATTTCTCGATTCAAGATTCTTAGCTACTTTTTCAATAAAAAAATCAATTGAACTACTAAGTTTGGCCAGGTCTTTTAATAGTATAGGCGTTCCTGGTGAAGGAAAGAAAAGCTGCCCAGTTTCAAAAAAAAATCTAGTTGGATCCTCAGTTAATTCACATAAGATATTGTTATGAAAAAGTATCTTTAGATTAACTCCTCTATATGAATTGAAGATATCTTTAACTAAATTACTTATCTCAGAAAAAATTTTTTCACGGTTGTTACCTTCATAAAAGACAATACAACCCTCTTCATCAAATGTATGTTTCTGGATATTCTTATCTAAATAATATATTTTCTCAGAAATATCTTTTTTAATTTCATAATTAATTGAAAATCCCCTTGGAAATGGAACTCTTAATTTATGACTTTCTTTTTGCATCAGTAATTATCTCTTATATACATGACTATATTTTCTATTGATTCTAGATTGTTTGATAAAGGGTTTAGAGTGTCCTCGTTTAGTAAGTTAATCATTGAATTATAGTTTTCGCTAAGACTCTTCTCACATGCAGTTATAAAATTAATAATATCTAAAGAATCAAGATTAGAATCTTCAGACATGATTTTTTGTGACCCACTTTTTTTCAAATGAATTTTGTTACCAGTTTCATTAAAAGAATCAATAGCTTTAAAAATACACTCTTCAATGATTTTCTTATTATTAGTCATAAATATATTTGTATTACAGGCCTATGTCTCCAATAGTTCTTGTGAAGAATTTTCTTGCAACAGGATATCTTTTCTTCATTTGAAAAGGAACTTTAACAAATTCTTTTTTCTTATGTTTTACCAGTCTCTTAACAAGAAAATTTTTTGCAGAAAGTGCTAAATCATCATTATAACCGACGAAAATAACTTTACTGAAACGACGAATGTATGAATAATTTAGAATAGACAATATAAAAAGATTCAAGTTATTTACATAATCAGAATGGTAAAGAAAATCAAATATTTCCAGAGCCGACTCTTCCTCTAAATAATGCCTTAAACAAAAATATGCCACTAGCCTATCGCCATCATAACAAGTTAGAAAGGTTTTTTTTGAGCAAGGTGAATTTGAATACCAATTTAAAGTTTCCTTATTTCTTAGATTAATTAAATCGTAATTTTTGGAAAAATTATTATTTAAAGTATGCATTTCACTTATGCTACTCTCAAACTTAAGTACCAATTTACTCTTTGAGCACTTTGAATAAAGATTTATTTTTCTTGACACAAATAACAAAAAAAAGAATAAAGTTTCTAAACTTTTAGGCACAAAACGTAGTAATCGATTATTAAAAAAAATGTTAGAGAATTTGGTATGTATGTTAAAAACAATATCAGTATCATATGGCTGTTTTATTGTTTCAAAATCATATCTAGGCAGCAATCTTCTAACTACTTCGTTTGGTGTAGTTGTAAAAATGTACTGACTCTTTATTGAGCTTAAATAATGAGCAAAAAGTTTTAGGCTAAGATACTTGTAATTATCATCAACCCGCCAAGTGGTAATATTTGCCACATTAAGCGGATTCTTGTCAAGAATAAATGTTGTCGGTATATTGCCAACGAAGCCAACAATTCCATCTTTTGAGATCAGAATTGACCCCATAAATGACTCTTTGTTAAAGCTAGGATTTTCTTCCCACCAATGATGAAACCTTTCTAGCCAATAATCTTCTGTCTCATTAACCTTGAAGGAGCACAAAAAGACAGCCAAAGATCTAAAATTGCTTTTTGATAGTTTCCTAACTTCTATATCTTTTTGAGCTAATTCCATTTGTTTCTTTTAATATTTCTAAATACTCTTCCATTGTTACGCCCTGGTAATTATTCTCTGCAAGAAACTGAAAATTTTTTTCAATTACATCCCAATATTTCTCCAATTCTGATGGTCTTTTAAAGCAACCGCCAAGAGATAATTCTGAACTATGAAGAATAGATTGCAGATATTTAGTAGAATGATTTTTATGTATATATCTCAAAGTCTCATTAAGATGACTATATTTCTTGTATCTAAAACACCAAACTCCGCCTTTTAAAGTCAAACTATAGGTTCTAAAAAAAATATCAAGCAGTCTTCGATAATAGTTATTATTTTTTAGAAATGGGATACTGTAAGGATTAAAAAAAGATGAACTTCTTTCGAAAGAGAAACACGATAATGGTATCTCAACAATTCCATCGCTATCAGTCCAATAGAAAGGCTCATTATTAAAATTTCTGTAATCAGACTCTTTAATTCCTCTTCTAGGCTCCCAGTGTCTATATGGAGTTACAGAGCAGTCAACTTTAAAACCATATTTTTTTAGGATTCTTATATTTTCAGCAGAAATAACCCATCTACCCGCTCTAAATACCTTTGGCTTCAAATTAAGCGTATCTTTAAACGCCCGAAGTAATACTTTTAATTTATCCTCAAATATATTCGATGGATACTCAACTATAAACGGATGATACGGGTAATCATCTTCAGTAACTTTATAATTTAACGGTGGATTCGACCATGGATGCATATGTGCTCCAACTTCACACTTACCAGAACTTAAAAAGTCATTTAGCAAGCTGATAAGTTTATTATTTTGCAACATCTGATATTCAACAAGATAAACTGGCTTGAAAGAATACTTATCACATAGAGACTGGAATTTTTCAATAGAATTGACATTATTGAAAGTCATTGCTGATTTTTTCAATCTTAACCATTCATTATCTGGCTCAGTATCAACCGTTAAAATAAAGAAACGGCTATTATTGTCAAAGTTCTTCATAAATTGCCTTTAATAAAACTTAGCCAAGCTCTAGATCTAACTTTCCAGGACCATAGTTGTTCAACCAATTTTTTATTATTTACCCCCATTTCTAATGATTTTTGAGGGTTATTTTTAAGGTAAATTATTTTTTCTTTGATACTATCAATATTCCTATCAACTAAAAAGCCATTATATCCATCAATAATTAGATCTTCACATCCGCCAACCCTAGTTGATATTACAGGGCATCCCATTGCGGATGCCTCTAACACACTTAAAGAGAACCCCTCTGAACTAGAAGCACAAACGTAAGCATCAATATCCCTGTAAAAACTTGGCATTAAATCAGGACTAATCTGCCCTTCTAAGGGTGATGCGATTTTTAAATTCACACCTGGTATTTTTGAAGCAGGAATAATAAATTGTGTAATTCCTTTTCTCCAATCGTGATTATCACTACCAGAGTAGCCTACAATGAAGCTGGTTTTTATCTCTTTTTTCTTACAAGAAAATTTATCGGTATCGACTCCATTTGGAGTATATGCCAAATTTCCCAGCCCAGCTTCTAAGAAAATCTCAAATAGTTTTCTACTTACAACATTAATTCCTTTAAAACTTCCAAGAAAGTTTATTAGTTTCTTAGATGGAATCACATCATGATCAGGGGTTGTTTTTCTATCGTCCCATGAATGATGTGAGTGAATGCCTGTTACTGTTCTAGCTTCATCAATAAATATAGATTTATAAAAAGCCTTTCCTTTGTATATATTTTTCAAAAGCTGCCATCCTAGAAAAAAAACTAAATCGTATTCACGATAAATTTTTCTTAATGATATAGATTCATCCTTAAAATAAAAAATATCTAGCTCCAAATCGCTATAAATATTGAATTTGACAAGGGATTTTGCGATTGAATCATAAGCCCAGTTCTTTCTATCAACAATTATTGCGACTTTGGCTATATTTTTACTGGCCCCAATAGTCATTTTTTTTGAAAAAAACGATAGAAAGTGAATAGAAAAAAGTTTCTTTTAATAAATTCTTTCAGTTTATGTTTAATGGTATATCCTTCCTGATAATAGTTTCTAGCAATATTCAAAGATTTATCAAGAATGTCATATAAATTGTTCCAATCATTTCGAATAATATAGGGGCTATCTTCAGGATGTTGGCCATTTATATTTCTAGAGAATTTATTAAATGTTTTTGAAGCATAATCTATAGATTCATTGTGATCATTTCTTAGATCATAAAATTCATATTTATCGTTATAGAAATAATAAATTAATTTCATGGATTCAATCCTTATTGCCAGTGCTCTATCTGTTTGATCAATATATCTTGATTCACAAAATGCAGTATCATCTTTTAAACTTGATATCTCCTCGTTAGAAGAAATAATTTTCCTAATACTAAGCTGCGATATCAAATTTGGGTTTCTTCCTTTTTCGTCATTTTTGTATGCAATAAAAGGAACAGAACATACTGGTTCGGTTAAATTCTCTCCATCTTTGCCATAACCCCACTTCTTTTTCTCAAAAAAAGCATAGCCATGGTCAGAAAAGAAATACATCTCAGATTCATTTCGTAATAAGTCGAAAGCTAAACCGATTGCCTCATCCAGCTCAGCAACCCTGGCATCATAATCAAAAGGTGTTAATTCCAAGAATTTATCTTTAGGCTTACTAAAGCCCCAAAGATGAATCCAAAGTAGAAAAGGTTCTTTAATTTTTTTAATTTTAGAGTCAGCGAACTGTATTTGTTCAATTGGTGACAAACTACCTATATTCTTATTTTGATTTATATTACCAGTCCACCAATGTTCTGCGTTACCAAAAGTGTTTATTAGCTTATGATGAACTTTAAATCTCTCGTTTAGACAAACAAATGTCTTATAGCCTAAGCTTTCATGATCGGTAAAAATATTATCATCAAAGGGATTAAAAGTATCTCCATAGTTCCTTCGCTTAAATTCTTTTTGTGCTTTTCCTGTAAATATTGAAGAGAAACACATTCCTGTTGATGTTGCTGCAGCAAGCATATCATCAAAAATAACAGACTCCTTTGAGATTCTGTTTATATTCGGAGTTAGATAATCAGCCTTACTGTTGTATATTCCAATTCTATCTTTTCTGATTCCATCAATTGAAATAATAATTTTATTTTTCTGCATTATTAACCAAAAATTATTTTTTCTATAAGATTTTTATCAACATTAATCGGATTATTCTTTAATCTCTCAGAATTTATATCTTCAAGTATTCTTTGCTTCATTGAGTCACTCAAATTAAATTCCCTAATAGAAGTATTTAATCCTAAATTCTGAAGAATTGAAATCCATTTTATACTACAACATTTGGCGTTTTTACAATCAAACAATCTATAGAGATTTGTAATGTTTATTTTAAATTGATGAAAGTCAATAGCGTCATTAAGAAGATTTGAATTCTCCAGTGAATTAAATTCTAAAAAGCTTGGCATTGAGAGGGCAACTGCATAGCCATGTGGAATTTTTAAGACTCTAGAAATTGAGTATGAAAGTGCGTGGGGCGCAGTAGTTTTGGCAATATTGATTGCTTTACCTGAAAAATGACTTGCCAAACATAACTTTGCAATTGACTTTTTATCCTTCTTTAGAATGGCATTTTCTATATTGTTAATACTAAATCTAATCGATCTGACTGAGTAAGCTCTACTTTCAACTGTAGAGTTAATTGACCAGAATGATTCAATTGCCTGAGAAAGAGAATCTAGGGATGCGCTTACAGCTACCTCATAGGGAGAAGAAAAACACAAAGAAGGATCATTAATAGTAATATCCGGTTTCATAAACTTGTGTTCTATTGAATATTTTTTATTATCGATATACAAGACAGAAAATTTAGTATTCTCACTTCCTGTTCCTGCTGTCGTTGGCAAAACAATAAGTTTTTTTCCTCTATCTTTAAAATTTATTGGTTTACTCTTAGTCCAATCAACTTCATTTGATAAGCAACACCTTAGAAGCTTTGATAAATCAATAATTTTTCCTCCACCGATAGCAATAATAGCATCAGGGTCAAAAGCATGAGCAAAATCAATTATTTCTATTAATTCATTCTTAGATGGCTTGCTTGAGTTGCAAAAAAAATAGGATAATTTTTTATCTACAAGTAGATTTGGAAGTATGTTTTTTAGCTTTAATTGCTTATTAATATTATTTCCACTAACAACAAGAATTTTAGTATAGATCTGGGTATTGAGTATTTCTGAAATCTTTGTGAAGCTATTAAATCCAAAAAAATTCGATTTATTTTTCATTAAGCTTTTTTGTAAAAATTTCTTTACTTTTCTTTGGTAAAGAGTTTGGTCTAGATAAATTTTTCTGAACTCCTTGAGAAATTTGCACCTCAAGAAATGCTGGCCCGGTAGAATCTAGAAATTCACTCAACTTATTTTTAAGTTTACTAGGATCTGACAATCTATCAAAAAATTTGTAACCTAAACTTCTTGATAATCCAACTAGATCAATTTTTCCTGCAATAGTGGCCTGTCCACCAACAGATTCATGAGCAGAATTATTTAGTAAGAGATGTTTAAAGTTTTTACACCCGAGACTAGCATTAATTGCTAAAGAACCCATATGCATTAATAATGAACCATCTCCATCAATACATATGATGTTTTTATTTGGAGAACTTAATGCAATGCCTAATGCGATTTGACTGCAATGCCCCATTCCTCCAATTGTAAGGAAATCATGGCCATGATATTTCTCAATAGATATTCTTGTTTCATTTAATTCCCTCGAAGTAAAGCCTGTTGTTGCTACAAAAAAATGAGATTCATCGCTTTGCTGTAATAACTCATTTAAAACTGTATGACGAGAAATTCCTTCTGGATAAAAATTTCTCTTTCTTGAAATAAATTCATAAAAGGTATTTGGCTTAGCAAGAAGAAAATATGGGCTGTTATTTTTCAACATAAATTCTAAAGCTTTATCGACTATTAAGACTGCCTCTTCATCTGAAGTTGTACTGCCTAAAATAGAGTATCCATAGCCCATTGTTTTAATTAATTTTTCGGTAATTTTTCCTTGCTTTATATGCTGTGGCTCATCAGAGAAATCAGGATGGCCTCTCCACCCAACAACAATTAAAGCTGGGATTGAATATATATTCTCATCCGCAAGTGATAATAGAGGGTTGATAAGATTACCTAAGCCAGAATTCTGAAGATAGATCAATGGTATTTTTTTAGTGCTTAGATGATAACCAATTCCAATTGAAAGAGCTCCACCCTCATTAGCGGCAATAATATGATTTTTAGTACTTGATTGATCATCAATTGCTGAACAAAAATACTTTAGTAAAGAGTCAGGAACTCCAGAAAAAAAATCAATCCCGACATCATTTAGATAATTTAGAAAGAGATTAGGATTAATCACTCTATTTAGTACCTGGTATAAGCTCCAAGATTTCTTTTATTGATAAGCAATTAGAAGAAGCCTCAAGAGATCTACCATTTTCTAAAATAGATTGGGCAGTTTTTAACATTGCTGGATATGAAGATCTCAACATATGATTAGCATAAGTGACAATATTTACCCCCTTATCAACCCATTCTGATTCAGTAACAGAATTAAAACTTGATGGGACAACTTTCAGAGGAACAGTTTTTCTTAAACGGTGATATTTTTCACAAAATTCGAATATTTCTTCTGGGTCCTTTTGTCTACTATGAATCATAATAATATCTGCACCAGCATCAATGTATGCTTCCGCCCTATCTAAAGCATCCTGCATCCCAGCCTCTAAAATAAGACTCTCTATCCTGGATACAATCATAAAATCATCAGTCACCTGTGCTTTCTTACCAATAGATATTTTTTCTTGAAAGTTTTCAATAGAGTCTTGAGTTTGTTTCACATCATTCCCAAATAATGAATTCTTTTTTAAGCCAATCTTATCTTCTATAACCACTGCTGAAACTCCGAGTCTCTCTAGCGATTTAACTGTATATTTGAAGTGCTCGGGTTTACCTCCAGTATCAGCATCAAATATCAATGGCAATGTTGTAACATCAAAAATATCATTTACTGACTGCATTCTTGAGGTCATATCAACTGCCTCAATATCTGGCTTCCCTTTTGCAGTTGAGTCTGTCAGGCTACTTGACCACATTGCATCAAACCTAACAGTTTCACCATTTCTGGAAGCCTCGACCTTTTCAGTAATTAGGCCACTTAAACCATGATGTACTTCATTAACCCTAATAATCTTTTTTGATTGTAATAATCGTCTTAGCATTGAGAGTCTAATGTTTGGTGTTGTTCCAATATTACTAATTACCTCCTTTAACTGACTGGAAGAAATACCATCAGTATAAGAAAACTCTACAAGCTTGCCACCCCACTCTTTTAAGACCTCTATGACTTTTTCTCTAGTTTTCTTCTGGACACCCTCTTTCCAATCATCTCCATGAACAACTATATGCGGTCTCAAAGCTCTAAGATTTTCAGAATAGTCAAGTGTGTTTTGCGGAATGACCTTATCCACACCTTTAATGTTACTTACGACTATTTCTCTCATCTCATAGTTCATGTAAGGAATTCTTTTATAACTAGCGATTGCCGAATCAGTCAACAAACCTATTGTCACATTGCCAAGCTCTGATGCACGTTTAATTATATTAATATGCCCTGAGTGAATTAGATCTGCACTCATTCCTAAATAGACTTCTTTCACTCTTCTTCGTTAATTTTTTTTAAATTCATACCAAATGGTGTTTTGCTTGCAATATCCTTTACAAGAATTACCCTAACCTTTTTGACGTCAAGAGCACGCAGTGCAGCTATTCTGTGATGTCCAGAGTATATTTCATACCCATTGATTCGATAATTATACTTGTACCTTGATGAACATAGGGGCGTATTCAAGACCCAAGGAATAGAGGAAATATCACATGATCTAAATCCTTTCTTTTTAATAGAATAAAAAACCTTAAATGCTTTTTCAATTTTTATTCTTATCCAGTTTTGATCTCTATAGTCTATGTTATTCTCATGAAGATTAGCTTGCCATTTCCAATAAGAAGATTTCATTAGTTCTTCTTGAGACATATCCAGTGAATAATTTTTATATAAGTCATAATGCATACTATTTTTGATAGACCAATCGCCCTTAACTTCAAAGAATTGTTCTAAGTATGGGATTAATTTCTTGTTTTCTGATTCAATCATTTCGCAAATGACTGGTCTTTGAACATAACATGAACTTACATCGACCTCTAAGATATCTATTGGCATCAATCCAAATTTTTTTATTTCTCTATCTATATTTCGAGAATTCAACACCCATTTTATAAAGTCGATAATCTTATGTTGATTTTTAAACTTTTTAAGTAGTATGATTTTCTTAAGATTTAGAGGAATAATGCATGATATTGGTATTTGTCTTAAAGATGACTTAATTTTCTGGAAAAGTTTGTTCATAAATTCTAAATCAGGATTTATTGGGGTTTTTTAATGAAAAAAACAACTAAAAACAATAAAATAATAAAATATGAGATAGAAATTAATAAATAAAGATTTTTTGGAAAATACTCAAGAGTAATAGTATCAACTTCAGAATCTATACTGATACTCATAAATCCATTTAAAGTCTTATTAACTTTATGATCGATTTTATCTGAGAATGCTCTCCAAGAATTTCTATACATCTTGCTGATAAAAATTATTCCCTGGCCAATTTTTTTGGGCAAATCTATAACAATCTTCCCGTTCGCATATCTTTTAAACTCAAGATCTATTTCATTAATACGCTTAACTTCATTTAAATTAATACACTTTGCAGATTCTTCATTACATTTTGGTTTTTTTATAAAATTAATTTTATTTATATCAAGGGGTAAAAAAGTTACTTCACTCCATGCATCTTTATTCCTGTATACGTAAAAAGGTTTATTTTCTTTGTCAAATAATGTACCTATAAGGCTGTTATTCCTGTCATTAGATAACTTAGAAGAGATAATTATATTTAACCCATAAATATCAAGCATATTTGGATCAAGCAAAAATTTATCATCTCCAAAAATTCTCCCTTCCATTATAACATTATGGTTATTAATATCATTCAAATAAATTCCTTTAGTGGAGGCATTGATTTGCCTTAGATCATTGAATGCAAAATAATGCTGATGTGCTGTTAATAATTTACTTGGTAAGCTTTTTTCCGCTTCTGAGTCGAAAATAATACGATCATGATTACTTACACCCATATTTTTTAGTTCCTTAATAATTTCTATTTTCTTCCATCCATCACGATATGAGCCTGGATATGACTGCTGATCAGCTTGCATAAAAGGCCTTTCATGCGAAATTAACGAGTACGCTGTTGGATAATAGGTCAATAAAATAGAGACAATATGGGTAAGAATTAAAATTTTGATGTAGCGTCTATAACGAGAGTCCTTGTAGTAATATTTCGTAAAAATAATTCCTGAAGCAATAATGCCAAAGAGAAAGAAACCATCCCTAAAGAAAACATCTCTGCCAACATAAAACAAAATACTGTCAGGAACTATAAACATCATAATAAAGAAAATAACAGAACCCATGAAAGGGACATATGAATAGCTATTCATTTTTTTTCTATAGAAAATTGGAGCCAAAATTGCTGTAATTGCAAAAACCGGGCCCATAAAAACATCTCTTTCCTGAAGATTTGAGCCTAGATATGGATGCCAATAATTTTCACGTAAAAATTCAAAGAAACCTTTTTTTGCGATTTGATTTTGAAGTATATGAAATATTTCGCTGAGTTTTCCATCTATTAAAGCAGATTTAAATTCTTCATAATGTGGAATAAAGACAGGCTTAAGAAAAAGAGAGTGAACGAAATTTACTTGAAGCCAATTATCATCAGCAAACAACCTTGCAGAATTTCTATCTAATTCGGAGGAAAATAATAGATATTCACTGAATATCATATATATTTTTGGTGAGGCGACTATTATAGTCGCTATTGGTAAAACAATTAGAAACCAACTAAGATTTATAGTTTTTTTTATAAATAGAATAAAGTAAATTGAAATAATTATGCCCATCAGAATAGAAAAAGTAGGATGCGCATTTAGGATAGTGAAACCGTAGGATAATGCCAGTAACAATGTATATCTCGCCTTATCTTTGTGTGAGCTGACAAATAATAACTTTGTTTGAATTAGAACTACCAAAGGCAACATTGACCAGAAAAACATTTCTGAGGGAAGAAATTTGAGAAAAATCCAATCTGCTGAAGTTGAGCAAGTCAAGTAAGTGAATGCGCAAACTAATGATATATTTTTTGAAACTTTAAAATTTACACATAGGAACCAGATAGCAATTGCACCAATTGTCATATGAATTTGATAGAAAATTGATAAAGTTAATGAGGGGCTTAATAAATTGTATAAAAATATAATCGGATGATGTATTTGATTTGGGTTTATTGGCATTGGAATTCCAAATCCTACTTTATCCGACCAAACTATATACTCACCACGATATAAACCTTTAGAAAACTCTGAATTTGAAAATATTGCTGTGTTCCAACCTTCAATATTAGGTATATCCCCAAAATGGAAAGGTAAAAGTACCAGGAAAGTTAAGAAAAAGATTATCAAGAAGTAAAGATAATTACTTCTTATTTGCATTGGGTTATTCAACTTTCTTTACTGGCAACGATTATTTGATGAGTATAAAAATCTCTAATACCAAAATAATATTCATCAATTTTAAAACCTCCTTTTTTTAGAATTCCTTCAACTTGATCTTTATTTTCAACAAGAGTGTATTCATTAGGATGAAGTATTATTTCTTTTTTTGTAATTTTTTTAAAAACTCTACTAAAGAGACTTAGAAACCTAACTGATAAGCCATATTTGGGAGGCCAAAAGAGGATAATTTTTCCATTTTTTTTTAAAACTCTATTGAACTCAATCAGAATGTCAATAATTTCGCTTTCAAAAAAATGCTCCATGACACCCAAATTAAATATACCGTCATATGAATTTTTCTTTCCAGGTATACTAAAGATATTTCCATGAATCAATTCGACATGCGATGAGTGGTGGGCTTTATATAACCTTAATGCCTCAATAGATATATCTAAAGCTGTTACAGAATTATTTTTTGTTACATCTATATCAACTTGACCGCTTCCACAACCAGCATGTAAAAGTTTGGATTTGTTTTTAAATGTTTTCCGAATAAAAAAATTCAGTGCGGGTTTTATGATTATTACCCTATAGAAATAGGCTATAAGATTGTATAAAAATTTAATTTTATTCTTTTTGCCCTTCTTCCAGTATAAATTCCAGTCTGCACTCTCATTTGTTTCGGGAATGTTAGTTTCAATTTTTGGCTTAATAATCAGGTTTCTATTGCCCATAAGATTTATTAAGAAGATTCTGACTAATTGTTTAACACTTACGAAAATATCTGATACTTTCATCTTAGAGTTTCCATATGTTCTGTTAGGTAACGTAATAGGAATTTCAGAAATCTTACAATTATTTATATTTAGTACATGAAGAGACTCAAAGAAAAATGCGTAGCCATTAGATTTAACCATTGAGAAAAATTTTTCATCTACTTTTTTTAAATTATAAATCCTAAATGCGCCAGTAGAGTCATAAGGTAGATTAACAAAATTTTTTGTTAAGAAATGGCCCAAATGTGTCATTATTTTTCTGTGAATCTTCCAACCCTTTAAGCTATTACTCTTAAGAAATCTAGAGCCAACTAGGACACAACTATCTTTTATATCTCTTATAAAGTTGACTATCAGCTTCGGTGAGTGAGTAAAGTCACAATCCATAGTAACTAGATAATCATACTTTTTTTTATAGGCCCACTTAATTGCGTCTTTATGTGCACTCCCAACACCAAGTTTTTCTGGTCTTTTGATTAGGAAAACATTTTTATTTTTAATTTGAAGATTCTCAATCTCCTTGGAGGTGCCATCAGGGGAATTATCATCTATAAATAGAACATCTAAATTAAGGCTCAGTGAATTAATCTCTATAAATATCTTGTTAATATTCTCTAATTCGTTATAAGTAGGGATAACAATCAATGTTCTCATAATTAGCTTATTTTGACAGTTCAAGTAATTTTGATCTCACCATTTCTTCTGCAATTTCTTTTAAACTCTTACTTGGTTCCCACCCTGTCATCTTATGAAGAAAAGAATAATCCCCAAATAATGAAGAATGGACATTTCCTTTTAAAATTTCTGGGTTGACCTCTACATATTTTTTCCAATCCAACGACACTGCACAGAAAGCATAATCTATAAAATCTTTTACAGTGTGTCTTTGACCGGATGAGATTATAAAGTCATAAGGTTTTTCTAGGTTTGAGATTCTTAATACTGCGTCCATATAATCTTCTGCAGAACCCCAATCTACCGGAGAATTAATATTTCCCAAAATTAATTTTTCCTGCATTCCGCATTTAATTTTTACAGCAGCCTCAACGATCTTCGAAGATACAAATTTTGATTCCCTATAAACAGATTCATGATTGTAAAAAATTCCAGAACTAATATTTAGCTTATATTGATCTCTATAAAAATTGCAAGCATTCATCCCAGCAAGCTTGGAAATGCCATATGCTGAAACAGGATTCATTGGAGAATTTTCATTTTGTGGCGAGGACTTAATATCTCCAAAGACATGAGAGGAAGATGCAAAAAACACTTTAGTATTTAGTTTGAGCTTCACAAGAGTCTCAAGAAAATTAATTAGCCCATTAAGATGCACATCTATACTTTTTCGAAATATCGTCACATCATCTTCAAAATTATCTTCAGAGGAGTGATGATATCCGGCCAAATAAAATATTTTTCTGGGTAAAAAATTAGTGATTAAACCTTCGACATCATTTTGACTGAAAATAGAAAACGGCTTTTTTAAATTTTTCGTTGTGTAATAACTTTTGAATACAGCAACAACAGACTCTCCTTTATTTTCAATTAGATTCTTGAGAATAATTCCGTCTTGACCGCCGGCCCCAATAATTATATTGTCAATCATTTTTTAACAAAGGACAGACTTGGCAGTGGAAAGATTAAAGTCCCCCCATTCTCTAAAAACTCTTTTTCTCTAACAATAATAGATTCTTTAAAGTGCCATGGTAGAACTAAAAAATAATCCGGCTTCCTGGCTCTTGCCTCAGACTCCGAAATTATCGGTATTCTTGTGCCTGGAGTAACCTTACCAAATTTATCAGGATTTCTTTCAGCAGCTGCTGGAAACATTTTGTTGTCTAATTCGAAATACTGTAACAAAGTATTGCCTTTAGTTGAGGCGCCATAAATAAAAAACACCTTCCCCTTCCGCATTTCATTGATTATGAAGTTCTTTAATTCTAGCTTTAAATTATGTATTCTTTCTTGGAATGAATTGTATTGATTAGAATCAAAAAACAATTTTTCAGAAGCAGCTAAATCATTAACAGATTCTTTAACTTTATATTTGGTCGAGTTTGAATGTGTTACAAATAACCTAAAACTCCCTCCATTGGTTTCATTTAATGTTACGTCAATAATTTTTAGATTTGATTTTTCTAAAATATAAGAAATAGATCTTAAATCATAATACTCAAGATGTTCGTGGCAAATTGTATCAAACGAATTCATTTCAATCATTGTTGGCAAATAACTTTGCTCCAATATCCATATGCCATCTTCATCTAAACAATCTGAAATATCTCTGGCAAACTTTAAAGGGTTTGGCAGATCATAAAACATTGAAATAGAGGTTATAACTTTTGCTTTTGATTTTGATGCTAATTTTTGAAAATTTAATTTATCAAAATATGCTCCAAGAGTTTTAATATCTTTAGGGTAATATTTAGCAAAATGATGTGCTATTGGGTCTATGCCGAGTCTTTTCAAGTTTTTCGTGGTATATGATTTTAAAAGAGTTCCATCGTTACAACCTATGTCAAGAATAATATCTCCCTCTTTTAATTTATAGTTATCTTCAATAAAACTTGTAAGACCCTTTAAATGTCTAATCATTGATTCATTGATACTAGACCTATATCCATATTGCTCTGAATACATCAAGTCTGCATTAACTGTATGTTTTAGCTGTAACAAATTACATTCTTGACATTGAATAAGAACTAAAGGCGCTTCTCCTGGATCAGGTTCATCTGATCTAGGGAAACTACTAGTTATTGACTGATTGCCAAGATTAATAAATTCCTTAAATTTTTCTGAACCGCATGATCGACAAGATTTAAGTGTAGTGAAATATTCGTTAGTCATATTTGTTCCTAATTAAGTGCCAACTTATAAATCCCGGTAATGATGAAACTATTATTATCAAACCTACAATTATCGAGATGGCCAATGATTCCTCAATTGATATATTAAAGAGTGACAGTCCAAATATTAGAGATCCTTCTCTTGCCCCCCAACCAGCGAAAGATATTGGTAAAGCAATTATTAAATACACAAAAGGTATGATTAATAATAAGCTTGAAAAAGTGATATTATCATTAATTGAGACAGCAATCAAATGAAAAGATTTAACAGAGATAATATGAATGAAAACTGAAATTAACAATATTTTCAAACCCTTTTTCGATTTAATGCAATTTTTAACACTTGAAAGAACATTGAATAAAAGCCTTCCTACCTTGTTAGTCCGAAATCTATTAGAAATTTGAATAAAAATAAGGAGTCCCATAACAGCCAATAATCCCAATGAAATAAATTTCATTGAATTAATAACCTGTCTATCTGCAATCAAATCTGACAAAGCATAAGTTGAAATAAAGCATAAAACAACCAATCCTACTAACCCAAAAAACCTGTCTAAAATAACTTGGGAAATTGAATCTGAAATACTAAGGCCACTCTTTTTTAGATAATAGCCACGAATTAGATCCCCTCCCACGCTAGATGGAAGAACTTGATTAAATAAGGATCCTGTCCAAACTATATTTAAGATCTTTGAGTAACTTAGTTTAAAACCCTCAAGCACAAGGATTATTTTCCATCTTAATGAAACTAAAATTAATTGGAAGATAAATAACAGTATTGCAATGAAAATTGCGAACAAATCGACTTTTTTAAAAACTTTTTCTAAAGCAATAAAGTCAACCTTGCTTAGAAGAATAAAAAAAATTACTACAGAAATAATTAATTGTGAAATTATTTTTACATATCTCATTTTGAGAAATTCACAATATCATAATTAACCATCTCTGCAATCATATCATTGAAGCTAATCTTTGGAGACCACCCCAACTCTTTCCGAGCCAAACTAGAGTCGCCACAAAGTGAATGTAATTCATTCTGCCGAAAATATCTTTGATCAACTTTGACAAGGGTCTTTTTTGACAATGAACAAAAACCAATCTCATCAAGTCCTTTTCCACTCCACTCAATTTTAATCCCAATCTCATTGAAAGCCAGTTCTACAAATTCTCTTACTGTTCTTGTTTCTCCTGAAGACAAAACATAATTCTTAGGTTGCTCTTGCTGAAGCATCATCCACATTCCCTTTACATAGTCTTTTGCATGCCCCCAATCTCTCTTTGCGTTGAGATTCCCTAAAAACAAAACCTCATCTGAGCCATTCTTTATTGCTGCAACTGCTCTTGTAATTTTTCTAGTGACAAAAGTTTCTCCTCTGATAGGACTTTCGTGATTAAAAAGGATTCCATTGCAAGCGAAAATTCCATATGATTCTTTATAATTCATAGTTATCCAATAAGAATATAACTTGGCAGACCCGTAAGGAGATACTGGAGCGAAAGGAGTCTTCTCATTTTGAACTTTTTGAGAAGAATTTCCATAAAGTTCAGATGTTGATGCCTGATAGAATCTTACTGTATCACACATATCTAGAATCCTTATGGCTTCTAGAAGCCTTAATGTTCCTAGAGCATCTGAATTGGCAGTGTATTCAGGAGTATCAAAACTGACTTGTACATGACTTTGAGCCCCTAAATTATATATTTCATGAGGTTTAATCTTTTGCAATAATCTAACAATATTTGTAGAATCGGTTAAATCTCCAAAATGAAGAAAAAAGTTAACACTTTTTTCGTGAGGATCAACATATAGGTGATCAACTCTGGAAGTATTAAAAGAAGAAGATCTTCTTTTGATGCCATGCACTTCATAGTTTTTTGATAATAGAAATTCCGCAAGATAAGCACCATCTTGCCCTGTAATACCTGTTATTAGAGCTATTTTTTTCATTTATTTAGAGTTTAATTAGGTAATAAAAAAATTTACCTATTCTAATGACTGAAAATCATAGAGTTTTTTATACAAACCATTTTTTTGCATTAACTCTTTATGAGTTCCACGCTCGGAAACCACTCCATGTTCCAAGACTATTATATCATCAACACCCTTAATTGAGCTCAATCTATGTGAAGTAAGTATTGTAATTCTTTCATCTTTTTGTGAAAAAATGTAATTAATTATCTTAGACTCCCAAATCAGATCGAGAGCACTTGTTGCTTCATCAAGGATAAGCACATCTGGATCTTGGAGTATTACTCTAGCGATAGCAATACGCTGTCTTTGTCCTCCGGAAATTTTTGATCCAGAATCTCCAATGCTATCATCAAAATTTAAATTATTTTTTTGCATCAATTTATCGATTCCTAGTTTGGTAATTACCTCATTTAAGGACGAATTCGAAACTTGATCATTTAGATAAGATAAATTATTCTTTAAAGAGTCATGAAAAATTAACGGATCTTGATTAACGTAACCAAAAACGTTTCTTATGGAATTCTTTGTATGGTGCTCTAATTTTTCTTTATCAATATAGATACTACCTGAATAATTTTGGAGATAGCCCGATAGAATTTCTAATAGTGTTGATTTTCCAGAGCCAGACATGCCAACAACTGCATATACTTTTCCTAACTCAAATTTAAGATTTATATTTTTTAAAACAGAATTATCTTGATAGGAAAAATTCAAATTTTTGAGATAAATACCTTCTTTAATTTTTTCCAATTTCTTATGTTCTTCATCAAAACCTACAAAAACATCATCTTTAGAATCTAAGAAGCGTCTAAAAATAGAAAGTTGTGGTAAAGCCTGGGATTGTCCAACTCTGGAGGTAAGTAACATTCTAGTATGGTACAAAATTTTTACAAAGAGAAACGCAAAGCCAACTGTAACTCCAATGTTTTTCTCAATACTTATTTCGCTGAATAGCATGAAAAAGATTAGCGTCAAAAAGACCGTTATAAAACCCCCAATCTCAGATAATCCCCTGTAAATAACCTTATATTCCAATAATTTTTTATCACTATCTAAGTGTGCTTTTGCTTTAACAAGAAATTTCTCTATCTCCAACTTCTCTTTTGCCGCCTGCTTGATCATTCTTACGCCTTTTAATATATCGAAAAACTTTTCCGTTGTAGATAAGTTTTTCATATCTGCGTCAAAGGCTAAATGCAAAACTTTCTGGCTAAACTTCTGTACATACAGAAAAAATACACTTGATATTAAAACAACTATGAAGGTCAGATAAGGGTTCATGAAAAACAATAAAAGTAATAATGCCAAAATATTTAGAGCAGCGTTAATAAAAGTTTGTGTTGCAAGAATTATGGCTCCAAATCTGCGCAAAGTATGTGTCTGAAGATACTCAATTTCACCAAGTTTATTGTCATTAAAGAATGAAAGATTTAGACTGAAAATTTTGTTAATTAAATCACTCCTCATTTTCAGGAGCAAATGGTTTCTTAGTCCAATATTGAGTCTATTAAGAGCTACTAGAATTAGCACTGAGAATGCCGAAAAAACAAGGAATAAAATAAATGTAAGAAATAAAGAACTATATATATTATCTGAAAAGAAATTATCTGGAAATTGAAAAGTTATGATGCCAAAAAAGTCAAAATCTTTGGCGTTATAGTCTCTTTCGATTAATAGCTTTATAAAAATTACAATAGAGATAGATTGAACTAAACCAACTATAGCTTGAAATATATTTAATGAAGATATAAGCAGTATGTTTACTCTGAAAGGGAATACTATTTTCTTTAGATATAAAGTGTCCCTCTTATCCAAAAAAGAAAACAAAGACATTTTGTTTTTGGTCGAAAGCATTTCGTCCCTGACCTCTTTTTTTAGCTTATGAACAGTTGATTGGGTCATGGTTATTTTGAATAGGGCTTCTGCAAAGCTAAAAAAATTAATTATACATTGGCTTTCTTGAGTCTTATTATTAACATTTCTAGAGCCTTTATTACTCTCTTTGAGCTAATCTTTTTCATGCAATCCCTGTGTCCTAAAGGACACGTTCTTTGCAAACAGGGCTGACAGGCTAGAGGCTTATCTAAGGAGATATTGATACCATTACCTTTCCACTGAGAAGTAGCATTCATATCAGTTGGGCCAAAAATTGAAATGGTTGGAATTTTAAAAGCCGCAGCAATATGCATTGGTCCGGAGTCATTGGTTACTAAAATATCTAAATTTTTAATTGTTTGAATCAATTGACCTAGACTGGTTTGACCAATTAGATTTCTAAAATTTGAGATATTTTTTTTCTTTAGAAGATTTTCTATTTCATTTGAAATGTAAAGTTCATTTTTCCCGCCAAATATTAAAACCTCCGAATTATAAATTTTTGATATTTCCTCAATAACTTCAGCAAATTTATATGTTTCCCATCTTTTAGCATCACCATATGAAGCTCCAGGATTAATACCTATTGTAAGCTTCTTATTATCTTTGATTTTATTTTGCCCATGAATTATTAAACGACCTGGGGGGAAATTTTTAGATGTAACTCTATTAATGAATTCGGAGTATTTTTCAACTTGATGAATACTTGAGTAATTTTTTTTCTTATATTGATATTTATTTTCTGCATCAATTAAAAATTTGATAAATGTTGACCTAAATGAATTTCTAAATGTAATAAAAATATCAAATTTGCCAAGTTCTCCAACTTGTTTGAATAACCTGAAAAGGTTTCTTTCAATAACTAGACTAAATGAGCGGTTTGGATGATTTTTATATACTTCAATAGATGAAATTGAACCAATAAAAACAATATTTATGTTACTGTATGACTTTACTAGATTTTCAATAGAGGGTGATGCCATAACGGCATCACCTAGCCAAGTAGGCAGCTCAATTAAAACTCTTTTCACTCTTTAACCAATTTATAGTGTTTTTTACTCAATTCCATACCTAGAAGTCTTTCAAAGAAATTCATTAACCTATGTTTTTTTTGCTTAAAAGTAGGAATATAATCGGGGTCAACCTGAAAAATTGAGGTTGAATTGTCTAACCATTCGGACATAATACCCGGGTGAGTTCCGGCAAAAAGTCTAAGGATTTTTTTATCCATTTGCGAATAGTCAATCGACTTTATGTTATTTTTATTCCAATACTTTGAAACTTTTTTGGACTTCAGGTTCATTTGTGATTCGGACCTAACCCAGCCATAATGATAACAATGAGCATTAATTTTTTTGGCAAATGGATATCTTCCAATCTTGTTTTTATCCATAACAACCCAAAAGAGTCCGTCTGGAGAGTATGTTCTTATACTGTTTCTTATAATCCTAACCTCTGAACGATACCATCCAGGTGAATCCATATAAGTACTGCAATTTCCATAAAAATGGAAAAATTTTACTGCTAATGCCTCGATTGCTTCATTTTTGTGATTACTTAGAATTTGAGATTTTATTTCTTCCAAATCTTTTTCATGATAGACCTCATCACCCTCAACATAAAAAACCCAATCGCCACTACAATTAAATTGTGAAATCATTTTTTGTTGTCCGTAGACATAGCCCTTATCTCTCATTGCTTCATTCCAAGATGAGTAAATGATCTTAATTTTTTGACTGTTAATACTCTTAATTGCCTCTGCGGTTTGATCTTCACTATCGCCAATATTAATTACAAATTCATCAACTATTGGAAGTACTGATTTGATAGACTGAATAAAAGGATATCCGAGAATAATTCCATTTTTAATAAAAGTAAAACCACTTATTTTTATTTCATTTTCTTCTGACACGATAACCTTCTATAAACAATTCATCAAGATTACAATCTAAAAAATCTCTCACAGCATCAAATGGCGTTCTAACTATGGTTCTTCCATGCAGATTAAATGATGTATTAAGACTCACACCGTAACCTGTAATTTTTTTCAACTCTTTGAGATATCTAAAATAATTCGGATTATCTTTTTCTTCAACAAATTGAGGTCTGGCAGTTCCATCCACATGCACCGCACATGGAAGTTCTTTTATGTGTTTTTCTTTCATTCTAAAAGCAATAGCCATATGCTTATGTTTAAAACTTTTGGAAAACAACTTTTCCCTTTCTTCTTCTAGAATAGATGGGCAAAATGGCTGATAAGAGGGTCTTTTCTTAATTAAGGAGTTAATTTTTTCTCGAGATTCTTCCTTCATTGGATTGGCAATAATTGATCTATTGCCCAATGCTCTTGGGCCAAATTCCATTCGACCATGAAATAATGCGCAAACTTTGCCCTGACTAACTGATTTTGCAGCCTCCTCTGGCCATGAATCATTAATATCATCATACTTAATCTCTTTAAACGTTTCCAAAGCATCTTCTACAGTATTCCTATCATATCTATCTCCAAAATATGGCATAACCATATTTCTAAGCCATGAAACATCCTCTTGATATTGGTGGGCTACAAGAATTGCGCTACCCAAAGCCAGACCTTCATCGCCCATTGCAGGTAAAACATAAATATTTTTGAAATTTGTTCTTTCATAGATATTCAAACTCATAATAATATTTGCAGTAACCCCTCCAGATAAACATAAATTATTAATCGGATACTTTAAATACATTGCATCCAGGTATTCGACAATAATATCTTCGAGGTAAGTTTGAACCACAGAGCAAAAGTTTGAATCACCTATTTTTTTTCTACATGACTTCAAAAAATCTATGTCATAGAATTTTTTAATTCCTTCATTATCATAATTTATTGATAGATTATCTTTATCAATAGAAGTAATTGACTTTAGCTTATTTAGAAGCTGTTCATCTGGTTTGCCGAAAGCTGCCAAGGCCTCAACTTTTCCTTCATCACTATTAGGTCTTAAATCCATTGCCTGTGTAAAATAATTATAGATTCTTCCTATTGAAACATACCAATCACCTTTTCCTAGATATGTCGCCTCTGATGAACCAATTAAATTAAAATTCCTATTTTTGAAAAGGTATGCTTTACTAAAATATCCATCTCCTTGGCCATCGAGTGTTAGAGCAATAGCATCTTTACCATTAAATGGAGAAAGGTAATATGAGGGAACTGCATGACACAGATGATGATCAAAGAAGTGAATTTCTTTGGGATAGAGTCCATTTTTATTAAAGACTTTTTCTATAAAAGTAGTAAATGCCCTCTTGGCTTTTTCTGGGGATTCAAGAACTAGGCCTCTTTGAATTTTAGAGGAATAGTATTTCCAAACAGATGAGAAGTTTGTAAAAAGACTCTTAAGTATTAATCTCTTCTTTTCTTTTTTCGATATGGCAAGATCTTTAATATAATTAGGCTTAATAATTTCTCTTAATGCTTTTTCTATTTCTTTATTAAAAGTCATTTTTTTCCTTAGCTCGCCATCATGGCCCTTATCTTCAAAATCACTATAAGAATGTGCCACATAATCAATATCGTGAAATTTATAATTCTCTAAAATCGGCGATATATCCAAGAAATCATGTTTGATTCTAGTAACTCGTTCAGTACTTAAGGCAAATATTTTTCTTGCGTTAGTATCTATAAAGCACAAAGAACTGTCATGTCCACAAAACTTTGTTCCAATAATTTTCATTTTGTTGTGTTATTAATCATCTGTTCAGTGTATTTTATAAGTTTTTTAACATCAAAACCTTCCAGGGAATCACTTCTTGGGGAGTATATAACACTTGATATCTCTGAAGTCGGTTTAAATAAAGAGTAGCTTTTATAATTATTTTCATGAATAGTTATTATTGGTTTATTAAACGCTGAAGCAATATGAGCTATTGATGTATCAGGAGTAATAACTATGTCAACTTTTCTTATCAAAGCAGCAACGTCAAGAATACTCTTTGTTTCATAACTAAGAAACACATTCTCACTGGATTGATTTTTGTATGTCAGAGTACTTCTATATTTGTTTGGTTGAAATAATAATATAAAAATTAAATCTTTAAATTTTTCATTGAGAACCTTTTGAAACTCTAGAAATGAGCTTATGTCGATAAATTTCCCCTTAACTGCACCGAATAAATTAACTGCAATGAGAAATTTGCCTTCGAACTTTTGTAAAAAAATATCTGCTTTCTCTTTATGAGAATTGGTAATAAATAAGTCATATTTTCTTGAAAATTTTCTTACACCAAGTGGCTCAAGAGTTTTCAAACATATATCTCGATAATTCATATCTCTAGGTCTAGGTGTATAAAAATCATATAAATTTAGACTCTTACCATTTATGCCATATCTACCATTCTTCTCTATGGATATTATTTTTTTTGGCTTAATAATTAAATTTCTTATTATTGCATGAGGAACAACTGAATGATCAAACTCAACTACAACATCAAATTTTAGTTTTCGCAACTTCCACAAAGTGGGGAGATCTTTTATGAAGTTATTTTTATGATTTAGAAAAATTTCATCGACATATGGACTATTAGAAATAACATCCTTATTAACCGAACTAGCTAGGACTGAAATTGAAATATCCTTATTATAAAATTTTAGTGATCTAAAAACTGGGGTGGTAATTATCATATCACCGATTCGATCATATCTCAAAAATAGCACTCTCTTAGTGTCTTCTAAATCAAAATTTGAGCTTTTTCTACTTGTAAAAAATAGCAATAGAATTGATTTAATTTTTTTTCTCAATTTCATCACTAAAGTTGACTAACGCCATTCTGGCATGCTGTAATAGATAAATTGATTGATTCCTGTAAAATTTTGTCATTCAGTCTGAGCGATTTTCTAGAGTACTCTCTATGAAATAGATGATACTGAATAGCACAGAATCTTAAATCTCTTCTTCTAATGCCATAGTTATATAGTCTTGATACAAATTCTGAATCCTCCCTGCCCCATCCCTCTATTTCATTATTAAATCCATTAACTATAAAATATATTTCTCTGTGAATTGAAAAATTACATGTCTTAATGCCGTTCAATCTTTGCTTTGACGAATATATTAAACTAGGCAAATATGGAAAATATATTGAGTTATGTTTATTTTTAAAGCCTTTACTAAATAACCGAGGTTTCAGAAATTCTGACTCTAATATTTCTTTGGTTTTCATCTCACTAATTAAAACCCTTTTTCCTTGAAGAAAATATCCAAATTTTGATTTTTTCACATGATCCTCAATGAATCTTCTATGCAAAATAACATCTCCATCAATAAATACTAGATAATCGCCAGAGGATTTTAAAACAGCTTTATTTCTCGATCTACTTGCCCTAAAACCCTTGTCATTCTGATAGGAGTGAATTATGTTCAGTTCTGTTTGATTAGAGTATTGGTTTATAAAATTTTGTGTATCAATAATACTCCCATCATCGGCAATCACAACTTCATGGGGCTTGTAACTTTGACTTTCAATACTTTTGAGAACTAATTCAAGTTCCCTTGGTCTATTGTAGACAGTGATTATTAAAGAAACCTTCATCGTAATATGATTAAAAAAATAACAGGGTTAATGTAACATATTTGCATAAAAACTATTGAAGTTGTTTATGAAAATTTCTGCTTACGTAATTGCATTCAATGAAGCTGAAAAAATTGCTGATTGTATTAAAACTCTTCAGTGGGCAGATGAAATTATTCTAATTGACTCATATAGCACTGACGGTACTAGTGAAATTGCTGAAAAACATGGAGCTAAGGTTTTTCATGTAGAGTTTAAAGGTTATGGTGACTTAAGAAATAAAGCTATAGGTTTTTGTTCGAATGATTGGATTTTTAGTTTGGATTCTGATGAGAGATGCACTAAGGATGTTAGAGATGAAATAATATCACTTATCAAGAAAGATGATAAAGATATTTATTATGTTCCAAGGAGAAACTTTTTCATGGGAAGATGGATTAAGCATTCTGGCTGGTATCCAAATTATAGACAACCTCAATTATTTAGAAAAGGTAAGATGGTTTATGATATGAAACCGGTCCATGAAGGTTTTATATCCCAAAGTAAGAAACCTATTGGCGAATTAGAAAATTCAATCTGGCAGTTTCCTTTTAAGAATCTTTCAGAAGTAATTCATAAGGCAAATAGATACTCATCCTTAGGAGTTGAGAAGTTAAATAAACGAAAAATTAAAGGTTCAATCTTCATTGCTCTAATTCATGGGTTTTGGGCATTCATTAAGCATTACATATTCAAACTTGGATTTCTTGATGGTGGTCCTGGTTTTGTCATTGCATTTGGAAATTTTGAAGGCACTTTTTATAGGTATGCCAAACTTTACGAGTCCCAATCTAATTGGAAGTCGCCATCATCGCATACAGTAGGAAAACATTAGTATGCTTACTCCGCTTATTCTATCAGGGGGAAGTGGTTCAAGACTTTGGCCACTCTCAAGAAGACTATACCCAAAACAATTTCATAACATTGTCCATAATGGAACATTGTTTCAAAAGACTATTGCACGGATTCCTTCTAATACCTCTCCTCCAATAATAGTTTGCAATGAAGAACATAGATTTATTGTTGCAATGCAACTTAAAGAAGTTGGAATTAAAGAAAAATCTATATTACTTGAGCCCGAGGGAAGAAATACTGCCCCTGCAATTACGATTGGATGTCTCCAAGCAATGGAAGAGGATAAAGATGCCATTATGCTTGTTATGTCATCTGATCACGTAATTAATGATCCTTCGAATTTTGCAAAAGCAATTAATATTGCAGAGAAAGAAGCAAAAGAAGGTTATATTGTAACGCTTGGTGTTAGACCAACAAAGCCATCGATAGGTTATGGCTACATAGAAATTGATGAGGTATCACATTCTAAAAATATTGCCTATAAAGTAAAAAAATTTGTAGAAAAGCCAAATCTTGACTTGGCAAATGATTTTATAAAATCTCCAAATTTCTTATGGAATAGTGGAATATTTATTTTTTCTGCAAAAACCTTTATTGACGAAATAAAAATGTTCAATAAAACTATATATGAAAAGTGTTATTCATCTTTTCAAAAGAAAACTACGGACATTGATTTTATTAGACTAGATGCTAATGAATTCTCAAAAGCTCCCAATATATCAATTGATTATGCATTAATGGAGCACACCCTGAAAGCAAAGGTAGTAATTTTAGAATCGGATTGGTCTGATGTTGGTACTTGGGACTCTGTTTATGAAATCCTTAATAAAGATAAGGATGGAAACTATTTTTTTGGTAATGTTATTTCTGAAAAAGTTGAAAATACTCTTTGTTACTCTGATACAAAATTAACTGCACTGATCGGAATAAATAATCTAATTGTTGTTGATACAAAAGACGCACTATTGATTTCTGAAAAAAACAAAGAGAATGAGCTAAAAAAAATTGTAGCGGATTTAAGAAAAAAAACAACCAAACAAGTTGATCAACATACCACTGTCTTCAGGCCTTGGGGATATTTTGTCTCTCTCGCTGAGGATCAATTCTATCATGCTAAAAAAATTGTTCTTTACCCTAATTCCAGATTATCACTTCAAAAACATTCTTACCGCTCTGAGCATTGGGTGGTATTAAAAGGACAGGCAACTGTATATCGAAATGATGAGATTATCAATCTTAATGAAAATGAGTCAACATTTATCCCTCAGGGTATGAAACATCGTCTAGAAAATAATTCAGATCAAAATTTGGAAATTATTGAAATTCAAACTGGGTCATATTTTGGCGAAGATGATATTATGAGATTTGAAGATGATTACAATAGAGGGTAAAAATCCAAATATTTCTCAAATATTTCAGACGGTTTAATGTTGTTAACATCACTAGAGTCATAAATAGAAATATTTTTTATCTTATTGGTAAGTCTCAATTCAGGTTTAACTTTTGCAAATAATGATATGGTTGGGATATTTAATGAATGAGCAGCATGCATCAATCCACCATCACAACACAATAGTAATTCTGATTTACTAATTATTTTTGATGTCTCTAAAAATGACAACTTGTTGACATATGAGACTACATTCTCTCCAAATTTGTCTTGTATTTTTTGTGCCAAAGATAAGGCATTTTTAGATCCTAATATTAGAATTTTTGTTTCTGAATTTACACTAAAAATTTTCTCAATTACAAACTCCCAGTTATTGTAAGTTCTGAATAACCAGTCACCGCCAAGAGCGATAGATAGAAATTTTTTTGGTAATAAATTTTCATTCAAAGTCTCAAAATTTTCCATATTCAAATCGAGGTGAGGCTTTGCAATTTTATTAATTTGATTTTCATTGTAAGGTAAACCAAGTAAGTAATTCATTTGATAGAAACTATAAAGTGTTCTATTCACATCGCACCCATTGAAAAACCCATACATTCCTACAAATAATACATTCCTTGCGTATTGATATTTTATTTTCAAACTCCTTGTGGAAAAGGAATCCAAAATTACAAGGTCATAGTGATTTTTAATATCAACACTCTCAGTCGTGTAGACATTCCTAAAATGTTTATCGTATTGAAATAGTTCTGCATTTCTTTTATCTGTTAACAAATCTAGTTCTTTATTTTTTAATATTACTCTTGAAGATAGGTCCATTAATGCATCACCTAAACTTGGTGCTGAAATATTTATCCATAAAATTCTTTTTTGCTCTTCCTCGATTTTATTTACTTCAAGATTCTTATGACCCTGAAAAAAGTAAAAACTGTATCTTATTGTGAATTTTAAAAATCTTCTTAATAGCCCAACTTGTTTTAAGAAAATTTCCATATTTCCTGGAACTTTATTTTCAAATCTATACTCAGTAGTTCTTTTAAATGATTTAATAAGTCCTATAAGCAATTTTTCACCTCTTCGAAAATTATTTTTGGATCAATTAAATGAAGACATTCACTCTTGACGTTATTGTCATTGCAGCCAGATTTCCCACAAGATACACATGAAAGATTTGCCTGAAATAAGGCGACATGGTTTTTTTTCTGCAATGGGAAATTAATAAATGGATTTGATTCCAAACAATTTATCCACGGACTCCATTTAAGAGGATTGGTTGGCCCAAAAATTGCAAAGACTCTTTTATTTTGGCTAGCAGCGATATGCATATTTAAAGTATCCATTCCAATATAGCCTTCAGACAACAAACTGATTGCGCAATATTCTTCAATTGAAGTATGGCCTATCATATTTATTATGTTAGATTTATGTGGAATTGAATCAGAAATCTCTAAATCAATCCGACTACTACCCCCGGTAACAACAATATTTATATTTAAGTCCGAGAGTAAATTAAGCAATATTAATCTATTCTTTTTTGGGTAGATTTTATATTCATATTGTGCGCAAGGATGAAAAACAAAGAATTTCTGATTACCAATTTGTTTTTTTACTTCTTTTAAGATTTGTTGATTAATTTCAGGACTTTTAACCTGTTTACTATATGGGATATCTAAAACATCCAATGGAAACAACGTTTCTTCAATTATGTGTTTATTAGGCCTATAGTGGTAGTAATGAGTTAAGATCAATCTTTTCCACCACGATTTCCTCATTTCTTTCTCAACAATACTTATTGTTTTTTTTGCTGACAATGAACAAAATAAAACAGATCTATCGCTTGCAGTCAGGTTGATTGATAAATCATATTTTTTATAAATTTTCCTCATAAAACTATACAAATAGGAAAAGCCTTTTTGTTCTTTTTCTTTATATGAGAACTGAATAATCTTATTTAAATTTTTTCTGAAAAGACATGCTGTTTTATATGTATCGCTATTAACCAGAATATCCACTTTTGACGATTTGAAGTGATTCTTAAGATTTTCAATGAGCGTATTAGAAAAATACACATCTCCGTTAGATCTTTGAATAATTACTAAGATTTTTAATTTCTTCAAACTTCTGATTTAAATACAATTGCACTAAAAAAAACAAAAAGGGTTGTTGTATAGTGTCCTAAAAGATATGAATCACTAAACATAATTAATAGAAAACTTAATGGTAAGACAATGCCTAAATCTCTATTAAAACCTCTAAACTGTAGGGAGGCCTTAATTTGATAGACAAAAATAGACAATAATGAAATTAGGCCAAATATTCCCAATTGGGCTGTAATCAGGATATACATATTGTGAGGGTTCACTGTAGAAGTAATATCTGGACTATTGATTTTATGAATCATGTTATATTCATCAGGAAAATCACCAGTCCCAACTCCAAAATACAGATTCTTTTTAATTAGCTCAATAGAATTTATTAGATATGTATATCTTTGTCCAAGAGATGTATTTTCTATCTGATGATAATCTATATTTTTTACTGTATCAGAAACTCTTTTTTCAAAGAATGGAGATGTAAAGAGAGCAGTAGCAAATATAATTGGGAAGATAATTGTTATAATAATTAATGACTTAACTACTCTATAGTTGAAGTATTGCAGGATAATCATCCCCAACATAAAGAAAAAAAGCACTTGCCCGGCTCTTCCGCCCGTAATGAATAAATTAATAATCAAAATAAATGAAAATGGTGCGTAAATCCATTTAACATTTTTTTTTGTATCTTGAATCAATAACCTATGAAGAGATATATAAATAGCAAAACTTATAAATATATTATAAGAAACAGTGCTCATAGTTACTGCTGGATTCTCTAATGTCGCCTTAAGAAATGGATCAATAATACCAAGCCAAATCATAAAAGATAATGTTATCGTTAAAAATATAGAGATGAGAAAGGCATTAATATAAGTATGAACGTACTCTTTTTTTACTAATGTTAAAAAAATTGGAAGTATGATTAAAAAATCAAGCATTTTTTTGAGAATTTCAAAACCCCATTCATAATTTTTTGTCCAAATTAAGCCCAAAATATGCGTGCTAAAGAAAATTAAAGACAAAACAGCTAGAGGGTTTGTAGCTATTTTTTTTATTTGTTGATATTTGAGACCTAATATCCAAAATAAAACAATTAGATAAATTAATAAATTACCCAGTACTACAGATAAAGGGAAAAAAAACGCTAAAGCTAGAAATAAATAATGATTAATTTGATCTGTTTTGCTATCAAATTTAATATTAAGCGATTCCATGAAATTTTTAAAGTCTTTGGTCGGCTTTTTTTAATATTGACTTCACATCGTATATGATTTGACCAGAGTCAAATTGAATTGTTTTATAACTGTCATGTGCCACAGCTAGAATAATTCCGGCATATTTTGAAAAGTCATCTTTTTGAATAAGTTTAATATCAAACTCCTGTTTTACCTCAACTGGGTCAGCCCAATAATCTGCAACACTTACTTCGCAACCAAATTCAGTTAACTCTCTATAGATATCAATTACTTTTGAATTTCTTATATCTGGACAATTCTCTTTGAAAGTTATACCTAAAATCAGAACTTTCAATTCTTTTATCGTTAGCCCTCTATTAACTGCGAGCTTTATAAACTGATTTGCAACATAAATTGGCATATTATCATTTAAACGTCTGCCTGATAGAATAACCTCTGGTGAGTATCCGGCCTGTAGTGATTTGTATGTTAAATAATATGGATCAACGCCAATACAATGCCCCCCAACAAGTCCCGGCTTGAAGTCAAGAAAATTCCATTTAGTTGCTGCAGCCTTTAAAACCTCTTCAGTATCAATACCTAACTTATTAAAAATAATAGCTAGTTCATTAACAAATGCAATATTGATATCTCTTTGCGAGTTTTCAATAACCTTGGCTGCTTCTGCTACTTTTATTGATGGTGCAAGGTATGTTCCCGCCTCAATGACTTCTCCATAGAGAGAATTAACTAACTGCGCTATTTTTGGGGTACTACCAGATGTAACCTTTAATATTTTTTTTACAGTATGCTCCTTGTCTCCAGGATTAATTCTTTCCGGAGAATAGCCACAGAAAAATTCTTTGTTAAATTTTAATTGTGATTCCTTTTCAAGAATTGGGACACAAACTTCTTCAGTAGCTCCAGGGTAAACTGTTGATTCATAGATTACAATATCATTGACCCTTAGGACTTGACCAACCAGCTTAGAAGCTGACTCTAGTGGAGATAAATCTGGTTTATTATTTTTATCAATTGGAGTGGGGACAGTTATGATATATATATTAGAATCTGATATATCTTCAGTGTTTGATGTATACATAATGCCATTACTATCGGCAATTTTTAATTGTTCTATGCTAAGCTCTAATGTTTTATCATGAAATTTTTTAAGTTCGCTAACTCTGTTGGTTGAAATATCAAAACCAACAACTTTGTAACTTTCTGAAAAGGCACATGCTAACGGTAACCCAACATAACCGAGTCCAATAATCGATATTTTCATCTAAACCTTATAGAAATCTTTATACCAGTTAACAAAGTTTTCTACCCCTTGGTCAACTGACATTGTCGGCTTGTAATTTAAATCTTTAACCAAATCATCAACGTTAGCATAAGTATCTGGGACATCACCATCTTGCAAAGGTAACATATTTTTAATGGCTTCAATTCCAAGAGATTTTTCCAAAGCCCCAATGTAATCCATAAGCTCTACAGGAGAATTATTGCCAATATTGTATAATCTCCATGGCGCAATTGAAGTTCCTGAATCAGGGTTTTTACTATCCCAATTAGCGTTTGGAGTGGCAATTTTATCTAAAACTTTTATTACCCCTGTAACAATATCATCAATGTATGTAAAGTCTCTTCTATGTTTACCAAAATTAAATACGTTTATTGGTTTTCCTGCAAGTATTGACTTAGTGAATAGAAATAAAGCCATGTCTGGTCTACCCCAAGGTCCATATACTGTAAAAAATCTTAGCCCTGTTGTTGGTAATTTATAAAGATTACTATAAGTATGTGCCATTAACTCATTAGCTTTCTTGGTTGCAGCATATAAACTTAAAGGATGATTAACATTGTCATGAATACTAAATGGCATTGCTGTGTTAGAACCATAAACTGAACTTGAAGAGGCGTAAACTAGGTGCTTAACTTCATTATGTCTGCAACCTTCGAGGATGTTTGCAAAACCGACAAGATTTGTATCGACATAAGCAAAAGGGTTTTCAATAGAATATCGCACCCCCGCTTGAGCTGCAAGGTTTACCACTTTATCCGGCTTATGCTGTTTGAAAGCTCCTAAAAGAGAATCCCTATCCTCGATGTTAATCTCTAAATGAGTATATTTGGCATTTGTTTTATATCTTTCCAACCTTGCTCTCTTCAAAGAAGGATCATAGTAATCATTAATATTGTCTATACCTATAACTTCATCACCTCTCTCAAGAAGTGCAATGGTTAAAGAAGAGCCAATAAATCCTGCCGATCCTGTAACTAAAACTTTCATACTAATCTTTTCCGAATATATCTCTTGTATAGACTTTTTTAGAAAATGGCTCTAATTCTTTGTAGTTCCTATTGGTAACTATTAAATCTGAATTATTTACAAAATCTTCAAAATTATCTACTACTCTTGACCTAAAAAAGGAAGTCTCCTTGAAGGTAGGTTCAAAAATTATAACCTCTATGCCTTTTGATTTAATCCTTTTCATAATTCCTTGAATAGATGAGCTCCTATAATTATCTGAAGATGACTTCATTACAAGTCTGTATATACCAACTATATTAGGATTCTTTCTTATTATCTGATCTGCAATAAAATCCTTCCTTATTGAATTTGCATCGACTATTGCACTAATAATTGAATTTGGCACATTTAGATAATTTGCTTTTAGCTGCTTTGTATCTTTTGGTAAACAATACCCACCATAGCCAAAAGATGGATTGTTGTAGTGGTTACCGATTCTTTGATCAAGACCAACTCCTGTTATTATGTCTTTCGAACTTAAATTATGGCACTCCGCATAGGTATCTAATTCGTTAAAAAAAGATATCCTCAATGCCAAATAGGTATTGCTAAATAATTTTATTGCCTCAGCTTCAGTAGAATCAGTATGTAAGATTGTTACATCGTTTGCTAACGCCGCCTCTTTAAAGATATTTGCAATCTTTTTTGATTTACTAGATTTATCTCCGATAATAATCCTTGATGGATACAAATTATCAAGTAATGCACTTCCTTCCCTTAAAAACTCAGGAGAAAAAATGATATTCTCGTTGTTATATTTTTCTCTAACAGTTTTTGTAAAACCAACAGGTACAGTTGATTTAATTAGGATTGTAGCTGATGGAGCTAACTTTAAAGAATCTTCAATTGCTGACTCGACCATGGACGTGTCAAAATAATTTGATTCTTCATTGTAATTAGTAGGTGCTGCCACAATAACTAAATCAGCTTCTTCATAAGCCTCTTCCTTGCTAGATGTAGCGTATAAGTTTAATTTTTTCTCTTTTAAGTAAGAAGAAATTTCATTATCCTGAATAGGAGAAATATTATTTCTTAATAATCCAATCTTCTTTGAATCAATATCATATGCTTTAACAGGGTTATTTTGTGATAGTAAAACAGCATTTGCCATACCCACGTAACCAATTCCAACAACTGTTATATTCACTTGTGACCCCTTAGCAAAATCTTAACTTTATTGAAAATAACTTCCTCAGAAATTTGACCAATCTCATTTGAATTCTTATCAATTTTAGAAAAATTACTAATATTTTTATTTTGAATAAATTTATTAATATCTGTTTCATAAAAATTTCTCTTAGCAGAAGTTGGCGAAAATATACCGATTGATGGAATATTCATTCCCCAGGCCATATGAAGGGGGCCAGTGTCTCCACCAATAACAAGTTTTGCTTTTCCAACAACTTCTTTGAGCGAGTTTAAATCTAAATTACCTAAGATTTGAACGCTATCAACTGACGCTTTGATTTCTTCGGCAATGAGTCTTTCATTTGGGGAATTATAGATTACCACTGAATTATAATCTATTCTTCTGAGGACTTTAATGAACTTCTTTGCAGGGTATATCTTTGACTTAAATGACGCACCTGGAATAACAAGAATATAATCTTTATTTGAAAAAGGAAAATTCTTAGAGTGTTTGTAGAATAAAAATTTGTCCTTTAACAATAATTCTTTAAATGTTAGATTAATCCCTAATGCAAATGATACTAATTTAATATTTCGCTTGATTATATTAGTTGAATATTCAATGAAATATTTTTTATTGTATAAAAAACTGGCAATTGGTTCTTTTATGGATTTTTTATCAAACCCTATAACTTTTTTGGAATTGATAAATCTAGAAACAACTGCGGACTTTAGAAGCCCTTGAAGATCAATTACAACATCATATTTTTCAATTAGTTTTAGATTCTTTAAGGATCTAAAAAGTGAAATATACTTTCTCTTGCTTAGATTATCTTTTATGTCTAAATCATAAATCTTATCTATATGAGGATTGCAATCGAGCAACAATGAAAATTTTTTTTCTACGAACCAGTCAATTTGAGCATTAGGTATATTTTTCTTAATTAATTGCAAGACCGGCATTGCATGAACAATATCGCCAAGGGAAGATAGTTTTACGATTGCAATTTTCATGTATGTTATTTTACTATTTAGCATCCTATTAATATTGAATATACGTATTAATGTTATAATTCTCGCAGTTTATGAGCTCTGATAAAATTTACAAAAAAACCAACTTTATAACCTCACAAATTAAAGAGGACATAAAGAATGGACTTCATAAAAAAATTCATACGCGCTTTCCTCCGGAGCCCAATGGCTATTTACATATAGGACATGCTAAATCAATATTCTTAAACTTTGGTATTGCTAAAATATTCCAGGGAAAATGCAATTTAAGACTCGATGATACCAATCCCTCAAAGGAAGATGTTAAATTCGTCAACTCCATAAAAGATGATATTAAGTGGCTTGGTTTTGAATGGAATTCAGATGAAAAATATAGCTCTGATTACTTCGAAAATTTCTATTCATATGCTATTGAGTTAATTAATAAAAGACTAGCATATGTCTGTTTCTTATCACCTAGTGAAATTAGAGATAGTCGAGGAACCCTCAAAGAGTCAGGTAAAGAAAGTCCACATCGAAAAGCCTCAGTTGAAGAAAATCTTCATAATTTTCACCAAATGCGTAATGGGGCCTTTAAAGAAAATCACTGTGTGTTAAGAGCCAAGATTGATATGAAAAGTCCTTTCATATGCTTGAGGGATCCTACACTTTACAGGATCAGGTTTGAAACCCATCATCAAACTGGTGATGATTGGTGCATATACCCCATGTATGATTTTGCACACTGTATATCAGATGCAATCGAGGGTATAACACATTCCCTTTGCACGCTTGAATTCCAAGACAATAGAAGACTATATGACTGGATTTTGGACAATATAGATGATTTCAATATACCAAATCGTCCCCATCAATATGAATTCTCCAGGTTAAATCTTGAATATACAGTTATGTCTAAAAGAAAGCTTAGTATCCTAGTAGAAAATGGACATGTCAAAGGTTGGGATGACCCAAGAATGCCAACCATATCTGGAATGAGAAATAGAGGCTGTTCTGCTCAGGCTCTTGCATTATTTTCAGAAAGAATAGGTATATCTAAAGTTGATTCTATGACGGATATCAAAATTCTTGAAGACACTATTAGGGATGATTTAAATGAAAATGCTCTCAGAACCATGGGAGTTATTGATCCTATAAGAGTCATAATTGAAAACTATCCTAAAGACTCTATTGAAACTTTATTAGCACCTAATCATCCTCAAAATGAAACTCTTGGTAATAGGGAGATATTCTTTTCAAGAGAAATTTTTATTGAAAGAGACGACTTTTGTGAAGTATCCCCAAATAACAAATATAAGAGACTATCGATTGGTAAGGAAGTAAGGCTTAGAAATGCATATGTTATCAAAGCAATTACTTTTGATACTGATTTTGATGGCAACATTACTACGGTTTATGCAGAATATGATAAAGATACTCTAGGAAAAAATCCTTCTGATGGAAGAAAGGTTAGGGGTGTTATTCATTTTGTTGAAGCTTCTCAAGCGTTACAAACTGAATTTAGAATTTACGATAGATTATTCTTAACAGAGAACCCAGGAAAGCATGATAACTTTGAAGAGTTAATTAATCCAAATTCTCTAGTTTCCACCATAGGATTTTGTGAAAGAAACATGATTGGCGCAGAACTATATCAAGCTTATCAATTTGAAAGAAATGGCTATTTCTGCAGAGACAAAGACAATGATGACGGGATAATGGTGATGAATAAAACTGTTTCTCTCAGAGATACTTGGAATAATTAAGCCATCCTTTTAATCCAATCATCTACCAGATTTAATTCTTTAGCGCTTGTAAGGTCAACCTTTAGGGGTGTGATTGAAACATAATTGTTTTTAATTGCATAAAAATCTGTGCCTAGATCATTATTATCTTCTTTGCCATTTTCTCCAATCCAATAGAGGGTTCGATCTTCTTTATCTTGAATAATATTTTCCGATTTATGTCTACTTCCTAATCTTGTTGACATAAAACCTTTGATTTCTTTATAAGGAACATCAGGTACGTTAACATTAAGAACAGTACTTGTTGAAAGTTTAGAAAGCTCTACATTTTCAACTATCATCTCAGCAACCTTTGCAGCAGACTCGAAATTCAACCCATCCCAACTTGCAAGAGAGATTGCAATTGAAGGAAAACCAACAAATCTTCCTTCGATAGCAGCAGCAACAGTTCCTGAATAAATAACATCATCTCCTAGATTTGGACCAAAGTTTATGCCTGCAATCACAAGATCAAAATCCTCTTCGAAGTAACCACAAAGTGCAAAATGCG
>Ga0181590_10000292_pt1 | contig 39045 bp, 36 predicted proteins | sample 071ome_34_FD_132446 | JGI IMG/M metagenome (GOLD analysis project Ga0181590, IMG submission 132446) | Coastal salt marsh microbial communities from the Groves Creek Marsh, Skidaway Island, Georgia - 071411BT metaG (megahit assembly) | ecosystem: Environmental > Aquatic > Marine > Intertidal...
ATGGTCTTGTCGTGTCGGCGCTGGAACAACACACCGATATCGAGGCAGTTTATTCCATCGGTGGTGCCAACAGGGCGGTCATATCTGCATTTGGCGATGCCAGGCGGCAATGCAGGGTTTTCGCGGCGCATGATTTGGATGAAACAAACAAGGAATTACTGCGCCGGCGGCAGATAGATTTCGTGCTGCACCATGATTTTCGCCGGGATGCGAGGCACCTCTGCCAGATGTTTCTCGCCTATCATCGTTTGGCGGCTGACTGGTCACCCCGGGCCAAATCTCCAATAGGCATTTCCACTCCCCTGGATTTTGACTAACCAAAGGTTGGAAGGGTGCGGTCGAAATGATTTACAAGACATATTAGTGTTGAGTGAAATGTTTACTGGATAAATTGTTTGGTGCTGATCCATGCGTCAGCGAGAACGGCTTGTCGGCCATTTTACGGTCTGAAAACCTTTCTGTGATTTTAAAGCTAGCCTTCTGTTTTAGAATTTTTTTTGCAGCACTGTTCCCCTAAGCACATCTTGTCTATTGCGTACCAAATTTCATGTGATTGTTACGCACATCTAAAGTTGCGCTTTGAAGAGAGGTTGATTTAGAGATCTAATTCTGGAGCGGGGCGACTTGATAATTCCCATCACCGAGTTTCTCTGTTACTCAATTAATTCTGGGTAAGTTTATTGAGATCAACCATGTCTTTACAAACAGGATTGCAGTTACCGGAAGTAACTGTTTTTACAAAAAGTGACGATGGGCTTGAGGCGCACAATTTAAATGAGTGGTCCCAGGGTCGCAAAATTGTGTTTTTTTGTGTGCCCGGGGCATTCACGCAAACATGTTCTGAGCGTCATCTACCTGAATTTATTGAACACCGTGCCAAATTTTCAGAAAGAGGTGTAGATGCGGTTGTTTGTGTCGCGGTAAATGACCCTCATGTCATGCATGCTTGGGGAAAACAGTCAGGTGCTACGGGAAAGATAGAAATGATGGCTGACCCTCAGGCGGAGCTTGCGATGGCGCTTCAAACAAGTAAGGACTTTGGCATTCCTTTGGGAATCAGAAGCAAACGGTGCGGTTTCATAACCAATGATGGCGTTGTGTCGTATGCGTTCGTAGAAGAACCTGGCGAATTAACCGGATCGAGTGCTCAAGCAATGTTGGCGGCACTTGATAATTGATTGAAGCCGTTCCAGCCTCCATGGAAAGTTCTGCTATTTTGGTCGACCTTACTCGAAAGACTGCACTCGTGACAGGCGGAGCGCAGGGTATTGGCAAGGCCATTGCCAAGCGATTTCATGCGGCCGGATCAAAACTGATTGTCGTCGACACATGCGAGGCACAACTCCTTGAACTCGATTCAGAACTTGGGACAGATATAATTACCTGTGTTGCGGACATCTCCTGTGAAACCGACCTTCAATCTAAACTCGCACCCATCATCGCGGCACACGGACCGGTTGACATCCTCGTGAACAATGCGGCAACGGTGACAAGGCGTGCGAAAATCACCGATCTTAGCCTCGAAGAGTGGGAAAGGTCGCTGAAGGTCAATTTGACCGGTGCCTTTCTACTATCAAGGATGGTCATACCCCAGATGTGTGCCAATGGTGGTGGAGTTATCTTGAATATAGCATCACAACTGGGTCATGTTGCTGTCCAAGGTGCGGCGGCATATTGCACGACAAAGGGTGGTATGTTGCAGTTCACCCGCTCGCTTGCCCTTGATCACGCTGAAGACAATATCCGTGTGGTGGCTTTGTCGCCTGGCGCTGTTCAGACCCCGCGGCTGACTGATGTTTTTGGATCTTCTGACGCGGCGGAAGAAACACTTGCTCCGGCGCATCCTATTGGCCGTTTAGGTAAAGCCGATGAGGTGGCCGACGCCGCAATGTTTCTGGTCTCGGATGAGGCGTCGTTCATTACCGGCACAGACCTAATCGCCGATGGTGGCTATACAGCAAGGTAGGGTTCGCACCGCATTCCTTCGCCTCAATCGCTATGCATCAAGAAACAAGGCCGTCTCATGCCCTTCGAATACTGCTTCAAGTGCCGTGCGGGCAGAAACACTGTCACCAACATTGAAGATGGATGCTTCGGCCAATGTTTCAGGCGGTGTACGAGGCACGCCGGCTACTGGGGCAATCACACTGTCAACTTGCAGATTGCGGGACTCACCTTCGATTGACAAGTCATCTAGTATCGCAAGTCCATTCTTGAAACTTGACAGGCTGTGGCCGGCGACAATCTGGATATTCTTTTGTCTCAGGCGATATTTAAGCGCGAAGGAACTGTATACACTAATCTTCCAACCAACAATGCCAGTCGGCACGACAATCCAGACCTGTTTGCCAAGATCAGCGAGATATTCGGCTACTGACACCACCGCCCAGGTGCCAAGATGATCAACCAGCAAGACCCGGTCAGCTAATGCATCGGTATCCGCCAGTGCCCCTTCCAGGGTGAGTGTTGTCTCTTCACTGGATAACATTTGTGACCGGGCACCAGCGCCAGCCGCCCAGATGACGTGACCGTCGTGATATTCCTTCAAAGCCTCCGCCGATATTGTTCGCTCAAGCTCGATATTGACTCCATGCTCACCCAGTCGCAATTTCTGCCTGTCCGTAAGGTTCAGAAATTCGCGACGTAAAGGCATCATTTCGAGCCAGCTTAGCGTACCACCGAGCGTGGATTTGCTATCTGCAAGCGTTGTAGGAAACCCCCTCTCGGCAGCAATGCCCGCTGCCTCCATGCCCGCCGGCCCAGCTCCGACGACAAGAACGGGCTTCTTGGTATCGACTTTCGCCAGCATGGGCATCGGCCATTCTGCCTCTTTGCCAGCACGTGGGTTCACAAGGCAGGAAATTGCCAGCGACTGCGCCAGCATGTCGGCACAGCCCTGATTGCACCCGATACATGGAAGCGTTTCTTTGGTACGACCGGTCTTGGCTTTGTTCACAATCTCAGGGTCTGCCACATGCGCGCGCGCCATGCCGATCATATCAGCCTTACCAAGTGACAGCATGTCTTCGGCCAGATCAATCGTATTGTAACGGCATACTGACATGACAACTGGCTTCTGTTGCAATTTGTCGAGAGCGTCACTTATAGAATTGGTCAGGTAACGAAATTGTTCATTCTGAAACGCCATGTCTGCCATCTGGGTCGAGATGGTGTAGCTGCCGTGATACGCTGAATGGGAGATGTTGACGAAATCGATTTGCACTGCAGTCGCAAGTCTGACAACAACGTCACACATGTCATCAAGTGTCAGGCCACCCTGCAGAAACTCATCCGCGCTGATCCTTATGCCCATGGTGCGCCCTTGTCCGGCAATCTCGCGGACCGCGATCGCTGTTTCCATTGCAAAACGCAGGCGGTTTTCAAGGGAACCGCCATATTCATCCTCTCGCGCGTTCACTGCCGGAGACAGGAACTGTTGCAGCAAATGGCCATGCGCCAACTGCAGTTCGATACCATCCAACTCAGCTTCAAACAGGTTCGCGGCCACATCAGCATGCGCTTTGACCACCATACGGATTTCCTGACTGGTCATTGGATGCGGGGCTGTGGCTGTTGCCGTCCATGGTATCGATGAAGCCGACCACGAAGCCATCCGGGCAAAATTACCATCGATATGTCGACCAAGATGCAGAATCTGTCCAAAGAGTTTGCCGCCCTCCTCACGTACGGCCCTGGCTATATCGCGGAATTTCGGAATCGAACCGGCCTCATAGCCGTTTACACCCTGTTGCCTTCCAAGCGAGGATTTATGGACCCTGATCCCTTCGAAAATAATTAGCCCAGCGCCGCCGGCGGCACGGGCGCGGTGGTAGGCGAGATGACGAGATGACGGTAAATTGTCTTCACCGAAATTGGTGGTATGCGCCGGCACAAAAATCCGGTTCCGCACCTCTGTCTGACCAATTTTCAAGGTTCGGAACACATGTGGGTAATGTTCATCTGGTGTCACAACGGTTCCCTTCGTGAAAACTGTTAGCGCAAATCAATAAAACGCTTGGCCTTAAGTGACTTGTCCGGATCGAAAATCTGCAATCGATCAACCTTTTCTACCAGCGGGCGAATGCCAGTGGCCACGCGCACGGATTCCGCAATCTGGTCTGTGTCAACTTCCCGGGCGGTATCGAGTAACAATCGCATCCGGTCTGAAGAAAGCGCGTCCTCCATATCTTCGCGGTCGATCACGACCTGGAATTCACCCACCTGCCCATCCGCCAGCAACAGGTCTGTGACGACTTCAGGATTCAGCAACATGCCCTTGACTTTGACCAGATCATCCGCGCGCGATGGCATGCCGACAAACCGGTCGGTCCAACTGCCGCAATGCGGACACTGATCATAACTGAGCGCCGCAAAGTCCCCCATCGCATAGCGCAGAAGCACCGTTCCTCGCCGATCAAGATGCGTTAACACGGATAGCCCACGTTGACCTGCCGGCAAGGGGGCGTGACTTTCAGGATCTACGACTTCGAAATAGAAATGGTCCGGCGCGGGGTTGTGGTAACCGGAGTCCGGACAGCATTCAACCGCTCCCACCTGCATTTCCGTAGCGGCATAGGATACACTGACCCATGCATCCGGTTGACCGATCCTGCGCATGCGTTCGGTTAAATCCCGGCGCATTTCCCCGCTGACCGCCTCGCCAGTAACAAAAGCCAGTCGAACAGAGGTGAAATCAGCACCTATTTCCTCGGCCCGAATGAGAATGCGCCGCACAAAGCTCGTCACGCCCCACAGGATTGTGGCATGTGTGGTAGCAATGATGGCGATTACCTCATCCAGGCGAGATGTCCAGTGGAAATGTTTGGAAGGTCTCCCGGGAAGTGGGCTGACAACCGGTATTTTCATCACATTGCAGGCAGCGATGGTGCGATGATAGGCCCCATAGGGGTAGAGCGTCATCGGGCAGAGATTGGCAACAATGTCGCTGCTTCTGACATGCCTGATTTCAAGTGCGCGCCGGTTGGCGGTCAAGGTATTGTAGAAATCATAGGTTGTCGACAGGAAGGGCGTTGGTCGGCCGCCACTGGTGCCCGTCGTATGCATGACATCCCAATGGATAGTGGATTCCTCCTCCAAACCCTCTGTTTCAAGACAGAAACTTTCAGGATCGGCAGCGTATTCCTTCTTGGAGATCAGTGGCAGAAGGTGAATATCCGCCAGCGAGCAAAAATCACTGCGGGACAGCCCCATGGATTTGAAGCGTCTCCGATAATAGGGATGCCGCTCGAAACAAAGATCCATTGTTCGGGCGAAATTCTCTTCCTGAATAGCAGAAATGACGTCTCTGCTCTTGAATTGCAGATCGGGTATCACGTTTCCAGTCCAAACAGGCGAATGGCATTGTCACGAACAAATGCCCGGTATGATTCAGGGCGCAATCCCAGTGCGTCGACTTCCTGTCGATACCGCTCAAAGGTCAAGACAGGGAAATCGGTGCCAAACATCACCTTGTGACGCCCATAGCTGTCAATGTAGCGCACAAAGCTCTCTGGCCAGTATTTCGGGGCGTGAGCATCAGCGATTATATGAACATTCTCGTGCTTCCAAGCCATGGCTATCATCTCGTCAGCCCACGGGATGCCAATGTGAATTCCGACCAGTTTCAATTCCGGAAAATGGCATGCAACCGAATCGAATGTGATTGGTCTGCCAACCGACTGCAGCGGGCGCTGCGGTTCATAGACAAGTGACTGCCCGACCTGCATCAGTATCGGAATGTCCAGTTCAACACATTTGCTGTAATAGGGGTACCAGCGCGCGTGATCAGGTGCCATTTCAAACCAGTGCGGATAGGCGTGCGCAGCAATAAAGCCAAGTTCACCAACTGCCTTCTCGAGCGCACGAACGCCGGCCATCCCCTCGGTTGGATCCAATCCGGCAAGGCCATGGAACCTGTCCGGAAACTGACGTACCGCTTCGGCGACCATCTCATATGGCAGATGCCAGCTACCCGGCAAACCAAGCTGCCCCGTCTTGTTCGCGACAAGGAATGCCTTTTCAATACCGGCAGCGTCCATCTGGCGTAGCATCTCGGCATAGGAATAGCCGGTCATCACCGAGTCATCCCGGCCGAACTTCTTGCGATGAAAGCGACCTGACCAATCGGGTCGCATCTGAACAATTTCGGGCGTATGTGGATTGACCACCGTATCGATGGCCAAAATTCTATTCTCCGCGCTACTCACCGTTAAATTCCTCTCCCTACGCCCATGTCGGCAGAAATTAAATCAAGCAAAATCTCGCTGGATCCCTCACCGAAACTGTAAAGCCGCGCATCACGCCAATATCTGTTCATGTCGCTTTCAGAGGCATATCCAGCACTTGCCATTATCTGCATACCATGCTCGGTCACACGCTTCAGGGTTTCTGTCGATACAAGTTTGGCCTGCGCCGCTAACCGGGAACAATCCCGGCCCGCGTCAATTGCAGCCGCAAGTTCGCGTGAGAGCAGACGCGCCAAATCGACCTCGGTCTGCATATTTGCAAGTCGATGTGCAATTACCTGAAAACTGCCGATCGGCTTTCTGAACTGCTCACGTTCCCTGGCGTGAAACACGGCGCGGTCGACCGCTGCCTGTGCGGTACCGACAACCGCCGCCGATAATCCCGAACGGGCATAAAATAGCGTCTTCTTCAGGCAGTCAAAGCCACCACCCACAGCGCCGATAACGTCCTCGTCAGTCACCAGAACCCCGTCAAGACCAATGTCATAGGACAACGAGCAGCGGTTTCCGATTTTCTCGAGACGGGTCATGGATACACCTGCCGCATCAGGGTCAACCATGAACAATGTTATGCCCGCCCCACCCTTGCTATTAGGGTCCGTTCGTGCCGCGACAATCATCTTTATGGCGTCTGCAGCGCCGCTGATCCAAGTTTTTCGCCCGGTTATTTTCCAGCCAGATCCGTCCCGTTCAGCTCGCGTGCGGATTGCACCGGCATCACTGCCGGCCCCGGCTTCACTGAGCGCAAGTGCAAAAGCACCTTCGCCTGCATGCAGGCGAGGCAGAAACCTGTTCTGCTGGTCTTTGCTGGCCGAGGTAATCAGGGTCATCATTCCGAAGCAGGCAACCCTGTTGAACAACAGCGCTGCCATTGTTGCGTGATAACCAAGTCTTTCCTGGACTACGGAAAGGCGCATCCAGCAATTCTTGTCCCAATCATTATCCTGCGATGGCAGTACGAGATCAAACAACCCCATATTGGAAAAGATTTGAAGAAGATGGTTGGGAGGATCAGCCTGCTCGTCACGCCGTCTGACTTCGTCCGGGGGCAGATGTCTTTGCATCATTCTATCAATCGATTCACAGAGATGTTCGATCTCAAATGACATGGCCTGACAGTCTTCCCCGGCACGTAAAAATAAAACGCTACAGACGCGTCTGCGTTTATGCAAATGTTAAACGTCGTGTCGAACGCAAACTTATTGTGTGGTTATTTGATGTTGTCAGACCAAGCCGATGTCATAATTGTGGGCGCCGGGGCCGCCGGAGCCGCGGCAGCCTGGCGGCTGTCGCGCGGTGGGCTGAAAATCATTTGTCTGGACAGAGGCAACTGGCAGCGCAAGGATGACATGCCCGCCACATCCGATGACTGGGAAATTTTACGCCAGACCCGATGGAACCCCAGTCCCGCAAAACGCAACCTGCATTTTGATCTGGCCATAGACGCGACAGAAAGTATGATCAAGCCGCTGGCCTATGCCGCGGTCGGTGGCAGCACTGTGATGTGGTCATGCCATTTCCCACGCTTTCACCCGTCAGATTTTCGCACCTACACGCTGGATGGCGTAGGTGACGATTGGCCAATCGGCTATGAAGATCTGCTGCCATATTATGCAATCAATGAAAAGATGATGGGCGTCAGTGGAGCGGTCGGCAACCCGGCCTATCCAGCTGATACACCCCCAAGGTTGCCACCCCTGCCCTTGTCGGAAGGGGCGCGTCGGATCGCAACATCTTTCAACAAGCTCGGATGGTCATGGTGGCCGGCTGAATTGGCCATAAACTCCGTTCCTTATACCAATGCGCCCGAAGGCGGCACGCGGGGCCAGTGCGTCCATTGCGGGCCATGTGAAATGAATTGCCCGCATGGAGCCAAGGCAACAACAGATCTCGTCTACTGGCCTCTCGCGATCAAGGCAGGTGTCCGGCTTGTCACAGGCGCACGGGTCACAAAGGTACTGACCGACAGCAGAAATGCCACGCAAGGCATTGTCTATAAAGACAGTGACGGATCAGAACATCGGTTAACAGCACCAATAGTCATTCTCGCTGCCAATGCTGTGGGCTCCGCGAGACTGCTTCATCTCTCGGCAAACAGATCAAATCCGTATGGTTTGGCTAACCGATCCGGCCTGGTGGGCAAACGTCTCATGTTACACCCTCTTGCTCGGGTTACAGGGTTATTCAAAGATCAGATCGATGGTCACAAGGGCCTTTCTGCCGGCACGCTTGTTAGTCACCATTTCTATGAAACAGACATGAAACGGGGATTCAGGCGCGGCTTTAAAATGCAGGCTCTCGGGACACATGGTCCTGCCTTTACGGCTTCCGGATCGCTCGGGCGCAGGATGCCTTGGGGTGCAACTCACCACAGAGAATTCGAACGTCATTTCGGATATGCCTACAGTCTTTCCATCTGTTCGGACGACATGCCAGATCTGCAAAATCAGGTGTCACTGAGCGATACCCTCATCGCAGATGACGATCTGCCCGCCGCAAAGATGATCTACCGAATTCCTGACGATGCGCGTAAAGCTCTGGACTATGGCCTGGGAAAGGCAGCGGAAGCGCTGCGTCATGCCGGATGCTATGACACCTTTGAAACGCAGACCCTGCCAGATGCGGGCTTCCATCTTATGGGGACCGCGCGCATGGGACATGATCCTGAGACATCTGTGACAAATGAATGGTGTGAGTCACATGATATAAAAGGACTTTTTGTCATAGATGGCGGGGCATTCGTCACCGCTGCGGCAGTCAATCCAACAAATACAATCCAGGCGATTTCCTTGAGAACTTCAGACCATATCCTCACGCGAGGCCGCTGAAAAACTCGGCTACGGTTACAAAGGAACGCACATCTTTTGAGATTTGCAATAACTATATTAGCTACCTAACGGGTTGACTTGCAATACATTGCATGTGAGCGTTTATCCGGGAATTGACGGACGCCTTTGTTCGATGGAAAGCTGAAAATACAAAACAGAACGCCATCATATGGCATCTGGTCGGACAAACAGCTTATCTTGCTTGGCGACCATTTTGGGGGGACGATTTTTTGCATTTTGATTTTCTGACAGTTTGGCAAGGCGAGACTTTGGTGTTGCCTTTTAATGGCTGTAACAACCGATGCGCGTGAACATCGAGGAAACGGGGAGACGCGTTGCTGAAGGCATAATAGAGAGCGCAAGACAATCCGAGGATGCCTTCAAAAATAGAAACTGGACTGCACAGTCCCTGTCCAATGCACAGGAAACAAGATTCACTCTTGGTGAGAACGTCCATCAAGAAATCAAACGGGGGCTGGCATTCAAAGACGCCAACAACCTTGATCTGACGACAATCACCCAAGAAGATTTCAGGCTCCCTTCGTTGGCGAAGGATATGACGTCACTCAGACAAACGCTGGATGTCGGCCATGGTTTCGTGGTTGTGGATACAGGACTTGCCCATTTATCCGAGGACGATTTTGAAATAGTAGGCTGGGCCATCTGTAATTATTTCGGCCAGATCGTTCGACAGGGAATCGACCGTGATCTGAGGCTGTTTACCGTTGCCGACAAAGGTGTCGCGAACACTGACCCAACCCGCATCGGAGCCAGCGCAAACCGGTCAGCCAAACATTCCGACAATGGTTGTTTGGAACCACGCGCCCCCTGTTACCTTGGGCTTTATTGCTATGAGGCGTCTGACGAAGGTGGTGAAAGCACAATCGTGTCCGCGCAGGCAATCCTGCGTACAATCATCAATGAGCGTCCAGACCTGCTTCCCCACTACTTTGATACCTATCATTTCCGCGCGCCACAAGCACAGGTCTGGCCGTCAAGGGGGCCCACTGTCCAGAAACCCATCTTGGAATTCCGTAATGGAGAGTTGCTCATCCATTATGCGAGGGTAATGATTTCTCCGGGCATGGAGTTGGCGGGAACACCCCTTACCAACAGTCAGACCGAGGCACTTGATTTCCTCGACGATGTTATCGAGCGGCACAATTTGTCCTTCAGGACACTTTTGCGGCCGGGTGAACTTCTGGTGATGAACAATCTTGCGTTCCTGCATGGTCGCGAGGCATTCACCCCCGGAACAACCGGTGGACGAAATCTGAAACGGTTCTGGATGTGGCGCCGACATACCGGGCCAGGAACAGATCCTGTCCTTCTCGACCTCACAGAGCTTGCATAGCAGGAGTAGTAATCGATGCGTCAGGTTGATGTCACGATAGACAATTTGGATGGAAGCACCAGCAGCGAAAGCCTTCATATAGAGCGGATGTATAATTTCGGCTCCGCCACGCGGGACCCAGATGCCGCTGTTGCGCATCAGGAAGAGGTAGCTAAATCAGGTATTTACATAGCCTCAGACGTGCCCGCCCCCCGCATATATCCAATCGGGCTGCATGCCCTCGATACTGGCAGCAGCGTTTTTGTACAATCTGCACAAACGTCTGGCGAAGTGGAAATCGTTATTCATGTCGGTGATAAAATCCATGTTGGTGTCGGTAGCGATCATACCGACCGGGCGCTTGAAACCGTTTCCATTCCGGGATCAAAACAAGCATGCGTGAATCATCTGGCACCAACTTTCTGGGCTTGGGATGACATTGCTGACACTTGGGATGATTGCATCATGCGCAGCTGGGTGGATGACAGACTTTATCAGGAAGTCGGAGTTAGCAAATTCCTGTCTCCACCCGATATTCTTTCGATATTGAAGGAACGGGTCAACAATCTGCCAGATAAGAATTACATGGTTTATTGCGGTACATATGTCAGCGTCGACAAGGCGCTCGGGTATGGCAATAAATGGCGTTACCAGTTGGAGACGCCTAAACTGAAGCGGCAAATCGATGCCCAATATGACGTTGTGGATATTCTAAACGAGGTCAAATCAGGTTTTCGAGTGCCGTTCTTCAATCCTCAAGGTAGACAGGTTTAAACCAGACATCCATTTCAAAGGGAGGAAAACACATGCATAAAAATAAGAAGAAGTTACTGCTGACCGCTGCTGCTTCAATGGCTTTTACCGCCATTGCTGGAGCAGCCTCAGCGGAGACGCTAATCGTTGCTTCACCACAAGTTCCTGAAGGGTTTGATGGTGATGCACTCAAGGCGCACACCCAGAACGTAGTCGTCCAAACTTATGAGAATTTGGTGGTCTATGGCAAAAAGGTGGTTGATGGTCGTACTGTCAATGATCCAGGCACAGTGGAACCTCATCTCGCTGAAAGCTGGAAAATTTCTGAAGATGGAAAGACATGGGTTTTCAAACTTCGCGAAGGCATCAAGAGCCCGTATGGTAATGAGCTTACCGCGGACGATGTTGAATGGAGCTGGTCTAAGTCTTTCGCTCAGAAACGAACCGGTAATTTCATCGCGCGCGTTTCAAATGTCACTGGTGTGAAAGCGATTTCGAAATATGAAGTCGAATTTACCCTGTCAGCGCCAAGTTCGATTTTCCTGAAGGCTCTCACGCTTTATGTGCCCGGGATCTATGACTCAACAGAGGTCAAAAAACACGCAACAAGTGATGACCCCTGGGCGTTGAAATGGATGCAGTCCAACACTGCAGGCTTTGGTGCCTATCACCTTGAAACTCTCCGCCCCGACGATCAGGCGGTGTATGTCGCGAACAAAAACTACTTTGGTGGCGACTTGCACTTCGACCGGGTGATCTACAAAGAGGTGCCATCAGAAGCAAGCCGGGTGACACTTCTTAAAACCGGTCAGGTGCATCTAATCGATCGCCCCTCCATCCAAAAGGTTGTCGATCTGCAGAAGGATGCAAACGTGAAGGTTGACCGTGCATCCGGTCGTTCAATCGCTTCGGCCAGAATGAATCCGAAATGTAAACCGTTCGACGATGTTCGCGTGCGTCAGGCATTTAACTACGCAGTCGACAAAGACGCGCTCAACAACGCTGTGTTTGCCGGGCAGGCTGATATAGCCAAGTCTGTAGTGCCGCCGATTGTGGACGGTTATAACCCCGATCATTTCGACTATGACTATGATCCGGCAAAAGCCAAGGCGTTGCTTGCTGAAGCAGGTTTCCCGAATGGCATCTCGGAGCCGATCCAGCTCCTTTATGCCGATGCGTTCTGGCACCAGGAGCCAGTCGCCATCCAGGTTGCTGACATGCTGAAGAAAGTGGGCGTGAACATTCAGCCAACAAGGGTCACCACGTCTGAGATGCGCGCCAAAGGGTCTCCAAAAGAGATGAGCATGTGCTTCTTCACATGGGAAGACGGACCGATCGTTCTTGACCCTGTGTATACGATGTATCTGATCTCTCATTCAAAGGGCGTGTCAAACAGGTCTGCCTATTCTAACTCGCGTGTTGACGAGTTGATTGACATGTCCCGTGAGGAACTCGATGCCGGCAAGCGTCTTGCAATGATGGACGAGGCTCAGAAGTTGTGGGTGACAGACGCTCCATGGATCCTCACGGCCTATCCGGCGACTTTTGAGGCAATGAACCCAAAATTAAATGGCTGGGTACATTATCCTGATGAGCACGAGCGCTGGCGCGAACTGAAGATGCAATAGAAAAATAATGCGTTGCCGGCAGATTATTGCCGGCAACGCAATCCCAGATTCTTTTATTTTTATTCAGGGAATCCAAAAAGACCGTCAACCATGAACTTCTCCCATTTCATTTTCCGCCGCACACTCATGGTTATTCCACTTCTGGTGGGGGTGGTGTTTCTGACTTTCATGCTTGTCAGAGTTGGTGGACTTGACCCTGTCGGACTCCTGGCCGGACCCACGGCAACGGCTGAAGAATTCAAAATGATCCGCGAAGAGCTAGGGCTGGATCAGCCTCTCTGGAAGCAATTTGTCATTTATGCCCAAAATGTTATTCGTGGTGATCTTGGTGAAAGCTGGCTATCGAACAGGCCGGTTCTGGATGACATAATGGCGAGGTCACTGATCTCGCTGGAGCTGTTGTTTTGGGGTATTGGCATCGGAACACTGATCGGCGTGCCAATGGGCCTGCGCGCGGCTTTCAGACCGAACGGCCGATTTGATCAAACAACACGGATCCTGTCGCTGCTCGGCTTTTCCATCCCGACCTACTGGCTAGGTCTTGTGATGTTGTTTGTCTTTTTCTACCTGCTGCGGTGGGCACCACCGGGCATGGGCCGAATTTCTCTGATGATCAGCCCCCCGGATTTTATCACTGGCAGCTACCTGATCGACAGTTTGCTGACAGCTGACTGGCGGGCGGCACACTCAGCTCTTGCGCATTTGATTTTGCCAGTAATCTGTTTGGCGATCGTGTCAGCAGCGCCGATAATCAAACAAACCAGAGCTATCGCCCTTGAGGTGATCGCATCTGACTCGGTCCGTTATGCTCGGGCGTGTGGTCTGCAAACAAGGACCGTGCGCAGCATTGTGTTTAAGAACAGCGCGACACCCATCATCACATTCGTTGGCACAGAAATCACCGGCCTTGTAGGGACGATGTCGCTAATTGAGTACGTTTTTGCTTGGGGCGGGCTTGGTCAATATGGACTGAATGCCATTGTGCGTGGGGATTTCACCGCCGTTCAGGGTTACGTTCTGACACTCGCCCTATTCTCGGTGCTCGTGTTCTTGGTGGTCGACATCATTATCGCGATCATCGAACCAAGGGTGGATTTGAGTTAAAATGACTGGACGCTCACCTTCAAATCTTTGGACAATGGCGCGCCTCGGCAACAGAATCCGAGGTATCAGCCGGTTGAGTCCGACAGCGACCGCTGGTGTTATCATCATTTTGTTGTTTGGTGTGCTGGCGCTTTTTTCAGATATGTTCATGCCGCATGATCCGGTGTCCTCTTTCACTGACCGGATCTTGCAACCGCCATCTGCACAACATTGGTTTGGCACCGACGGGAATGGTATGGATGTTTTCTCGCGTGTGATCTATGGCGCCAAATTCGGGTTCGGCATAGCCATACCAGCGGTTATTATTGCGGTTCTGATCGGCGTACCGGTCGGTCTCATTGCAGGGTATCGCGGCGGTCTTCTGGACGAAGTCCTGATGCGGATTTTTGATGGTTTACGGGTATTTCCATCAATCATTCTCGCTCTGGCAGTTGTTGCCGCAACCGGGCAATCGCTGCTCAATGTCGTGCTGGTTCTCGGCTTTCTTGACAGCCCGGTTTTTGCCAGGCTGGTTCGTTCCGAGGTGCTAGCGCTGCGGTCATCCATTTTCGTTGAAAGCGCAATCGCCGCCGGCAACCCGACCTGGCGAATATTGTTTCTGCATTTGCTGCCCAACTCCATACAGGGGGCAATGGCACAAACAGCCGTTCGCGCTGCATGGGCTGTCCGGATCAGTGCGACGTTGGCGTTTCTCGGCGTCGGGATTCAGGCACCCACACCGGAATGGGGCGCGATGATCAGGCAGGGCGCCGAATTCATGGTAAGTGGTCAATGGTGGGTGGCCATCTTTCCCGGCATCGCGCTTATCCTTCTCGTCTTTGGCCTGAACCTGTTTGGGGACGGCATTCAGGATATTCTTGATCCGCGGCGGAGGGTCTCGAAATGAATCTGCTGTCTGTCCAGGATCTGCAAACGCATTTTATCTTTCGAGACATTGACCACCAGTTACGCGAAGCAAAGGCGCTCAATAAGGTTAATCTGACTCTCAATTCCGGGCAGGTCCTCGGGATCGTTGGCGAAACCGGCGCGGGCAAGTCACTTACCGCGCAATCCATCTGCGGTCTTCTGCGTCCTCCTGCAAAAATAGTCGGTGGCTCGGTGACGTTTCAGGGACGCGAGCTGCTAACACTGCCAGAAGATGAAATAAATACCATCAGGGGCGCTGAAATAGCGATGGTCGTGCAGAATCCGCGCAGCTCTCTGGATCCTTTGACCCAGATTGGCGCGCAGCTTGTACGCCTCCATCAAACACACACCGGTGGCCCTTTAGCAGGGTCCAGAAAAAAGGCGCTGGACATGATGCAGGCTGTTGGCATTCCTGATCCAGAGGGACGGTTTACAGCATGGCCGCATGAATTGTCAGGTGGTATGGCGCAGCGCGTTCTGATTGCCATGGCGCTGATAAATGAACCAAAGCTGTTGATAGCAGATGAACCAACCACCGGGCTCGATGTAACGGTGCAAGCGCAAATTCTTGATTTGCTCAATGAGCTTGTCGCGCGGTTTGATATGGGTTGCATGATAATCACGCACGATCTGGGTATCGTCGCCCACTATTGCGATCAGGTGGCAGTGATGTTCGCAGGTGAGATTGTAGAACAGGGACCAACTCGCGAGGTGTTTCTCACTCCTGCGCACCCATATACCCAGCAGTTATTGGCAGCAACACCTGAACGACTGCAGCTCGGCGTCAAAAGTCAACTTGGGGGACAGCCACCGGATCTATTCAACCTGCCGACCGGTTGTCTCAGTCAGGACCGCTGCACGCTGGCGACAGAAAAATGTGGGGCTCCTCCTCCCCTCATTGAGATCTCAAAAGGGCACCTGGCCCGGTGTCACTTCGTCAAGCCTGCAGAGAAAGGCCGTAGCAAATCAAATGAGTGAGCTCGTTCTTTCTACGAAAAATCTGTCAAAACGGTTCCCGGTTGGACGTTCCGGAAGCTTTGTAAACGCTGTCAACGGCGTGGATCTGTCAATCAAACGTGGCGAGGTGCTGGGTATGGTTGGCGAGAGTGGATCTGGAAAATCAACCATAGGACGGACAATCCTGCGTCTTACCGACCCGTCAGATGGGGAAATAACCTTTGATGGTCAGGATATTACAACCCTGCCGACAAAGCTGATACGTCCAATGCGTAAAGACATGCAGATGGTCTTTCAAGACCCATGGAGCGCGCTCAATCCGCGAATGAAGATTGGTGATTTAATTGCGGAACCGCTGCGCATTCACTTCAACATGTCGCGTTCGGAATGTAACGACAGGACAGAGGTTCTGGCTGAAAGAGTGCGGCTCAGCGCCGATTTTCTTAACCGGACGCCAAGCGCACTTTCTGGTGGTCAGCTACAACGTGTTTGCATCGCCCGCGCCATTGCCACCAACCCGAAATTGATTGTTCTTGATGAACCAACAAGTTCGCTGGACCTGTCAGTACGAGCCGGCATTCTGGAGCTCTTGCAGGAACTGCGTGCCGAGACGCAAGCTGCTTTTCTGTTTATCAGCCACGATCTGGGAACGATCAAGCTGATCAGCGACAGGATCGCCGTACTTTATCTGGGCCGCGTCGTGGAGGAAGTCCCAAAGGACAAACTGTTTTCCGACCCATCTCATCCCTATACGCAGTCATTGTTGTCTGCACATCTGCCGTCAGACCCAAACGAAACACTGCAGCGCCTAACATTACAGGGAGAAATCCCCTCCCCTATCAATCTGCCAACCGGATGCAGTTTTCATACCCGCTGCCCGGTAGCCATAAATTCATGCCAGTCAAACGTCCCTGAGGCTGATGAAATTTCTCCCGGCCATCTGGTAAGCTGTTTGCGGCTGAAGGATGGTCAGAACATAATACGCAGAGATTTGAAATGACCAATGACCGTTATCCCATTCTGGGCAGCCCAATCAAGCTTGGCCCAAAAGTTGCGCGCAATCGCATATGGATGACCGCCCACGCAACATTGCTGGTCAAAGATCATCTGTTTACTGAAGCTCACATCGCCTATTATACCGAGCGCGCGAAGGGTGGAGCCGCTGTGATCACGATGGAGGCGATGGCCACACATCCAACAACGCAGCCCTATAAGGGCAAGGCTTTTGCGTTTGATCCACGAATGGTTCCTGAATACCGAAAACTGGCCGATGCGGTGCATGCCTATGACACATTGCTGTTGGCCCAGCCCTGGCATCGAGGACGACAAACAAATGGAATAACAAACGGCTTGCCAGTCTGGGCCCCCTCGGCAGTTCCCTGCGGGGTATATCGCGAGATGCCGCATGTCATGACAACATCAGACATCAACGAGATCATCGACGGCTACCGTCTTTCAGCCCGCTATGCCCGTGAAGGAGGGCTTGACGGGGTAGAAGTACATGGTATGTCCCACGGTTATCTTCTTAATCAGTTTCTGTCGCCAGCAACCAATTTTCGGCAAGATGATTATGGCGGCACACTGGAAAACCGCATGCGAATAGTGCGCGAAATTCTCGAAGCGACCCGTGCGGAAACTGGCCCAGAAATGATTGTCGGCATGAGGCTGAATTCGGATGACGGCCATGATGGTGGCCTAGGCCCGGATGAATGGGCCGATATCGCCCGTGAATTTGAGGCGACTGGCCTTATTGACTATATCTCCTTCAGCCATGGCACCTATATCAACCGGATGCTGATTTATCCGACCGCACCTGAGACGCATGGCTTCCAGCTGGCGGCAACCGGCAAGATCAAGAAGGGTCTGAAGTTGCCGGTGGTGGGCGTCGGTCGGATTACCAACCCTGATGAGGCAGAAACCTGGCTTGCTGAAGGTCGTTGTGACTTTGTCGGCATGGCACGGGCCTTGGTTGCCGACCCCAACTGGGCCAACAAGGCTCTGGGTGGTGAGCCGCAGCGAATTCGTCCCTGTGTCGGAGCAAACTGGTGCATGTCCCGTATCTTCGCTCAGGCACCGCTTGGCTGCATACATAATCCGTCCGCTGGCCAGGAACTGGAACTTGATGAAAACACTCTTCCGCCGGCCAAAACAGGCAAGAAAGTGGCAGTGGTTGGAGGCGGTCCATCCGGCATGCGTGCAAGCTGGACATTGGCCAGACGTGGCCATTCCGTGACGCTTTTTGAAGCTGCTCCCCTATTGGGTGGTCAGGTCCGTTGGTGGGCGCAGGCCGAGTCGCGTCGTGAGCTTCTCGGTATTGTCAGCTGGCTGGAAGAACGGATCGCTGAAGAGAATATAAAGGTCATCTGCAATCATCGGGCGACAGAGGATGATTTGGCTGATTTTGATGAAATAGTTATCGCGGCCGGATCGACCGGGCTCAAGCATGGCTGGACAATGTTACACCCGGAAAAATGGAATGGGGAGATTCTTCCCGGCGCGAACCTCGGCCATGTTTACAGCTACACTGAATTCCTCGATCAGCGCCCTGATCTGACCGGACAGGTATTGATCTTTGACATTATGGGTGGACGTCAGGGTGCCGTAGTGGCCGAAATTCTGGCTCGTCAGGGTGTATCAGTACATTTTGCTACACAGCTCGGCCAGGCGTCACCAGACCTCGCCTCCAGCCGCGACTGGGGCAAAGTGCATGGGATGCTAAAGAAACTGGGCGTTGTGTTTCACGTTGATTGCGAACTGACGGAAATCCATGAAGATCAGGTGGAGATTGAAGACCTCTACACGAAGCAATCGTCAGTGTTGAAGAACATTTCTGCTGTTGTCTTGGTTCAGGGCAGTCAGGCAAATGACTCGCTCTATCATAAAATGGTCTGCCATAAGCCCTGCCATCTTATTGGCGACGCCATGGCACCGCGTCGTGTCAATGACGCCATCAACGAAGGTGAATTGATTGCCAGACAGATATAGGGCGCCACAGGACAGGAGGGATTAATTGGTTCAATCTCCTGACATTGTCATTGTGGGGGCCGGAGCGACGGGGCTCTCCTTTGCCTGGAGGCTTGCAAAACAGAGGCCGGATCTGAAAATCCTCGTTCTCGAAAGGGGGGGACATATCGACCAAAGACAGGGCCCTAGCCTGTCCGATGATTGGGAGCTGGCCCTTCAAAGGGAGTTCCATGCCAACCCCAATATCCGGCGTAATTCCGCTGACTATCCAGTAGACGAGACAGCCACTCCAATCAAACCTGCCTTTTTCAATGCGGTCGGTGGCAGCACCATTAGGTGGGGTGCGCATTTTCCTCGCTTTCGTCCGTCAGACTTCAAGGTCCACAGCCTTGACGGTGTCGCAGCTGACTGGCCTGTCAGCTATAAAACACTCGTTCCCTATATGGACATCAATGATAGCATCATGGGTGTGTCCGGACTTGCTGGCGACCCGGGCAACCCGCCCCGTGCAGAACGTCCACATCCACCACTTGGTTCCTGCGCTGGTAGTCTCAGGCTTGCAAAAGCAGCTAACAGGCTTGGATGGCACTGGTGGCCGGCAGACGCCGCCATCAACAGCACCGATGCCGAACCGGGCCGCGATGGCTGTAACAATTGTGGTCCATGCGGCATGGGATGTCCGCGCCACGCAAGAGCAAGCGCAGACATCGCCTATCTTGCCAGAGCTCAAGAAGCTGGCGTTACGCTGTCAACGCATAACGTAGTGCGGAAAATTATTACGAAGGGTGGTGCCGCCACGGGTGTCGAGACCATCAACAGCGACGGCCGGACAGAAGAGATCTCCTGCAAGGAGTTGGTACTGGCCGGCAATGCCATTTCCACCAACATTTTGCTGACCACAATGTCAAATTGGGAGAATCCCCTGCTAGGAAAGGGTTTGATGCTACACCCTACGGCAATTGTTACCGGCTTCTTCGCCGAGGACCTGAAGAGCTATTCTGGGCCATTTGCCACCTCAATCATCAGCCAGGAATTCTATGAAACCGATCCGAAACGGAAATTTCTGCGGGGGTTTCAGTTGCAAGCCCTGCGCGGTCAAGGACCACTCAGCACGGCACTCGGCGGGTATGGCCAGAGGCTAAACTGGGGCGGAGGCCACGCCAGTGCCTTTGCGAACGCCTTTGGCAAGTCGATGAGCCTCACAGTCACCTGTGAGGACCTGCCTGAGCCTGAGAACCGCATTGAAGTTGACACTACGAGGCAGGACCAGTTCGGCATGCCAATAGCAAAAATGTGCTATCGGCTAGGTGCCAATACCAGACAGATACGAGACTATGGCGTTGAACGAGCCAGCGAGTGGTTGCGCACCGCGGGTGCGGAACGTCTGACCGTAACGCCATTATCCGTTCAGGCCGGTTTTCATATTATGGGGACAGCGACGATGGGCTCAGAGGCGCGAAGCAGTGTAACCGGCCATGATGGCAGGGTGCATGGCATCGACAATCTGACCGTGATCGATGCGTCGGTCTTCGTCACGGCAAGTCCGGTCAATCCAACATCCACCTTGCAGGCCCTTGCCCTTCGCGCAGCTGATCTGATGGGGCGTAGGCTTGCGCAGACCTGAAAGAAAACGGTAATGCCAGATGAAACGATTATTGCAGTTCTCGACTGCCTGATCCCGGGTGATGCCACCGGGTGGCCGGCGGCCGGTCAACATGGCCTTGTCCCACGTCTGCACGAATTGCTGGAATTGTTGTCTGCTGACGGGCCTGCACAACTGCAGACAGTCCTGTCACATCTGCCAGAGGATTTTCTCACTTTGCCAACAGACCAGCAGACAATTAGTTTGCAGACGGTTGAATCAACTGCTCCGGACGCTTTCGATACAGTTCTCAAGGCTTGTTATTCCGCATACTACACCGATCCCGGGATTCGGCGCATTATTGAACAGAAAACCGGCTATGAAGCTCGGCCACCACAGCCGCTGGGCTACGAAATGGAACCGTTTGATGAGTCGTTGCTGGAGCCGGTGCGCGCCCGCGGACCGATTTGGCGAAAGGTACCTTGAAACCCTTCAGCCAAACTTCGGGCATTCTTGCACCACGCCCCCTCCTCGGCAATCTGGCAATGCTGGGCAACACGGTGCTTATTCCGATTATGGCGGTGGCCATCAAGTTCCTGACCGCAGCTGAATTCACAACAATCCAGATGCTCGCCTGGCGATCGGCCTTAGTGCTAATGGTGTTGTTGCCATTCCTGCTGTTTTCGCAGTTTCGCCTTGCCATTCTGGCTGCCGACCTCAAGGCGCATGCGATCCATGCAACATTGTCCTTGGCGTCGATGACCTGCTTTTACTTTGCGTTGCGGACATTGCCAATCGTGACAGTGACTTCGATCAATTTCACGACTCCGACAATCGCAATGATCCTGGCAAGTCTGCTCTATCGGGATCATATATCACCCCTCGGCTGGTTTTCCCTTGCAATAGGATTTGCCGGAGCTCTGATCATTCTGAAGCCAGATATAAACGGCATCAGCTTTGATATGGTGGTCGTTATGCTTGGTTCATTTCTTGCCGCATGCACTAATCTTGCTGTACGCCGCATGCCAGCCAGAAGTTCTAATTTTGCAGTGATTTTCTACCTTACTTGCGCCGGTATGCTGTTTTTTGGTTTGCCGGGACTTGTTGATTTCCGTTTGCCGCAAGGAAGTCAGTGGCTGTGGGTCCTGCTGTTGGGAGTTGTCGCACTTGGCGTTCACTCTTTCATTATCCTTGCCTATCGGTTCTCGGCCTCAATGCTAATTGGTGCCCTAGATTACCTGCGGATCGTATGGGCCCTTGCATTTGGATTCTTTATCTTTAAAGAAACGCCGCTGGTGCCGGAGTTAATCGGCATCACGATGATCTGCGCAAGTGGCCTGATAAGCGTAACCCAGATGCGAAGCCCCAAGGCGGGAGAATAAATTCTAATGGCCCGTCTGTTGCCCGCCCCTGGCGCCGTCAATCCGAGAGCAAGAACCGGGTGAAGGCCACACTGGTTTCTTGTGCTGCTTCGACAGTGCGAATACCCGGCGTCAGGCAACTTTCCGCGCCATCCAGCAGGGTGCGCGCCTCCTCATAGACCGGGCGGACCAGATCATTTTCGCTACAGGTGATCAGGGTACGATGCCTGATCTGCGGTACATGTTCACGCATCGAATAGCGAAATGCCGCCAGATAGGATTTATGGTAGGTGCGAATACCTTTGATCACTTCGACGAATTTATTGTGCAGAAATTCAGCGTCCGGAAGGTCATGTGGCACTCGCCGGTCCGCCTCCTTACGAAACCAGGGAAACCAGATATACTGGTCGCGGCACAATTGCCAGGCCTGCAACACATGCAGACCCTGTGTATCCGGCACAATATTAGGGGCATAGACGTCCAGTATCTGATCCAGAGACTGCGGCGTGTATAGACCAAATCCATCGAGTATCAGACGGTCAACTCGTGCGCCTTCATTCAATGCCAGCCATGTTGCTATCCGCGCGCCAGTATGCGTTCCATAAAGATGGAAGCGTTGCCAGCCAAGCCCGTCAGCGAAGGCCTTCATCGCTGCCGCATAATCAGCAATTTCAGGCTGCTCCTGCGATGGTGCCATTGTGTCGCCATTGCCAAGTGTGTCCGGTGCAATGACGTGAAAATTCTCGGACATTTGTTCCACAAGAAGTTCCAGTTGTTTGGAAGAGCCCGGTGACGCATGAAGTAGCATCAATCGAGGGCTCCCCGGCGAGCCGGCCTCACGATAGTGAATTTGTCCCTCGGGGAAATCCATGAAACGTCGGTTGACCATCATTGTATCACTCCACCAATCTTGAAAATTCGGGGGTTGCCCTTTCATAGGCATGTGCTGCCGCGAGCACCTTGCCATCTGCGAACATGTGTCCTGTTAGTTGAAAGGACATAGGCATGTCGGAGGCTGAAAACCCGGCACGAACGGAGGCAGCTGGCGCTCCGGTCAGGTTTGCCGGTGCTGTAATCAAAGGTGTGTCAAGGTAATAGTAGGGTGGCACCTGATCGATATGGGGCGGATCCCCCAACATTCCCGGGTAACAAAGAAGATCCAGTCGATGTTCAGTCATCAGATCGAATGTGGTCTGGGTCAGGACGCGCCTTGCTTTCTGCGCCCTGAGATAGTCAGCAGCGCTGATGAAGGCACCGAGAGCAATGCGATGCCGTGTCAGGTGACTCACCTCACCGAGTTTCTCGCGAAAGCGCGCATGGTGAATGGCGAAGGCCTCGGATGTCATGATGGTCGTGTTGGCGACGGTATAATCCCAAAGGCTGGGAAGACGCACCTCTCTTATCTCGGCGCCGAGATCACGAAATACATCCAGCGCCCGGCGGCATGCCGCCCGGCTCTCCTCGCTGACGCCTTCAGCTTCGGAAAAATTTGTCACGTGACCGATGACAAGGCCACGACAATTGTCGGAAATATCGGGCGATGTTGGAGGAATTTGCCGTCTGGAACTTGACGGGTGCAAAGGGTCGTGACCCATGATCGCATCAAGAAGGAGCGCGCAATCCTGACTGCTACGCGCCATTGGCCCGGCATGATCGAGTGACCCGGAGAGCGGAAACAACCCGCGAAGACTGACAAGGCCGTAGGTCGGCTTTATGCCAGCCACCCCACAAAATGCTGCCGGTATACGGATCGACCCGCCGGTATCTGATCCAATTGCCGCCGGGACCATGCCTGTTGCCAGCGCAACACCGGCACCGCTGGATGAACCACCGGTATAACGGCTGGTGTCATGTGGGTTCAGCGAAATTGGAAAAGCCGTATCAGGTGACGGTCCACCAAGGCAGAATTCCGTACATTCCAGTTTCCCAAGCAATACAGCGCCAGCCCGCCTCAACCTTTCCCAAACAGCACTGTCAGCCGTTGGGACACGATCCTTGAACAGACCTGAGCCGACAGTGGTGCGGATATTCCTCGTATCGTAAGCGTCCTTTAATGCAACGGGAACTCCATCCAGCGGCCCACGCCGGATATTTCGGGCTGTGCGATCATCAGCCTCCCTTGCCTGTTCCAGAGCCAGATCAAATGTGCATGTCAGAAAGGCACGATATTCTGCATTCTTCGCTTCAATTCGGCGGATCAGGGCTTCGGTCAATTCAACCGAGCTGACCTTGCGGTCAACCAGAAAAGACGACAGCTCTGCAACCGATGCTCTGGTAAGCGCGGTCAAGTTGAATACTCTTCCGGCTGGAAAACAGAGGCCGTCTCGGATTGGGCATCCGCCATATTTTCAAGCGTGGACAGTAATCCTTGCAAACGCTGGCATGCCTTGAACACCTCATCGGCTTCAAGGTAATCGAGATTGAGGTTCGCCTGTTCACATTGCATAACCCACTGCGCCCAACCGGGTTGATCGTAACTCATGCTCTTATAGCCTTTCGCATGCCTGCTCCGGATACCGCCTCCCCCGGGTCAATAGTCCCGGTCAAAGTGCCGAATGACCGGAGGACGACTCCGGCGTTTCTCGAACACCTCATCCCAAAACCTATCAGACGTCATGACATTCAACAATGAATTGCAATTGTCTCCAATTCTCTAGTCATTAAGGAAACTGGCCAAAAGAGCTGCAAATTCATCAGGTTGCTGCTCTGCCACAAAATCTGTTGCCTGTTCCAAAAACACATGTCGCGCTGCCGGCAATAGCGCGCATGCCCGTTCATGCATGAAGCTGATACGGTCGGCACCACCGCCAATCAACAGCGTCGGGCAAGGTAACGTTCCGCCAACAGCTGCAAAACCGGCCGGCAGATCATATTGCCAGATAGATCTGTAAGAGGTGGCAAAATCCGGTCCCGCATTAAGAAAATCCTTGCAGAACTGCGTTGCCAGACGCCCGTCAATCCAGGGATATTCCGATTTTATCCGTGCCCATATCCAGTTCAGATGACTCGCGTCATCATCTATTTCATAGGGTGGAGCAAAATTATCCAACCTGTCTGCGCGTTCCTCAGCGGTGTAGACAGGCATGCCGTGCAATAGAAGGCGGGACACCCGTTCCGGTGCCATCAGCGCGGCCACAAAAGCAAAGACCGCACCGGTGGCCCGACCAAACAAATGAAACCTGTCTACCCCCAGATTGTCTGCACAAATGAGAGGCACCCGCGCATAGGATTCGACATTCCAGACATCATCAGGGGGGGCGGATTGACCAAAGCCCGGGGTATCAACAGCAATCACGCGAAATTTATCTGAAAGGTGCGGCAATAATGCCTGATAATTCCGCGATGACAGTGGAGATTGATGCAACATGACCAATAGCGGCAGATCAGTCTCCAGACTGACAGCGCGATAATGCAACTGACCCCATTCACAATCCAAATACCCGTTTCTGACCTGTTCCAAATCGATTTACCTCCCATGGGTCACACCACTTCGACACAACACCTGAAAGCTTAACATAACATTGCCTTGAATTGCGGCCCGATGATTATGGAAGCCGTGCTTCCGACGCCGCCGGAGATGATGATGTCGTCCAGCACCTGCGGTAAATCTTCAGCAACCAAAGACAAGCTGGACAAGCCTTTCATCGCACCTGTACTCTTTTCGCTGTTGTTGTTTTCCTGATGGGGGATTGCGGTCATGGATATGAGAATTTCGAGGAAGCATCAGGCCCGCCTCGATCTTGTAGAAGGTCTCAAGGTTTTTGTTGCCGGTCAATTGATGCCAACACTCAGACAGGAGTTCGAGGGGTGGTGCGCCGCCGAGGATCCGTCAGAAGAACAGCTTCGGAACAGTCAGTTCATGCAGGCCACGTTGGGGGCAAATCCGCTTTATCAGGCATCGCGGGGACTGCAACGTTTGAGCCAGGAAGCCATGTGGCAGGAAGTCATCTATGGGCTTGAACAGCGCAGGCCCGATATAGAGGAGCAACTTGATCGCGAAGACCAGGCGGCCGGATCGCTTACCCTGAACCCGGATCTGATGATGCCTGACTATTATGACAATACCGAGTTTCATTTACAGCCCGGGAATTTTCATAAGAACACGCTCGCAGGACCTGTCTATGAAATAGGGGTCGCGACATATACCATGCACCGCTATGGCAAAGCGGGAGACGAAATGGGACGCGCGCTAGTCAGCGTATTGCCTGACCGCCACTGCAAACGTGTGCTTTATATGGGATGTGGTCCTGCCTATAAGGGCTATCCGTTAATTGATGCGCTGCCCGAGGCGGAACATTGGGGCATCGATCTGGCAGCACCAATGCTGAAATTTGCAAGACATCGCGCAATAGAACATGAAAAGCCCATGCATTTCAGCCAGATGAATGCCGAGGAAATGACTTTTCCTGATGGTCATTTCGATCTGATCTATTGCATGTTGCTTCTCCACGAGGTGCCAACCAGGGCTATTGAAAATATCGTGAATGAAGCTGCACGTGTGCTGGCGCCAGGTGGCGTGTTAGCAAATTTGGAACTGCCAAGTTATGCCAGTCTTGACCCGCTTAGCGCCTTTCTAATGGACTGGGATACGGAACATAACGGTGAACCCTTCTGGCGTGACTACCACCAGATGGATTTGAAACAGACCTACCGGGACGCCGGCCTTGAAACCAAACTAACCGAAGCGCATTCCGAATGGGGCGGTGCGAAGGGCAATTATATGGGCAAGTTCCGCTATCACGTTACCATGGGCCGGAAGCCGGAGGCGTGAATATGGAAGACAATACGCAAGGGATATCAGGCGACTATTTCTCCAACGTTTCCAAATCCGATATGATGCGGGTTGTTCTGGCGCTTGCGACCGAAGTATATGCCATGCGCGACCGGCAAGCTGTTCTGGAAGACATTCTGTCAGGCTGTGATATCGATCTTGCCCGTCTGGATGAGCAGGTCGACGCCGCTGTTTATGATGAAGACCGCCTTGCCGAGCGTGACGCCTTTGTTGCGAGGGTGTTTGCCGCAATGGCCGGACCAGCCAGATGATTTAGTCATGTCAGGCAAGCTTGGGGGTTTTACGGCCCCGCTGGATGTCACCGGCAAATCATCACTTTATGGCCCACCTCCCTGGCACTTCCGCGGTCGTTCATTGACAGTGGTCTGTGATTGCGACCAGGCGGCGGCGGCGGCATTGGTGCCAGCGCCGCTTGAACTTATTCCCGGCGCTCCGGTTCGGTTTACAATCCATGACCTGGTTTGCGATATCGGATTTGGCAGTGATTTTGCGGCGCGCCATCCTGAGCGTACCACTGTCCGCGAGGCAGTTGTGGCGCTTGCCGTTCATTTTGAAGGTGTCAACGGGTTCTATGATCCCTTTCTCTATTGCGATTCAGCCGAGGAAATAAGCGTTGGACGCGAGATGTTTGGCTGGCCGCAGCTGGACGCCTCAATCTGGATGACACCACCTGATGCTATTACAGGCGTAAAGCCGGGGCACAGATTGACCGGCAAGGTACTGCGCAAGAGCGGACCGGTTCTGGACATCTCCATGCTTGTGGATGATCAGGAGGAATTTCCGGAGACAGTGCCTGCTTTCTCGACTTTCTATACCATGCGTGTACTGCCAGACCCGACTGATCTGACCCGTAAAGTTGAAATTTTTCAGTCTCATATGTCAGATATCGGCATCCACCATGCCAATTTCGGACAAGCCGAACTAGTGGTTACTGCACCAGAATTGAGCGCCTTAAATCCTGCCGCTACGGGCCCCGCTCGGTGCAATGCAATAATGTGGACCAAAAATCGGTCACGCAGGATCCATAGTCAGAAACTAGCACCGGATGAGCGGCTGTAGGCCGATCTGCGTCTCATTTCTAAACCAGCAAGCCACCGCCATTGACATGAATGATCTGACCGGTGATCCGGCGGGCTTGATCAGAAAGCAGAAACATCACGAGATCCGCAACATCCGAAGGCTCAGTCTTGCCGGCCAGGGGCAATATCTGCCACAAACGATCCATATCTTCGTCCGAAAATTCAATTCGTGGCTGGTCAGTATCGACAAGACCCGGCGCCACGACATTGGCCCTGATATTCTGCCGCGCCAATTCCAGTGCTGCTGATTTTGTAAGACCGAACAGCCCGCTTTTGCTAGCGCTGTAATGTGCGCCATGCACAGCGCCCTTGACGGCAGCGCCAGACGACAAGGTGACGATGGCCCCGCCACGGCCAGATGCAATCATTTTCTTCGCCGCTGCCTGAAGAACAAAAAAACATCCCTTCAGATTCACCGACAACACCTGATCCCACTCATCTTCCGTCATTTCAAGCAAGCTTGACCGAGGATAGATCGCCGCATTGCTGACAAGAAAATCAATGCCGCCAAATTCATCCACCGCATCAACCATCATCTGGGCCTGTTTCAGGTTAGTTACATCCCCTCGTAGGGCTTTTGCACGAACCCCCTTCCCGGTAGCAATGTCCACCAGCCGGCTGACCTCTCGGTCGTCATCCAGATAGTTCATCACAACATTGACATTCGCGTCGATAAGAACGGAGGCGATGGCGGCGCCGATACCTTGTTGAGCGCCCGTTACCAAAGCGGATTTTTGCGTGGTCATGTGAAATACACCCAGTGAAGTGAGACGGGAACACTAACAACAATAATCGCATCAGGTCGATTGGCATTTCCGCCAGCACAAAAGATTTTAGCGATTCAGGACAAAGGAAAATTCTGAACTCCAAGCCCTGTATCTCGCTATTCTGGCTGCCGGACGCCTCCGCCAGATGATCCCGCCAGATGCCCGAGCGAAAGCGCCGTAAGCAAGCCATTGCCTGACAGATATCCTGAAACATCCGGTCCGGACACACCGCAAGCCGCGCCTCCACAGGCGTAGATCGTTTCGAACACCCCTCCGTCGGCCCGCCTCACCCGCGCTTGGCCATCGATCAGCAACCCGCCCTGTGTATGGAACAGCGTGCCGGTTACCCGCACAGCGCAATATGGCGGTACCAGCAATGTTGCAGGATCAAAACGCCGCCCGTAAATATCCGCCTCTCCCGATGCCGCAAGTGCCTCACATTGCTGCAGGCAGGCGGTCAGGGCGGCTGGATCAATACCTATTTGATCTGCAAGAGCCTCGGCGGTATCTGCGGTGATGACAGCACCGCTGTCCTCGGCATTACGAAAATCCTCAAACTTTCGGCCAAGTTCACAGAGCCGGGCGTCAAAGATATCAAAGGCCGTCCTTTCCGGTTGCGCCAGCACCGCCACAGCCTGCTCAGAATATCCCTGATGTTCATTCGAAAAGCGCTGGCCATCCAGATTGACCTGAATGCCGCCTTCCATCATCAGGCCCCAGGTAATCAGAATGCCATGCGGATGTGCCACCGATCCATGTCCCTGATATCCAGAAAGGTCTGCCAGTCCAGCGCCAAGCTGTTCGCCCCACAGGATGGCTTCACCCTGATTGCCCGGATGGCCGAAATAAATTGCGTCCTTCATTTCTGGGATGAAGCGCGCCACCAGTTCTGGATTGCCGCCATACCCGTTACAGGCAAGGATAACGCGCCCCGCCGCAATGGTCTCGCTGGCGCCGTCAGGACGCTGGCATATGGCACCGAGGAAAACACCATCGCCAGTTACCACCAGATCGGTCACCTGCGCATCGGTCACGATCATAGCCTCGGTCGCCATGACTGCTTGTTCAAGCCGCGTCACAAGCCCCTGCCCGGTGACTTCCGGGACAGCATGCATGCGGTGGTGGCTGTGTCCAGGATAAAGAAAATCATCAAGGACCTTGAAAGGAATGTCGTGATTTGCCCCCAGCCAGTCGAGAGTCTTCGGAATCTGGTTGACGATGGCACGGACATGCTCCGGGTCCGCACGATCCTTGTTCTTGGCCATAATGTCCTTGAAAAACACATCACGGCTGTCATTGATGGCTTGCGCTTGCTGGGCCTTTGTCTCGGCCGCCGGAATAAGGCCTGATGACAGGGCGGTGGATCCCGACAGCTTGGCATCACGTTCGGCGATCAGCACGCTGTCGCCAGCCTCGATTGCTGCCAGCGCCGCCGTCAACCCGGCCGCCCCGCCCCCGATAATCAGGCAATCAACCTCGATTTCAGCGTCAAATGTATCACTAACGATCACCTTTGGCATTGCTACCTAACTCCTAACAAACAGGGCCTGCGCCTCGGCAACGCTCATACTCCTGCCTACAGATGACAGGGCCTTGATTGCGGTATCGTGAGTCTCGACAGAAAACGCCGCACACCCATCATGAAGCGTGATGGTGTCGAAATCACGAACATGCGCGTCACGCACTGTCGACGCGACACCGCCATTTGTCACGATACCGCAGACCATCAGCGTCCGAATGCCAGCACGGTTTAGAACAAACTCCATCCTCGTCTGATAAAATGCTGAATAGGCGACTTTTTCAACTGTCAGGTCAGCTGGCTGAAGCTCATCTACCAGCGAATTTCCCCAGCCGCCAGGTGTAAAGTCACCTGTTGTCAGGAACGGGCGAAGTTCTTTCAGATGAGACGAGATGAAGGGCGATCCATTGCGTCCCGGAACAAGCGTGAATTGCGTTGAAACTACCCATCCTCCTGCCCGGCGCACAGCGCCCAGAAGTGGTGCAATACGGGCTGGCAGCGCAGCAATCTCGGGGCTGGTGGTTCCAGACCGGCCGTATGCACCTTCAGGGTGCAGAAAGTCATTCTGCAGGTCAACGATCAGGACAGCTGTTGAAGCTGGATCGAACTGGCTATCCGACATTGTCACCCCTCATCCCTGATGATGATATTGCCAAGTTTGTCGACTCGTGCCGCCAAACCCGGATCGACATAAATTGTGGCATCCGGTTGCACAAGCAGGCAGGGCCCTTTGACAACAGCGCCTTCGGGTAGCATCAGCCGGTCGATGATAATGCCATCATGCCATGTGCCGTCAGCATAGATCCGTTGCTCGGCAAGATGACAGGCCTCGGCACTGCCAGCCCTTTCGCCCCGGGCCAGCCCGGCTATATCAACATGTGGGCGCGTGCCAATTACCGACAATCGCAGATTAAGGACGCGCACGGGAATATTCTCCAGAAGGCGGCCATATGTGCGCTTGTAGCTGGTGTCAAATGCGGCGCGAATATTTTGAACGCTAAGAGTGCCGGCATCTGTTGAAATCGGCACCGCCACGGCATGTGTCTGGCCGAGATACAGCATGTCCAGTTCGATGATGGCTTGCAGGCCGTCGATGCTGGCCCGTGACCGGTGGATCACCTGTTCTGATGCGGCGGTGATCTCTGCCACCATCTCGCCAAGAGCATCGCAGTCCAGCGTGTCAAGCATCCTGTTGAGGGTGCGCACTTCGTCATGGCGCAGGTCGGACATCACGCATCCAAGCGCCGAATTAACCCCTGGATAGCGCGGCACAATGGCAGCAGCGAGGCCAATTTCCTTGACGAGTGCGCCGGCGTGAAGTGCCCCACCCCCGCCAAACGGCATGGCGGCAAAGCGTTTCGGGTCATGTCCGCGTTCAATTGAGATCAGTCGGATGGCCCCCGCCATTTTTGCATTTGCCACACGGATGATAGCCTCGGCGGCTTCAAATTCATCAATTCCAAGCGGGTCTGCAATATGCGTTCTGATCGCAGCCGCGGCAGCGTCACTGTCGAGCCGGGCAAGTTTGTCCCCAATAGGATTGCGGGCATCAATACGGCCCAGCACCAGATTCGCATCAGTTACGGTAGGACGGTCATTGCCAAGGCCATAACAAACAGGTCCCGGGTTGGACCCGGCGCTCTGCGGGCCAATATCCAGCAGGCCGGTCTCGTCGATATGGGCAATTGAACCGCCACCGGCGCCGATGGTTGTCATCTCGATCATCGGCGTGCGAACCACCATGCCGAAATCAATGCTGGCCTGTGATGTCAGCGTATTCTGTCCATCGGCGACAAGGGACACATCAAATGAGGTGCCGCCCATATCGCCGGTGATAACATTCTCAAAACCCGCAGCGCTGGCAATCTGCCGCGCCGCGACAACACCGGCTGCCGGACCGGATAATGCGGTGCGCACCGGTAACGCCTTTGCCGTATCGACCGACATTACACCGCCATTCGACTGCACGATCAGGATTTCTGCCGGCGATTGCTCCGCGGCGAGGCGGTCTTCAAGCCGTGATAGGTAACTTGCTACTACAGGCTGAAGATAGGCGTTCAGGCTAGCCGTGGAGCAGCGTTCAAATTCGCGAATCTCCGGCAGTATCTCAGTGGCGACACTGACATGATCATTCGGCCAAACCTCGCGCAGAATTTTGGCGGCACGCGACTCGTTATCGGCATTTGCATAGCCATTTATGAAGAACAGACAGACCGCCTCACATCCCTGTTCCAGCAAGGTTGTCGCGGCGGCGCGGATCTCGTCAGCGTCAATCGCCGTGGTTACCTCGCCACTTGCCAATGTCCGTTCGGCAACCTCAAGTCTGCTTTGCCGGTCAATCACCGGCGTGAACTGGCCCCACAAACCCCATGTCGTTGGTCGGTCGCGGCGGCGCATTTCCAGAACATCACGAAAACCGGCAGTGGTGATGATGCCTGCCTTGGCGCCCTTGCGCTCAAGCAGGGCATTGGTGGCAACAGTCGTGCCATGAATGATTGTCGACACGGCGCCAAGATCATCGGTCGCTGCCTGAATACCGCTCAAGAACCCAGCAGACTGGTCACCGTGGGTGGATGGCACCTTGGCAACGCGGACATCACCCGTTGCCTCGTCAAGTGCCAGAATATCGGTAAAGGTTCCGCCAACATCCACGCCGATCACAATAGATTTCGTCATGATGCCGCTCCCCGGCTCTTACCGCCTGTCACATCCGTGACATAACCCTGATCAAGATCATGCTGATGGCGAGAACGGCTCCGCGTTGCCGCATCGCCATAACCACCACCGCCTGGCGTCTCAAGGCGCACCCTTTGCCCACGCTTCAGGCTAATGCCTGTCATCTTCGACACAAGCGGCGGTGATTCGCGGCCATTCTCCGCTTCCGGTGAATCGCTGTCGAAATAGAATCTGTTGGCCGCTCCGGCGCCGCCTCCCGCAACCCCCGGGGGCGGAAACTTCCCACGCTCCCCAAACAGGAACGCCGTAGCTGATTCCTCCAGCAATTCAATTTCATAGACCGCCCCTAGCCCGCCACGATGCTGACCTGCACCGCCGGAGTCCGGCCGCAAGGCCCATTGCGTGAAAGCAACCGGGTACGCGGCCTCCAGAATTTCCAGCGGTGGAATGGTGGCGGTGCTGATTGGCGCGTTACCATGGTTCAGCCCGTCCCCTTCGGGATGACCACCATGCCCCCCCCCAAAGAAGGAGAACATCACCCAGCGGCTACCATCCTGGCGATGGCCGGCAAGTGACAGTGCGTTGATCGTGCCATAGGCACAGCCATTCACACGTTTCGGCGCGACATTCTGAAATGCCTGAAACATGACATCGATCAGGCGCAGAATCGTCTCGGTATAGCCGCCAACAGGTTTTGGGGCGGTGACACTCAGGAAACTGTCCTCGGGGATGATGAATTCCACAGGCTGCAAGACGCCAGCATTTGCCGGGACATCGGTAAAGATATGTTTCAGTGCCACATAGGTGGCGGCAATCGTCGTTGACCGCGAGATATTCACCGGACCGGCACATGCCGGACTGGAACGGCTGAAATCGATTGTCAGGCGGTCACCGGTGATGGTCATGTCAACGGCAAGCGTCAGCACATCATCACTGACACCATCATTATCCAGATAATCTTCAACCGAGATGGTGCCATCAGGTAGCGCCGCAAGGTGATCGCGCATCATCTTGTCAGCCCGTTCGCGAAGCAACGTCAGCGCAGTAGCAACTTCAAGCTCGCCATATTCATCCAGCAGGTCACCAAGCCTCTGCTGGCCAAGATCAAGCGCATTGATCTGCGCGTTCATATCGCCATAAAGCGAATTGGGAAGGCGCGAATTCGCCGACAGGATATCCACAATGTCGGATTTGAGCACACCCCCCTCGAACAGCTTCACTGGCGGAATCAGCATTCCCTCTTGAAAGGATTCAGTGGCCTGCGGGTTATAGTTTCCAGGGACATTGCCACCAACATCATGCCAATGCCCAACAGATGCCAGATAGCAGAAAATCTCACCGTTCCGGAACACCGGCCTGACCAACCGGAAGTCCGAGAGATGCGTGCCACCATCATAAGGATCATTGAAAATAAACACATCACCTTCATCGACACCGCCATCACGTTCAACGCGGTCAATCACCGCCTTTACGGCAAAGGCCATCACGCCGACAAAAATTGGTAGCCCGGACTTGCCCTGCACCAGGGTTTCCCCGGTTTGCGCGTCATAGATGCCATGGCTGGCATCATGCGCCTCGGCGATGATCGGGTTGAAAGCCGAACGGAACAGAGTGGCATCCATTTCATCGGCAATCTGTTCCAATCGTCCTTTCAGAATGGCAAGGGTAACCGGGTCCATCTTTGAAGAGGTCATGAATAATCAGTCCGTAGAGTCAGGTTCATAGGTTTCGCCAAGGCGCATTAGGTCAGCGGTGCCAATGATTCCGTTGAGACCGTCGAAATCATGCATTCGCGAAGCAAATCCGGTATTGCTGCCTGTCGATAGCAGACCGCCATAATAGGCCTGAAGATGGTGTGAGATGGCGCGAACAGCCCCACCCGGAAAAATCGCGATATTGTAGCCAAGTTCGGCCAGATCAGCCACCGATTTGATCGGCGTCTTGCCGCCCTCGACCATATTGGCAAGAAGCGGGACACGGCCGTTGAACTGCCGGCATAGCTGCCCCATTTCATCCAGTGATTGCGGCGCTTCGATGAACAGCACATCTGCACCGGCTTCCCGGTACGCCTCGGCTCGGTCAAGCGCCGCCGCAAATCCTTCAACGGCGCGGGCATCGGTGCGCGCGATAATCAGCGTTGACTGGTCGCGTCTTGCATCAAGTGCAGCCTTTACCTTGCCAACCATTTCCTCACGCGAGATCAACTTCTTACCATCAAGATGACCGCATCGCTTCGGAAATGACTGGTCTTCCAATTGAATGGCGGCGGCCCCGGCCCGTTCAAAATAGCGAACTGTACGCTGTACATTCAGCGCATTCCCGAACCCGTTATCAGCATCGACAATCACCGGCGTTTCGATGCGGTCGGTGATGGCAGCAAGTGTGTCATGAACCTCCGACACGCTGACAAGTCCAATATCGGACCGGCCAAACCGCGTATAGGCAAGGCTTGCGCCTGACAGATAGACCGACCTTGCGCCCATTTGCGTAGCGATCAGCCCGGACAAGGCGTCATAAATGCCGGGAGCCAGGACAATCCCTCCCTCTGTCACCATTTCTCGAAGACTCATGAAACGCCCTTCTCTTCAATGTCAGCCTGAAAGCGCTTTTCCAGATGGGGGATCAGGCCACCATCAAGGATCATGTCACGCAGAAATACCGGCAGGGGATCCAGAGTCAACACTTCTCCAGATGCCGTCAGCGTCAGCGCTGCCGCATCAAAATCAAAAATGAGTTCAGCGCCATCAGCCAGACCGGGGTGCTGGTACAAATCGTCCGGTAAAGTAAAAACCGGCAGACCGAGATTGATTGCGTTTCGATAGAATATGCCGGCAAAGCTTGGCGCGATTACCGCGGCTATTCCAAGATGTCTCAACACCTCGGCGGCCTGTTCGCGGGATGAACCAACACCAAAATTAGCCGTCCCCAGCATCACGTCGCCACTGCCGACAGATACAGCAAAGTCTGGCCTGACGGCCTCGAGGCAATGCGCGGCAATCTCCGCAAGCGGTGATTTCATATATTTGCCCGGGGCCAGCACATCGGTGTCGATGGTCTCATCAAAACGCCATAACCTTGGCATATCTCAGCTCCCCATCAAATCACGCGGATCGCGCATTCGGCCGACAACCGCAGACGCAGCTACGGTGTAAGGGGATGCAAGATAGACCCGTGATCCCGGCGCCCCCATCCTCCCTTTGAAATTACGTGCTGTCGAAGACAGGCAAACATCATCCTCGGCAAGTCTGTCATCGCCATAACCGGCGCAGATCCCGCAGCTGTTTGGCAGAAACTGAGCCCCGGCATCCTCCAGAATTTTCATCACCCCGTCGCGCACCGCACGATCCTGGTCCTGACGGCTTGCCGGTGCCACCTTCAATGTAATGCCACTGGCGATGCGCCGCCCTTTCAGCACACTGGCCGCCGCGGCAAGGTCGACATATTTCGCCCCGGTGCAGGCCCCGATATAGGCTACATCAAAATTGGTATCACTAAATTCATCTGCATCGGCAGCGTTGGCAGGTGAATGCGGTGCCGCGATCTGTGGTGACAGGGCGGCGGCGTCAAACAACAGATGATCGGCCGGATCATCGGCAATTTCGATCCGGTAGTCACGCCAGTCATCGGACAGCGTTCCGCCCGCCTCGTTCACAAAGGCGGCGGTTAAATCATCCGGCGCGATCAGACCTGCCTGCGCGCCGAGTTCCGCCGCCATATTTGACAATGTCATGCGTTCCTGCATGGACAGGTCCCGAACGGCGGAACCGGCATACTGGATCGCCTGATATCGCCCACCCCCCATACCAATCCGTCCACAGACAGCCAGCATCATGTCCTTGGCAGTGACATAGCTCCCAAGGTGATTATCCCACTCAATCAATATCGTCTCGGGAACGCGAAGCCAGATTGACCCGGTTGCCAGCACACCGGCCATTTCGGTGGCACCAACGCCAAACATATACGCACCGAAGGCCCCGCCGGTCGGAGAGTGACTGTCACCGCCAACGCAGAACATGCCAGGCGCTAGGTGCCCACGTTCGGGCAGAACGACATGGCAGATACCTTGTTCATCATAGAAATTGTCAATGTGTTCGTCCTGGACCCACTGCCGCGTCAGCGCCTGAATGGCGCGGGTCTCGTCCGAATCCGCGGGAACGTAATGGTCCGAGATAACAACAACACGGTCTTTATCCCAGACATTTCTGCCAAGACGCTCAAGCATCGGTTTCACGCGCCGCGGACCACCAGAGTCGTGGATCATCGCCAGATCCACATCGCACACAACCACGTCACCAGTGGTCACCTCGGATTGGCCCGCCGCGCGGGCAATTAGTTTTCTCGCAAGTGTTTCCATAAACAAAACCGTAGCATAGAATTCGGAAGGGTAATTTGTTTTTAAGACGTCATGATTGCGTGGGTAGACTACTTATATATCTACAATCCAACAATCAGACTTTCAGGAGGGACAGGATGCCGCTGATCGAATGCACCTTGATCAAGGGCTATGACAGTGATGTAAGACAACGCCTTGCCGAGCGAGTGACCGATGCTGCCTGTTCCTCGATTGGGGCCGCTGCCGATTTCGTGACCGTCACGATCAGCGAGGTCGATAGCGATAATTACATGCGCGGCCGGACCAAACGGGTGCCGGCGTCAGCGCCACGACAAGCTGAAGATATTGTCCGCAATTTTCTGGCGTCGTTGGAGGCGCGCGATCTCGAAGCCGCGAAGTCCCATTTGTCGGAAAATTTCACCATGACATTTCCCGGCGATGCAAAGTTCGCGGCACTGGAGGAACTTGTGGCGTGGAGTGGTTCCCGCTACCAGTCGATCAGCAAGACATTCGACGGCTTCGATACCGCCTTCCACGGCACCCGGTCGACGGTGTTCTGTTTCGGCACCTTGTCGGGCACCTGGCCGGACGGCTCCGCTTTCAGCGGCATCCGGTTTATCGACCGGTTCGAACTTGAGGGTGAGACCATCATATCGCAGATGGTCTGGAACGATCTCGCCGAGATGAGGCCATCATGAGCCAGCTAGCGCCGCTGGTTCTGACCTACTTCCGCGGTGTTGACGGTCAGGATATTGACACCCTTCTTAGCACACTGCATGAAGGCTGTGTTTTCTCGGTCGAGACTCACGCGGTGAAACTTCGTGGACATGACGAGATTCGAGGCATGTTTGAGCGGCTGTGGACCCATCATGCTTCTGTCAGACATGATCAGTTCCATTTTGTCGATGCCGGCAACGGTTCTGATGTCGCGGTGCGGTTTCGGGTCACCAACACGCTTCATGATGGCAGTCTGGTCTATAAATCCAACTGCAATTTCTTCACCGCCAGCAACGGCACCTTCACCGAGGTCAGGGTCTATATGGCCGGCGAGAACACCCTCGACAGGCAAGGCTGAGCGCACCCCGTCCCAAATCATCAAAGGCTTAATGGTCGAAATTGCCCGCGGTGGCCATCATCGCCGCGATCATCTCGGTGCGCGGAACCGGTGAGACCGGATAGGCGGCGCGACTGTGAGACAGGCCAAGTCCCAGCATTGCCTCGACAAGCTTGTATGTCAGTGGACCGGGGTTGATCACCGGAACATCAAGGTTGGCACTGAGGAAGGCATGTGCCTGATGCATCGTGGTCGAGCCAAGGAGGATGACCTCGGCCCCATCCTCCGATATCGCCGCTTCCGCCGCGTCCAGCAATAGTGGAAATATATCCTCTTCCTTGCCGCCGAGAAGCCCCTGATTGTCCGGCGCGACATCAATCGAACGGATCGAGGCGACATGATCGTGAATGCCCAGATCGCCAATGGTCTTTTCATAAAGGTGGAACCAGTGCTTCCACATGGTGATCACCGAAAAGCGTCTGCCGAGAAGCATCGCCGTCAGCATCGAGGCGCGCCCAGGTCCAACCACCGGAATGTTGAGAACCGAGCGCAGGGCGGCCACGCCCGAATCACTCATCGTGTCGATGCAAACGGCGGCAAAGCCCTCTTCTTCCGCCGACTGGCCCACCTCCAGAATGCCCACATCGGCAAGCACCATATCAGCCTGACTGACATAGTTGCGCGGCGCCGCTCTGGCTGACCGAAAGGTGAACCGCAACTGACCGCTCAACTCAACGGCCTGCGTCTGTGACTGACGCGCCGCCAAATTTTCCTCGGACATGGGAAAGGGAACAATCACCAGAATATCTTTCATCACGCACATCCTCATTCACTGGCGTCTCAACACCCCTCCACAAGCCCACTCCGGCACAAGCTTGTCAATAGAGACACTGTAAAACAAGGAGTGACCCGGCAGTAACCATCAAAAAAGGCGAGTGCGGCAAACCCGGCGTCGACAAAGGATCGGGAATGGCTTGCAGACGCGCGGTCCCAACGCCTACCATCAGTCGTCCGGCCCGCAGTTTTATGGCCCGCAGTTTTATGGCCAGCAGTTTTCTGGAAAGGATGCGGCCGGAAGTTGGATGCGCCGGAAGTTGGATGAAAGGTACTGTGATGGACGCTTTGGACCGGGTGGCGCATTTCGCGGCCACAACAAAAGCTGGC